>Ga0111538_10003197_pt1 | contig 22957 bp, 22 predicted proteins | sample SoiMethybrSBSTD1_FD_79669 | JGI IMG/M metagenome (GOLD analysis project Ga0111538, IMG submission 79669) | Bulk soil microbial communities from a Populus tree surrounding site in Tennessee, USA - Soil MetaG P. TD hybrid SBSTD1 (version 2)... | ecosystem: Environmental > Terrestrial > Soil >...
CCATTCCACGAAGCCGCCGAACACGGAGCGCGCCGCGGAGCCCGAGCCCCGACGGGCCAGCACCGAGAGCGCCGGCGGTGACAGCCTGAGGCCCGCCGCGCGCGTCGCGGCAAGGGCCAGCGCGGCGAACGTCGCCGCCGAGGACGCGAGCCCGATGCCGCGCGGCACCGTTGCCCGGGTGGCAACGTGCGCCCCAGCCTCCACACCCGCCTCGCGGCGAACGAGGTCGAGGAAGCCGGCGATCCGCGAGGCCTCCTCACCGGACGCCGGTTGGCCCTCGATCTCGAGCCGGTCCGGACCGGGGCCCCCGAACTCGACGTCCGTCTCGACCGAGAGCCCACCCAGGGTGATGGAGATGCTGCCAGTGGCGGGGAGGTTCAGAGCAGGGTCGCGCTTACCCCAGTATTTCACCAGCGCCAGGTTGACGTTGGCGCGCGCGGTCGTTGCGGCGACGGACATCCCCTCGACTCTGCCCCTCTACGCTTTTTCCGTCCGTACCCAGCGACTGACCGACTGCTCTAAACCGATCGGTCAGGGCCTGGTCCAAGAAAATCCCCGGGACCACTCAAGTCGCCGGGGATGTGGGCTTTTCGGGTACGCGCCCGCTATAGAGGGTGGGCCCCCGGGTGTCAATTGCGGGGGTCCGGAGGCCGAGCCGGGGGACCTCGTCCGCCAGGCCGGCCCCCAGGGCGTGAAAGAGGCTGGACTCGCGCTGGTAGAACCCTTGGGTGTGGAGGGAGTCCGGCAGCCGGAGCAGCGTGTAGTCGAGATGGTGGCAGATCTCGTGCAGCAGCGTCCGTAGGAAGGTCCGGAACTTCACCACCTGGCCGCGCTTCGCCGTCAGCATCCAGACGGTGATCACGTCCCGGCCGCGCTCGGGCGCCGGCGCGTAGAGGCCCTGGAGCTCGCCGCCGCGGAGCGGCGGCCGGCGTGCCGCCACCCGCACCCGCACCGTCGACACCCGGAGCGCCAGGCAGATGCCGTCGGCGATCGCCTGTGTCAGCGCCTGTACCTCGCGGGCACGCCCGCGCTCGAGCGTCTGCGGCATCGCCGCTACGAGCTCGCGCAGCCGCGGTCCGGGCTGCAGCGGCAGCGTCGCCACCCGATCGCTCGCCACCGCCACACGCTGCAGCCGCGGCGGAAGGCGACGATACCAGGCGGGTCGCGGACCAGGCATTCAGCCGCTCACATTACACCCGCCCGCGCCCCGGCTCCAAATCTGTGCTAGCAGAGCGCGCGGCTCATGAACGCCGCGTCGCTCCACGCGTTGCTGGCCGCAATCCAGGAGGTGGTCCGTGCGCGCGCGCTGCCGGCGCCGCGTGGCCTTCCCTACCTCGGGCTCGAGCACGCGAGCGGAACCCGCCTCGACCTGCTGCACACCCTCAGCACGCGCGGCATCTTCAGGAAGTACGAGCTCGTGCTGGACGTGGAGGCCGGGCTCGGCGGCACCTCGCGCTGGCTGGCACAGCGCCTGGGGTGCGAGGTCGTCGGCACGGCGGCTACGATGCACGAGGCCGCCGCGGCGACGGATCTGGCCCGGCGTGCGCGGCTCTCGGCCCACGTGCGCAGCGTCGCGGCCGATCCCGCGACGCTGCCCTTCCAGGCGTCGCGCTTCACGCACGTCTGGATCGTCGAGGCGCTTCCCCGCCTCGCCGCGCCGGAGCGTGCGCTCGCGGAAGCCGCACGGGTCCTCCGCCACGGCGGCATGCTCGCGATTCAGGATCTCGTGCTCGCCGACGCGGAGGCCGACGTCCCGATCGCGGGATGGCGCTTCGCGGCGGCAACGGCGCGCATCGAGGCAGTGAGCCGGCTCCCCTTCGTCGACGTGCAGGTGCACGACCGGAGCGGCGAGGCTGCCGAACGCTCGGCGCCGGTGCTCGCGGCGCGCGAGCGGCTCCTCGCGGCGCTCACCAGGACCGCGCCGCGTCTCGCGACGGAACGAACGGCGATCGCCGCGGCGCTGGCGGCGGGCACGCTCCGCGTCGTGCACCTGCTCGCGCGGCGGGCGTGATCAGCCGTCTCTGACGCCGGTCACCGGCAGACCGAGCTCGCGCCAGCGACGCCAGCCGCCGTCCATCGACTGGACGCGGCGGTAGCCCATCTTCTGGAGCGCGTCCGCCGCGAGGGCGGAGCGATAGCCGCCGCCGCAGTAGAGGACGATGTCCGCGTCGAGATCCGGGAACAGACGCTCGACGTCGCGCTCGATGACCCCCTTGCCGAGATGGACGGCGCCCACGGCCCGGCCCCGCTCCCATTCGGAATCCTCGCGCACGTCGACCAGGTGGAAGCGCTCGCCGGCGCGCTGCCGGGCATGCACTGCTTCGGGCGTGGTCTCGCGAATGCGCTTCCGCGACTCCTCGACGAGCCGGAGGAAGCCGGGCGCGTGATCCATGCTCACGCTAGTCGCACGGAGCGCGCGGAGGGTTCAATCCCGCCCGCGCTGGCGCTCAACGGCCGCCGGGCGTGAAGCCCGTGCCCGGATTGCCGCGCCCCTGTCCGCGGCCATCGCCGCGATGGCCGCCTTCGGCGGGGCGTCCACCACCGTCACCACCACGTCCACCACCGCCACCGCTACCACCCTGCATCCGCGGCGCCGCACCGCCCGCGAAACCCCGGGGGTCGCTACCGCCGCGAGCGGCCCACGCATGCCCGCGCTGGAACTGAGGCCGATCCTCGGCATCGAAGCGCGGCCCCCGCACGCGCGGCCCGCGCTCCGGACGCTCGCGACGGTACACCGGCGCGTCCTCGTTGCCGTCGGGGGGGAAGCCCGGCTCGCGCACCCGCGGCTGCCGGTCGGGGCGGACGTCGCGGGCGCGACCCCATGCGGGTCGCGACGCCGTGCGCTCGACGTCGCGCCGGTCGCGCGTGTCCTCCTGCTGGGCGGCATCGTCGTCGAAGCGGAAGCCCGGCTCGCGTATCCGCGGCTCACGATCGAGGCGGCCGCGACCCTTCGCGGGTCGCGACGTCGAGTCCTCGACGTCGCGGCGCCTTTGGTCTTCGCCGCCGCGTCCGCGGCGAGCGCCCGTCAGGTCCGGCCGCGTGTCGGGCCGATGGGGGGCGAGCGTGTTTCGTGGCCGGCCGTCGAGCCGCGTGACCGTGTGGCGGGAGACACGCTCGATGCGGTCGTGACGCGGCGGGCGGCGGTGATCCCGCGCGCGCCAGTCTCGGTCCGAGATGTGACGGTGATGCACGAAGTGGTGGCCCACGTCGCGCGAGCAGAAGTCGTGCTCGTTGACGAAGACGAAGTTGTTGATGACTGTCACGTGCCCGAACGGCGACAGCGGGGCCCAGCCCACGTAGCCATTACCCCAGTACCAATCGACATAGGCCGGACCCCAGACGGTTCCCGGCACCCAGACCCAGCCAACCGGCAGGACCGCCCAACGGCCGTAGTGGAGCGTCCACGCCCAGGGCTCATAGGAGACCCACGTCCACCCGTAGGATGTCCACGCCCAGTAACCATCGGCATACGGCTGCCACCCAGATGCATACGGGTGCCAGACCGCGCCGTAGCGCGGATCGTCGTACCATTCGCCGTACGAGCCGAGGTCTTCGCGGTATTCCTCGGGATCGGGCGCCTCCTCCGGATCGTACGGCTCCGAAGCATAGCCCTCGTCGGGTGGCTCATACGGGGGCTCGGCGCGCACCGGCGCACAGCCGGGCGTCATGAGGAGCGCCAGCGCAGCGGCAGCCAGAGGGGCGGAGAGACGCACGAGCGCGCCCAACACCTCCACCCTCCTCTAGTTACTAGCGAGTGTCGACTTCCTCGATGACCTGCGTCTCGCTCAGGATGTGGCCTGGGAGCCCTTCGAGAAAGCGCGACGGCTTTCCCAGGACCATGCCCGTGGTGCGGTCATAGATGTCGATGGGGTAGCTGAGATGGAGGTGCCGTTTCGCGCGCGTCACCGACACGTAGAGGAGTCTCCGCTCCTCCTCCATCTCCTCCGTGTCGTGCAGGTTGTGGTACGAGGGAAAGCGCCCGTCGACGAGCCAGAGGACGAACACCGCCTGCCACTCGAGACCCTTGGCCGAGTGGATGGTCGAGAGCGTGAGCAGCCCGTCGTCCTCGTCGCCGGCCGCGAGCACGTCGCCGACGCTGTCGCTCGGTGGCTCGAGCGCCATGTCGCTGAGCAGCGAGGCGAGGCTCCGATACCGGCTGGCGATGGTGATGAAGTGCTCGAGGTCCTTCTCGCGCTTCGGGAAGTCGTCGCGATGCAGGTGGCGGAGCATCGGCGTGTAGAAGGCGACCACGCGCGCGACCTTCTCGCCGGGTGGGAGTCCCTCGACCGCGATCTCCCGCAGGAGCGCCGCGAGATGCTTCAGCTCCTTCGTGTACGGGCCGCGGCGCGGATACGCCTCGAGGACCTCGGTCGCCGCCTGGAGGTCGGCCGCGCCGGTGACGTGTCCGAGCAGGTCCTCGGCCGTCCGCGGGCCGAGGCCGTCGAGGAGCAGCAGCACGCGGTGCCACGACACGGCGTCGCGCGGGTTCGCCACGATGCGAAGGTGGGCGAGCACGTCCTTCACGTGCGCCGTCTCGATGAACTTGAAGCCGCCGCGCTTCACGAACGGGATGTCCGCGCGGCTGAGCTCCAGCTCGAGGTCGAAGGAGTGGAAGCTCGAGCGGAAGAGGACCGCGATGTCCGAGAGCGGGACGCCCTCCTCGCGCAGCTCGAGGATGCGCTGCGTGACGAAGCGTGATTGCGACTGCTCGTCGGCGCACTGCGCGAGGAGCGGCGGGCTGCCGCCCTCGACGCGCGCGCGGAGCGTCTTCGTGTGCTTCTCCACCGCGCGGTCGATGACCGCATTGGCGAGGTCCAGGATCGGCTGCGTCGAGCGATAGTTCTCCTCGAGCTTGATGATGCGGGCGCCGGGGAAGAGCTGCGGGAACTCCATGATGTTGCGGAACGTCGCGCCGCGGAACGAGTAGATGCTCTGACTGTCGTCGCCGACGGCCATGACGTTGTCGTGCTCGGCGGCGAGCCCGCGCACGATCTCGGCCTGGAGGAGGTTCGTGTCCTGGTACTCGTCCACCATGATGTAGCGATAGGTGCGCGAGAGATGCGACGCGACCTCCGGAGAGCCGCGGACGAGGTCGCGCAGGTGCACCAGCAGGTCGTCGTAGTCGGCGAGGTTCCGCTCGCGTTTGTAGCGCCCGTAGGCGTCGGCGAGCCGGAGCAGGTCGTCGAGGTGCTCGACGAGATGGCCGTAGCTGGCCTCCACTACCTCCGGCACCGTGACGCTCCGGTTCACCGCCATGCTGACGATCTCGAGGATCGTGTTCTTCCGCGGGAAGCGCCGCTCCTTGCGATCGAGCCCGGCGCGGCTCCGCAAGAGGGCGACGACGTCCTCGGAATCGGAGCGGTCGAGGATGGTGAAGTTCGGCTCGAGGCCGATCTGGCGCCCCAGCCGGCGGAGCACCGTGTTGGCGAAGGAGTGGAACGTGCCCCCGGCGACGCGCTCGCAGCTCGCCCCCACCAGGGTGGCCGCGCGCGCGAGCATCTCCTCGGCGGCCTTCCGCGTGAACGTGAGGAGCAGCACGTTCGCGGGGCTCACGCCCGACTCGACGAGGCGCGCGACGCGGTAGACGAGCGTCCGGGTCTTGCCGCTGCCGGCGCCGGCGATGACCAGCACCGGCCCCTCCAGGGTGGTCGCCGCCTCGTGCTGCGCCTGATTCAGCTCGCCCGCGTAGTCGATCTTGTAGCGGACGGCGGGGCGGTCCGCCCGCGAGCGCAGCGTGTACGTTTCCATGGCGGGACCGGGCGGATGAATGTACCGCGCGCACGGGAGAGCGGCAAGGAAGTTCGCGCGCTTCCGGGCCCTCGCGGATGCGTGGCATACTCCTCGCGATGCGACCCGCTCTCGACCTTCGCGGCGTCCCCTGTCCGCTCAGCTGGGCGCGCGCCAAAGTTCACCTCGAGACGCTCGCGCGCGGCGAGGAGCTCGACGTCGTGCTCGACGATCCGACGGGCGCGCGCGACCTGCCGCGCGCCGCGGAGTCGGCAGGACATCACGTCGTCGCTGTCGTGTCCGAGGCCGGCGCATGGCGCATCACCATCGAGGTGTGAGGAGCGCGATCGCTGTTTGACACGGCCCGCCTCCCTGGGCTTTTCTCGGTGCATCCGGAGGTGTCATGGCTGCTCGTCCGATTGGCAACGCCACCATCAGCTTCGGCCTCGTCTCCATCCCCGTTCGGCTGTACGTGGCCACGCATTCCGAGCAGCTCTCCTTCAACCAGATCCACGAGCCATGCGGCTCGCGCATCAAGCAGCAGATCTTCTGTCCGAAGTGTGACCGGGTCGTCGAGCGGGGCGAGCTCGTCAAGGGCTACCAATTCGAGAAGGACCGCTACGTCACCTTCACCGACGAGGAGCTGAGGGCGGTCGAGGCCGAGGCCAGCCGGGCGATCGACATCAGCGAGTTCGTCCCCCTCTCGAGCGTCGACCCCCTGTACTTCGAAGGCGCACACTACCTCGGGCCGCAGCCCGGCGCGGAGAAGGCCTATCAGCTGCTCGTCTCCGCCATGCACGATCGCGGCACGGTCGCCCTCGCGCAGTTCGTTCACCACGGGAAGGAGCACCTCGTGCTCATCCGGCCCGTCGGCGAGGGGCTCGTGCTGCACACCATGCACTACGCGGACGAGGTGCGGCGCTTCGACGACGTCGAGGTCGGCGGCCCGCAGAAGATCCGGCCTCAGGAGATCGAGCTCGCCAAGAAGCTCGTGGACCAGCTCTCCGGGGACACGTTCGCGCCCGAGCAGTACAAGGACGAGTATCGTGACCGCGTGCGCGCGGTCGTCGACCGTAAGATCGCGGGCGAGGCGATCACCACCTCCGAGCCCGAGCCGGCGCGCGCCCAGGTGATCGACCTGATGGAGGCGCTCAAGGCGAGCCTCAATCGTCCGAAGACCAAGGGCGGCACGCGAACGGCCGCCGCGCCGGAGCCGCGCCGCGCGGCGGCGGCCGCCAAGCGCAGCGAGACCCCCGCCCGCAGGGCACGCAAGAAGCAATAGGTGCCGGCATCCCGCGCCGAGACGCGCGTCCACTTCGACGCGACGCAGGCGGCCCGCATCGTGGGCGTCCCGCCGCCGCGCATCCGGCAGTGCGTGCGTGCCGGCCTCCTCGCCACGCGCCGTGATCGCCGCGGCAGGCTCAAGTTCGATTTCGTCGACCTCGTCCTCCTGCGCACCATCCGGGGCCTGCTCGAGCGCCGCGTCCCGACGCGGCAGATCGGCAAGGTCCTGGACTCGCTCAAGCGACAGATCGGGAAGCGGCCGCTCAGCCGCGTGTCGGTCTTCGTCGACGGGGCCCGCGTCGTCGCCTGGGACGGCGAGTCGCGCTGGCAGCCGGAGTCGGGCCAGTTCCTCTTCAACTTCGACGCCGGACAGGTCGTACGCCGCGCGAGCCAGGTGGCACACCTGCCCGCCTCGGAGCGGCCGCGCCTGCCCGAGCTGACCGCGGAGGAGTGGTGCGAGCTGGCGATCGAGATCGAGGACCGCTCGCCGCTCGAGGCGAAGGCGGCGTACCACCACGCCCTCGACATCGATCCCGGTAACGCCACCGCGCGCATCAACCTCGGGCGCATGCTGCATGCCGAGGGCACGCTCGCGGGCGCCGAGGCGCACTACCGCGAGGCGCTCAGGCGCGAGCCGTCGAGCGCCATCGCCTGGTACAACCTGGGCGTGCTGCTCGAGGATCAGCACCGGGCGGACGACGCGATCGCCGCCTACGAGCGCGCCGTGCGCGCGGACGCGCAGCTCGCCGACGCCCACTACAATCTCGCGCTGCTCTACGAGCGCGCGGGACGCGAGCGCGACGCCGTGCGACACCTCGCCATCTTCCGGCGGCTGTCGCCGCGGCGCTGATGTCGCTGGCCCGGATTCCGCGCGTCGTCGCCGGGACCTCCGGCTTCAGCTACCCGGCCTGGCGCGGCCGCTTCTACCCCGAGGACCTGCCGGCGTCGAAGATGCTCGACTTCTATGCCCGCACGCTCGGCACGGTGGAGATCAACAACACCTTCTATCGCCAGCCGACCGCCGCGCTCCTCGAGGCGTGGGCGGGCGAGACGCCGCCGACCTTCCGCTTCGCGCTGAAGGCCCCGCAGCGCATCACGCACCAGCTCCGGCTGAAGGAGGCGAGCGAGCCGGCGCTGGCCTTCTGCAACGTCGCCCGGCGGCTCGGCCGCCGGCTCGGCCCTCTCCTCTTCCAGCTCCCGCCCTACCTGCGCTTCGACGCCGCGCGCCTGCGCGACTTCCTCGCCGTGCTGCCGGCAGGGCTCGAGTACGCCTTCGAGTTCCGCAGCGAGGGATGGCTGAACGACGAGACCTACGGGCTTCTTGCGAGGCGACGCGTCGCCCTATGCGTCGCGGACTCGGAATCGATCGCCACGCCGCTCGTCGCGACCGCGCCGTTCGGCTACCTGCGCCTGCGCCGCGAGGACTACGGCGAGGGGGAGGTCTCCGCCTGGGCCGAGCGGATCCGCGCGACCACCAGCTGGAAGCGCGTCTACGTCTACTTCAAGCACGAGGACGGGGCGCGCGGCACGACGCTCGCGCACATGCTGATGGAGCGGCTGGCCTCGTGATCGTGAGGAACCGTCTTGACGGTTTCGCGACTCGGCGCTGTAGTCGGCGTGGTTCCTGCGCGCGGCATCCCGCGCGTGACGCAGCAGGGTCGTAGATCAGGCGGACGGAGCATCGGGGCGTCCGGCCCCGGTGCTCGCCGCGGCCCTCGCCGTCCTCACCTGCCGCCGGCGCGGAGGAGCGGCTCTCGCGCCCGACCCTGGTGGTACCCCAGCGCATCGTCGGGATACCGGTGCTCGGGGCCGAGGACGCACGCCACCCGGGCATGGCAGCGCGTGGCGCACGGATCGTCCGGGCGGGCGCGGTGCCCCCCGCAGCGAGGCAGGCTCCAGCCCGCCCCATCGACCGCCCCGGCCGGGCACGCGCTGATACACGGCCGCTCGGTGCACGCGGGGCACGGATCGAAGCCGTCGGCGGGACGCGGGGCCTGGAACTGGCCCCGCACCAAGATCGCGGCACGGAGCGCGATCCAGGGGCCGTAGACCGGATGCACAAGCACGCCGACCAAGCTGGGGGTGCCGAGGCCGGCCAGGACCGCGAGGCGGGTGAAGGACACCGTACCCTCGAAGCCGAACGGAAAGAGGATGCGCATCGTCTGCGGGTCGGCGAGGGGCGCACAGGCGGCTTCGACCACCTCGCGTGTGAAGTCGTCGAGGGGGTCCGGCCGCGTGGCGCGGGTCGGATCGGCCGCACACGCGCGGCGGTACGCCCCCCAGAACGCGCCGCCGCCGTTCCCGACCACGATGACGCTCTCCGCGCCCTCGAGCCTGGGCGCGAGGCGCCGCTCGGGTGTGACCTGGGCGTCGTGCGACGCGACCGAGGCCACCCCCACGAGATTCAGCCCGAACGGGGCCACCACCCGCGCGACGGAATCGGCGTTCAGCATTGCATTCGAAGGGCTGGCCATTCTTGACAGGGTGGGGCCGTTGCCCTAGGTAGGCCGGGTTCAGCCCCCACCATTGACGAGGAGGAGTTTTTCATGACGCCCCAGGAAATCTTCAACGAGATGCCGAAGAACCTCAACGCCGACGCCGCGAAGGGAATGAACTCGGTGATCCAGTTCAACCTTTCCGGTGACAACGGCGGGCAGTGGTACGCCACCATCAAGGACGGCAAGGCCGAGGTTGCCCAGGGCACCGCGCCGGCGCCGAACATGACGCTCTCGATGTCCGCATCCGACTACGTGGACATGATCATGGGCAAGCTCAATGGCCAGATGGCCTTCATGAGCGGGAAGCTCAAGATTTCCGGCGACATGGGACTCGCCATGAAGATGCAGAACCTCTTCAAGCGGCCCGGGGCCTGAGGACGAATTTCGGCCGGATGGGTCGCTACGGCGATCCATCCGGCGCGCATCACGCGGCGAGGACGCCGCGAAGCGCAAGGGGGGTGGGCGATGGAGGAGGGAATCAGTACCAAGGCGATACCGCTCCGGCGGTCACGCTCTACGTCCCGGGGATCGATCGAGCAGTCCTCCGGTCTCACGGCGCGTATTGGAAGCGGCCTCCGGACGACCGTGGCACCGGCACGGTCTCTCTGGCTGGCGAGCCTCGGCGGCACCTCGTTCGCGATTCGCGGTGCCACGACGGTCTGGCAGTCGTTGATCACCGAGGGTGCCAGCGTCGAGCGCTGGCTGCGCGGCATCGTTCCCGGGCTGCCGTCCCAGTCCTGAGCGGGACGCGGCCCAAGATCCGTTGACGACCGCGTCCGGTTGAGGCGCCGGGGAGACCCGCTGCGCCCGCCGGGGCGCGACGATCTCAGTAGTCGCGCGGCGGCACACGGCGCAGCAACTCGGCGATGCCCACGAGCACGCCGCCGCCGGCGAGACCTGCCAGGAGGCCGAGGACGCCGGCCGCGAGCACGCCGTAGTGACGGGCCGCCGCCGTCAGGTACTCCGCCCGGAAGAGCGCATGATCGGGGTGCCGCGCGTACGCGGCCGCCACCTCCGTGAACTGCTCGTCGCGCAGCACCACTATTGCCGCGACGACCGCGCCCGCGACGCCCAGGAGGGCGAGGAACACTCCGAGGGCGCGCAGCGCGGCCGGCATCAGGACCGCTCCGGCCGCGGAGGACGGAGGTCGCGCCGATAGCACGCCACGCGGGCCCGCCGGCGCTCGTCGTAGCCGAGCCATTTCGCCGCAGGCACGGACCTCGTCGGGACGCGCTCGAAGCCCTGGCGCGCGAAGAAGAGCTTGGCGCGCTCGTCCACGGCGCAGGCGAAGACGAATGCGAGCCCGCGCTTCACCGCCTCGGCCAGGAGGCGGCTCACGAGCCGCTCGCCGACGCCCTCGCCCTTGAAGCGGTTGATCGAGTAGAGGCCGACGATCTCCCCTGCCCGGTCGGCCTCGTACGGCGCCGTGAGGAGCGCGGCGACCCCGCCGAGGTGGCGGCCGCAGATGGTCGCGCCGAACCCGGCGGCGAGCACGTCGGCAATCTCCTCCGCCGTGCGCGCGCGGAGGAAGCCCTCGCGCGTGCCGCGCTCGAGGAGCCGCTCGGCCTGCGCGTAGTCGTCGAGCGCCAGGCGGTCGACGTGGCAGTAGTCGCCCGCCGTGAAGAGTGTGCCGGAGCCTTCGTACGTGAAGAGCTCCTCGGCGACCTCCTCGGGCGCGCAGAGGTTCACCGCCTCGACGCCGCCCTCGAGCGCGCCGTGCACCGCGACGAGGAGCGCGCGACGGTCGCCGAGGCCGGACCACTCCGCCTCGCCGCGCCGGAGGAGCGTCTCGAGCACGTTCTCGTCGACGAACGAGAGCCGCGTGGGCTCGGGGCCGAGGAGTCCCCCGCGGCGGTCGAGCAGCACGAGCTTCGGGATGCGGAGCGCGATGGCGAGGGCGACCGGCGCCTCGGGAAACGCCGGCGATCCGTGCGGCCCGCCGACGATGAGCGACAGCCCCTCCGTGCGCAGCGCCTCCCAGAGATCGGCGCGCACGCCGTCCGCCCGGGCGTCGCCGTCGGCGGGCAGACGGATGATACCGAGCCGGGCGCGCCGGACGCCGCGGCGACGGCGCGGCACCCCGGCGCGTCCGAGCGCGGCCTCGAGCCGGCGCTCGACGGCGGGGCCGAGCGCGGGCCACCAGAGCACCACGCGCGTCCCGTTCCGGACCAGGTCACCGACGGTGGCCGCGAGGAGCGAGAGGTCGGGGCGCTGCGCCGCCGACTCCGGCTCGATGGCGATCAGCACGCTCTTGCCGCGGAGGTCCTCGAGGTAGAAATCCTTTTCCTCGTAGGCCTCGCCTGCGAGCGTGAGGCTGAGGCGCCGGGCCATCGAGCGCGGCACCCTACCACACGTCGCCCCGCTGGCAAGGATTTGCGCGCCACGCGGCGAGCGTTGCCTCGAGTCCGCGCGCGCGGTAAGCGGCGCCGTGCTCCGCCTTCTGACGCTCGCCGCACTGCTCGTCGCCGCCACGCTCGTGGACGCCGGCGCCCGCGCCGGCGCGGTCGCCACCGAGCATCGCTTCGCCGCCGCGGCGGGCGGCGCCATGCTCGAGGCGGGAGGGAGCGCCGCCGATGCCGCGATCGCCGCCGCCGAGGCGGTGTGCGTCGTGCATCCGTCGTCGTGCGGGCTCGGCGGCGGGGGCTTCGCCCTGGTGCACACGACGGACGGCCGCGATGCGGCGCTCGACTATCGCGAGACGGCGCCGGCGGGCGCCACGCCGGAGCTCTACCGGACCGACGGCAAGCCCGATCCGGCGAAGCTCCGGCACGGGGGGCTGGCCATCGGCGTGCCGGGCGAGGCCGCCGGCATCGTGATGCTGCATCGGCGCTTCGGGCGGCTGCCGCTGACGCGCGTGCTCGCGCCGGCGGCGAAGCTGGCCCGCGACGGCTTCCTCCTCGGCGACACCCCGCATCTCGCGCGCGAGATCGAACGCTCGCGTGCGCTGCTCGCCGCCGACCCCGGCCTGCGCGCGGTCTTCCTCGGGCCCGAAGGCGCAGTCCCCGGCCCGTCCTTCCGCGTGGTCCAGCCCGATCTGGCTCGGGCGCTGGAGACCCTCGGCGCCGAGGGCGACGACCCGTTCTACCGCGGCGCCATCGCCGCGGCGATGGTCGAGTCGGCGCGGGCCCGCGGCGGCGTGATTGCGGCTGCGGATCTCGCCGCCTATCGCCCACTGTGGCGCGAGCCGCTCCGCGGGACGTTCCGCGGACGGCGCATCGTCACGTTCCCTCCCCCGGGATCGGGGGGAATCGTGCTCGAGGTGCTGGGTCTGCTCGGCAACGACGACCTGCCGGCGCTCGGCGCCGGGTCGCCCACGACCCTGCATCTCCTCGCCGGCGCGATGGCACAGGGATTCGCGGATCGCGCGCGCTGGTACGGTGATCCGGCCTTCACGACGGTCCCGCTCGACACGCTGCTGGATGCCGGGCGCCTCGCAAGCGTGCGTGCCGCGCTGAGCGTCCGGGGGCCGCCGAAGCCCGAGGCCGCGGCCGCCCCCGATGCCGGCACCGCGCACGTCTCGGTCGTCGATGCGGAAGGCAATGCCGTCGCGATCACCACTACGATCAACACCGGGTTCGGCGCCGGTGTCCTCGCGGCGGGCACCGGCATCGTCCTCAACAACGAGCTCGACGACTTCGCGCTCGAGCCCGGACTGCCGAACGTCTACGGGCTCGTCGGCGGCGAGGCCAACGCGCTCCGGCCGGGAAAGCGGCCGCAGTCGAGCATGTCACCAACCATCGTCCTCCGCGGCCGGAGGCCGGAGCTGGTCGTCGGAGGCTCGGGCGGTCCGTTCATCATCTCCGGCACCCTCCAGACGACGCTCGGCGTGACGGCCTTCGGCCTCGACGTGCGGCACGCCGTCGACGCGCCCCGCATCCACCACCAGGGCGTACCGCCGATACTGCTCGTCGAGCCGGGCGTGGACGCCGAGGCCCGCCGCATGCTCGAGCGAGCGGGCCATCAGCTGAAGGTCTTCCCGGGGATCGGCGCCGTCGCGGCCGTCGGGCTCGACGAGAGCGGTCACCCGGCAGGCGCAGGGGATGCCCGAAAGGACGGCGGCGAAATGGTGGTGAAGTAGGGCTACGCCGCGCTGCGGATGGTCTGATCGCGGTCGGGGCCGACGGATACGAGGACGATGGGCGCGCCCACCAGCGCGGCGAGCCGGTCGACGTAGCGGCGGGCGTTGGGTGGGAGCGCGGCGATGGTACGCGCGTTGCCGAGCGGCTCCGACCATCCGGGAAGCTCCTCGTAGATCGGGCGGAGACGCTGCCAGGCGCTTGTCGTCGAGGGCGGTCCCTCGAGGCGCGCGCCGTCGAGCTCGTAGCCGACGCCGACACGCAACGGGTCGATGCCGGTGAGGACGTCGAGCTTGGTGAGCGCGATCACGTCGACGCCCGAGAGCTCGACCGCACGCCGCACGACCGCGGCGTCGAACCACCCGCAGCGGCGCGGGCGACCGGTAGTGGCGCCGTACTCGTCGCCGTCCGCGCGGAGGCGCTCGCCGAGCGCGTCGGTCAGCTCGGTGGGGAACGGGCCGCCGCCGACGCGCGTCGTGTACGCCTTGGTGATGCCGATCACCCGATCGATCGCCCGCGGCGGCAGGCCGGCGCCGGCGGCCGCGGCGCCCGCGACGGCGTTCGACGACGTGACGAAGGGATACGTCCCGTGGTCGATGTCGAGCATCACGCCCTGCGCCCCTTCGAGCAGGATGCGCTTCCCTGCCGCGACCGCCTGCCGGAGCTCGACCCCGGTGTCGGCGACGTAGGGCCGCAGGCGCTCGCGATGGCGCACGTAGCCGTCGTGGATGGCGTCGAATTCGAGCGGCTGCTCCCCGAGGAGCGCCTGGAGATAGGCGTTCTTCTCGCGCAGGTTCCGCTCGAGCGCCTCGCGGAAGCCCGCCTCGTCGAAGAGGTCGCCGACGCGGATGCCCGTCCGCGCCATCTTGTCCTCGTACGCCGGGCCTATGCCGCGTCCGGTGGTGCCGATGCTGCCGGTGCCGCGGAGGCGCTCGCGCGCGTGGTCGATGGCGCGGTGGTACGGCATGATGAGATGCGCCTGCTCGCTGATGCGGAGCCAGCGATCCTCGGCGAGATAGCCGCGCGCGCGGAGCGCGTCGATCTCGGCCACGAGCACCGCCGGATCGATCACCAGGCCCGCGCCCATCATGCAAAGGCGTCCGGGATGGAGGACGCCGGCGGGCACCAGGTTGAGGATCGTCTTCTGGCCGTCGACGACGAGCGTGTGCCCGGCGTTGTTCCCGCCGTGGAAGCGCACCACCACGTCGGCGTCGGCGGCGAGCAGGTCGACGAGCTTGCCCTTCCCCTCGTCGCCCCACTGCGTTCCGATGACCACCGTGGCCGGCATGGCGCTCAGAGGCTCAGGAGCTGCGCCGACACCACCTGCGGTAGCGTGCGCAGCTCGTCCAGGACCGCCGCAGACACCGGCTCGTCGATGTGGATCAGCGACAGCGCCTTCCCCCCCACGCGCTCACGGCCGAGCTCGATGCCCGCGATGTTGATGCCGCGCTCGCCGAGGAGCGTACCGACGCGGCCGACGACGCCGGGCACGTCGCGGTTGTGGAGCATGATGATGTGGCCCTCGGGCACCGCCTCCATGCGGAAGCCGTCGATCTTCGTGAGGCGCACGGTGCCGGCGCCGAAGACCGCGCCCTCGGCCGACACCGTCTGCGTGGCGGTCCGCACCTGTACGACGATCGCGTTCACGTAGTCGCTGGTCTCCGGCGCGCGGGCCTCGATCACCTTGATGCCGCGCTCGCGCGCGATGGCAGGCGCGTTGACGAAGTTGACGCCCGATTCGAGGTGCTGCGCAAGGAGGCCGCGGAGCACGGCGGCGGCCAGCGAGCGCAGCTCGCGCTCGGCCACCTCACCGCTCGCCTGCACGGTCACCTCGATCGGCGGCTCGGTGACGAGCTGTCCCTGGAGCGCGCCCAGCTTCTCGGCCAGGAGCAGGTACGGCCTGAGGACGCGCAGCACCTCGGGCGAGAGCGAGGGCACGTTGACGGCGTTCTGCACCGTGCCGCGGCAGAGGAACTCCGCCACCTGCTGCGCGATCGCGATCGCGACGTTCACCTGCGCCTCGCCCGTCGAGGCGCCGAGGTGCGGCGTGCAGATGACCTGCTCGAGCTGTAGGAGCGGATGGTTCGCCGGCGGCGGCTCCTGCGACAGGACGTCGAGCGCGGCGCCCGCCACGTGCCCCTCGCGGATGGCGGCGGCGAGCGCCTCCTCGTCGACGATGCCGCCGCGCGCGCAGTTGACGATGCGCACGCCGCGCTTCATGCGCGCGATGTTCTCGCGGTTGATGAGGCCGCGGGTCTCGGGGGTGAGAGGCGTGTGCAGGGTGATGAAATCGGCGCGCGCGAAGAGATCCGGGAGCGCCACCAGCTCGACGCGCAGGCGCGCGGCGGCCTCCGGCGTGATGAAGGGATCGAAGGCGATCACCTTCATGCGGAGGCCGAGCGCTCTTTCGGCGACGATCGCCCCGATGTTCCCGAGCCCGACGACGCCGAGGACCTTGTTGCAGAGCTCGGCGCCGAGCCACTTCGTCCGCTCCCAGCGTCCGGCCCGGACGCCCGCCGCCGCCTGGGGGATGCTCCGTGCCAGCGCGAGCAGCATCGCGATCGAGTGCTCGGCGGTGGTCACGTTGCTGCCGCCGGGCGTGTTCATGACCACGATACCCTTCTTCGTGGCCGCGTCGACGTCGACGTTGTCGACGCCGATCCCCGCCCGGCCGATCACGCGGAGCTCGTCGGCCGCCGCGATGAGATCCGCGGTGACCTTGGTGCCGCTGCGGATCACGAGGCCGTGGAAGCCGCGAATCGCCTCCTTCAGCTCCGCCGGCGGGAGGCCCGGCCGCGCGACGACCTCGAGCTCGGGCTGCTCCTTCAGGCGGGCAAGCCCCTCGGGACCGAGCGAATCGCTCAGGAGGACGCGGTACCCCATCGCCTCAGCCGCGCGCGGGCAGTCCCTCGGCCAGGACCGCCTGCGCGGCGCCGACGCCGCGCCCGAAGGACACGGTGGCGCCGAACTGGTGCAGCGCGAGCTCGAGCGCGGCGACGCCCGTGACCACGTCGAAGGTGCCTACGTACCCGAGGTGCGAGAGGCGGACGATGCGGCCCTTCAGCTTGTCCTGCCCGCCCGCGAAGGTGACGCCCATGCGATCGCGCAGGTAGCGAACCAGGCCTGCGCCGTCGACGCCGTCGGGAACCATGACGGCGGTCGCCGCCGGGCTGGGTGCGTCGGGCGCGAGGAGCTTCAGGCCGAGCGCCGCCGCCGCCGCGCGCGTCGCGCGCGCGAGCCGGTCGTGGCGGGCGTGCACGTTGGCCCAGCCCTCGGCGCGCATCATGCCGAGCGCCACCTTGAGCCCCTGGATCAGGGAGATGGCCGGCGTCCACGCCGTGGAGCGCTCCGCCACGCCTTTTCGTTCACGTCGGAAATCGAAGTAGAAGCGCGGCAGGCGCGCCGTCTCCGTGGCCTTCCAGCCGCGCTCGGAGAGCGCGACGAAGGCCAGCCCGGGCGGCAGCATCAGCGCCTTCTGCGATCCGGTGACGAGGACGTCGATCCCGAGCCGGTCCATCGGCAGGTCGAGCACGCCGACGGCGGTGATACCGTCGACGACGAGGAGCGTGTCGCGCTTCCGCGTGAGCTCGGCGATGGCGGGCACCGGATGGAGCGCACACGTCGACGTCTCGCTCGCCTGGACGTAGAGCGCGCGTGCCTTCGGGTGTGCCTCGAGAGCCCGTGCGACGGCCGCCGGCTCGACCGCCCTTCCCCACTCCACCGGAATCTCATGCACGGTGACGCCGTACGCCTGGCAGAGCTTCGTCCAGCGCTCGCCGAACTTCCCCCCGTTGACGACGATCGCCTCGTCGCCCGGAGAGAGGAGATTCGTGACCGATCCCTCCATGGCGCCCGTCCCCGAGGCGGCGAGGATGAGGACGTCGGCGGCGGTGCCGAAGAGCTCGCGGAGCCCCTCCTGCACCTCGCCAAGCACGGCCGCGAACAGCGGCGTGCGATGGTGGATGATCGGCAGCGCGGTCGCCGCCAGCACCTCCGGAGGCACCGGCGTCGGTCCGGGAGCGAGAAGGTATTTTTTGATCACGGCGGAACCTAGACCCGGTTTTTAACTCGTGAACTTACCGGGGCCCAGGCGTTCGGCCCGCCGGTCGCTAGGCACTCCCCCGTGGTCGATTCCACGCAAACGCCAGTCGTGCGAGGGGCTATCGAATCGGGCACTCGTTTAGCCGCGGCCCTCGGGCGTTGTCAAGGTACGGTCGGCGACGCGCGTGGAATGGCGCCGCGCGCGTTGACTCGATCTGAGCAACCCGTTAACGCCACGGGCCATGTTTCGTCCGCAGCTTCTCGCGTTCTGTGCGCTCGTCGCCGTCTCCGCGACCGCCGGGCGTGCCGCCGACACGCGGGAGCCGCACACGTGGTGGGGCGCACGCGAGCTGCCCCGGCAATGGCGTCCGAACGAGCCCGAGAGCGACGCCGTGAAGGTACCGTCCGAGATCACGCAGGATGAGAACGTCGAGCCCGTTTCGTTGAAGCAGGCCATCGCCATCGCGCTGGAGAACAACCCACGCATCGCGGCGCAGCGGCTGGAGCCGGCGAAGCAGGAGGCCGGCATTCTCGGCGCGCAGGCGCAGTTCGATCCGACGCTCGCCGCGGAGGTGCGCCAGGCGCACTCGCGGACGCCGAACCAGAGCGTGCTGGCGGCCACGGACACCCTGGTCATCGACGAGCGCTCCGCCAACGCCCACCTGATCAAGCGACTGCGCACGAGCACGCTTCTGCAGGGCGACTTCCTGAACGAGCGCATCGACAACAACGCGAGCTTCAACCAGCTCCGGCCGGCCTATCAACCGGCGCTGAACTTCTCGGTCATCCAGCCGCTGCTGCGCGATTTCGGCTGGGACTTCAGTTACCTCGTGGTCCGCGTGGCCGAGCAGACGGCCGACGCGGCGCGCTTCCAGTACGAGGCCGACCTGGCCAACTTCGTCGCCGAGGTGATCGTGGCCTACTGGGCCGTCGTCGAGACGCGCGAGAACCTCGAGGTCCAGCGCGAGTCTCTGGCCCTCGCCGAGCGCACGGTCAGCGAGAACGAGGCCCGCGTTCGCGTCGGGCTCCTGGCGCCGGTGGCGGTGCTCGAGGCGCGCGCCGACGCGAAGGCCCGGGAAGAGGACGTCATCATCGCCGAGAACAACTTGGTCGTCGCGCGCCAGCGGCTGGGGCAGCTCGCGTACTACCGGCCCGACGATACGTTCGTCCCGCGGACACTCGAGCCCACCGAGGAAGCGGAGCCGGAGCAGGTGGACGCCAGCCTCGACGCTACGATTTCGAATGCGGTCAACGAGCGTCCCGAGGTCCGCGCGTCCGCACGCGGTGTGCAGGTGACGGTCCTGAACGAGCGCATCGCCGGCAACGCGCTCCTGCCGCGCGTGGACCTGGTCGGCAGCTACGGGCTCAACGGGCTCTCGGGGCTCAGCCGTCCGGTCATCACCAACCGTAACGTCGCGGGCGGCGGGTGCGTGCAGATCGGCGCCGACCCGCCGACCTTCAGCTGCAACTCGCCCTACGCCGGCCCCGTGGGCGACGCTTACGACCGGATGACGACGAACGAGTTCCGGAGCTACACATTCGGCGTCCAGATCCAGGTGCCGCTGGCCAACGCCGCCGCCCGCAGCGACTACACACAGAGCCGCATCACGCGCAGCCAGGCCGAGCTGAACCATCGCGCGCTCCTGTCACAGATCACGTTCGACGCCCGCGCGAGCGTGGCGGACGTCACCTCGACCCGGCAGCGGATCGACACGTCGCGCGTCGCACGTGAGCTCGCCGAGGAGAACCTCCGCAACCAGGAGAAGCGCCACGAGGTCGGGCTCGCGACGACGAAGGACCTCCTCGACTTCCAGACGCGTCTCACGAGCGCGCGCGCAGCCGAGGTCCAGGCCAAGACCGACTACGCCATCAGCGTCGCCCGCTGGCGCCGCGCGCAGGGCCGCCTCCTCGGCCACTACCAGATCGTCCTCGACGAGCCCGGCCACCGCACGACGCCGTGGTTCGCGCGGTTCTGATCGGCTTGCGGTAGGTGCGGGAGGCGGCGGGGGGCGGTGGCCCCGCGGCGACTCCGTATACGCTTCGAACGCGCGACGGCTTACTGCCGTTTTTCAAAGGCCGCGTGCGCGTTCTTCGCTCCGGAGCTCGCCGCGGGGCCACCGCCCCCCGCCACCTCCGGACTCTACCAGCGCGCGGACGATCGCGAGCGCCGGTTCGTCGTGCGATGTCCGAGCTCGCCTTCGGTAGAGGCTGCGGAGAGGCGGGGGGACGCTCCCGAGGCGATCTCTCGCGGGCGATGGGACGGATCCGTCGAAGACGCGCCCGCTGCCTCGCCCGCGAGCGTGAGCCGCGGGGGCGTCCCCCCGCCTCTCCGCCGTTACACTACCGCCGCGCGATCAGGTTCATGAACTCGTCCCTGGTCTCGCGATTGTCACGGAAGCTCCCGTGCATGGCGCTCGTGACGACGAACGAGTTCTGCTTCTCGACGCCGCGCATGCGCATGCAGAGGTGCTCGGCCTCCAGGACCACGCCGACGCCCAGTGGGTTCAGCACCTCGGAGATGGTGCCGGCGATCTGCGTCGTCATGCGCTCCTGCACCTGCAGGCGGCGGGCGTAGACCTCGACCAGGCGCGCGATCTTGCTGATGCCGACGATGTGGCTCCGGGGGATGTAGGCGACGTGCGCCTTGCCGACGAACGGCAGGATGTGGTGCTCGCAGAGCGAGTAGAAGTCGATGTCCTTCACCAGGATCATCTCGGAGTAGTCCTCGGTGAAGAGCGCCGTGCCGACGACGGCGCGCGGGTCCTGCTCGTAGCCGCGCGTCAGGAACGACAGGGCCCGCGCCACGCGCTCCGGGGTGCGGAGCAGGCCCTCCCGCTGCGGATCGGGATCGATTGCCGCAAGGAGCGCGCGGACGGTCGTCTCGAGGTCGCGGTCCGACATGAGCGCGTCTAACCAGAGCGGCCTCGCCGGGGCAAGGTGGGCCGCGACGCTAGGAGCCGACCAAACCCTCCCGGCGCAGGTTCTCGAAGATGGCGCGCGTCGCTGGCGACTGATTCAGCGTGTAGAAATGGATGCCCGGTGCGCCGTTGCGCAGGAGCTCCACGCACTGCGCCGTAGTCCATTCGACCGCCAGCGCCAGCGACCCCGCAGCATCGTCGCGCAGCGCATCGAGCCGCTCCGCGAGCGGGCGCGGGAACTCAGCGCCGCAGAGCTCCGCCATGCGGGCGATCTGGCGGACGTTCGTGATCGGCATCAGCCCGGGCACGACGGGCAGCGTGAGCCCCGCGCGTCGGATGCGGTCGACGAACGCGAAGTAGTGCGCGTTCACGTAGAACATGTTGGTGATCGCGATGTTGAGGCCGGCGTCGACCTTCGTGCGCAGGTGCTCGACCTCGCGCGGCAGGTCGCGCGTCTCCGGATGGCCCTCGGGATGGCAGGCGCCCGCGAGGCACAGTGCCGGCGCACGCTCTCGGATGAAGCGCACGAGATCGGCGGCGTAGCGGAAGCCGTCGCCCGGGCGTTGGAAGCCCGGATCCTTCGGCACGTCGCCGCGCAGCACGACCATGTTGCGGATCCCGCGCGCCGCCACCAGCTCGAGCGCAGCGGCGATATCCGCGCGCGTCGCCTCGATGCCGGTGATGTGCGCCGCGCCCGGGATGCCGAGCGCCGCGATGCGCGCCACGAGCTCGATGGTGGCCGAGCGCGGCTTCCCACCCGTGCGCGTGACGGACACGAACGACGGCCCGAGCGGCCGCAGCGTCTCGATCGTCCGCATGAGGGCGGCGTCGCCCTCGGCCGTCTTCGGCGGGAAGAACTCGAACGAGATCAGCGGGCGACCCGCCGCCAGAAGCTCGGTGATCTTCAGAACGGCTCCCGGGCTACTGCTTGGAGCCCTTCTTCTCGAGCGCCTTCACCTTCTGGTACTTCCGGTAATCGTAGCCGGTGGCCATCGCCATGAGCAGGCCTTCCATGCCGCCGTCGCGTTCGCGGCGCAGGATGCGCAGGCGCTCGTAGAACTCGCGGAAGTCCTTGTCGACGCGCGTCTGCTCGGGCGCCGGGTTCAGGAAGAAGTCCCGGAGCCGCGTCACGGTGAAGCGGAGCGCGGAGAAGCGGAGCTCGTTCGGGAACGCGTCCCATTCCGCCAGCGACAGCGCGCGCAGCGACTCGTAGCCGGCGATGAGCGCCTCGAAGCGCTTCAGCTGGTAGTTCTCGCCGTCGAAGCAGAAGGCGTTGACCGCCGTGGCGAGGTCGTACACGAACTTGCCGCGGCAGGCCGCCTCGAAGTCGAGCACGGCGAGGATCTTGTCGCCCTTCACGAGCAGGTTGTCGTTGAAGAGGTCGCCGTGGATGATGCCCTTCGGGAGCTTCGTCTCGAGGTAGCTCCGGAGGTAGTCCACCTCGTCGTCGAGCGTGCGGACGATGCGCTTGAAGTACGACGGGAGCTTCCCACGGACCTCACCGTAGACGTCGGCGATGCGCTCGAACGTGAAGCGGTTGTCGATGCCCTTCTTGTAGCTCTTGCCGATGGTATGGAGGTCGGCGAGCACCCGCCCCACCGCCTCGAGCAGCACGGAATGGAAACGGGTCGGATTCGGGACGTGGCCGTCGATCCAGCGGTAGATCGAGAGACACTTTCCGCCGGACTCGCGATACAGGCGTCCCTTCCGGTCCGGAACGGGCTGCGGGCACGGGAAGCCGTGCTTGCGGAGAAAGAGCAGGAGGTCGAGCTCGCGCTTCACGTCGAGCTCGCCCTTCACCTCGTCGACGCGCAGCAAATGCTTCCCCCGCGGCGTCTCGAGGAGATAGTTCGTGTTGACCGAGCCGGAGGGGATCCCCTTCGCGGCGGTGACCTTCACGAGCGCGTAGTCTTCGACGATCTCCGAGAGCTCTCGTTCGTCGAGCTGCGTGTAAACGGCCATCTCCGCCCGTCTCCCTAACCCACCGGATTTAATCCGGAAAAGTCGACGGAGGTTATCTGCACGTCCGGCGCTTGTCAAGGTGAAATCGCGTTTTTGGAACGCGAAAGCGCTGCCAGAGCCGGCGCTTGCGACGCAGGAGCGCAGCGCCGCACGCGACTTCTGCCGGAAGCTGCCTCGGCGGCGGGTGTATCGGCGCGCCTAGGCGGCGAGCTCGACCCCCACCCTGGGGCAGAGGGACGCGAGGGGACAGGCGCTACAGCGCGGACGCCGCGCCACGCACACCCTGCGCCCGTGATGGATCAGGCGGTGAGCGAAGTGCGTCCAGGCACGGGGCGGCAGCAGCGCGGCGAGATCCTGCTCGATGCGATCCGGATCGTCGTCCGTGGTGAGCCCCAACCGGATGGCCAGCCGCCGGACGTGCGTGTCGACGAAGATCGCCGGCAGCTTGAAC
>Ga0111538_10003198_pt1 | contig 22956 bp, 28 predicted proteins | sample SoiMethybrSBSTD1_FD_79669 | JGI IMG/M metagenome (GOLD analysis project Ga0111538, IMG submission 79669) | Bulk soil microbial communities from a Populus tree surrounding site in Tennessee, USA - Soil MetaG P. TD hybrid SBSTD1 (version 2)... | ecosystem: Environmental > Terrestrial > Soil >...
GAGTTCCATGCGTCGCTCACCCAGTACGCCAGCGTTCGCTGCGCCTCGACGAGGTCGCCGCCTTCTCGGACGAAATGCTCGTACACCGCGGCGCCGTCGAGAGCGAACTCGAGCTTTGACTTCGGTGCTATCAGGTAGACGGCGAGCACGATGCTCGCGACTGAGGCAGCGACTCCTGGCAGCGTTATCCAGGGCGTCGCATCGCTTGCGAGTGCTCGACCGCCAAGAAAGGATGCGACGAGCGCCGTTGCGGCCAAGAGGACGCCGGTGCGAGCACGCAGCTCCTCCACGACTCGCTCCTGGCGGTCGAGCGATCGGAGCGAGAGACCGAAGGCCAGCTCCTCGAGGCTCTGAGCGTTCATCGGGAGCAGTATCGTTGTCTAGTCGGACATCAACGGCTGTCACCGATCCAGCCCGGCTTCCGCCGTTCGAGGAACGCACGCAGGCCGTCCTGGCCCTCGGGGCCGCTCCGCAGGCGCGCTGCGATGTCGGCGGTTTCGACGCCCGTCGGCTGCTCGCGGACGAGCCGCTTCGCCTCGCGGACCGCGTCCGGCCCGGACGTGAGCAGCTCGTCCACTACGCGGTCGACCGCTGCGTCGAGGTCGTCCGCGACCTCGTGGACGAGGCCGATGCGCAGGGCCGTCTCCACGCCGAACCGCTCGCCCGTGAGGAAGTAACGGCGCGCCGCACCGCTGCCGATCCGCGGGATCACGAACGGCGAGATGACCGCCGGAATGATCCCGAGCTTCACCTCCGAGAAGCCGAAGACGGCGTCGGGGCCCGCGATCGCGATGTCGCAGCAGGCCACGAGGCCGGACCCGCCGCCGAGGGCGTAGCCCTGAACCCGGGCGACGACGGGGGCGGGACAGCCGTCGACCGCCTCCATCATCCCGTAGAGCCGCATCGCGTCCTCGACGTTCTCCTCGTAGGTGAGGTCGATCGACGCCCGCTGCCAGTCGACGTCCGCGCCGGCGCAGAAGCTCGGTCCGTCGCCGGCCAGGATCACCGCGCGGGCGTCGCCTATATCTGAGAAGGCCGCGGCGAGCTCCGCGATGAGGGCCGCGTCGAACGCGTTCCGGCGCTCGGGCCGCGCGATCGTCACCCGCAGCAGCGGGCCGTCCTGCTCAAGACGGAGGGCGCTCATGGCCGCTGAGCATAGAGTTGCGGGGATGCTCCGAGGCGCTCTGGCTGCCGCAGTGACCCCGTTGCGCGACGACGGAGCCGCGCTCGACGAGGATGCCTTCGAGCCGTACGTCGACTACCTGGCGGCCGGCGGCCTCGACGGGCTGCTCGCGCTCGGCACGACGGGGGAGGGGATCCTGCTCTCGCTCGACGAGCGGCGCCGTGCCGCCGAGCTCTTCGTCGCGGCGAGCGGCGGGCGGCTTCAAGTGGCGGTCCACGCGGGCGCTCAGACGACGGCGGACACCACGGCGCTGGCCGCGCATGCCGTCGGGGCCGGTGCCGACGCCGTCGCGGTGATCGGCCCGCCCTACTTCGCGCTCGACGAGGAGTCGCTGTTCGCGCACTTCACGGCGGCGGCGAAGGCGAGCGAGCCGCTCCCGTTCTACCTCTACGAGTTCCGGGCGCGGACCGGCTACTCGATTCCGCTCTCGCTCGTCGAGCGACTGCGCGAGACGGCGGCGAACCTGCGCGGGCTGAAGGTGTCGAACCAGCCGTTCGAGGCGGTCGAGCCGTACCTCGGCAACGGCCTCGACGCGTTCATCGGGGCCGAAGGCCTGATCGGACGGGGGCTCGACGGCGGCGCCGCCGGCGCCGTGTCCGGGCTGGCCGCAGCCTTCCCGGAGCTCGTCGCGCGGGCCGTGCACGAAGGCGAGGGCGACCTCGCGCCGGTTCGCGCGGCCATCGAGCGCTTTCCGTTCCACTCGGCGCTCAAGCACGTGCTGGAGCGCCGCGGCCTCCCGGTTCGCGAGGACGTGAGGGCGCCTCTCCGAACATTGACCGACGCCGAGCGCGACGAGCTCGACCGGTGGCTCGAATCGTCGTAGCGGGGGCCGGCGCCGCCGGCGCGAGCGTCGCATACCACCTGGCCCTGCTGGGCGCGCGCGACGTCGTCCTCTGCGACGTCCGCGGGGTCGCGGGCGGCTCGACCTCGCGCGCCATGGGCGGCGTCCGGCAGCAGTTCTCCACGGCTGCGGAGGTTCGGCTGGCCCAGGCGAGCATCCGCTTCTTCGCCGAGCTTGGCCAGCCGCTGTTCCAGCAGGTGGGCTACCTGTTCCTCGCCACGACCGAGGAGGGCCTGGCAGCTCTGGACGTGCGGCGCGAGCTGCAGGCGAGCCTCGGCGTCCCCGTCGAGCAGGTCGACCCTCGCGAGGTCCCCGGGCTCGCCGTGAACGACGTGCTCGGCGCCGTGACCTGCAGGCAGGACGGGATCGCCGATCCGCCGGGGGTGTGCCGCGAAATGGTGCGCCGGGCCGCAGAGCGCGGCGTCGAGGTTCGCGAGCACGTCGACGCGGTCGAAGTCGGCGGCGATGTGCTCGTGCTCGCGTGCGGCCCGTGGTCGCGCGAGGTCGGCGAGCGCGTCGGCGTCGACCTGCCGATCAGGCCGCTCTGCCGGCAGCTCGTCGACACGGAGCCGGTCGCGGGCCTTCCCGGAGCGCTGCCGATGGTGATCGAGGCCGAGACCGGCTTCCACTTCCGCCCGACGCCGACCGGCGGGCTGCGGCTCGCGATGGGGGAGGCGACGCCCCGGTGGGGCTTCGAGACCGACGTGGCCGAGCCGCTCGTCGACGACTGGCTCGAGCGGCTCGCGCACCGCTATCCGCCTGCAGCAGGCGTGGGCGTCCAGCGAGCGTGGGCAGGCCTCTACGACATGACCCCCGACGCGCATCCGATCCTCGGCGAGGTGGCCGACGGCGTCTATGCGGCGTGCGGCTTCTCCGGCCACGGCTTCATGCAGTCGCCGGCGGTGGGGCAGGCTCTTGCCGAGGAGATCCTCCACGGCGGGTCCGAGCTCGACCTCTCGCCGTTCCGCCTCGATCGGTTCGCGGGCGACGCCGTCTTCCCCGAGACGCTGGTCCTGTGATCGAGCTCACGTGGGACCAGGTGCGGGCCTTCCGCGCCGGTCGCAGCCTGAACAGCGACGACGGCCTGGTCGAGACCGCCCGACGGCTCTCGGGTGTGCAGGCCCAGGTGATGTCGAATGCGGAGCTTGCGCTCGCCGTTCGAGTCGAGGGGCTGACCGTCCAGGAGGTTCGCGACGCGCTCTGGGAGGACCGCGAGCTGGTCAAGACCTGGGCGATGCGCGGCACCCTCCACCTGCTGCCGTCGGACGAGATTGCGCTCTGGGCGGGCGCGCTGCGCACGCGGGCCTTCATGTGGCGGAGGCCGACCTGGCTCCGCTACTACGGCGTCGAGCCCGCCGAGCTCGAGAACCTGATCGCGGCGATCGCGGCCGCCATCGAGCGCGAACCGCTCACGCGCGAGGAGATTGCAAGGCTCGCCGGAGAAGTGGCCGGCCCGAAGGTCGAGGAGCATCTCGCGTCAGGCTGGGGCTCGCTCCTCAAGCCGGTCGCGATGGAGGGCGGGCTCGTCTTCGGCCCGAATCGCGGCCGCAACGTCGTCTTCGTCGGCCCGCGCGGCTGGCTCGGCCCGTTCGACGCCTGGGAGTCGGAGGAGGCGATGCGCGAGATCGCCCGCCGCTGGCTGGGGGTCTACGGCCCCGGCTCTCACCACGACCTCGCCCGCTGGTGGGGCACCGCCTCGGGCCGCGCGCGCAAAGCGCTCGACCTGCTCGACGGCGAGGTGGTCGACGTATCCATTGAGGGGCGCCCTGCGCTCGCGCTCGAGACCGACCTGCGCGAGCTTCGGTCGGCGAGCATGGACGGGCGCGCGCGCCTCGCTCCCGGATTCGATCCGTACACCGTCGGCTTCTTCCCGCGCGAAGGGCTCGTCGAGCCGGAGTTCCTGCCGCGCGTCTCCCGGACGGCGGGCTGGATCTCGCCGGTCGTCCTCGTCGGCGGCAAGCCGGTGGCCGTGTGGAAGCACACGCTGCGGCGAGGGCGGCTGGAGATCACGGTGGAGCCCTTTCGCAAGCTGACCGCGGCGCGCCTGAAGGAGCTGGCCCCGGACGCCGAACGGATCGCGGAAGCGCTCGGCGCGACGTCGGTGGTCGTGGCGTGAGCTACTCGAACGCGAGCCCGCGCCGCGAGAGCTCCTCGAGGGCGTAGCGGCCCTCGACCGTCGCCTCGACATCGAACTCCTCGCCGATGTCCGGCTCCTTGCCGATCAGCTCTCGCGCCCGTGAGACTCCCGGGTCGAGGCCCTCCATCGCAGCGCGCGACTCCCAGAGGTACACGGCGCCCCAGCGCTCTGTGGCCTCGTCCGAGATCCACGCCTTGAAGCGCAGCCCGGGGACTTCCGCGAACGCGTCCACCGACTCGTCTCGGAGATAGCGCCGCAGCTCGTGGATCGTCGTCTTGGAGTCCGCCAGGTTCCAGAGGACGAGCCGGACCAGCACGCGGCTACTCGTCCGCTTCGACCGGCAGCTTGGCGATCAGCTGCTTCAGCTCCCGCAGGACGTCGGCCTCGTTGTGCCCGAAATCGTCCAGGTACGCGTGCAAGGCCTCGTGCAGGAGCCGGAGCTCCCTCTCGTTGAGCTCGATCTGGTGCATGGCGGGAGCCTAAGGCACCGCCTCGGACGCCGCGTCCGGAGGCTGCGCCCGGGCTCAGCCCCAGGACGGCGGCTCGTACCTGGCGTCGATCGGAGCGCCGAAGGTGACGAACTCCAGGCCGTCGGCGCCGGCTGTGGGCACCCGCGTCGACGTCCCGTCGACGCGCACGAAGCGCCCCGGCCTGAGCTCGACCTCCTCGCCGTCGATGCGCATCACGCCGGAGCCGCGGACGACGAAGTAGACCTCCTCTTGCCCGGAGTCGGCGTGATCGTGTTCTCGTCCCGTCACGCCGGCCGGGATGGTGAAGTAGTTGAAGCCGAACGCCTGCGCGCCGAGCGCCCGCCGTAGCTTGCGCACCGCGCCGCCGGGCCCCTCGCCCTCGAGCGTGTCGACGTCCACGTAGTTGAAGCCCACCAAGACCTCCTATCGACGTGTCACATGCGGAAGATGCCGAACTTGGTCTCTGGGATCGGAGCGTTCAGCGCCGCCGAGATCCCGAGCGCGAGCACGCGGCGCGTGTCGAGCGGGTCGATGATCCCGTCGTCCCAGAGCCTCGCCGTCGAGTAGTACGGGTTGCCCTCGGCCTCGTACTTCGCCTTGATCTCCTCCGGATCCGCGTCGCCGACCATCGTCAGCACCGTCGCCGCCTGCTCGCCGCCCATCACCGAGATGCGCGCGTTCGGCCACATCCAGAGCTGCCTCGGTCCGTAGGCGCGCCCGCACATGCCGTAGTTGCCGGCGCCGAACGAGCCGCCGATGACGAGGGTGAACTTCGGCACGTCCGCGCACGCGACCGCCATCACGAGCTTCGCGCCGTCCCGGGCGATGCCGCCTGCCTCGTACTCCACGCCGACCATGAAGCCCGTGATGTTCTGCAGGAACACGAGCGGGATCTTCCGCTCGCACGCGAGCTCGATGAAATGCGCGCCCTTCTGGGACGACTCCGCGAACAGCACTCCGTTGTTGGCCAGGATCGCGACGGGATACCCCTCGATCCGGGCGAAGCCGCAGACGAGCGTCTCTCCGTAGAGCTGCTTGAACTCGGAGAACCGGCTGCCGTCCACGATCCGGGCGATCACCTCGCGCGGGTCGAACGGCTGGCGATGGTCCTCGGGGACGAGCCCGTACAGCTCGCCGGGATCGGCGACGGGCTCCTCGGCCGTGGCGACGTCCCAGGGCACGTCCTTGCGCCGGTGCAGGTGACGGACGATCGAGCGCGCGATCGCGAGCGCGTGCTCGTCGCCGGTCGCGTAGTGGTCGGCGACACCGGAACGTCGCGCATGGACGTCCGCGCCGCCGAGCTCCTCGGCGGTCACGTCCTGCCCGGTCGCGGCCTTCACGAGCGGCGGACCGCCGATGAAGATGGTGCCGGTGCCGCGCACGATCACGGTCTCGTCGCTCATCGCGGGAACGTACGCGCCGCCGGCGGTGCAGGAGCCCATGACGACGGCGATCTGCGGGATGCCCTTCGCGGACATCCGAGCCTGGTTGTAGAAGATCCGCCCGAAGTGGTCGCGGTCGGGGAAGACCTCGGCCTGCAGAGGCAGGAAGGCCCCGCCCGAGTCGACGAGGTAGAGGCAGGGGAGGTGATTCTGCTCGGCCACCTCCTGCGCGCGGAGGTGCTTCTTCACCGTCAGCGGGAAGTAGGAGCCGCCCTTGACCGTGGCGTCGTTCGCGACGATCACGCACTCCTGGCCCTCGACGACGCCGATCCCCGTCACGATCCCGGCCGAGGGGGCCTGGCCGTCGTACACCTCCCAGGCGGCGAGCGCGCTCAGCTCGAGGAAGGCCGTGCGGGGGTCGACCAGCCGGTCGATCCGCTCGCGGGCCGTGAGCTTGCCGCGCGAGCGGTGGCGTTCGACGGCCCGCTCGCCGCCGCCGCCCGCCACCTGGGCGGTGCGCTCGCGGAGCTCCGCGACGAGCTGCTCCAACCGGCCCCGGCGGCGCTCGAACGGCTCGGAGGCCCGATCGACCTGGGAGCTCAGCACCGCCACGAGCCCAGCCTAACCAGGCGGGAGGACCGAAGGTCCTATTCACACGGGCGCGATTCTCGGCCAGAGTGAGACGAGCGCGCTGCCTGAGGCAGGTCGTGATGCGGCAGATGAAGATCCGAGTCGAAGACCCCAGCCTGCTGGACGAGCTCGTCCACCACCTCCGGCGCTCCGGCTGCATCGCCACGCCCGATGTCGAGGCAAACGGGAACGGTCTCACCGTGGACGTACGGGTGCCGGCCGCACTCGATGCCGAGCAGGCCCGGATGGAGGTCGCGGTCTACCTCAAGGTCTTCGAAGTGACGCACCCGGGCCAGGCCGCCGACCTGCTCACCTAGCCAAGGGATCGCCTCGGAGGCGACCAGGCCGATCTACCGGTCATGCGCCGCGTAACCGCATTCGCGGCGGCAACCGTGTTCCTCGCGGCAGCCGCCGACGCCTCCGCGACGATCGTGCCCCAGAGGGGGATGTCCGGCGTGGCGCTCGGCATGGCGAAGGCGCAGGTGCGGGCCCGGCTCGGCGGGCCGGTCGGGACCGGCCCGGGACGCTGGTACTACGCCCGCGTGTGGGTCGGGTTCCGTGGCAGCCGGGTCACAGAGATCACCACCACCCGCAGCACCGAGCGCACGCGCGGCGGCCTGGGCGTGGACTCGAGCGAGTCGAGCCTGCGCGCGTCCTACCCCGGCCTGTCCTGCATGTCGGCGCCGCCGTTTCGCCGCTGCCGGCTCGGGAGCGGTGCGCCGCGCACCCGGGCGACCGACTTCATGCTCGGCCACGGCCGCGTGCTGCAGATCACCGTCGCGCTGCTGCCCTAGGTGGGCGGCGTCCGGGAGTCGGCCGCCATGAGCTCGCCCGCGTCCCACTCGATGTCGCGGAAGACGAAGCGGACCTCGACGTTGCCGTTCGCGAGATCCTTGACGCCGACCACGGTGACCTCCTTGAGCGTCGTTGTCTCGACCCCGTCCGCGACGGGCGCCACCAGCACGATCGTCGCGATCTTGTCGTTCCTCGAGATGGCCATCCGAAGAGCCGTCACACCGACGCTCTTGCGCACGACGACCTTGAGGTCCGAGTACTGCCGCTTCGCGTACGGCTGGCCGGACTCCACGTCGGTCGGCGTCTTGACCTCGAGCTCGTAATTCCCCTCGAGCTCGAACTCGCCCTCGTGGCCCTTCACGTTGGACGGCCCCCGGATCCCGGCGATCTTCATGAACGGCTTCGTGATCTTCGGCAGCGCGGAGGCCGCGGTCTCGCGCTGCAGCTGGCCGCCGATGATCTGCTGGAAGGCTCGGTTGCCGCTGCCCTTCTGCAGCTCCTCGACGACGCCTGCCCGCTTGCCCTCGTCGAGGTCGGCGAGCTGTCGGGCGAGCTGCGGCTTGCCTGCCCGCTCGGCCTCCTCCTCGAGCTCTTCCTCCCAGCGACGGCGCTTTGCCATGTGCTCTTCGATGCTAACGCGGGCAGCCGCCCGCGTCACGCGATCTTGAGCGACATGCTCTCGGCATACAGCTCGTACTTGCGGCCGCCGCCGTCCGAGCTCCCGAAGGTCTCGGCACCGGCGATCCCTACGCCGGAGAACGTGAGCCTGAGCGTCTTGCCGCCGTGGCTCTTGACCGTCAGGACAGCCGTGCGCTCCTCGGCCTTTCCGTCGATCACGGACTCGTGGAACCAGGTGTCGAAGGCGTTCTTCCCGGACATCTTGCCCTTGTCGGCGACGGTGACGACGAGGTTGCCGAGCGTCGTGCTGGCGGGGAAGTTCACTTTGGTTCGTGATGTCCCGACGTCTTCGTGCTTGATTGTCTGCTTGAACGCAAAGCCGTCGACGGAGAGGAGCTCCGCCACGGTTCCGATGCCGGAGATCTCGAGGCGCGTCGTCGACGGCTCGAGCGGGTCCGGCTTGCCCTTGCCGGCGGTGGTCCGGCCGGATCCACTCGTCGTCCGGGCGAGCTCCGGCTCCAGCTTGACGCTCAGCCACGCGTCGCCCGAGTCTCCGACGTCGAGCCTCGGCACCACGATCTCGCTCACCAGGGAATTACGGAACTCGACGCTTCGCACTTCCTTCCCGCTCGCGTCGAGTTGGTGGACGACGACGTCCTTCCGGGAGAACTTGTGGGCGAGAGTACTCCCGATCCAGTCGCCGAGGGGGCCGAGCTCGAGGCCGAGCTTCAGCGAAACCGGTTCGAACCGCAGGCTGGACAGGTGCTTCCCGCTGACGCCGCCCTGGCGCGGAGCCTCCACGATCACGTCGGCGCTCGCCCCGCCACCCTCCGCGGCTCCGACAGGGACCGTCGTCCCGTCGATCGTGAGCGCGAACTGCTGTGCGGCATAGGAGCTCTTTCGTAGGTCGCGCTGGAGCTGCGGGCCGCCCAGGGTCCGTTGCACGGCGTAGTTGCCGCCCGCACGCTGCAGTTCCTCCAGGACGCCGGCTCGGCGCGTCGTGTCGAGCCGGGCGAGGGGCGGCTTGCGGAGCTGACCGGGCTCGGGCTCCAGCTCCCTGTCCCAGCGGCGCGACTTGCGCATCCACTGACGATGCTAGCTGCGCAGGGACGCGACGACTAGCCGCCCGAAGCCTCCACCTCCGCCTCGGCCTTCTCGACCGCGCGCGCCGCCTGGTCGGCGGCCTTTCTCGCCTGCCCGGCCACGCGTTCGGCCTCCCGCGCCGCGTGCTCGAGCTCGCGCTGCTTGGCCTTCGCCTCCTTCAGGGCGGCCCGGGCCTGCGCGAGCTTCCGCGAGCGGCCGGCCGGGGCCGCCTGCTTGCCCTGACGCGCGTGGGACGGTGCAAAGGCGAGGCCCGCGAGCGTGTCGAACCCGCTCGGCTCGGGCTCCTCGGTCAGCCTGCCCGCGGCGAGCCGGCCCGCGAGCTCCTCGTCCGAGGAGGCGTCGCGGAACGTCGCCACGACGCGCTCGAGCGTGGCGTCCGTCGGCTTGTCCAGCAGGCTCTTCGCCGCGTCGCGCAGTTTCCGGAGCGCGTCGGCCTGTCCCTGCTGCGCCTTCGTGAACGCGTCGCGATCACCCTTGCCCAGAGACTTGCGGAGCTCGCCGCTTGCGGTCAGGAGCTTGTCGACGGCCGGGCGGTTGCGGCGAGCGAGCTGGTTCGCGGCCCACACCGGCACCGTGGGCTTGCGGGCGGCTGACACCTCCGCTGCCTCGTCGGCCCGTCCATCCGCCTTGAGCTGCTTCGCCAGCGCGGTGCGCCGCTGGATGAACTCGTCGAGCGGCGCGGAGTAGAGCTCGTCCTGCAGGGCCTCGTCCACGGGGGGAGAGGCTACGCGGCTTCGAGGGCCTCGATCAGCTCGTCCTTCGACATGTCCGCGCGGCCCGGGATGTCTGCCTTCTTCGCCTGCTCGTACAGCTCGTCCTTGGACAGGCCCGCGAGCTGCTTGCCACCGCGCCCCTTCTTGCCCTTCGAGGGCGAGCGGCCACCGGCCGCTTCGAGGCTCGCGCGCAGGGCGGCCATCAGGTCCGGCACTTCCTCGGGCTCCTCGGCCGGCTCGACGTGAACCTCCTCGCCCTTCCGCTTGCGCTTGATGATCTCGCAGAGCGCGTCGCGGTAGGTGTCCTTGTACTGCTCGGGCTTGAACGTGCCGCCGAAGGACTCGATCAGCTGCTCCGCCATGCGCAGCTCGTCCTTGGAGAGCCGGGCCTTCTTCGGCTTGATCTCGTCGATCGGCCGGATCTCGTCGGCGAAGTACATCTTCTCGAGCGTGATCACGCCGTCGCGGACGCGCAGGCAGCCGAGGTTCTGCTTGTCGCGCATCACGTACTTTGCGATCGCAGCCAGCCCTGAGTCCTCCATCGCCTGCAACAGCAGGGAATAGACCTTCTCCGCGCCGTTGTCGGGGCCGAGGTAGTACGTCCGCTCGAAGTAGATCGGGTCGATCTCGTCGTACGGCACGAAGTCGCGGATCTCGATCGTCTTGAAGCCGTCGGCGTGCGCCGCCGCCGACTCGAAGTCCTCGTCCGTCAGGTAGACGTACTCGCCCTTCTCGTACTCGAAGGCCTTCACGATCTCCTTGTCGGGGACGGGCTTGCCCTCCTTCTTGCAGACCTTCTCGTAGCCGATCCGGCTGTCGTCCTTCGAGTGCAGGAGGTTGAAGTGGAGCTTGTGCTCGTCGATGGCGCTGTACATGCGGACCGGCACGTTGACGAGCCCGAAGGAGACTGCGCCGGACCAGATCGCTCGCGGCATGATTTCTGACTTCCCCTCGTCCCGCGAGTGGAAACGGGTAGGTTGCGGGCGCCCTGACCGAGCTTCAGATCCCGGCCGCGATGGCGTGGTGGCGCGACGAGCCCGGCGGGGCCGAATGGCTCGACCGGCTGCCGCGGCTGGTGCGCGAGCTCTCCACGGCCTGGAAGCTGGAGCTGGGCGAGCCCTTCGACGCGCTCATCTCGCTCGTGCTCCCGGCCGTTCGCCGCGACGGGACCCCGGCGGTGCTCAAGCTCAACTTCCCCGACCCCGAGAGCGAGCACGAGGCGGACGCCCTCGGCTTCTGGAACGGCGACGGCGCCGTCCGGCTGCTCGAGCACGACCCGGAACGGCGCGGCCTGCTCGTCGAGCGCTGCTTCCCGGGCGACCAGCTGTGGTCGGTCGCCGACGAGGAGGAGGCGAACCGGATCGGCGCCTCGCTGCTCAGTCGGCTGTGGGACCGTGACCCGGACGACCGGGGGTACCGCACTCTCGTGCGCGAGTCGGCGCGCTGGGCCGAGGAGCTCCCGCAACGGTGGGAGGCGGAGGGCCGTCCGTACGAACGGAGGCTCGTGGAAGAGACGATCGCCTGGGTCCGCGAGCTGGCGCCGTCGCAGCCCGAGCTCGTCCTCGCCCATCAGGACCTCCACGGCGGCAACGTCCTGCGGGCCGAGCGCGAGCCGTGGCTCGTGATCGACCCGAAGCCCATGCTCGCCGAGCGCGCCTTCGACGTCGCGTCGCTCCTGCGCGACCGGCGCGACGAGCTCGCGCTCGAGCCCCACCCGGAGCAGCGACTGCGCCGCAGGCTCGACCAGCTCTCGTCCGAGCTCGGCCTCGACCGCGAGCGCATGCGGGGCTGGGCGGTCGTCCACGCGGTCGCGTGGAACGGCGACGAGCAGATGATCGCGTGCGCACGCGGCTTCTCGAGCCTTTCGCCCTAGCTGGCCGATCGCCTGCGCCTCGACCGGGCGCGTACAGTTCCGCCGTGGACGGTCGTTCCGAGCTCGTCGAGGCGCTCGCCCGCCTGAGCCTGTTCGCCGACCTCCGTCAGCCGGAGCTCGAGGCCGTGGTGCACAGCGCGGACGAGGAGGTCTTCGCCCAGGGCCAGAAGATCCTGCGGGCGGGCCTGAGCGGCTCGGGCCTCTACCTCCTGCTCGACGGCGAGGTGGTCGTGCGGCTCGACGACAAGGAGCTCGCGCGCCTCGGTCGCGGCGAGTTCTTCGGCGAGATCTCCGTCCTGCTGGGAACGCCGCCGATGGCGGACATCGTCGCCGCCACCCTCGTCCGCTGCCTGGTCGTGCCGGCGCCCGAGGTCGAGACCTTCCTGATCGAACGGCCGCGCGTCCTGTACCGCATGCTCCAGGCCGAGGCTCGGCGGCTGCGCGACGTGGAGCTTTGGCCGCCGCGGTAGCGGAGCGGCCACACCCGCCCGGCCGGTACGACGTCGTCGTGGTCGGCAGCGGGCCCGGCGGCCTGCAGACCGCGTACTGGCTGTCGCGCCACGGCGTCCCGCACGCGCTGCTCTCGACGGACGAGGCACCTGGCGGGATGTTCCGCCGGTTTCCCGTCTTCGAGCGGCTGATCAGCTGGACGAAGCCCGACGCGCCGTTCGAGCGGGGGACACGCGAGTACGAGGCGTACGACCACAACAGCCTCCTGGGGGAAGAGCCGAGCCACCGGGCGCTCGTCCCGGGACACATGGACCGCGCCTTCGACGTCCCGTCGCGGCCCGAGATGCAGGCGGGCCTGGAGGAGTTCGTCGAGCGAGCCGCGGTGCGGGTGCGCTACGGATGCCGCTGGGATTCGACCCGCCGCGAGGAGGACGGCTTCACGCTGACGACGAGCGACGGGGAGTACCGGTGCCGCGCCGCCGTCTTCGCGCTCGGGGTGACCGAGCCCTGGAACGGCGGCATCCGCGGGGCCGAGGTGGCCTCGCACTACGTCGACACCGGACGGGCCGCCTCGTACCAGGGGAAGCGCGTCGTGATCATCGGCAAGCGGAACTCGGGCTTCGAGCTGGCGAGCGGCCTGCTCCCGTGGGCACGTGAGCTGATCCTCGTCTCTCCGCGGCCCGTGCGCTTCTCGGTGCTCGCCCGCTCGCCGCTCCGCGTGCGGTACCTGCAGCCGTTCGAGGAGTTCGTCCGCGGCGGCTCGGGCGCGCTCGTCGTCGACGCCGCGATCGACCGCATCGAACGCGGCGGCGAGGGCTACACGGTCTTCACGAACGGCACGACGCGACCCGGCGAGCTGCGCTTCGACAGCGACGAGGTCATCGTCGCAACCGGTTTCCAGACGCCGTTGCGCGACCTGCCCGCGCTGGGCGTGGCGACGACGGGCGACGGCCGGATCCCGGCCCAGACTCCATTCTGGGAGAGCGTCTCGGTCCCGGGCATCTTCTTCGCGGGCAACGTCACCCAGGGGTCTCCCGGGCTGCAGAAGCAGGGCCTCGCGAGCAACTCCAGCTCCGTGAACGGCTTCCGCTACAACGCGCGCGTCCTCGCGAGGCATCTGGCGGAGAGGCTCGGGTACGGATCGCCGCGGCCCGCTCTCGAGCCCGACACGGTGATTCCGTTCCTGCTCCATGAGCTCGCACGCGCGCCCGAGCTGTGGATCCAGAAGGGCTACCTGGCCCGCCACGTCACGTTCGCGGACGGCGGCATCACGGACGAGGGGATCCTGCCGCTCGAACACGTCCTCGACGTGGGGGAGAGCTCGGTCGCCGCGGCGGTGGAGATGGGCTCCGACGGCACGATCTATCCGGCGCTCTACGTCAGGCGAGGCGGCAAGCTGAGCGAGCACCAGCTGGAGCCGCACCCGACGTACGCCTTCGACAGCGGGCGCCACCGCGAGCAGGTCGAGGCGCTTGTGCGGCCGCTACTCGGGCGCTGACCCCGGTACCGGAGGGCATCGGGGGCGCGACGCGAACTGGGACTTCATGGCCGAGGAGACGCGGATCGAGCGTCACATCGCGCGTCGGCTCGCAAACCTGACGCTCCGGCGCGCCGTGCTCCTGGTTGCCACCGTCGCAGTGGTGCTGTCGGTCGGAGCCGCCACCCTCGAGTGGCTGATCGATCCAGGGATCGGCACGTACGGCGACGCGCTCTGGTGGGCCACCTCGACGGTGACTACTGTCGGCTACGGGGACGTCGTCCCGACCTCGGCCGGAGGCCGTCTCATCGGCGGCCTGCTGATGCTCGTCGGCATCAGCCTGATCCCGCTGATCACGAGCGCCGTGGTGTCGGCTTTCATCACGCAGCGGACGAAGGACGCCCAGGAGGCCGAGATGCGTGAAGTGGCCGAGATCCTGGAGCGCCTGGCGCGCATCGAGGATCAGCTCCGCCGCTAGCTATTCGAGCTTCGTCAGTGCGAAGGCGAGCCCGAAGCCGAGCGTCGTGACGAGGCCGACCGCCTTGCCGCCGTGCTCGAACGCCTCGGGCATCATCGTGTCGGCCAGCATCGTGAGGATGGCGCCGCCGGCGAAGGCAAGCGTGAACGCGACGACGTCGGCCCCGGCGGAGTCAAAGACGGCGAAGCCGAGCAGCGATGCGACGCCGCTCACGAGCGCGACGGTCACCCACAGGCCGAGGATCTTGCGTGCCGCCCAGCCGCCGGCCGCGAGCCCGGTCGTCGCCGCGAGCGCCTCGGGGAGGTTCGAGAGGAACACGGCCGCGATCACCGCCGCGCTCACGCCGCCGCCCCCGATCAGCCCGAGCCCGATCACGACCGATTCGGGAATCCCGTCGAGGACGATGCCGAGCACGATCGCCGGCGCGGAGCCGGCGCCCTGGTTGCCGTGCATGCGCTTGCGGTCGTCGCCTCCCATGCGGTCGATGACGGCATCGCCGGCGTAGAAGGTCAGGGCGCCGGCCGCGAGCCCGAGCGCGAGGCTGCCGTTGCCGGCCGAGGTCTCGAACGCCTCGGCCACGAGCTCGTAGGCGACCGCGCTGATCAGGACACCCGCGCCGAAGCCCATGATCAGCCCGAGCATGCGCTCCCTGATCGGCAGCGTCAGCGCCAGCACGCCCCCGGCGACCAGCGAGGAGGCGGCGAAGAGTCCCCAGAGGAACGCCGAAGTCATTGCGTCGCCTGCGCGCGGCGATCGACACGCCCGCTCCACCGGCGGCCGGAAATCATCCGATCAGCATGATGACCCCGCCGGTCGCCGGGGCGAGATTGACGAAAAGCCGCGGCTGGTCCGCGCTCCAATCGGGAGGCACAATCAATGCTGCTCGCTGCCGACTACCCGTTCCTCGACGTCCTGTGGACGATGCTCGTCTTCTTCCTCTGGATCGCGTGGTTCTGGCTCGTCATCCTCATCGTGGTCGACATCTTCCGCCGACGTGACGCAAGCGGCGGCAAGAAGGTGCTCTGGCTCGTGTTCATCCTGTTCGTGCCGTTCTTAGGCGTCTTCGTCTACCTGATCGCCAACAGCGACGACATGGCGAGACGGCGCGCGGAGGAGATCCAAACAGCCCAGACGCAGACCGACGAGTACATCCGCTCCGTTGCGACCTCGGGCGGTGCGGCGGCCGAGATCGAGCGCGCCAAGGGCCTGCTCGACAGCGGGGCGATCACGCAGGCGGAGTACGACGCGATCAAGGCGAAGGCGCTCGCTTCCGCCTGATCGAGAGAAGACAAGGAAGGCAGGGGCCTCGAGGCGAAGAAGGCATTCTCGGCATCTGAAAGGAGGCAGTTCATGGCAACGCAGGGCTACACGGGGGCGGACGTCTCCGGGTATGAGGTCGAAGGAGGGGGCTGGATCGTCTTCGCCGCTTCCATGCTGGGCCTCGCAGGCACCTGGAACGCGATCCAGGGCATCCTCGCGATCGGCGACTCGCGGATCTTCGTCGGCGAGCAGACGTTCGTGTTCAGCAACCTCAACACGTGGGGCTGGATCGTCCTGCTCCTCGGCGTCGCGCAGTTGCTCGCAGCGTTCGCGGTCGTGAGCGGCAGCAGCTTCGCTCAGTGGTTCGGAATCGCGTGCGCCGGCGTGAACGCGATCGGCCAGCTGTTCTGGATCCCGGCCTATCCGTTCTGGGCGATTGCGATCTTCGCGATCGACATCCTGATCATCTACGCGCTCGCCGTCTACGGTGGCAAGAAGCTGAGGGAAGCCTGAGCCGATGTGCCGCTGGCTCGCATACTCCGGCTCTCCCGTGCTCCTCGACGAGGTGATCTACAAGCCGAAGCATTCGTTGATCGACCAGAGCCTGCATTCCCGGCTCGGCGCCGAGACGACGAACGGCGACGGCTTCGGGGTGGGCTGGTACGGGGAGGGTGACACGCCCGGCGTCTTCCACAGCGTCGAGCCGGCGTGGAACGACCGCAACCTCCGCGAGCTTTCAGGTCACGTGCGGTCCGGGCTGGTCTTCGCGCACATCCGCGCCGCGACGGCCACTCCCGTCCAGCTGACGAACTGCCATCCGTTCCGGCACGGCAACTGGCTCTGGATGCACAACGGCGTCATCTACGACTGGCACCGCGTGAAACGAGACCTCGTGCTGGCGATCGACCCCGAGCTCTACCCGGAGATCCTGGGCTCGACCGACTCCGAGGTGTTCTTCTACCTCGCGCTCACGCTCGGGTTGGAGGAGGATCCGCCGAAAGCCGTGCAGGACGCCGTCGGCTTCATCGAGGACACCGGGCGGCGCCACGGGGTCGAACACCCGATCCAGATGACCGTCGCCACCACCAACGGCGAGAGCATCTGGGCGTTCCGCTACTCGAGCCAGGGGCGGTCGCGTTCGCTCTTCTTCAGCACCGACCTCAAGACGCTGAAGATGCTCTATCCGGAGGATTCCCGCTTCCAGGAGCTGGACGACGAGTCGCGGCTGATCGTGTCCGAACCGCTCGGCAGCCTCGTCGGCGCCTGGAACGAAGTGCCCGAGTCGAGCTGGGGCGTCGTCAAGCCGGGTCAGGATGAACTGCACACGTTCACCCCGACCCGGCTCGAGGCGCCGATCTCGCCGGCGTAGACCTCTAGTGGTGGAAGCTCGTTGCGTCTCCCTGGTGGAGCGGCGCCGCCTGCCGCTGCAGGCGTGGGAGCTGCCGCTTGATGTCGTCGACGAGCATGTCGGCCATGTCGTGCGTGAAGCCGCGCTTCACGACGACGCGCAGCGCCGCCAGGTCGGTCCGGTTCTCCGGGAAGGTGTAGGCGGGCACCAGCCAGCCGCGCTCGCGCAACGCGTTCGAGACGTCGAAGACGGTGAAGTTGTCGATGTCGCCGCCGACGGTGAACGCGAAGACGGGCAGCTCGTCCCCACGCGTGAGCAGCTCGAACGGCCCGAGCTCCTCGATCCGAGCGGACAGCCCGGTCGCCACCTCGCGGGCGTAGGCCTGGACCCGCCGGTAGCCGTCGAAGCCGAGGCGGAGGAAGTTGTAGTACTGCGCCACGACCTGGGCGCCCGGCCGGGAGAAGTTCAGCGCGAAGGTCGGCATGTTGTCGCCGAGGTAGTTGACCCAGAAGACGAGCTCCTCGGGCAGCGCCTCGGAATCGCGCCAGACGATCCACCCGACACCCGGGTAGACGAGCCCGTACTTGTGTCCCGACGCGTTGATCGAGGTGACTCGCGGCAGGCGGAAGTCCCATTCCAGGTCCTCGTCGATGAACGGAGCCACGAACGCGCCCGACGCGCCGTCGACGTGCAGCGGCACGTCGATGCCCTGCTCTTCCTGCAGCCGGTCGAGTGCCTCGGAGATCTCCTTGATCGGCTCGTACGCGCCGTCGAAGGTCGACCCGAGGATCGCGACCACCCCGACCGTGTTCTCGTCACATTGCTTGACGGCCTCCTCCGCGGACAGCGTGAACCGGTTGCCCTCCATGGGGACGAGGCGCATCTCGATGTCCCAGTACTTGGCGAACTTCTCCCAGCAGACCTGGACGTTGATGCCCATGACCAGGTTGGGCTTGTCAATCGGCTTCCCCTCGGCGGCGCGGCGCTGCTGCCAGCGGCGCTTGAGCGCCAGGCCTCCGAGCATGGCGGCCTCGCTCGAGCCGGTCGTCGAGCAGCCGACGCCCTCCTCGCCCGGAGCGTGCCAGAGCCGGCTGAGCATGTTGACGCAGCGCACCTCGAGCTCCGCCGTCTGCGGATACTCGTCCTTGTCGATCATGTTCTTGTCGAGGCACTCGGCCATCAGCGCCTCCGCCTGCGGCTCCATCCACGTGGTCACGAACGTCGCGAGGTTGAGCCGCGCGTTGCCGTCGAGCATCAGCTCGTCGTGGATGATCTGGTACGCGAGATCGGGCGCCAGCTCACCGGCCGGGATCTCGACGCGCGGCATCCGCTTCCCTTCGGTCGTGAAGATGGGCGCGTCGGGCGTGACTGTCATGGCCTGCTCCTTTGTCGGCAAGTCACTCCACTTTCGCCCGGCTGAGCCGTGACCGCATCGTCCCATCCGGGTGAGCAAGTCGACCGCGTCGAGCCTCGGTGGCATAGGCGGGTCACGTCGGCTGTCTGGTGGATGAGCGTCCTCTTCGCGGTCGGCTCCGCGTGCTTCGTCGTCGCGTCGATCCCCGGTTTCGTCGAGCTCGTGGGATCGCTGGCCGACTCCGCCGTCTACTTCGTCGGCTCGATCTTCTTCACGTCCGCGGCGACGATCCAGTGGTTCCAGAGCGGCGGTCTCACCTTCCCCCTGCGGCAGCTCGGCTGGTGGAGCTCCGCCGTCCAGCTCGTGGGAACGCTCTACTTCAACGCCACGACGTTCCGCGCCCTGCAATCGGGGCTCGACGCGAACGAGTACGACCGGCTGGTCTGGACCCCCGACGCGCTCGGCTCGATCTGCTTCCTCGTGTCCAGCTACCTCGCCTGCGTCGAGATCTCCGGCCTGAGCGCACGCCCTTTGCGAACCCGCGACTCGGTCATCGCGACCGCGAACCTCGTCGGCTCGGTGGCGTTCGGCATCGCCGCGGTGGCGTCGTTCGTCGTCCCGTCCAGCGGGAGCACGCTCGACCTCGCCGCCGCGAATCTGTTCACCGCAATCGGCGGCGTGTGCTTCTTCTTCGGAGCCGTGCTGACCCGCCCGGCTTCATCCCACCAGGACGATGCAGCGCCTGCGACGAGCCTCTAGCCTGGCGCCGTGATCCGCGCCTCAGGACTGCTCGTCGTTCCGCTGATCTGCGCCGCTCTCGCCGGCGGCTGCGGCGGCGACGATGACGGCGGCGGTGGGAAGAGCGCGACCGAGTGGGCGGACGGCGTCTGCTCGGCGATCAGCGACTGGACCGGCTCGATCCAAGAGGCGACCGACTCGCTCAAGGGCGGCAATCTCTCCAAGGACAACCTCGAGAGCGCCGGCAAGGACATCCAGGACGCGACCAGCACGTTCGTCGACGACCTGAAAGGGCTGGGCAAGCCCGAAACAGATGCGGGGGACAAGGCGAAAGAGTCGATCGACCAGCTCGCCGACACCGTCGACGAGAACGTGAAGAAGATCGACGATGCCGCCGGCGACGTGAACTCGCCCAGCACCGCCGCCAAGGCCTTCTCGACCGTCAGCGCCTCGATCACCGCCATGACCCAGGCGATCTCCTCGACATTCCAGGAGCTCGACCAGACCGACGCGGGAGACGAGCTGAAGAAGGCGTTCGAGGACGCCGACTCCTGCAAGGAGCTCAGCCAGGATTGAGCTCGGCGATCGTCGTCGGGTATGACGGGGAGGACGCGGCCGACCGGGCGCTCGAGCGCGCGATCGACGAGGCTCGCGCGGCGCACGGAAGGCTCGTCGTGGTCGCCGTCTCGGAGATGCCGCTGAACCCGGAGGGGCCGCAGAACTTCGGCACCCTCGACGACAGCCCGGCCCAGATGATCCCGCTCGTCGAGCCGACCGACCTCGGCCCCGTATTCGAGGAGGCGCGCGAGAGGATCGACCGCGCGGGAGTGCGTGCGGACTACGTGTGGGCGGCGGGCGAGCCCTCGAATGCGATCGTCGCGGCCGCCCGCGACCACGACGCACGGCTGGTCGTGCTCGGCTCTCACCACCACAGCTGGCTCAGCCGCCTGGTCGGCGGCGACGTCGCGGCCCAGGTGAAGCGCGATGCGGGCTGCGACGTGCTCGTGGTCGAGTAACGCCGGCTAGCTGACCGTCTCCACGGGCGTGCCCGTGTTCTCGGTGTAGGCCTTGCCGACGGCTTCGGCGTTCGTGTCCTTTTGCGGGCCCGTGACGACGATGACCAGGGCTCCGCTCTGCATCACGACGCCGTTCGGGTAGGACTGCTGAGCCTTCTGGGCTCCGGCGTCGACGGATTCGCGGTCCGAGAACTGGAACACGCGGATCACGTTCGGGGAGGTGGTCTTGCCGGCGCAATCCTCCGCGACTGCGAACCGAATGCCGCTCTGGAGCCCGGGCCCGATCGTCGACTGCGCGATCTGCTCCTCTTCCCGGCTGCAGATCTGCAGGTTGGCGTCCGCAAGGATCGCGTCCGCCGGGCGCGCGCTGTTGCCGCCGCCCGTGGTCGAGCCGTTGTCGTCACCGTTGTCGTCGCTTCCGCCGCAGCCCGCGAGGGCCGCCGCCAGCAGCAGCGCGAGGAGGCCGGCGCGGAGCCTCATGCCGTAGCCCCCTCGGCCTCGGCAGGTGCGCCGCTCCGCCACATCCGGATCAGCCAGATCGTCCCGATGAGCGCATTCAACAGGAGTAGGCCGTTGTAGGCCAGGGTCTGTAGCCATAGCTCTTTGTTCGTAGGGCTGCCGATCCAGTCCTCCCAGAGGTGGCGCGAGTAGATGGGCCCCGGCGGCGCGCTCCTCCGCGGGCGCGGGCAGAGGGGTGACGCTCGAGTCCATCCCGCTCACCAAACCGGCCTGACCGCCACCTTGCATCGTCCCAACCGGGTGAAGCCTCAGGTGCGCGGGTTTCCCTCCGCATTGCAAGGCGGCGAGACCTGCACGTCCACGCCACGAAGGCTCTGGTCGATGATCCGCAGCGTCCGCTCCATCGCAGTCGGTTTGACGCCGCCGACGCCCGAGTGGAACGGTGTGTCGAGGAAGCGGATCAGGAGGAGCATGGAGACGATCACCGAGACGACCGAGCCCATCAGGACGGCCTGTGTGACTGCTCCCTCGCCGCTGTCCGCGAAGAAGAGCATGTAGACGAAGATGACGACCGAGATGAAGAACAGGACGACCCACAGCGGTGTCGGAATGACGCCCACCGCCCCGTGAATACGGTCGATGCGGGCCGCTTCGCGCTCGAAGCGCTGATCCAGCCATTTGTCGTACGCCGACTGCTGGCTCGCCGTCCGGGGCTGAATCGGCTGGAGCGTCTGGAACAGCTGCACCCCCCACGGGTTGACGTCGTCGCCCAGGCTGCCATGCTCCGCGCGGGGCCACTCGGTGTGCACGACGTAACGGCCGTAGCAGATGAGCTCCCCGGTCAGTTGCGCACCGCCCGGCAGCGGCAGAAGTTGTGCCGTCTCGACCTGCTGCGACAGGACGACCGCCTCGGTCTCCGCTCCGGTTCGCGACTGGTCGTAGCTCTCGAAAGCTAGGAAGACCACCAGTCCGAGCAGCACCGAGAAACCCGTCGCCAGCACGCCGAACACACCCGAGGCCCGGTCGCCGTCGGTGAAGCGGCTCCCCTCGGGTGCGCCGCGCCGGACCAGCAGCATCGCGGCCACCGCGAAAGCGGTCACCGAGGCGACGATCAGCGCGGACCAGACGAAGATCATTCAGTGGCGACTGCGCCGGCGCGATCGCCGTCCTGCAGCTCCCGCCGCCAGCCCGAGAGGACGGCGTGGACGCGTTCGGCCCCGACGATCGCCTCGCTCGGTACCGTCAGCGCGACCGGGTGGAGGATGAACGGCTGCGTCTGCGGCCCACCCAGCCCGCCGTGGAACGAGATCAGCTCCTCGAAGGCGCAGCCCTCTTCGAGGTCGGGGTCGTAGAAGCTGCCCACCATGATGTCGGCCACGTGCGGGAAACCGTCCGTCCGCAGCAGGTGCCCCGCGGCGCCGGGCGAGAAGGGGGCGAGCGGGTCGTCGCCCTCGACGCGGCCGTCATGGAGATGGCGGACGCCGTTCGCACCGAGCGCAACCGGCCCGTCCTTCGACGACCGCACGAGCAGCCAGCCCACGTGGGGGTGTGACCTGAGCGCCGGGATGAGGCGCGGGTGGCGGTTGTCGATCTCCTCGAGCGTCAGCCGGCGCGGCTCCTCCATCAGCGAGATCAGCCCGAGGTTGCCCGAGCCGAGCACGACGACGTTTCGATCGGAAACGTCCTTCTTCGAGCGCTTCTGCTGCTTCTGCGTGCGACCGGTGGCTTCCCCGATCGCGTGGCCGACCATGGCGTCCTGCTCGTCGCCGCCGCCGATCTCGGCGACGCTGCCGTTCTCGAGTGACCGCTCGACGAGCTCGTCGAGCCCGTAGCCGTTTCGCTGTTTGAACGTCGCGCCCTGCGTCTGGCCGTGGTCGGAGAGGACGACGATCTCGTACGGCCTCGGTGCGTACCGGCGTGCGCGATGGATCCGGCCGAACTGTTGGTCGAGCTTGCGCAGCGCCTCGAGCGTGTCCGAGCGCTCGAGCCCCGAGTGGTGCGCGACCTCGTCGTAGCTGGAGAAGGTCGCGTAGACGGCCGGCCGGCCGCGCATCATGTCGGTGAGGACGCCGTAGACGATCAGGTCGCGGACGATCACGCACATGGCCGCCCGCATGAACGGGTAAATGCCTCCCCGGTGACCGCGGGGGCGGACGTCACGCCTGGAGGCGCGCAGCGCGGCCGACCACTCGAGCAGGACCTCCCAGAAGAAGAGCACCAAGGCCCGCGTGACGTTGAAGCCGTTGGCGAAGAAGGCCCGGTAGCCGGGGTTCGCTTTCTTCTCGGCCTCGATGCGGCTGACCGTGAGGATCACCTCGTCCGCCTCGCCGGAGAGGAGGTTGCCGCGGCTGGTCCCGCCCTCGATCAGCAGCCCGATGCCCGTCACCCGCTCTCGCTCGATCCGGGCGCAGTCGTCCGGCGCCGAGCACGCCGTCAACAGGCCGCTCTCCTTGTCCACCCAGCGGAAGGCCGGGATGTCGTCGTTCGAGCCGAGCAGGATTCCGGCCTGGCTCGCGCCGATCTGCGACGAAAGGTCAGGCTCCCACTCGGTCAGGACCTGCGTGCCGTCGGCCAGCCAGCGCGCCATGTTCGGGGCGTTGCCGTCCCGCATCGCCCGCCGGAGCACAGGC
>Ga0111538_10003199_pt1 | contig 22952 bp, 13 predicted proteins | sample SoiMethybrSBSTD1_FD_79669 | JGI IMG/M metagenome (GOLD analysis project Ga0111538, IMG submission 79669) | Bulk soil microbial communities from a Populus tree surrounding site in Tennessee, USA - Soil MetaG P. TD hybrid SBSTD1 (version 2)... | ecosystem: Environmental > Terrestrial > Soil >...
CTCCGCATGGTTTGCGTACCATTGTGATCCACGTGAGAACGCGGTCAACAACGATGGTCTTGCTGGCGATGATCGCCGGACTCCTCGCACCGGCGACGACCTCGTCGCTGCGAGCGGATGAAACTGCACCGCCGGATGTGCTTCAGGGCGTGCGCGCCTTCTTCGCGCGGACCGCGCACCAGGACGGCTCCTTCCAGCCCGGGATCGACCCCGCGTACGCGGGGATGTCGGACAGCGCCGCGAGTGACCTGGCACCGACGGCCTACGCTGTGATCATCCATGCGACGTTCGGCTGGGAGCTGCCGCATGCGGCCGCGACGCGCGATTTCCTGCTGGCCCGCCAGCGCGAGGACGGAGCCTTCTTCAACGTCCGGGGAACGCTCGACCCTTCGGCGCCGCAGGCGCGGCTCTACAACACCACGCAGGGCCTCGTCGCGCTTCACGCTCTCGACATGAAGCCTCGCCACGACCCGCTGCCGGTGTTCGAAGCGGTTCTCCAGGGAGATCTGAAGGCGCTGCCGGCGTACTCGACGAGCTTCTTCCCCCTCGCGTACTTGGCCCAGGGGAGGCCCTACCCCCGCGAGGCCGATCGCAGGGTCCGGGCGCTCATGGTCCAGGCCGAAGACGGCTACCTGAACAACCACATCGCGGCGACGTTCCACGCCGTCCACTATTACCGTCTTCTCGGGGAGGCAACGCCGAAGGCGGAAGGAATCCTGCAGCGCACGCTGCGGGACCAGAAAGCGGATGGAAGCTGGCTCCTCAACCCGCCCGCGCGGGACCGCCATGCGACGTTCGACGCGGTCTTCACCCTGAAGCAGCTCGGCGGCAGCCGCCCGGAGTGCCAGGGGGCGATTCGGCGCGCGGCGGAGTGGGCGCTGACCTGCCGCAACGCGGACGGCGGCTTCGGCCACTTCCCGGGAAGCGCCTCCGACACCGATGCGGTCTACTTTCAGGTCGGGACGCTCGTGACGGCGGGCTTCCTGCGAGCAAAGGATCCGCCGCCGCGCGATCCGCATCTTCTGGGCTGGGGGCACTTGTTTCCCGTGCGGTAAGGCCGCGAGGCTGCGGGGAGCGTCCGCGTCGAGGCCGTTGACGCAGGAAGCGCTCTTCGTTTCGAATGATCGCTCCCACCCCACCTGGAGGTCTCCATGCGCAATTTATCCGCGAGATTCGGCTGGCTCGTCGTCGTTTGCGCCGGCAGCTTGCCTGCTACAGATCCGGATGCCCCAGGCTCGGCGCCCATCGCGCTCCACCCGCAGAATCCTCGCTACTTCCTTTTCCGCGGGCAGCCGACCGTGCTCATCAGCTCGGCGGAGCACTACGGAGCCGTGCTCAACCTCGATTTCGATTATCTGCCGTACCTCGATGAGCTCAAAGCGCACAGGTTCAACCAGACGCGATGTTTCTCCGGCACTTACCGCGAAATCCCGGAGTCTTTCAGCATCCGCGGCAACACGCTCGCGCCGCTCCCGGGCCGCTACCTCGCGCCCTGGGCGCGCAGCGATGAGCCCGGCTACTTCGATGGCTCGAAAAAAATAGACCTCTCACGATTCAGCGACGAGTACTTCCGCCGGCTGCACGACTACCTCGCGCGCGCTGGCGAGCGAGGGGTCGTCGTCGAGTACGTGCTGTTTTGCCCACTCTACGAAGAGCAGCTATGGACGGCCAACGCCATGAACGCTGCCAACAACGTCAACGGCGTGGGAAAAGTTCCGCGCGACCAGGTCTACACGCTCGAGAACAAGGAGCTCCTCGAAGTGCAGACGGCTTTCGTCCGTAAAGCCGTGAGCGAGCTGCGGGACGTCGACAACGTCTACTACGAGATCTGCAACGAGCCATACTTCGGCGGCGTCACGCTCGAGTGGCAGCGACACATTGCACGCGTCATCGAAGAGACCGAGCGCGGCTTCCCCCACCGCCATCTCATCGCGCAAAACATTGCCAACGGATCCGCCAAAGTCACGGACCCCACCCCGGGTGTGTCGATCCTCAACTTCCACTACGCCAACCCTCCGATCACGGTCGCGCTCAACGACGGGTTGCGGCGAGCCATTATTTTCGACGAGAGCGGCTTCCGCGGCCCGAACGACGTCCCCTACCGCACGGAAGCCTGGGAATTCCTATTGGCCGGGGGCTCCGGCTATTCGAACCTCGACTACTCCTTCACGCCCACGACCGAGGACGGCACCGCGGTTCCGAACGCTCCGGGGGGTGGCGGCCTCGCGCTGCGGCGGCAACTCGCCTCGCTCAAGCGCTTCATCGAGAGCTTCGATTTTGTGCGCCTGGCCCCGGACCCTGCCGTGATCGCGGCAGGGCTCCCTTCGGGGTTGAACGCTTACGCCCTCGCCGAGCGCGGGAAAGCTTATGCGCTCTACTTCGACAACGAAGGTTTCACCGGCCCCTTCTCCGTCCGCTGGACCGGCACGCTCGAGCCTCGCTTCACCGAGACCTACAAAGTGTTCACGGTCTCCAACGACGGCGTGCGGCTCTGGATCGACGACAAGCTCGTGATCGATGACTGGAACGACCATGCCGCGAAAGAAGACTCCGCGGAAGTCGCGCTCGTCGCGGGGAAACGCCACGCGGTCAAGATGGAGTTCTACCAGAACGGCGGCGACGCAACGGCCAAGCTCTCGTGGTCGAGCGCGTCGCAGGCGAAGGAGACGATTCCTGCCGAGCGGCTCCGACCGGCGAGCGGCGAGGGCTCGGGCCTTCTCGGCGAGTACTTCACCGGGAAGGATCTGGGGAATCGGAAAATGTCGCGCGTCGACGCCGGCGTCGACTTCGCGTGGAAGGAGACCTCTCCCTTCCGGCCGCAGGGCGCCAAAGCGCGCACCCGCCTGACCCTCGAGCTCGCCGTGCCGGCAGGAAAGTACCGGGCGGAGTGGATCAACCCTCTGACGGGCGCGATCGACGCCTCCGAAGAGCAGAGCGCCGCGGGGGATCGCTTGCGGATCGCCTCTCCGGAGTTCGATGTGGACATCGCGCTGCGCGTGAAGCGCCAAGGCGATTGACGAAGCTCCCGGCGTGCACTAGCACGCGCGGCACTTCGCTTCGCAAAATAGTTTGGTCGACCCTTCCAGGCCCCGTACAATCCTCGCTTGCGCGTTTCTCCTGCGCGCACACGCAGGCCGAGCCCGAACTCGACCGCCGAGGCGGGCTCTGTGCAGAGCCATACTTGTTTGGGCCGAAATTCCTGGATCCTTTTCCAGAGAGGTTGGAACCATGCAACGAAACGCGATGATCTTGTCGGCGGCACTGTTGAGTTTCGGGCTGTGCACCCCTTCGCAGGCGGGCGTGGCCCCGTGCGCCATCAACAACTGCGACTCGAACGGTGACGGAGGAAGGGACATCAGCGATGCGATCCGCATCATCGGCCACCTCTTCCTTGGAGATCCGCCCCCCGTGGCCTACTGCGACGGTGTGAACATCGCCTTCACGAACGGCGACTGCAATGGCGACGGCAACATCGACTTGAGTGACGGGATCCGGATGCTGTCCTGGCTCTTCGGAGGCCTTCCTCCCCCGGTCGAGGGCGTGGGCGACAGCGACGGCGACGGAATCGCCGACGACAAGGACAACTGCCCCCTCGACGCCAACGCCGGCCAGGAAGACACGGACGAAGATACGGTCGGCAACGTGTGCGACGTCTGCGCCTCCGGCAACGACACGCTCGACGACGACAAGGACGGCTTTCCGGATGCCTGCGACAACTGCCCCGCGGTCGGGAACGGGCAGACGGACATGGACGGCGATCTGGTGGGAGATGCCTGCGACAACTGCCCCGAGGTTGCGAACGCAGGGCAGGAGGATGCGAACTCCGACGGCGTCGGGGACGCCTGCCAGAGCTCTTCGACGATTTACGTCGGCTCGCTGACGCGGACGCGCGGCCGCTGGCAGTTCGTGCCGGGCGTGCTGGGGCTTGCCGGCGCCAACATGCTATGCAACGAGAAGTTCCCGAGCTCGCAGGCCTGCACGATCGAGCAGCTCGAGACTGCTTCGGCCGCTGGTGAGCTCGTGGACGTGAAAGACTTCGATGGCAATACCATCAATACCTTCTGGGTGAACCGTCCGGACGCTCCCGGAGACCGCCAGTGCACTGATCCATCCCGGGAGAACATTCCGTGGACGTACCAGACGGCCCACATTGCGACGCACGGTGAGTTCGTCGACCTGAACGAGGACGGATCGCTGAGCGAGATCCAGCTCATCATGGACCACTGCCAGGCCAACCGATGGGTTGCCTGCTGCAAGTCCTGAGTTCGAGTTTCGCCAGTTTTCGGCGAGCCTGGTAGTGTCAGGGTCGTCGAGGCCAAAGCGGCCGGCGAAAAATGGAGGAACTCGAACTGTCGGAGAAGAGAGGGAAGAGGCTGAAGAAGCCGATTTCGCCGCCGAGCACCATTTTCCGGCGCAGTCTGACGTTGGCGCTGGTGCTCGGCAGCGGCTGCGCTGCCGAGCGCGGTGGGGATCCCCCGGGGCGCATTGCGCACGTCGAAGCGCGCCTCGATCGGCTCGAGTCCGACGTGCGCCGCCTCTCGACGGCGCTCGACAAAGCCCTCGGTATCGAGGAAGCCCCCCGCGTGGAGGGCATCGAGATCGGACAGTCGCCGACGCTGGGCCCGGACGACGCGCCCGTGACGATCGTCGGCTTCTCGGATTTCGAGTGCCCTTTCTGCGCGGGAGCTGTAGCGACGCTCGAGCGCGTGCTAATCGCGTACCCTGCCGAGGTGCGCCGCGTCTTCAAGCACTACCCCATGCCGGTGCACAAGCAGGCCGTGCTCGCGCACAAAGCGGCGCTCGCGGCGGCAGCGCAGGGAAAGTTCTGGGAGATGCACCATCGCATCTACGCATCGCAGGACAAGCTCGATCTGGACAGCCTTCGAGCCCACGCTCAGGACCTGGGCCTCGATATCGACAAGTTCGACGCGTTCGTCGCGAGCGATGCGGGCCTGAAGGCGATCCAGCAGGACCGCGAGCAGGCGCGGAAGCTGGGCGTCCTCGGCGTGCCCGCGTTTTTCATCAACGGCCGCTTCGTGGCCGGCGCGCAGCCTTTCGAGGTGTTCCAGCGCGTGATCGACGAGGAGCTGGCCTCTCCTCCGCACTCGAGGTGACGGGACCATGCGGCAAGGCCGGGCACGTGCGGGGCTCCGAGCATCGCTCCTCCTCGTGATGATGGCCGCGGGTTGCGCGCAGCGGACTCCTGCCGATGCGCCGCGGGAGCCAACCCTGGTGGAAGTTCTGCGCATCCCTGGCGATGAGGCTGGAGGAGAGCTCGGTTTCCGTTTCGGTCCGCCGGGCGACGTCGACGGTGACGGCGTGGACGACGTGGCTGCGGGAGCGAGGCTTGCGGACCTCGACAGCACCCAGGTGGGTTGCGCCGGCGTCTGGTCGAGCGAAAGCGGCCGGCGCATCGCACGTTGGGACGGCGACACGCGCGACGCGCTTTTCGGAAACGCCGTGTTGATCGGCCCCGACGGCGACGGGGACGGGCTACCGGACGTCGTCGCCTCTGCGCCGCACGGCTCGAAAGAAGGCGGTGGGCGCGGGACGATCTCGCTCATTTCCCCGCGCAGCGGACGCCAGCTCTGGCGCCGCGTGGGCGAGCCGGACGAATCGTTCGGTTGGCATCTCGCGAGGGCGGGAGATCAAGACGGGGACGGCGTGAGCGACGTGTTCGCTGGCGCGCCGCGGACGAGCGCGCCGGGTCGTGTGCTGCTCCTCGGAGGCCGCGACGGCACGACGCTCCGGGTGTACACGTCCCGGGAGCGCTCGGACCTTTTCGGCTGGCACGTCGCCGCCGTCTCGGACCTTGACGGCGATGGGCGACGAGACCTCCTCGTCGGGGCTCCTTCGGCGCGCGGCGCCGCGGGGCTCGCCGGAGCGGCGTACGCGATCTCGGCCGCCGACGGCCGCGTGCTCCACGCATGGAGCGGCGCGCATCCGTACGGCGAGTTCGGCCAGGTCGTCGCCGCGGCAGGCGACCTCGACGGTGACGGGCTCGACGAGGTCATCGTCGCGGAGCCGCGGCGGGCTGCGCCGGGGGACGAGACACTGCTCGCGGGCGAAGTGTCCGTCTTCTCGGGGAAGTCGGGAGAGCGGCTCTTCCACTGGGTGAGCCCGACGCCGGGAGAGCTCTACGGCAGGATCGTCGCGGGCGCGGGCGACGTGGACGGCGACGGCACGCCGGACGTCGTCATCGGCGCGCCCTGGAGCAGCGCGCACGGGCTCGAGAAGTCGGGACGGATCGAGCTGCGCTCAGGAAAGAGCGGCGCGGTGCTCGCGGAAGCGACGGGCGACCGGCAAGAGGCCTGGCTCGGTTGGCACATCGAGGTCGGCGAGCGCCTGGGCAGGGAGCGCCGCCGTGGGCTCGTGATCTCCGCGCTCCGCAGTGACGAAGGTGGCCGGCCCGCCGTGGGATCGCTCGTGATTTACTTATTTTCGCAGGCGCGCCGGAACTGACGGCTTCGACGCCGGCTCTGCCCACGTTCTCATCAGAGACGCGAAGGAATTCCCGCGCCTCGAAAAAACCCGCGCACCGCCGCGTCCGGACGCCGCGATTCCCTGCTCGGTCGCCTCCAGGGCGGGCATTGCCCTGAAGAATCGAGTGGCACAGGGCATGCTCCACGTAACTCGTAGACCGTGCGCGGAGGTGCGGAATCATTCTCCAAACAGCGCAAAGGGGCGGTTGCGCACCGAGGGAGGGATCCACTATGAACGCTCGGATCTTGGCCCGCGCCTTCGAAGGCGCATTGCTGTTCTCGATGTTCGCGCTCTTCGGGAGCGTGCGGCTCCAGGGCAGTACGTTCCTTGTCACGAGCCAGAGCGACACGCTGGGGCCTGGCACGCTTCGGGGCGCCGTCATTCTGGCCAACCAGCAGCCCGGTTTGGACACGATCCTCTTGCCCGCCGGTGAATTTCACCTGAGCAAGGAAGGGGCGCCCGACGACCGGGCAGAGTTTGGAGACTTGGACCTCACGGATGACGTCTCGATCCGAGGCAAAGGCGCTGGTTTCACCGTGATCTATGCAGGGGAATTGGACTTTGCTTTGCGCCCGGATCGCGTCTTTCAGATCCATCCCGGTGTGTCGGCGACGATCCAGTCGCTGACGATCGCAGGCGGCGGCAGTCTGGATTTCAAAGAAGACGGCGGCGGCATCCACAACACGGGTTCCCTCACACTGATCGACGTCCTCGTCACGAAGAACACGTTGGGAGAAGGCGCGGGCCGCGGAGCCGGGATCTTCAACTCAGGATCGCTGACGATTCTTCGCAGCACCGTTTCGTACAACGAATCCGATGTGCCGGGCGGAGGAGTTTTCAACATCGGCTCGGCTCGCATCGAGTCGAGCGCCGTGGTGCAAAACTTCAGCCTGGTGGCGGGAGGCGGCATCGCGAACGGGGGCCAGCTGGTGCTCGTCTCCACGACGATCGGCCAGAACGGCGTGGAAAACGACGGCGGCGGCATTTACTCCGACGGCGACCTGCGGCTGGAGCACTGCACCGTTGTGGACAACGGCACGGCGACGACGAGTGGCGGGCATCGAGGCGGTGGCTTGGCCAGCTTCGGGCCTACGCGCATGCACAACACCGTGATCGCGCGGAACATTGCCGGAGGCGACAACGAGTGCACGGGCTCCATCGAGTCTCTGGGGTACAACTTCATCGGCGATACCACGGCGTGCTCCATGACGCTCCGCTCGACCGACCGCACGGGGGATCCGCTGCTCGGAGGGCTCTCGACTTTGGGTCAACCCGGGCTTGCGCACTTCCCTCCGCTCCAGGGAAGCCCGCTCATCGACGCTGCGGATCCTGCGTCCTGCCCACCGCTCGATCAATTGGGTGATCTTCCCGATGACGGTGACGGCGACGGCAAAGTGATCTGCGATATTGGGGCGGTGGAGCGCCAAACGGGTTGCGGCGGCGAAATCGTGCTCGAAGTCGGCGGTGCAGGGCCTCGTTTCACCGGCACCTGGGCGCTTTCCAACGCTCCGCTCGCGCATGGCGGTGTCTCCTACTGGAGCCGGGCTGCGTCGGCGACAGTTCCGAGCGTCATCCTCGAGAGCGAAATCGCACCTGGCCTCTACGAGCTGCTCGAATGGCACACGGTCTGGGCGACGCGCACAAAGGCAGCGCCGCACACCATCGAGCACGCGGCGGGCCGGACGGAGATCGCCGTGGACCAGAGCGTCGGAGGCGGTCGCTGGAACTCACTTGGGACGTTCGCGTTCGGAGGCCGTGAGCCCGGTCTCGAGGTCTTAGCAAGAGTCATCATCAGCGCGCGGGACCCTATCCTCAGCACCAACGCAGATGCGATACGGATCGTTTGCAAGTCCGTGGACCTGCCCCGAGCGATCATCGACTCCTGGCCTCAATTCACAGCCTTGCAAGGCGAAGTCGTATGCTTCCGCGGCCACGGCGAGAGCACGTTTTCGATCACCGATGGTGAGTGGGAGTCGAGTCTTCAAGGTCACCTCGGGAGCGGCCTCGGAATCTGCACGGAGCAACTCGAGCCTGGTTTTCACACGATTGCGTTTCGCGTGAGGGACGCGTCCGGTCTTTGGTCCGAACGAGTCGTCGTGCAAGTCGCGGTTCAGCCCTCGGAGTGTGCTATCGACATCCAGCTCGCCGCCGGGGGGGGCGGCACCTTCCCGTTCGCCGGCTGGTATCCTTCCGCGGCGCCGAATGCCTTCGGCGGCACTTCCTTCTGGAGCCGATACAAGGGCTCGGGACCGGTGCCCTCGTACACGTTCACGGCCGATCTGCCGCCGGGGGACTACGAAGTGCTCGAATGGCACACGACTTGGACCACGCGCTCCCGCGACGCCCACCATGTGATACAGCATGCGTCAGGATCCAGTTCCGTCTCCGTGAATCAGAGTGTGCTGGGCGGGCGGTGGAACTCCCTTGGAACCTACACTTTCTCCGGCCGGAGCTCCGTGATGATCTTCGCCACGGACCCCGAGCGCAGCACCAATGCGAATGGCATTCGATTTCGGTGCAGGCCTTGAACAGTCCTCCTTCGTTTCTGAGTCCAACTTCCGGCAGCGCCCATCGATTGGAGCCCCTTCAACTGGGCTGAAGGTTGCTCGAGTAAAATCTCGCTCGAGGAAACCCGTCGAGAGGCCCGGGGCTTGTTTGCAAGGAGGACTGCAAGATGAAGGAGAAAGTTTTCGCCTCGAGCTCCATTCTGGGACGCCGCGAGATCCTGCGGCTGGGCGCCGCCGGCGCGGCCGGTCTGATCGGGCTGAGCGGGGGCGTCCGCGCGCGCGGCGAGTGCGTCGCGACGCCGACCGAGACGGAGGGGCCGTTTTGGGTCGACGAGATGTTGCAGCGCTCGGATATCCGCTCGGACCCGTCCACCGGCGATCTGCAGCCCGGAATTCCGCTCCGCCTCTCGATCAATGTCTCGGAGATTCAGGGGGCGTCCTGCGCACCCGTGGCGGGCGTGTACGTGGACATCTGGCACTGCAATGCGCTCGGCGCGTACTCGGACGTGAGCGGTGCAGGCAACCCCAACAACGTGGGGCAGCGTTGGCTGCGCGGCTACCAGCTGACCGACGGCCACGGGAACGTGCGCTTCCTCACGGTCTACCCCGGCTGGTACATGGGCCGGACGGTCCACATCCATTTTCGCGTCCGGAAGTTCAGCGGCGCGGCAGTGACGTTCAACTTCACGAGCCAGATGTATTTCGACGACGCCGTCTCGAATGCACTCTACGCGGCGACGGCGCCTTACTCGCAGCACGTGAACCGGAGCCCGGCGTCGAACGCACAGGACAACCTGTACAACTCCCGCCTGCTCCTCCGCATGTCGAGGAAAGCGGACCACGTTCTGGCGTCGTTCGACGCGGTCATCAACGCTGAGGTCGGCCGGAGCTCGGAGAGGGCCACACCGACGGACGAAGACTCCCTCGAGCACTTGCACGACTTCGGCGGCGGTTCGCCGCAGGTCGCGGTCGCTTGAGAGCCGCGCGCAACCGGTCCATGGCGATAGAACCTGATTCCGTAACTCTCCGGAGGCCTCTCATGTTGAGCTGGACACTGGGTCATCGGGCGATCCCGCACGCTGCCCTCATCGCTTGGGTCGGCCTCGCAGCACGCGCAGCCGGCGCGTTGGAATTGACCACGAACCTCGAGAGGCCTTCGGCCGGCACGGAGGCCGTCACGACGGAGCGATGGCTTGCCGCAAGCTTCCGTACGCCCGCGGCGTCGAACCTCCAGCTTGACGCCGTGACGTTGCTCCTCGCCAACACGAGTCCGGGAACCTCCGCGCTCGAGGTTTTCTCGGACGGTTCGCTCGAGCCCGGCTCCCTCATCGGCGCGCTGGCGCCGCCTGCAGCGGTCGGAGACTCGCCCGAGCGGGCGACGTTCACGGCGGACGGCATCGCGCTCGACCCCGACGCCACGTACTGGGTCGTCCTGCGGGCAGAGCACGGAGCATTCGAGTGGGCCTGGACGGCCGACTCGAGCGGGGATGGCGCAGGGTTCGACCCGACGTGGGACGCCAGCGAGGACGGCGGGCAGGCGTGGTTCACACAGGACCTCTACCCTCTCCAGCTCGGTGTCGAAGTAAGCGACGGCGCCGGAGAGCCCTCTTTCATCCGCGGCGACTGCAACGACGACGGCGGCGTCGACATCTCGGATGCTGTGTGCGTGTTGAATTGGTTGTTCCTCGGTGGCTCCGCGCCGGACTGCGCTGCGGTCGCGAACTCGAACGGTGACGCCGCGGCCGACATCTCCGACGCGACGTACCTCCTCAATCACCTTTTCCTCGGTGGGCCGACCCCCACCGCACCCTATCCGTCGTGCGGTGCCGGAACGCTGCCGGCCGATGCGACGACGTGCGCGAGCCCGCCTGCGCGCTGCTCCCCCTGAGCGATCCCATTTTTCAGGGTACGACCAGGCGTCGTTCGCGCGTCAAAGAGAGGAGGAAAACGCGCAGAGCGCCCTGCTCGAGGCGCGAGAGCGCCTGGAACGCGACGCGGGTGTCGTTCGCTTCGCCTCCGTGCGACTCGATCGCCTGGTCGAGCGACGAGGCGTGCCCGTCGTAGAAATACGGCGGCGAGCTGCTCAGCCCCCACAACCTGCGCGTGAGGTACTGCTCCCGCGACACGCCGTGATCGACGTGCCGGCTCGCGTTGGCCGGGCCGAGGTCGTGGCGCTTCAGATCGCTGAAAAGCCATACGGGATAGCCTCCCTGCCGCTCCGAGCGCGGAAACCCCGCCGGCCCGAGCTCGCGCGCGAGGTCGATCTCGAGGCCGCGGCCTCCGTCCGCCGAGCTCGTCGCGAAGCGCGCGTTTTCGAGGACGAGCGCTGGAACGTGGCAACGCGCGCAGCCGATATCGCTGAAAAGCTCGCGACCCCGGCTCCACGCGTCCGTGAAGTCGACCGCGACCGGCGCGGGCAAGCCCGGGGCCGCCGGCTCCAGACCGTGCACCGTCTCGGGTGGCCGCACGACCGGCAGCTCCTCGCACGCAAGGAACGTGACAAGCGCCGTCAACTGACCCGAGGTCAGCTCTTGCCGAACGCCGTCGCCGTCGGGGTCGTCGCCGTCGGGCCCACTGCCGACGAGCTCGGGGTCGGCGCGGCGGCGGCTCGCGACGATCAAGTCATCGCACTGGATCCCGAAATGCAGCTGCAGCGACTCCGCCACGAACTCGCGCACGGTGGCAAAAGTGCCTTTCCATCCGAACGGCCGCACGACGAGGTCTGGATCCACGCCCTGCACTCCCGCAGCGTCGATCTCCCCTTCCGCGGAAGCCCGCAGCGTCCCGAACTCGACGCCTTTCGCCACGAGCTTCCGCTCGATGGGAGTCTTCTCGCGGCGCGCATCCTCGGCCAGCCGGGCCCGAGCCGCGCCGAGCTCTCGCGTCATCTCCACTGCCAACGCCTCGACGACGCCAACGCCCTGCAGCGCGGGCGGGTTGCGCGGGTCGGCCCCTTCGACATCGCTCCCGTCGCCAAGGATGAGGCTCGCGTCCTGGAGCGCTCCACCTCCCGCCAACCCCCCGCGCCAGTGGCAGGATGTGCACGAAGTCGTTTCGGGCCCTCCGAACCGCCCGCCATGGACGCGCCGGAAGGGGTTTCCGCCGGCCTCCGCGCGACGTCGCGACTCGCCGCTGCCGAGCCCGTCGGCGAAAGTGTAATCGTGCTGGAAAAGGAGCCGGCCGATCTCCCTCAGCTCCCGCACGCTCACGGCTCCGGCGAGGATGCGGTCCTCCGGCAAAGCTTCGCGCGTCGTGCGCAGGAGATAGCCGGGCTCGAGCGCTTCGAGGTAGCGGAGCCGCCGCCGCTGCTCGTTTTGGCGGTGCGCCTCGCGGGCCGCTTCGAGGCCGAACGGCGCGGAGCGGATCGTCTCGACCTCGATGTCCGGCGCGGCTACGGGCTCGGAGCGCGGAGAGCTCGGCGCCGGCGCCTGTGAGGGGACGGTTGAGGCCGCCATCGAGGACGAAGCGGCCGGGTGGGGTTGCTCCGCTGGCGCGACAGAGGGCTTTTGCTCTCCGGCACAGCCAGCCAGCGCAAGCGCGACGGCCGTGATGAGCAGAGTGCGCGCAGGCGCGGTCATGGCACGAGCAGCTCCGGGTCCCTGTCGAGCGAGAGGAGGAAAATCACGATCGCTACACGGTCCTCGCGGGCGAGCGAGCGCCAGCGGTCTCGCGCCGGTGCGGCTTCACCTCCGTGCAGCTCGATGGCGTCGGGCACCGTGGGGGCTCTTCCGTCGTGGACGTACGGCGAGGTGAATGCCAGGCCCCAGAGCGGGCGGGTCAAAAAAACTGTGGGCGGGATGCTGCCCTGGGGCATCGGCGTCGCGAGCGCCGGCCCGAGGTCGTGCCGCCGCAAGTCGCTGAAAAGCCGCACGCCGTGCCGTTTCCCGTAAAGCTGGAGCGGGGCCGGCTTCGGCAAGTCCCCGTCGGCCGCGACGTCCACGCGAATCGGCTTTCGATCCGCCAGGTCCGGATCGAGGGGCCGGATCTCGAGGACGGGGTCGTCGAGGATCAGCTCGGGCCGATGGCAGGCGGCGCAGCCGGTCGTTTCGAATAGCCGCTGTCCTTTCGCGAAGAGCTCGAGGAGATCGCTCTCCCGGGGTGGCCGGATGACGGGCGTTTCGAGCTGCGCGAGATAGACCGCAACGCTCGTGATCATTCCGGAGTCGATTTCCGAGTTCACTCCGTCCCGGTCGACGTCGTACCAGGGGCCGTCGCCGACTTCCGCGGCCACCGCTTTGCCATCGCGCACGGCTTTCTGAGCGCGCGCGGAGAGGAGGCCCATGTGGATGCGGAAAGACTCCTCCACCATCTCGGGGAGCGACGCGCTGTGGCCTTTCCAGCCGAACGGCTTCACGACGAGGTCGGGGTCAACGCCCTCGACCACGCTCGAGTCGACCGAGCCATCGGCGCGGGCGACGAGCGCTCCGAACGCGACCCCTTTCGTTTCGAGGCTGACTTTCACGTCCGCGCCCTGGGCACGGGCTTGCTCCACCGCTTGGCTCCGAGCGTTCTGGAGCTCCACGGTCATCTCGCGCGCCAGGACCGCGATGGGGCCCAGGCCGAGCAAGTGCGGCGGGTTGCGCTCGTCGGAGCCCGAGGTCCGGCGGCCGTCGCCGCGAAAAAAGGCGTTCTGGGTGCGGTGGCCGGCCGCGTCCGTTCCGCCGCGAGAATGACAGCTCGCGCAGGAGTGGCTCTCCGGGCCGCCAAATTCGCCTTGCTGGACGCGCCGCAGGTTCGGCGCGGGGTGCGAGCCGGCCAGCGCGCCTCCCGAGGGGTTCAAGCCGTTGCCGAGGCCCTGCTCGGGGCGGAACTCGTAGTCGAAGAGGTCGTCGGCGATGACGAATACGTCTTTCAGCCCGAACACGCCGCGGTCGAGCGCTGCCTGGCTGATGGTCGCGTGCTCGAGGAGCTCCCCCGGATCGCGCGCGTCGAGGAAACGGTCGGCGTCCTTCCGTCGGCGCAGGTCGAGCGCGGTGTGGATCTGCGCGAGGAGATCGCCATCCGACGGCGCGGCGAATGACCCGGCGGAGAGATCTCCCGCGCCGCCGGCAAGGGACACCGCGGCGGTCGGACTCTCCACGGCGGCCGGGTTCACCGCGGCAACATCGTAGGGCGGCGAGCGGGCCTCCCTCACGCGCTCGCTTGTCGCTTCCGAGCTCACAGGCGGTCGCGCCGCGCAGCCGCACAGGACGACGCCGGCAAGAAGGTGCTCGAAAAGCTTCATGGGATCGTTGTCTGCGTTGCTTGCGGTGGGCAACGAGCGCCGCGCAAGGGCCCGGGTCGCATCGAGTATACCGATGGCCCCCGGGCTCGTCGCTCTGCGAGGCGGCAGCCACCGCCGGTTTCCTTGCGCGCCGCGGAAGCTTGCCGGTACGATGCTCCGGCGCGATGCCCGCGGTCTGCATCTTGCTCCTCCATCTGCTCGCTGCTCCCCTCACGACGCTTCTTGCGGCGCAGGAGCCGAGCCGCTCCTCCCGCGCGCGGCAGCGGTTCGTGGCTGCGCTGGCGTTTGCTCTCGCCGCGGCGGCGGCAGCGTGGCTCATCGCGGTCAACTTCCGGCAGCCGCCGGCGCCGGAGACCCTCGTCACGGATCGGCCGGTCGAGATGAAGCTCAACGGCTACGTCTCCTCGCAGTCGTGTAGAGCCTGCCACCCGGACGAGTACGCGAGCTGGCATCGCTCCTACCACCGCAGCATGACGCAGTCCGCGACGCCGGCCTCGGTCCTCGGCCGCTTCGACGGCCAAATCATTACCGCGTACGACCGCACTTTCCGGCTCCTGCGTTCGGATGACGGCTTCTGGATCGACATGGTGGACCCTGCCTCGGACGGCGCGGCGCAGCCTCCCACGCGAGTGCGCCGAAAAATCGTGATGACCACAGGCTCGCACCACATGCAGGCCTATTGGTACGCGACCGACAAGGCGCGAAAAGTAGGCCTCGCGCCGCTCGTCTACTTGATCGAGACGGGCACTTGGGCCCCAGAGCGCTCCACGTTCCTGAGGCCTCCGCACGGCCCAGCGCCCCCCGAGACGGCGCAGTGGAATCAGTTCTGCCATCAATGCCACGCCACGGGGGTCGAGCCGCGCGTGAAAGACCTCGACGCGATCGACACGCGCCTCGCGGAGCTCGGCATCGCCTGCGAGGCGTGCCACGGGCCGGGGGAGGAGCACACACGGCGGAATCACGACCCTTTGCGCCGCTACGGGCTCCACGTTGGTACCCCGACGGACCCGACGATCGTCAACCCATCCAAGCTGCCGGCGCGGTTGGCCTCGCAGGTCTGCGGCCAGTGCCATTCGATCGGCATGCCCCCGACGGCCGAAGCGCTCGAGGAGTGGAAATCGAAAGGCCATCCCTATCGGCCGGGCCAGGACCTCGCCGCGACGCGCATCATCCTTCGCGGGGACGACCGGAGCTCGGATGCGAATCGCCGGCTCCTCGCCTACAACCCGCGGTTTCTCGAAGAGCAGTTCTGGTCCGACGGCATGGTGAGAGTCTCCGGCCGCGAGTACCAGGGCCTGCTGGCCTCCCCGTGCTACGTGCACGGCGACGAGGCCAAAGGGAACATGCTCTCGTGCCTCTCTTGCCATTCACTGCACCCCGGCAGCGACGACCCCCGCCCGCTCGACGCCTGGGCCGATGACCAGCTTCGCCCGGGAGCGGAGGGCAATGCAGCTTGCGCGGCGTGCCATTCGTCCCAGGCTTCGGGGCTCGAGCAGCACACGCACCACGCCGCCGGCTCGACCGGCAGCGTCTGCTACAACTGCCACATGCCGTACACAACCTACGGCCTCTTGAAAGCCATCCGCAGCCACACGATCTCGAGCCCGTCCGTCGCGGCAAGCCTCGCGACGGGGAGGCCGAACGCGTGCGATCAATGCCACCTCGACCGCACTCTCGCGTGGACGGCCGACTTCTTGAAGGAGTGGTACGGCCAGCCGCGGCCGGAGCTGACCGACGATCAGAGCTCGACGGCCGCCTCAATCCTCTGGACGCTCCAGGGCGACGCGGGCCAGCGCGTGCTTATGGCGTGGAGCTACGGTTGGAGCGCGGCGAAGGCGGCTTCGGGGACCGACTGGATGGCCGGCTTCCTCGGGGCGCTGATCGAGGACCCTTACGACGTCGTGCGCTTCATCGCACGGCGCTCCCTCCAGCGGCTGGAAGGCTACGGCGAAGTACAATTCGACTACGTCGGGCCGCCCGGCGAGCTCGAGGCGGCCGTCCGGCTCGTCATGGGCCGGTGGACTGAGCGCATGGCCCAGAGCGCCGGGGGTCGTCCCGCGCGTCCCGAGCTGCTCCTGGGTGAACGCGGCGAGATCCTCCAGTCGAAATGGGTCCGGCTATTCAAGTCGAGGAACACCAAGCGCCTACAGCTCCTCGAGTAGGTCCGCCAGTACGGCGGCCGCAGGCTCGCGGTGGCGCGAAAGATTCTGGGAGCCGAAGAGGACGCGCGCGACGCTGTCCAGGAGGCTCTCCTCCAAGCGTTCAAGTCGCTCGCCAAATTCCGTGGAGACTCGAAGCTTTCGTACACCTCGAAGACGGGGCGGCCCTGAGATAGACTCCGGAGCTCGTCCATGGCCTCGAGCTCCCCGAGATCCACGAACCGCGCGGCGGCCTCTTGGCTTCGCCCGCCGCCTTTTCGCTACATCGCTGCCATCGCGCTCCTCCTCGCCGGAGCCTGGCTGGTCCTTTCTTTCGCGGCCGCCTGGCGGCTGACACGCCGCGCGCTCCCGCCGTTCGACGAGCCCGCGCCCGCGGTCGCCTGGGGCAGGATCGAGCCTCTCCGCCTGCACACTGCGGATGGCGTGGAGATTGGATGCTGGTTCGTGCGCGGCGACGCCACGAAACCTTGCGCAGTGCTCCTCCACGGCAACGGCGATTGCCGCCGCTCGATGCTGGGGCCGATGGAGGCGCTCGTCCGTGCGGGCTTCAGCGCCGTCGCAGTGAGCCTTCGCGCGCACGGCGACTCCGCGGGGGACGTGAATGACTTCGGCTTCAGCGCGCGGGCGGACGTCATCGCGGCGGTCGAGCTCGCGGAGCGGGAGCTGCCAGGCGGCAGAATCGTCGTCCTTGGGCAGTCGCTCGGCGCCGCGGCGGCATTGTTCGCTGCGGGAGAGCTCGGCGCGCGAGTCAACGCTTACGCCCTCGAGTCGCCGTACTCGAGCCTGGAAGCCGCGGTCGAGAATCGCACGCGCGTGTACCTGCCTCCGATCCTCGATTCCATCGCCTACGCCGGCCTCGTGCTCGCAGCGCGCGCCGTGCTGCCCACGGCAGTTCGGATCCGCCCCGCGATGCATGTCGCCGACATCCCGCTGAACGTGCCCGTGCTCTTCCTCGCCGGAGTGAAAGACCGGCACACGAAAATCGAGGAGATCGAAGCGATGGCCTCGACGATCGCAGCGCACGCAACCATCACGCGGTTCGAGAACGCAGCCCACTCGGAGCTCTTCCGCAGCGACCCAGCGCTCTACTTGAGGAGCGTCCTCGAGTGCTTCGGGCAAGCGGCACGTTCGCGACAGTAGCGCGCGTCCCTGCATGTCACCCCATTTGCATGGCCTGCGCTGGGCCGCGGTGGCAAGATCGTGTTCCATCTCGGCCCCTCCATGCGCCCCAAGGCCACTCTCGAACAGTACATCAATCTGCGCCTCGCCCTTCTCGGCGCGCGTCCCATCGGCGGCATCACGAACGCAGGGCTGCCCGCGATTGCCACCGCGCTCCTCTCCCGCCATCGGGAAACAGCCCGGCTCCTCGCCGATCACCTCTGCCCGGCCGACGCGCGCGTGCAGCAGTTCCTGGAGGCCTACTTGGAGACCTGCGCTCCCGTCTCGAGGCTGCCGGAGCAGACTTTCGTGCTCGACTCTCCGGAGCTCGCGAAAGCCCTCTCCCTCCCGCCTCGCCGCGACGAGTTCTTCAGCGATATCGTGCGGTCGTACCGGGTGCGGCAAGGCGTGCTCCACAACCCGCGGCACGATCGGCGGACGACGCAGGGGGTCTTCCACGTGACGGAAGGCGGCATCGCCGTGCCGGCGGACAAAGTCGCCGTGCCGAAACCCGCTTTCGCGAAACTCCTTAGCCTCGCGCTCCGCCCGCCTCTCGAGCTACGCAGGCTGCCGTTCACGGCGGGGCAGGATGAGGAGACCTACTGCTGGGTCTCGCTCCTTCTCCGTCCCGTCGTCTGCCCCGCCGTACCGGGCTTCATCGAGGAGAAGTCGATGGAGATCCGCTTCTTTGCGCCGGGTGCCCTGGTCAGCAACTTGGACTTCGTCGAGCGGATTTTCGGCAACGCGGGCGACCCTTTCCTGCCCGAGAACGACGCCGGGCTCGACGTCGATCACTGGACGGGCCACACCGGCTGCGTGATCCTCGCGCCGCATCTGGTGTCGGCCACGAAAACATCTCTCGGCCTCCCCCATTACGACGAGGCGACGGACCGCCAGCGCAGGGACGGCATGTGCTGGAAAGAGGAGGAGGAGCTCTACAACGGCGGCAGCGCGTTCAAAGTGACGTGCCGGGACCGCCGCGGCGTGATGGTAACGATCATCGCGGACAACTATTACGGCTACTGCAAGAAAGAGGTGAAAACGCAGATCAGCTACTCGGCGAACCTGTTCGGGCTCTGCGAGGAGGAGCACGCCGGCGGCGCGATCGCATACCAGAGCTACGACCTGGGCGAGGAATGGAGCGGAGAGCGGCACGTGCGCGCGAAGGGCTTCAAGCTCGAAGAGGTGCTGGCGGCCTACGGGGACACGCTGGCCGCCAAGCCCGAAGGCTACGCCGTCGATCGCAATCACAAGAGCATCATCTACATCCCTGAGACGGCCGAGATCGACCTGAGCAAAGAGGTCGTGCGGTGGCCGAGCGCTGGCGGAGAGCAGACGATCAAGCTGCTCGCGACGAAAACGTACGTACACCCCTCCGGCTACCGCGTGCGCATGGAGAAGCCGCCGGGAAACCGGGCCTGGCGCCTCGTCGGCACCGTCGCCGAGGGCATCCTGTGCCACAAACCCTCCACCGTCTCGGGTGGCGGCAAATCCGAGATCTCGAAGCCCATCTCGGACGCGATCATTCAGGGCTCGGTGTTCGTTGGCGACTTCGATCAAGACATGGACCGCGTCGATGCGCTGCTCATGCGCGACTACTCGAGGCGGTTCCAAGATCCATCGCGGAACGGCAAGGACTTCCGTCCGATTCTGAGCCCCGACCGCACGCTCGGCTCCGTGATCAAGCTCCTCACACCGTCCCCGGACGACTACGAGGACGGGTACAACGAATGGCTCGTGGAGATCCCGCAGCACATCAAGGAGCTCGTTTTCGTAGTCAAACGTTTCTACAAGCTCGAGTGGGGCGAACGCTGGCGCGAGCACTTCTCGGTCGATCTCATCAACGGCCGGCCGGCAAACGAGCTCAAGTGCGATGGCCGCAAGCTCGTGTCGAACAACTTGCGCGTGGGATACGCCGGGGACGGCTCCTGGCGGGTTTTCGGCCTCCGCAAGGACTTCCACCCTGCCGAGAAGATGCAAGTCGAGGATGACATCACCGCATCCGTCGTGGTCCCCTCCGGCCGCCTGCGCGGCTCGATGCGCCCGAGCAGCGCGGCGTCTTTCAAGTTCGTGAAGAACTGCGAGCAGCGTCTCTTCCAGCGCCCCGACGACGCCATCCACCGCGGGTACGACCGCCTGACCGAGCTCGAGTTCTCCCAGGTCGACAATTTCTTCTCGAACTACGCGCCGCTGACGACGGCAGACGCCGTCGACTTGAAAGAAGAAGCGATCGGCTTCGCGACGTTCACCTATCCGATGCGGAAGCTCATCCGTGCTGCCGCGAAAGGTGGCAAGCCCGCCTATTTCGTCTCTTCGGCGCACCCTCGCCTCGTCGCGGGGCAGCCCTCCAAGAACCCGAGGTACCTGCAGCTCCGGCCCGACCTCCTGCAGCCGCGCGAAACCTACCTCCACGAAGTCTGCACGCGCTTTCGCCGCCGCGCTCCAGCGAACGAGCCGATCCTGAAGCCAGTCGACGCCGTCCTGCCGGGCCGCCGCAACAACCCCCCGGAGCCCGCCGCACGGCTGCGGCCACTGGCGGTCTTCAATCCCATCCACTTTCTCGAGCTGCCGGAGCTCTTCCTCGAGATGGCGTGCAGCCTCACGGGCAAATCGCCTTCCACGACCGGTGCTGGAACGGAAGGGGCGTTGACGAAAGGGCCTTTCAACGCGCTGCCGCAGATTCTGGACCTGAATTCCGCGCTGGTCGCGTTCCTATTTACCGGCCAGGAGGCCTTCCTATCGGCCGCCGGCTTCGTCGGGCCGAAAGTCCGAGTCGATCATGACCTGAGCCTGCTCATCCCGGAGATCTGGTGCCGCATGACGCCGGATGAGCGCACGTCGGCCTACTTGATCCGGGAGGGCCACCTCGAGCGATGCAGGGACTTCGTGCACGACGGCCGCCGGGTGCTCGCGAGCCGCCTGGGCTACCGCATCACGCCGAGCTTCGTGCGCATGTTCTTCGGACGAGTGTTCAACCACCCCCACGTCGTCTTCACGGATGAAATGCTTCGCCCGGAGACGCAGGATCTCGACGTTTTCGCCGACGGCATGGATAACATCGTGAGCGCGCACCGGCGCGTCGCGCAGGGGTACTTCGACGACGGGACGATCGAGATGGCCTGCCCCCCTCTCCGAGTGCTCCTCACGATCATGCTCCACGGCGATTTCGAGGGCAAAGACCTGAACCACCCCGAGGTGAGGTCGCTTTTCACGCGGGAAAGCCTCCTCGCGAGCCGCTGGTACGCCGACCGGCTTCAGGCGCAGCAAGAGAACGACGTGGGCCTCTGGAAGCGGCACGTGAAGTACCTGGAGGAGTTCCTCGCGAAGCCGAACTATGACGACGAGACGCGCCGGCTCGGCATCGGCGAAAGGCTGCTCCTGGCACGCCGGAAGCTCGAGGAAGCGGGCTCCGCGGGCTATCTCGAAGGTCTTCGCGGCACCATCGGCGCGCATCCGTGGCGGTGAGCGTCTCTTGCTGCGCTGCGCCGCCCGGTTAGGATCTGTGCGCGATATGGATAGCGATTCGTCCGCCCTGCGCGGCTCGTCCCCCAAGGTGCGCTTCCTCCGCCGCCTGGCTCTCCTCACGGGCCTGCTCGTCGCGCTCGCCGGCTCGAGCGGCTGCAGGAACGAGCCCACGCCGAAGGAAATGAGCAATAAGCTTGCTCAAAGAGATCTGCCCATCGTCGAAAATCCCGCTGCCCTTCGCAGCGAGGTCATTCGCCTCCTCGACCACGCATCGGCCGATTTCATCGGAACGTCCTCCGACGTCGCCGCCTCCACGACCGACCGCAAAGTGCGGGAGGCGACTATCCTGTGGAAAGTCCGCACGGCGACGGGAATCCAGCTCATCATCAACGAGCAGGACCCACGGCACCTCTTCCTGCTCACGTGGCTTGCATTCGTGACGGCGCGGCGCAACTGGGAGAGCTCCGAACGCGCTGAAAAGTTTCCCGAGCAGCAGAAAACGATCCTCGACCTGGTCACGCGCTACGAAAAGCAAGCCGTCGAGATCGGCAAGCGACACTTCGGGGAGGCCAAAATTGAAGCCGCCGCTCCGCAGGTGGAAGCAATGTCGGCCGAGTCCTATCCGATCACCGATCTCATTTCGGACCTCACCGCGGTCAAGGCCGGAGAACCGGCCAGGTTCCAGAACGCGTTGACCTCCATCGCGCAGGTCTCCCTCTCGCCCGTAAAGGGCCTACAGGGTGTTTCGGACACTCCCATGGCCATCCGCGGCTTCACCTCGGTGGCTTCGAACTTCAGCAACGTAGTGCGGCTGCTGCCTCAGCTCGCACGCTGGGAAGCCGAGCTGCTGCTCCTGGAGGTCGATTCACTCGACTCCGTCGTCGACGTGAGGAAGAGCTTGGAGACCTTCTCGAAGAGCGCCGAAGCGCTTTCGAAACGCGCCGATACTTTGCCTCGCGACATCCGCATGGAGATCCAGGAAGCGCTCGGCACACTCGACGCCCCCCAGGAAAAGCTGCAGAAAACGATCCAGGAAGCGCGCCAGAGCCTCGATGCCCTCGACAAGAGTCTCGCTTCGAGCCAGACGCTTGCCGTCACCGTTCGGGACGTCGTGGGCAAAGTCAGCGAGGCGGGAGGGCAGTGGGAATCCACCGCGCGGGCCGTCCAGGGCGTGCTCACGACCTACCAGGCCCTCGCGACCGAATCCGCGAAAGAGGAGCCCAAGCCGGAAGAGCCGTGCGGCGCCCGCGAGTTCGGCGACATGGCGGTCCGCATCGAAGATGCGAGCAGCGAGGTGCGAGCGCTCCTCGAGGACCTCAACTCCGGCAAGCTCGAGGCGGCTCTGGCAGGTGTCCAGAAAAGCTCCCTGGCCACCGTGAACCAGGCGGCGGACCGAGCTGATGCGCTGGCCGACCGGATCACCGTGAGGGTGTGCTGGGTGCTCGGCGGGGTCTTCGCGTTTTTCGTCGCCTATCGCTTCCTGACCGTCAGCCGCAAGACACGCCGCGATGGGCCGGAGCGAACCGAGGATCCGGCGAAGTCATTTTGAGTCGTTCGTGATCGTTCGGCTGGCCGCGGGGGCCGGCTGCGCCTCGGGAGCGGCCTTCGTCTCGGGAGCCGGTTGCGCGGCGGGTGCGGCCTTCGCCGCCGCAGTGGGCTTCGCAGTGCCGAGTCTGTTTTGGATCGCGGCCAGCAACTGCTCGAGCCGATCGCGATCCCTCCGCCCGAGGATCCTCATCTCGATCTTGGTCTTGTCCTCTGCCTTCCGCTCGACCCAGACGCGGACCTCGTGCGACTGTGAGAGGCTGCCAAAAATCGACTCCCCTACGATGAAGCTGCGGAACCCGTCGCGATCGCGCTCCATGGGGCGAAGTCTCAAGTCGTTCATGGCTGCCATTGTCGCCTTGCGTGTGGTCTCGAACTCGGCCGGCTCGACCGCGGTGAGTGTCCCGGAAA
>Ga0111538_10003200_pt1 | contig 22949 bp, 25 predicted proteins | sample SoiMethybrSBSTD1_FD_79669 | JGI IMG/M metagenome (GOLD analysis project Ga0111538, IMG submission 79669) | Bulk soil microbial communities from a Populus tree surrounding site in Tennessee, USA - Soil MetaG P. TD hybrid SBSTD1 (version 2)... | ecosystem: Environmental > Terrestrial > Soil >...
CGACGCGGCTCGTCAGGTGGTTCGACCTCGATCGCGTCAGCTTCACGCCTGAAATACAACCACGACTTGCCGAGTGACAAATCCTCCAACAACTCCGGCGGCATCTCGTTCAAAAACTGCGACGGCTCTGACGCGATCTCTTCGCCGTAAACGCGTCGCTTCATCGCGTGCGCGACGTAGAGATATCGCTCAGCGCGTGTCATCGCGACGTATGCGAGCCGTCGTTCCTCTTCGAGATCTTCCGGATCGTTCGCGGAGCGTGAATGCGGAAACAGACCGTCTTCGAGTCCGACGATAAACACCAGCGGAAACTCGAGACCCTTCGCCGAGTGAACGGTCATCAACGTGACAGGCGCATCGCGTTTGTAGTCGTCCTGATCGGAAACGAGTGCGGAGTGATCGATAAACTCGCGCAACCCTTCAATGCCCTGATCGTCATAATCGACGGCGGCGTTTACGAGTTCCTCGAGGTTTTCGCGACGTCCCTGGGCTTCTTCCGTTTTTTCGGATTGCAGCCAGTAGTCGTAACCGGTCTCGACGAGTGCCGCGCGCACAACGTCAGATACAGGCGCGCTTGAGTCGCTGTTTTGGTTCGTCGCCATCTCGCCGAGACGCGTGACGATTTTGCGGAAGCCGCGCAGCGCGTTGACGGCGCGCGAGCTCAACTTTTCGGGACTCTCGATCACGAGCGCGATCGTTTCCCACAGCGATACGCCGAGGTCTTTCTGCCGTCGCTCGATCTCTTCCATCGTCGTGCGACCGATCCCGCGCGGCGGACTGTTGATAACGCGATCGAGCGCGATAGAGTCGTTTGGATTCAACGCGAGTTTCAGATACGAGATGATGTCGCGCACTTCCATTCGCTCGTAAAAACTAAAACCGCCGAGGATGTTGTACTGAAGCCCGGCGCGACGCATCGCCTCTTCAAACACGCGCGATTGCGAGTTGGTCCGGTAGAGCACCGCGGCGCGTAAATCAAACTCGTCGCGGCGGTGTTCGAGGATCTTTCCCGCGACCCAGCGCGCTTCCGCTTCGGCATCGTACGCCTGGTAATAACCGACGCGTCCGCCGCGCGGGTTCGAAGTCCACAGGGTCTTTCCTTTGCGCTGGCGATTGTTTTTCACCACCGCGCCGGCGATGTCGAGGATCGTTTGCGTCGAACGGTAGTTCTGTTCGAGACGGATGATCCTGGTCCGCGGAAAATGGACTTCGAAGTTGAGAATGTTGCTGATGTCGGCGCCGCGCCACTTGTAGATCGACTGATCTTCATCGCCGACGACCGCGATGTTCTGCTGCTTCTGCGTAATCAAGCTAATGAGATCGAACTGTAACGAATTGGTGTCCTGGTACTCGTCGACGAGGATGTAGCGAAACTTGTTGTTGTACTTCTCGCGCACTTCAGGAACGTTGCGCAGGAGTCGCACGGCCTTGATCAGCAGATCGTCGAAATCGAGCGCGTTGTTCGCGTGCAGACGATCTTCGTACATCTGGTAGACGCGGGCGATCGCGGCCTTTCGTTCGTCGCCGTACTCGGCGCGTGCGGCGAAGCTGCTCGTATCTTCACCGCGGTTCTTAGCCGCGCTGATTGCAGACTGTACGGCGCGCTGGGCGAGCGATTTTTCGTCGAAACCGAGATCCTTGATGCACTGCCGAATCAGACGCAGCGAATCGTCTTGATCGTAGATGGTGAACCGGCGCGTGTATTGGTCGTTCAGTTTTTCGATATCCTGACGCAGGATGCGCACGCAGAGACTATGAAACGTTGAAACCAGCGGCAGGCTGGAGTCGTTACGGTCGTGCAGCAATCGCTGTACGCGCTGGCGCATCTCGTCGGCGGCTTTGTTCGTAAACGTAACGGCGAGAATGTTCCACGTCGGAACTTGCTTTTCCGCGATCAGGTAAGCGATACGGTGCGCGATCACGCGCGTTTTGCCGGAACCGGCTCCGGCGAGGATCAGGAGCGGCCCTTCAGTGGCGAGTACGGCTTCGCGCTGCTGTTCGTTGAGTTGTGATAGAAATTCCGAATCCACGAGTTTTGTTTTTTGCATTTAAGCACACAGATTGAAGTACGCAAAATGAGGCTCATAATTTGATCGCAACAACCGGATAGATTGTCTTTTTCGATTCGCTTAATATCGTCAACCATGAACGTGAACAATCCAGCTACCATCATCGACGATCGACTGTGGGACGCCGTAGTCGCGAAAGACTCGCGCTTTGACGGGCAGTTCGTGTTTGCCGTGACGTCGACGAAGATCTACTGCCGCCCGTCATGTCCGTCGCGCCGGCCGCATCGGGAGCATGTGATGTTTTTTGACCTGCCCGACGCAGCGGAGCAAGCCGGCTTTCGCGCGTGTTTGCGCTGCGAACCGCGACGCGCGCGGGTGCTCGATCCGCAAGTGGAGTTGGTGCAGCGTGTCTGCCGGTTTCTGGATGCGAGTCAAACGGAGCAGGTAAGACTTGCCGATCTCGCGGCGCATGTTGGCGTCAGCACGTTTCACTTGCAGCGCACGTTCAAACGCATCATGGGAATCAGTCCGCGCCAGTATCTGACGGCACGACGATTCGGCAACTTCAAGACGCTCGTTCGCGAAGGAGAACCAGTGACACAGGCGCTTTACGATTCAGGTTTCAACTCCAGCAGCAGACTCTACGAGCACGCTCCGGAAGAACTCGGCATGACACCCGCGACGTACGGCCGCGGTGGACGCGGCGTCGAAATCAGCTACACGATCGCGGCGTCGCCGTTGGGACAACTGCTCGTTGCCGTGACGGAACGCGGCGTGTGCGCGGTGCGCATGGCTGATACTGATGCAGAACTCGAAAAAGATCTGCGCGTAGAATTTCCAGCGGCGACGATTCGTCGCGACGATTCAGCTCTGCACGAGCCAGTCAAGAAAGTTTTGAGTCATCTCAACAACAAAGAACTACGACTCGATCTCCCGCTCGACATCCGAGCGACTGCATTTCAGCGTCAGGTGTGGGAGAAACTACGAGCGATCCCGTACGGTCAAACAGTTTCGTACAGCGATGTGGCGAAGGCGTTAGGCAAACCGGGCGCGGTGCGTGCTGTCGGGCGTGCGTGCGCGACTAATCCAGTCGCACTCGTGATTCCATGTCATCGCGTTGTGCGTGAAGATCAGAGTCTCGGCGGTTATCGCTGGGGACTGAAGCGCAAGCAGCAACTGCTCGATCGCGAGCGTGAAAAGAAGTGATGAAAATCAAGGGTCCTTTTTGTCTCGCCGTTGCGCGTTATGTGATTGGCGGGGGGCAAACGGGGCAACGTGGGAGGGCGCGCATGGGGAAGCAGCGCCGCACCCGTTTGCCCCGAGGGGCCGCCGTGTACCTCATTCCGTTGTACCAGGATCGTGTTTGAGTCTAGTAGTAATGCGGCGGAATCTGGTGCGCTTCTTCTTCGTGTCTTCTTGGTAGAAACTGCGCGAAGCCCGAGATCCATCCTTCCAATTCCACGAGCGGAATCGAAGAGAGATCAACCAGACGAGGAAGTTTGTAAGGATTCGATTGGGTGGTTGCCAGGCCGGGATCGCACGTAGTCGCGGAAACAACGTCGCAGGCCTCGAGCCACGGGAAAAAACAGTCGGCGTACATTCCGCTCGGATACGCGAAGTGATGCGGCAGTTTGGTGAACCGCGTGATGAAGTCGCGATTCTCAACCATCTCGTCGATGAATGAGTCGCGCACCTTCGGCGCATAATGACGGTGCGTGTGCAACTGGATATCGACGCCTTCCGCTACAAGCTTCGCCAGCTCGTCTGCCGACAAGAGGTGCAGAATTCGTTTCCTCAGAATAGCCTCATAATCGATCGACAATCGCTCCGCCATCGCAGTAAGAAGCTCGTCTTTTCGTTGCGCGGAAAACTTCTGCTGCCGTGAGTACTTGCGGATCGCGGTACTCGCCTGGTCCCTTTGCTCCGCCGTGCTCAGATCAAGCGACGCTATGCCGTCGATCAGACCTTGTGCGTCCAACACTCCTCCGCGTGCCTTCCACAGCAGGTACGAGAGCATCGTGTCGAACACCGGCCGGTTATAGTCGCAATAGTAGGTTGTTAAATAGACGGTCGAGGGCCAGCCAAACTCGCGTAGAATCGGAAACGCCCGGTGATAAAAATCGCTGGCGCCATCGTCGAATGTCAGCACTACGCTACACTTCGGAAGGGTCCCGCTTTCCAGTCTTTCAAGCCCTTCGCTCAGCGACAGCACATTGCACCCGAAGTCTTTGAGGGCTTGCATCCGGCTGCGAAAATCGTCGGGAGTGAAGTAGAGATGGGGGTTCCACAGGTGCTCGTCGTCGATCGACACACCGTGATATCCAAGGATCAGCAACTGGTTCTTCCGCCATTGGCTGCGACTGAGCGCCTGAAACAGACCTATCGACTTTCCGGTACGCAGCGTCAGCAACTTGGCAGTTCTAAGAAAGCTCATGGTTATAATGGCTGGAATACAAAATCAAGGGAGAACAACCTGCGGTGCGGCAGGAGCCTGCATAAGACTATAGTTCGTCCGATTTACCATGTCTAGCGACATCTCAGATTACCACCGGCTGGAACTCTCGATCGCGACCGATCCCAACGATTCGCGTCGCGTGATGCCTGTTGTCGATACGCGCCATCAGCACATCCTGGACATTGGCTGCGGCGCCGGACAAACGCTCATCGGAAGCAATCTCGGCCAGGGCGTGTGTGCCGTGGGGATCGATCTCGATCATTCGGCGCTCGCGATGGGAAAACGATTGAGTCCGGCGATTCACTTTGTCAGCGGCCGGGGTGAATCACTGCCTTTCAAGAACCGCTTTTTCGACCTGGTGATCTGCCGCGTCTCACTTCCTTACATGCACATTTCGCGGGCTCTTTCAGAAATGGCGCGCGTGACGGCGCCGGGCGGCGATCTGTGGCTCGTGTTGCACCCGTTCAGCATGACCGCGAAAGAGTTCGGCACAAACCTCACCAGTCTTCAACTCAAAGCAGGTCTTTATCGACTGTGGGTGCTGGTAAACGGTCTGACACTGAACACTGTCGGCAAGCAGATGCACTGGCCGGGGAACCCTAACCGGTTTGAGACCTGGCAAAGCAGCGGCGCGATCAAGCGCGCGCTCGTTTCTGCCGGATACGAGCACATTCAAATCCACCGCGAGAACCACTTCGTCGTTACTGCCAGGCGACGCGCGGACTGATCATTCCACCGTGACGGATTTGGCCAGATTGCGCGGTTGGTCGACGTCGCAGCCACGCCGCACCGCAATGTGATACGCAAGCAACTGCAACGGAATGATCGAGAGGATCGGCGACAGCAGATCGCTCGACGGCGGAATCTGGATAACGTAGTCCGACACGACTGACGACATCGTGTCGCCTTCAGTCAGCACCGAGATCACGATGCCTTCACGCGCTTTGACTTCCACGATGTTCGAGTGCGTCTTTTCATAACGCAACTCTGAAGCGCGGTTGCCGTCCTCACGAGTGTTGATGAACAGCACCGGCAGACGCTCGTCGATCAGCGCGTTTGGACCATGCTTCATCTCGCCGGCCGGATATCCTTCGGCGTGGATGTAAGAGATCTCTTTCAACTTCAGCGCGCCTTCGAGTGCGACCGGGAAGTTGATGCCGCGCCCCAGGTACAGAAAGTCAGTCGAGCGGAAAAACTCTTTCGACAGCTCCTCGATACCATCCGAGTCGTTGAGCAGGTGTTCGAGCTTGACGGGCAGCTCCGCGAGTTCCTGCGCATGAAACCTCGCTTCGTCTTCCTTCAACGTGCCGCGGACTTGTCCGAGATACAGTCCGAGCAAGTACAGCGCGATCATCTGACTGGTGAATGCTTTGGTTGACGCGACGCCGATTTCCGGACCCGCGTGAGTCAGTATCGTTCCATCTGCTTCGCGGACGATCATCGAGCCTTGCACGTTGCAGATCGCCAACACGCGCGCGCCGAGCTCTTTCGCTTCGCGCAGCGCGGCGATCGTGTCGGCTGTTTCACCTGATTGCGAGATCACCAGCAACAGCGTCTTCTCGTCCATCACCGGATCGCGATAACGAAACTCGGAAGCGTAATCGACGTCGACCGGAACGCGCGCAAGCTGCTCGATCATGTACTTGCCCGCGAGCCCCGCGTGCCACGACGTGCCGCAAGCGGCGATCTTGATCGACGTGAAGCGTTTGAAATCCGCCTCGGTGATGTTGGCCATCTCGTCGAGAAACACGCGTCCGGTATCGAGCGAGACTCGTCCCTGCACCGTGTCGCGGACGGCACGCGGCTGCTCGTAAATCTCTTTAAGCATGAAATGCTTGAAGCCGCCCTTTTCCGCCATGATCGGATCCCACGTGATCCGCTGAATGGACGGCTGGACCGTGTTGCCTTCGAAATCCATCACGCGGACAGCGTCTTTGTTGATGACCGCGAGCTCGCCGTCGCCAAGGAAGAAGACGTCGCGCGTGTGATGCAGGATCGGGGGAATGTCTGACGCGACGAAGAACTCGCGATCGCCGAGACCGATGACGACCGGCGGACCCTGGCGCACTGCGATGATCGTGTCGGGCTCATCGGCGTTGATGATCGCCAGTGCGAAGATCCCGCGGAGCTCGCCCGCGGCTGTGCGGACAGCTTCTTCAAACGACAGGTTGTGTCGCAGGTGTTCTTCGATCAGGTGCGCGATGATCTCGGTGTCAGTTTCGGTGACGAAGCGATGATCAGTGTGACGGAGTTTTTCTTTGAGTTGCAGGTAGTTTTCGATGATGCCGTTGTGAACGACGACGACGCGGCCGGTGCAGTCGCGATGCGGGTGCGCGTTCTCTTCAGTGGGCCGCCCGTGCGTGGCCCAACGCGTGTGACCGATGCCGTAGGTGCCGTCGATGGGACTCAGCCGGATCGTCTCTTCGAGGTTGCGCAGTTTGCCTTCGGCACGGCGGATATCGAGCTCATGCTTTTCGTTGACCACCGCGATGCCGGCGGAATCGTAACCGCGATACTCGAGCTTTCGCAGGCCGTCGATAATCAGCGGCACGACCTGTTTATTACCTACATAACCAACAATTCCACACATAGTTTTTCAATAGTCTTAATTCAGTTTTTTCTTCAGTTCCGCCGGAACACCCGCGACGAGCGAGTCGGGGGGGACATCCTTCGTGACCACCGATCCGGCGCCAGTCATCGATCGCGCACCGACCCTCACCGGCGCGACCAGCATCGTGTCCGAACCGATCTTAACATCGTCTTCGATGATCGTTTCGTGCTTATGCTTGCCGTCGTAATTGCACGTGACGGTGCCGGCGCCGATGTTCGTTCGCTCGCCGATCGTCGCGTCCCCCAGATACGTCAGATGCATCGCCTTCGTGCCGCGTTTCAGCCGCGACTTCTTCACTTCCACGAAATTTCCCACCGTGGCTTTGTCTTCGAGCGTCGCATTCATCCGAAGATGCGCGAAGGGCCCGACGGAACAGTTTGACCCGACTTCGGAGTCGACGATGATCGAATGATCCTTTACGGTTACGTCGTTGCCGAGTCTGCCGTTTGTGATGCGGACGCCCGAGCGGATCACGCAGTTCTGGCCGATTACTGACTTTCCTTCTATCGCGACATCCGGGTAGATGATGCAGTCCTGTCCGATCTGCGCGTCGGGACCGATGTAGACATGCGACGGGTCGATAAACGTGACGCCGGTATCGGTCATCAGGCGTCGAATCACGTTGCGGCGCAGCAGGTTTTCAAACTCCGCCAGTTCGGCGCGGGTGTTGATTCCCGAAACCTCGCGCGGGTCGTCGTGCAGATAAACGCTGACGCCGTTGCCGCGCGAAAGAATGATTTCGGCGACGTCGGTCAGGTAATACTCGCCCTGGTCGTTGGCTGGCTCAACGAGGCGCAGCGCCTGAAACAGTTCGCGCGCGTCAAAGCAATAAATTCCACTGTTGATCTCGCGAATTTGCTTTTGTTCCGCGGTCGCGTCTCTTTGTTCGACAATGCGCGCGAAAGAACCGTCTTCGCCCCGGACGATGCGCCCGTAGCCGGTTGGATTCTGCATCTCGACGCTAAGAATCGAACACGCCGCGCGCGTTTCGCGGTGATGCTCGATCATCTTCTGTAACGTCTCGGTGCGAACAAACGGCATGTCGCCGTATAACAGCAACAGCAGCGAGTCGGAGTTTTCGAGCAGACCGCGAGCCGACTCGACCGCATCACCCGTGCCTCGTTGTTTTGCCTGGACGACGAAGCTCGCCTTTTCTCCGACAGCGTCGAGCACGACTTTCTCGACTTCTTCGGCCTGATGGCCGACGACGACCAGTATCGTCTCGGGATCCAACTTGTTCGCGGCTCGCACGACGTGCGTGATCAGCGGCAAGCCGCCAAGCTCGTGCAGCACCTTCGCGCGCCGCGACTTCATCCTCGTCCCCAAACCAGCCGCGAGAATCACCACACTCAGTTTGTCGTTACCCATGTGATTGTTAACCAAGAAGTAATTCTCCGGAAGGATTCATACAGCGACAGGTGCATGCGACAACGCCTGCTTGCGGCAGTTCAGCACAACTTGCGCGAGACGGTCCGAGTGATGGCGCACCTTCTCGCCATCGTCGAGGAGATCCGCGTGCATGATCTCGGTGGTTCGATCGAGCGCATCGTCAATCGGCTCGTCAATGCCAATCTGATAAGCGCCCTCGGCGGCGTATCGTTCGGCTTGCTCGCCGCTGATGCGACGGTTGTTTACGACGACGAAATCAAAATGAATCTCGGGCGCGTACTTCCTGACCGTCTCCAGGTGCGCGCGCGCGCTGTAGCCGTCAGTCTCTCCCGGTTGCGTCATCAGGTTGCTCACGAAGATCTTTGTCGCCGAACTCTGGCCAATCACTCGCGCCACTTTCGCCACCAGCAGATTCGGCAGGATGCTCGTGTAAAGCGAACCAGGACCAACGGTGATGATGTCGGCGGCACGAATCGCGTTCAGCGCCTGTGGCAACGGCAGGCACTCCGCGGGCTCGAGATGCAAATCACGAATGGCGACTTTCGATGCGGAGATATGCGTCTCGCCGCGAACGATCGAGCCGTCCTCCAGCTCCGCCACTAAACGAACGTCGCTCAACGTCGCCGGATAAATGTGACCTTTGCTCGCAATGACCTCTGACGACAAACGGATCGCTTCAGTGAAGTCTCCAGTTACTTCGGTCAACGCCGCGAGAAACAGGTTTCCGAAACTGTGTCCGCCGAGTCCGCCGTCGCCACGAAAGCGATGCCTGAACAGACGCGAGATCAGGTTCGCGTCTTCTGAGAGAGCGATCATGCAGTTACGGATGTCGCCCGGCGGCAGCATCTGCAACTCGTCGCGTAGCCGGCCGGAACTGCCGCCATCGTCGGAGACAGTGACGATAGCTGAGAGACTATCTATCCAAAGCTCCTCGTCGGTTTTGCCGACTAGCTGTTTGAGTCCGGCGAGCATCGTCGATAAGCCGGTGCCGCCGCCGATAGCTACAAGTTTTTGCAAATTAAGCTCCCGGTAACACGGATCAAAAACCCAATTTATACTACCGCGTTTTGAAAAGTATTAGGAGGGGTTAGAGAAGATCAGACGATCGAAGTCAGGATCGTTGCGAAGGGGGTTCAGGTCGTGATCGTGTTGGGCACGGACCCGAAGATTGGGTTGAATGGCAAGTGCGCGTTGCAGCGATTCGAGCGCGAGGTCGATTGAACCCAGACGCGCGCGAGTGGCTGCGAGGCCGTAATGAATGTGCGCTGCCTCCGGTTCGCGCTTGAGTGCTCGTTCGAACATCTCCTGCGCGGCCACATACTCGCCGCGGTTCAGTTCGATTACGCCGCGATCGTAAAGCGAGTCGGCGTCGCGCGGCAGCATGCTTTCCGTTCGCAGCCGGGATTCCGCGATTGCCAGGTATGTGCGCGCGCGGGCGGCTACTTCCGAAACCTGCGAATACTTGTCGACGAGGATCCGAAACTGGTTGCGAGCCTCAGCAAAGCGTCCTCGTACAAACTCTTTGTGAGCACGTTCGAAAGCTCCCAGTGCGGCCGACTCGTCTACCGTGGGTTGCCGTGGCGGAGGCGGTGTTGATTGCGTGGGTCTAACTGCTCTGACCGCCGCGAGCTTCTGCGTCTTTTTGACTCTCGAAACGGCGAGCTTCTTGGCAGCAGTCTTCCGGGCAGCGGGTTTCGTCGCCGGTCTTCTGGCTTTGGCCGTCGCCTTTGGCTTGGCCGCAGCTTTCCGCGCGACTGCCTTGCGGGCTACGGGTTTGGCGGCGCTGGCACGTTTGGCCTTCGGTTTAGCGGGGGCTTTTGCCGCCGAAGGCTTTGCTTTAACAGCGCGCTTCGCGGTTTTTGCCGGAGCTTTTTTTGCCTTTGAACGTGTAGGGGACCGTCGCAAGCCTTTTGTGAGACTGCTACTCATGGGTGGAATCTCAAAAGGCTGCTCACTATAAGCGAGCAGCCGCTGGAATCGCGCGCAGCTTACCACAGCCTCGGCCCTAAATCAACGAACACAAGTATTTGCGGGTGCTTTAAGACCGCAACCACGGTCCATTTCGACAAATGTGCCAACAAAGAAAAACACTTGCTGCACATTGTTGGCTATGTTAAAGTGCGTTTGGCTTACAGAGGTCTTAAGTACCTCGGCATTTCGCCCCAACCGAATAAGTAACCTCTTTAGTTCTGAAATTTGCGATAGCGAAGCAGGCGCTTCAGGTTCACTCTCCAGGTAGACATTCCCGCCCGGTCTTCAACAACGAGTCGCATAATGGCTGATACACCAATCCTGTTGCGCGAGCAGCAATACCACCAGATAAAAGCCGTCCTGGCCCGGCTGCGGATGGATTCCTCGGCGAAGGTGGTCTTCCTGGTGGACAAAGACGGTCAGGAGATCGCTTCCCAGGGTGAAGTGGGAAATCTTGACACAACCAGTCTGGCGTCTCTCGCAGCCGGCAACGTAGCCGCTACGGGAGGAATGGCGCAGCTCATCGGCGAGAAGGAATTCCCGACGCTCTCCCATGAGGGTGAAAAAGAGAGCATTCACATCTCCGTGATCGGCAGGCTCCTGCTGGTAATCGTCTTCGACGACCGCTCCAGCCTCGGCCTGGTTAAATTGCGGAGTAAGCAAGTCTCCCACCAGCTAGCGACGATGTTTGATGAGATCGCGGCTGGAGATTTTGACGAAGATTCGCCCTTTGCCGGTATCACCGACGAGGACATCGACAGTCTCTTTAGCTAACGGCATGCGCTATGACCTTTATTAATTACGCTTCCCGAGAAATCAACTGCAAGATCGTCTACTACGGCCCAGGTTTGTGTGGTAAGACGACCAATTTGCAGTACATCTTCGATTCGACGGCTCCCCAGGCCCGTGGCAAATTGATCAGTCTGGCGACTGAAACGGATCGCACGCTTTTCTTCGACTTCATGCCCCTCGAGTTGGGCACCGTGCGCGGATTCAAGACGCGGTTTCACCTGTACACCGTGCCGGGTCAGGTGTTTTACGACGCGTCGCGCAAACTGATTTTGAAGGGCGTGGATGGCGTGGTGTTCGTGGCCGATTCGCAGGAAGAGCGCATGGATGCGAATATTGAATCGTTATACAACCTCGAAGAGAATTTGCAGTCGCAGGGTTACGACCTGATGAAGATTCCGTACGTGCTTCAGCTCAACAAACGAGATCTCGGCAACATCGTGCCGGTGGAGGATCTGGCGATGGAATTGCAGAGAAAAGGCGAGCCGGTGGTTGAAGCAGTCGCCGCGACAGGCGTCGGCGTGTTCGACACGCTGAAGGCCGTTGCGAAGCAGGTCTTGACTGAGTTGCGTAAAGGTTAACCGCGGATTTTTAAAACTAATCGAGCGACTTGAGCATTAGCAGCCCGTCGCCGCCATTGGAATAATATTTCGGAAGTGTTTGGGAGATGGTGTAGCCGAGACTCTCGTAGAGTTTCTGCGCCGGAGTGTTTAGTGTTCTGACTTCCAGCCGCACGAGCCTCACGTTTCGCTTGCGGAATGCTTCTTCAACTTCGTTCATCAGTCGCTTCGCGAGGTTGCGCCGCCGGTGTTCGGGGGCAACGCCGACCGTCGTGACGTGTCCGGTGCGATCCGGTTCCACGAGCCCGATGACGAAGCCCGCCATCACGCCACCCGACGTCACCGCGCGAAACGAAACCGACTCCGGAGCGGTCAACAGGTAGTCGAACGTCTCCTTGCTGTAGGCTTCGCCGTCGATGAAGCAGCGTTGATCGAGCCGCCAGCATTCCTCGAGCTGCGAGATGGTGAGCGGCCGGATGTCGTAGCTCATCCCCCACGAAGGCGTCGCCGTCTTCGCCTTCTTTTCAGGCTCGTAGGGCGGTTCAGACTGCGACAACCAGCGGGAGCGAAATTTCTTTAGTACAGCCATAACTTTTACTTCGCGGCTAGTTTACCATCGAGTTTTTTAAACTGCCTATAGTATTAACATGCAATCGCCGTAACTGTAGAAACGATACCTTTTCTCGACGGCGTGGCCGTAGGCGGCGAGCACGAACTCGCGTCCGGCGAAGCCGCTGACGAGCACGAGCAGCGAAGAGCGCGGGAGATGAAAGTTGGTGAGTAGCGCATTGGCAATGCGGAAGCGGTAACCCGGTTTGATCGTTAGACTCGCCTCGCCGCTCGTCGCTTCGATCCGTCCGCTGTCGTTTGCGGAAGATTCGAGCGCGCGCATGGTGGTAGTGCCAACGACGATGACACGTCCGCCGGCGGATCGAGCGTCGTTGATCGTCTCAGCAGCATTGTTGGAGATACTGAAACGTTCGCTGCTGACTTGATGCTGGTCGATGTCTTCGACGCGTACGGGTTCGAATGTCCCGTAGCCGACGTGAAGCGTCACTTCGGCGACTGACGCTACGGCGCGGACCTGCGCCAGCACATCGTCCGTGAAGTGCAGACCGGCAGTGGGTGCGGCGATCGCGCCGGGCGATTTTGAATAGACCGTTTGATAGCGTTCGCGATCGGCGGAGAGATCGCCGGTGGATCGTTTGATGTACGGCGGCAGCGGTGTTGAGCCAAGCTGCGCGAGAACATCGTCAAAACTACCCTCACACTCAAAACGCACGCGACGCAGTTCAGGCCCGGGTGCGTCAAGCATTTCTCCGATCAGTCTTCCGTCCCCAAACACGACCCGTGCGCCTTGTTTCAGTCTGCCGCCAGGGCGGACCAACGCTTCCCAAATTCGCGGCTCGGCTTCGCGAACGAGAAAAATTTCGACGGCACCGCCAGTCTCCGCGCGACGTCCGCTGAGTCTCGCCGGAATCACGCGCGAGTTGTTTACGACGACGACGTCGTTCGATTGCAGATGGTCAGGAAATCGATTGAAAACGGAATCGGACCACGTTTGATTCCCGCGATCAAGCACGAGCATTCGCGACGAATCGCGCTTCTCCAGAGGTTGCTGAGCAATGAGGTCCTCGGGAAGATCATAGTCGAATTCAGAGATATGCATTTATGAAGGATGCTCGTAGTGAAAAACGGCGGTCATCTGCGCGCCGAACAGCAGGATCAAACTCGATACGTAACTCCACGTCAGCACTGCGACGACCGCGCCGACCGATCCATAGATCTGATCATAGTGGAAGTAACTCAGGCTCCCGGCGAAGATGTACTTCGCCATTTCCCACAACAGCCCACCGAGAAACGCCCCCGGCAGCGTGTCCCGGAACGTGACGGCCGCGCGTGGCATGAAGCGATAGACCAGCACGAACAACGCCACAGTCGCGATGTAACTCGCCGCAAAAAACAGGATCTGCCAAAACGCGCTGCCGACCGACGTCAGCAACGTGTAGCGCTCGATCTGCCGCGGCGAAAAACTGTTTGCCAATCCGCGCAAGGCGACCAGTGCGGAAGTCACTACCACCGAAGCCGACAACAACAATCCAACCGCGCAAACCATCCCGACCGTCAATGCGCGGCCATGCAGAAAGGTTCGCGACGACGCCTTCCAGATTCGGTTCAAGGCGCGTTCGACGACTGCAAACACCCACGACCCGGCCCACAGGACCAGCACCACGCAGGTAATGATCGCTCCCACTCCGATCTGTGAAAACGCGCCGATCGTGTCGCGTAAAAACTTCGCCGACCCCGGATAGACGTCGACGGCGTGGGCCAACATCTGACTCCCGGCGGCGAGCTTGTTGCTGATCGCGAGTAACAACAGCAGCGCCGGAAACAGCGCCATCAATCCGAAATAGCTCATCGCGGCTGCCGAAGTGAACAGATCGTTTTCGTGAAACTGGTGCAGCGCGTGACCAAGCATCGATCGCCACGGCGAACGATTACGAACGCCGAATGAGTGCCGTGAAAAGAAATTGAACCCTTTCATGGGTGATTGATGCTTAGCCCCAGCTAGAACAGACTGGGTCTTCGTGAGCCGGGTGTATTGATGCCGAAATGTTCGTAAGCCAGCGGCGTCGCGAGGCGTCCGCGGGGTGTGCGGTCCAGAAATCCGATCTGGATCAAGTACGGCTCGATGATCTCTTCGATCGAGTCTTTCTCTTCGTGAATGGACGCGGAGATGGTGCCGACGCCGACCGGCCCGCCGCCAAATTTCTCGATGATCGTCAGCAGCAGTTTACGGTCCATCTCGTCGAGACCATACGTGTCGACTTCCATGCGGTTCAACGCGTCGTTCGCGACCCGTTGCGTGATGCGCCCGTCGTAATCGACTTGGGCGTAGTCGCGCACGCGTCGCAGAAGACGATTGACGATACGCGGCGTGCCACGCGAGCGACGCGCAATCTCGCGTGCGCCGTCGTCGTCGATCTCGACGCCGAGAATTTCAGCGGAGCGTTTGCAGATGATTTCGAGATCTTCGTGCGGGTAGAAGTCGAGATGAAAAACGATGCCGAAGCGTCCGCGGAGTGGGGCGGTGATCAGGCCGGCGCGCGTCGTGGCGCCGATCAGCGTGAACTTCGGTAACTCGAGTTTGATGGAGCGGGCGGCGGCGCCCTGACCGATCAACAGATCGAGTTGGTAGTCTTCCATTGCCGGGTAGAGCTTCTCTTCAAGCGCGGGCAGGAGACGGTGGATCTCGTCGATGAAGAGCACGTCGCCTTCCTGAAGATTAGTGAGCAGTGCGGCGACGTCGCCGGCTTTCTCGATTGCTGGACCGGCGGTGGATTTGAGTTCCGCGCCCATCTCGTTCGCAATGATGTTGGCGAGCGTGGTTTTGCCAAGGCCCGGTGGTCCGGTGAGCAGCACGTGATCGAGCGCTTCGCGGCGGTGCCGCGCGGCTTTCATGTAGACGCGGAGGTTCTCCTTGATCTGGCGCTGCCCGACGTAGTCTTCGATGCGAGTCGGCCGCAGTGTCAGATCTAACTGCCGATCTTCATCCGTGCGCGAACCATCTTTGACAGTAACCATTTCTGAACCTATCCAATCAGACGAGAGCCCAGCTTTTTAAGACTACGCTTCAATATTGATTCGACCGATATATCGCCACCTTCGGCGAGTGCCGAGTCGATGGCTTTTTCGGCGGCTGATCGTTGATAACCCAGATTCATCAAACCGGAAAGAGCTTCCGATCGCACACTGTCTTCCGGCGACCCGTCGGCGGTTGCGGGGCGCGCACCAGTCTCTTCTTCAAGCTGGCTGGTCGACAACGCCGCCATTTTCTCCCGCAAGTCGACGATCAGCCGTTCGGCGGTTTTCTTGCCGACACCGGGAATCAACGTGAGACGCGCGAGATTGTTTGACTTGATCGACGCGATCAGTTCATCCGCGCTCATGCCCGACAGCAGCGCGATGCCGAGCTTTGGACCGATCCCACTGACCGAGATGAAGTTTATAAACAACTCGCGTTCGCGCGCAGTTTTAAAGCCGTAGAGTTGCAGCGCATCTTCTTTGACGTGCGTGTAGATACGCAATTTAACGTTCGTGCCGGTATCCTCCAGCTCGTAGAAGGTCGACACCGGAATGTTCACTTCATAGCCGACGCCTGACACGTCAACGATCACGGAATTAGGATTCTTGGAAAGCAGTGTGCCGCTCAGGTGTGCAATCATTTGCGCCGGAGGTATTATACTGACCGCGACAGGTTCCCGCGAATGAAGTCTGAAAAAATATCAGAACTGACAACCAGCCGCTTGAGTGTTTACTTGCGCTGCCTGAACACGCTCCACGAAGCCGGGATCAAGACGATTTCGTCGCAGGCGCTGGCGGCCCAGTTTAATCTCAACTCCGCTCAGATTCGGAAAGATCTCGGTTACTTCGGCGAGTTTGGCGTGCGCGGCGTCGGTTACTACGTCGAAGACCTGCGCGATCACATCACCAAGATACTCGGGCTTGACAGTCCGCATCGCGTTGGCATCGTCGGCGCCGGACGACTCGGAACCGCACTCGCGAACTACAACGGCTTTGGCAGATCAAACTTCACCGTCGCGGCGCTGTTCGATAACGATCGACAGAAGATCGGACGTCGCATCGGCGACTCGAAGATCGCTGTTTACGATGTGGAAGAATTGGCGAAGGTCATACGCGAGAAATCGATCGACGTGATGGTGATCGCGGTCCCGGCAAAAGCGGCGCAACGCGTGCTGAACCAGATCACGTCTGTTGGCATCAAGGCGGTGCTCAACTTCGCGCCCGTCTCACTGACAGCGCGGCGTGGCGTGAAAGTCAAGACTGTCGACCTGACGACCTCGTTGGAATCGTTGTCGTATTTTCTGTCTCAACCTTCGAACAGCACAGTCACTCAGCCGCGGCGAGCTGCGTCCAGAAAACAAGCATGGATGAGCAAACAACCAAACGAGATCTGATTCGCGTTTGCCATTTGATGTACGAGCGGAGCTACGTTGTCTCGTCTGACGGCAACGTGAGCGTGCGTCTGGACGACGGGCGGATCATCGCGACGCCGACGATGACGTGCAAAGGACGCATGACTGAAGACCTCCTCGCGATTACGGATCTCGAAGGACGCGCGTTGAACGATCGACGCGCCTCGAGCGAGCTCGCGATGCATCTTCTGATTTATCGCGAACGGCCGGATGTGAAAGCCGTGTGTCATGCGCATCCGCCGCATGGGACTGCTTTCGCCGTCGCGGGACTGCTGATCGATCAGCCGATCCTTTCGGAAGTGATCCTGACGCTCGGCTGCGTGCCGCTGGCTTCGTACGGAACGCCTTCGACGGATGAATTGACGGAGCAGATGCAGCCGTTGGTGAAACATCACAACGCGTTGTTGATGGCGAATCATGGCGCGGTCGCGTACGGTGCGGACCTGTGGCAGGCTTGGGACCGTTTGGAAACACTCGAACACACGGCGAAGATCGCGATCCTGTCGCGCATGCTCGGTGGTTCGCGTAATCTCTCGCCTGACGCGATCGAGAAGTTGATCAACGTGCGCGAAGCTGCCGGTTATCTTGGCGAGTCAGCGCGCGGACAGGCGTGCGGTTATCTGCGAGAACCGTTGATGGAAAACGGCTCCGGCAAGATCTCGCTGACGCGCGAAGAGTTGGTTGAGTTGTTGAGCCAGGCAGTTAATGGTAAGTAGTACAAGGTTGGAACCCAACACATAGGAGCATCTGAATGCAGGAAGCACTCGGCATGGTTGAAACAAAGGGCCTGGTCGCGATGATCGAAGCGGCCGACGCAATGGTGAAAGCCGCGAACGTCACGCTCGTCGGTTACGAAAAGATCGGCGCGGGTTTTGTGACGGCGATCGTGCGTGGCGACGTGGCCGCCGTGAAGGCCGCGACTGACGCAGGCGCCGCGGCTGCGCGTCGGGTTGGCGAGTTGGTGAGCGTGCACGTGATTCCGCGGCCGCATGGCAGCGTAGACGAGAGTCTCCCGGTGGGCATGAAATAACCCGGCATGATCATTGCTCGCATCCTCGGCACCGTTGTCGCGACGCAAAAGGACGAACGGCTAAGCGGAAAGAAATTGCTGATCGTCAGGCCGATCAATGTAGACGGCAGCGATACGACCGGATACGTGGTGGCGGTTGATACGGTTGGCGCCGGATTTCATGAGCGCGTGCTCGTGGTGGCCGGATCAAGTGCGCGACTCGCGCAAGGGATGAAAGACGTTCCGGTGGATGCGGCGATCGTCGGCGTGATCGATACTGTTGACGTTAACGGTTCATAAGATGCAACTCGCGCGTGTTATCGGCACTGTCGTTGCGACCGTCAAGAACGATTCATTGCACGGTCGTAAGTTGCTCGTCGTGCAGACTCTCGACAGGAACCTGGCGCCGAGTGGTAAGCCGATGGTGGCGGTCGATGCTGTTGGCGCGGGTGTCGGCGAGTTAGTGTTTTGGTGTCGCGGAAAGGAAGCGAGTTTTCCTTTCAAACGAGAAGACACGCCGACTGACTGCACGATCGTCGGCATTGTCGATTCTGAAGAGCACGTCACGCGTTAATATGATTCTCGCTCGCGTAGTTGGAAACATTGTCGCCACGCAAAAGAACCATCGTTACGCGAATGCCCGCGTGATGCTGTGCCAGCAGATCACGCCGGAAGGTGACGACACGAGTTATTCCACCCTCGCGCTCGATTCTGTCGATGCTGGTGTTGGCGACACGGTTTTGATCGTGCAGGAAGGTTGGAGCGCTTCGACCGCAGCGACGGGACAAGCCGGCGCAGCGATCGACTCGGCGATCGTCGGCGTCGTGGATCGAATCGATCTGTTATGAGTTCTGATCAGGCAAGGTTGATGGCGGAAAGAATCGCCCGGCGCGTCGGTGCCGACTCTGGATCCGTGCAAACCGGTAACCCGGATCTTAGTTCTGAGCTTTCGGCAATCCGTGTGACTCTTAATGAATTACAAAATCGATTGATACAAATTGAGACTAAGGTTAGTCCACCAAAGCTTCACTCACCATGGCTCGCGGGGGTGAACGCGAGCCATCCGAGTCAGGAACGTTTTGGCGTGGAAGAAGCCACCGTCTCCGAACTAGTCGACTTCTTCCAGAACGAAAAGACCTGCACCCTCGAACCCGGCGGCAAACCCTGCGACCACTGTTCCATGTGTAGCTCCCGCGGGTTCTAACAAACTCAAATCACTTCGCCGGCGGGTTCTGCCGCAGGCTGTTCGAGTTTAGCTGCGGGACCTCGCGGGCGGCTGCGGTTGCGGTGAAGTAAGGTTCTTCTTTGAAGCCGTAAAGCTTCGCTGAAATCACCGTCGGAAAACGCGAGCGCGCGGTGTTGTAATCCAGGGCGGCGGCGTTGTAGTCCTTCCGTGCCGTGGCGATGCGGTTTTCGGTGCCCGCGATCTCGGTCTGTAAGTTCAGGAAATTTTCATTGGACTTCAAGTCCGGATACGCTTCCTGCAAGACCAGCAACCTTCCAATCGTGCCGGCGAAACTGCTGTCCGCGTCGATAATTGCTTGCCTCTGTTCAGGTGTTCGGTCGCCGCCTTCACCCTGCGGTGGTTGAGTCGTCGCGTTCAGCAAACGCGATCGCGCCTCCGCGATGTTACGAAAGACCTCCTGCTCCTGAACGGCCGCCATCTTTGCCGACTCGGCGAGGTTGTTCAGCAGGTCACCTCGTCGCTGCATCTGTGTCTCGACGTCGGCCCAACTCTTTCTCACGGCCTGATGTTTAGTGGTAAGCGTGTTGTATCCGCAGCCACTCGCGGTCAAGGAAAGCACCGCGATACCAAAAAGGATCGCCAATCTTCGACTCTTCATCTTAAATCTCCCATCTTGTCGGTTCTGTCTGGTCGAAGTTCATCGACCGCTTCAACTACCTGTTCGATCTGAAACATGTATGCCGCAAAAAGATCGTTCGCTTCCTTCTCCGACGACGGTAAGTTTCCGTCGTTGCGGAGTTCGAAAACTCTTTCAAAAGGCGACGGGTCGAGTTGCAAACGTTGCGTCGTCGCGCGGACGACGTCCGGTTTGCCAACTGGCGCTTCTTCGCCGAAGAGCAGCAGCACCGCGCGAAACAGTGCCGCAAAACTCGACAGACTGTCGCTCATCAAGTCGCACAACTTCTCGATTGAAACTGAAGCGGGAATATAAAGACGACGCAGTTGGATCAACTTGCTGCGGAGCTCGTACTCCGTCTGATGACGGAGACTCGCGGTCGAGAGCTCGACGAACTCGAAAGGATCGTGACCGTAAAGAACAACGCGCGCGTTTGCCATCTGGTGAAACTCGATGGGAAAGACGTCGGCGGCGTCGGAGAGCTCTTCGACAGTGAAATAGACCGGCAGCGGATGGCCCAACCGTCGCCACTCGCGCATCGGCGCCTGGGCCAGGCGCAGATCTTCAGGCGTGATTCGATTCAGTGCGATCAGCAGGTTGTAATCCGAACGAAGCTCGACGTCGTCGCCGGCGGCTGCCGAACCATACAACACGACAGACGCGAGATTCTCTCCGTGCGTCGCACGCAGATCGTCTACGAGTTCGCGCAGTGCTTCTCGTACCTGAGTGTTAACTGCCATAACGTGTGTGCGCCGATCCTATCAATGTGATTCGTGGCCTACCAACTGCCACCCGCACCGCCTCCACCAAAACTGTCTCCGCCACCAAAACCACCGCCAAATCCACCACCGCCGCCGCCTCCGCCGAAGCCGCCGCCACCAAAACCACCGCCGCCCCAGCCGCTGCCACCGCGACCGCCGCCCGATAGATTGCTGAGAACGCTGCCCCAGAAGAGCGCTTGCCAGATTCCGCCGCCACCACGTGGTCCACGAAATCCGCGTCCACCACCACGCCCGTTACGATTCGATGCAATGCCGAGCAGAACGACGATGAAGACAACAACAACTATGCCGCAGCAAACGGTCGAAAGGCTTACTTGTTTTTGCCGTCCCGCCGCCGGACGTTGATTTCCATTCTGATAGGCATAACGCTGGTCGATCCCTTCGACACTGAATCCGCGCTTCGCGCCGAGTGTGGCGATGAACGCCTGGACCGTGTCGTAAATTCCCTTGCTGTAGTTTCCCTGTTTGAACGCCGGCACGAGCCGTTCGCGTTGAATCCGACCGACAAGTCCGTCAGGCAGATCACCCTCGAGGTGTTGGCTGACCTGCGTGAAGTACTTTCGATCCTGAATCGCGATAACGAGCAGGAAGCTCGGAGTCTGTGCGTCCTTTGGTCCAATGCCCCAGCCGCGGGCGACTGCGAGTGAATAGTCGAAGATCTCCTGATCGCCGGTTGTGTCCACAGTCAGCACTGAATAGACGACACCGGTGCGATCTTTCATGTTCAGATAGATCGATTCGAGCTTCTTACGCGTGTCGGCGTCGATGACGTTCGCGTAGTCGACGATGGGAGTGAACGGAGTGGGTAAGGGAACTGGCGACTGCGGTCGCGTTTGCGCGCGCGCCTGCGGAGAAAAAGCGGCTAACGAAAAAAGCAAAGCGAGAAGGCCGAAGCCAACCCGCAGGGTCAAAACTGGTTTTCTAAAGCGCAACGCCAATTCGCAAATATCTCGCCGGCCCTATCCCTCGATCAACCGGTGCAACAGGTAGAAAAGGGCAACCCCTCCAAAAACGACAATTGAGACCGTGGGGTTTCGCTCTTCTTTGTGATTCACTTCGGGGATCAAGTCGCTGGCGGCTACGTACAGGGTCACGCCGGCAGAGAATGGTAACGCATAACCGATGGAATTGCTCATCCGGGCGTCGACGATGGCAATGGCGATCACGCCTGCGAGAGTGGCGGCGCCGATCGCCGCCGTCGCGATCAGGGCCGCGCGGGCGGAACGGCCGCTGGCGAGCATGATCGAAGCGACAGTGAAACCTTCCGGCATCTTGTGCAGAAAGATGGCGATAAATACCAGGATCCCGACTTTAAAGTTGATCAGAAACGCGGACGCGATCGAGACGCCGTCGAAAAACGTGTGGATCCAGAGACCGCCGACGGCGGTGTAAGCGGCGGACGGGCGCATGAATGACTCGGGATGGGTTTCAGCGCCGAAGTGGAAGTGGGGAGCAAGCGTGTGTTCGAAGAACTGAATCGAGAGATATCCGGCGAGTAATAAGGTCATGGCCGGGGCCACGGCCCGCGCGCTTGGTTCGCCTTCGGCGGTGCGCGTCCAGAGGCCGATCGTTTCCGGGAGAATCTCGATGAAGATCGCCGCGAGCATGAAACCCGCGCCGAGTGCGACCAGGTATTTCAATGATCGCTCGCCCCAGCGGTGCGCTCCTGCCTTCACCAGCACGAGGCCGCCGACCACATTAGCCGCCGCGGCGAGCAAGCCAAACAGAAGGATCAATGCCATTGTGTGGTTCGGGAATATACGTTCTCGGAAGACAGATCACAACCGAGATATGTGATCGCCTTGTGTACGCCCGTAAACAGCTTTACCTATTGACACTCTTGGGGCGGGAACGTAGTATCCGGTTCGGGTGGTCAAAAGTGGTCGGAAGTGGGTCCAACCTCGTAGCAACACCGATCATTGTTAAATCTTTTCCTTTTGGCCACCCACCAGCTCTCTCGTCACGGTCAAAAATATGCTGCGAGGAAACTACACGGCGCGAATTGATATCAAGGGCCGTCTCAAAGTGCCGACCGAGTTTCGGCGGCTGATCGACGAGAAGCATGGCAAGGACTTTTATATCACGAGCCTGACCGGCGAGTGCGTTCGGATTTACCCTTTACCCGAATGGGAGTCGATCGAACAGCGACTCTCGTTACTGCCGTCGATGGATCCGGCGCGCAGAAAGTTCCTTGACAGAACGAACTACTTCGGACAACAGGCAACGATGGACGGGCAGGGACGAGTCCTGATTCATCCGTTGCTGCGAAAGAGCGCTGAGGTTATTGGCGACGTCGCGGTCCTTGGATACCTGACGTACCTGGAAGTTTGGGAGCTCGACAAGTTTAAAGCTCGACTTCTTGCCGATCCGTATACGGAAGAGGACGAGGCCGCAATTGCAAGACTGGGTATTTAAAGAAGGATCTTTGAACGAGATCACGGGGCGGTGGTGATGGCTGCGCCTTTGGGGGGCATGGGCGCGCCCCATCGCCCCGTGCTGCTACAGGAGACATTGA
>Ga0111538_10003202_pt1 | contig 22930 bp, 21 predicted proteins | sample SoiMethybrSBSTD1_FD_79669 | JGI IMG/M metagenome (GOLD analysis project Ga0111538, IMG submission 79669) | Bulk soil microbial communities from a Populus tree surrounding site in Tennessee, USA - Soil MetaG P. TD hybrid SBSTD1 (version 2)... | ecosystem: Environmental > Terrestrial > Soil >...
CGCGAACGGCTCCTGGCGCTGGTTGGAGATCCTCAGCACCAACCTGATCGCCGACCCGGACATCGAGGGCGTGGTCAGCAACATCCGCGACGTCACCGAGGCGCGCACGTACCAGGAGGAGCTCGCCTACCAGGCCAGCCACGACGAGCTGACCGGGCTGATCAACCGCAGCCTGTTCGTGCGCATCACCGACGCCGCGCTCGCCGAGTCTCGCGAGGCGCCCGAGCGAACCGTCGTGCTCCTCGTCGACCTGGACGACTTCAAGGCGATCAACGACCGGCTCGGCCACTCCGTCGGCGACGCGCTGCTGGTCGCCGTCGGCAACCGGCTGCGCGGCGGAGTGCGGCCGGAGGACACCGTGTCCCGGCTCGGCGGCGACGAGTTCGCCGTGCTGCTGCGCGACGTCGACCCGGGGGAACGGATGGAGATCGCACGCCGGTTCATCGGCGAGCTGGCCCTGCCGCTGCGCGCCGGCGGCCACGAGCTGCTGGTGCGGGCCAGCGTCGGCGTGGCGCCCGGTGCCGCCGGCGCCGAGGCCGGCGAACTGCTGCGCCGCGCCGACCTCGCGATGTACGTCGCGAAGGGGCACGGCCGCGGCCGTTGCACCGAGTTCGACGAGACCATGGACCAGCAGGCCAGCGAGCACGCCCGGCTGGCCGCCGACCTGTCCGCGGCGATCGAGCGCAACGAGCTTCGCCTTGTCTACCAGCCGATCGTGGCGCTGCCCGGCGGCGAGCTGGCCGGGGTCGAGGCCCTCGTGCGCTGGACGCACCCGGTGCGCGGCCAGGTGTCGCCGGGCGAGTTCATCCCGGTCGCCGAGCGCACCGGCCTGATCGTGCCGCTTGGCGCCTGGATCCTGTACGAGGCGTGCGAGCAGGGCGCCGCCTGGCTGCGCGAACTCGGCCCGGCCGCGCCGGGGCGGATCAGCGTCAACGTGTCGGCCCGCCAGCTCGGCGAGCCGGACTTCTCCGCCGTGGTAGAGCAGGCGCTGCTCGCGTCCGGGCTGCCGGCCGACCGGCTCATCGTCGAGATCACCGAGACCGCGGTGTTCGACGGCGGCCCGGCGCTTTCGGCCGTGGCCGCGATGCGGGCGCTGGGCGTGCGGGTCGCACTCGACGACTTCGGCACCGGTCACTCGTCGCTGGGCCTGTTGCGGACCTGCCCGATCGACGTCCTCAAGGTCGACAAGTCGTTCGTGGACGGGGTCGGGCAGAGCATCGAGCAGGAGGCGATCGTCACCTCGCTCAGCCAGATCGGCACGGCGATGCGGCTGCAGGTGATCGCCGAGGGTGTGGAGACCGCGTCGCAGGCCGAGCGGCTGCACGAGCTTGGCTACCAGCTCGCGCAGGGCTTCCACTTCGACCGGCCGCTGCCGGCCGAGGAGATCGAGTCTCGCCTCCTGGGCACCCGGGTAGCCGCCTGAGTTCGCGCGATCTTGGACGGCCATCGGTGCCGGAGCACCGACCGGCGTCCAAGATCGCGCTACACCGCCTTCAGGGCGGCGGCGATGTCGGCTACCAGGTCGGCGGTGTCCTCGACGCCGCAGGAGAGCCGCACCAGTCCCGCCGGCACGTCGTCGCCCCACTGCTCGCGCCGGTCGGCCGTCGTGTGCAGGCCGCCGAACGACGTCGCCGCGTGCACGAGCGAGGACGCGAGCAGGAACCGGTCGACCGCTGCCTTGTCGGCCAGCGTGAACGTCACCACACCGGGAACCCGCCGCAGCTGCCGTTGGGCCAGCTGGAAAGCCGGGTCGTCCGGGCGGCCGGGCCACCGCACCCGCAGCACCGCCGGGTGCGCGGCCAGCACGTCGGCCACCGCCGCCGCGTTCGCCGACTGCCGGGCCAGCCGCAGGTCGAGCGTCCCCATCGACCGGTGCACGAGCCACGCTTCGAACGGCCCCGGCACCGACCCCGCGAGGTTCCGCCACGAGCGCAGCGCCTCGACCAGTTCGGGCGAGCGGGCGCAGGCGTAGCCGAGCACCACGTCGGAGTGGCCCGCCAGCGCCTTGGTTCCCGAGCCGACGGAGATGTCCGCGCCGAGGTCCAGCGGGCGCTGCCCGAGCGGGGTCGCTGTGGTGTTGTCGACGGCGACCAGGGCTCCCGCGGCACGGGCCGCCGCGCCGAGCGCGGGCAGGTCGCACATCGCCAGGCCGGGGTTGGCCGGGCTCTCCAGGAGGACGAGCGACGCGCCGTCGAAGGACGGGTACGGCCCGGCGGTCGGCGCGAACCGTACGTCGGGGAGCAGTTGAGCGGCGAGCGCGCGGGCGGCGTAGTACCCGTCGGACGGCATCACGACGAAACCCGGCCGGCGCTCTGCCCCTGGCGCTCGCTCCGCTCGCGCGGGCCCCGGCGCCTCGGTGGCGCCGCCTTCCCTGGTCGCTCCGGTCGCTGCGCTCCCTGCGCTCCTCGGTCCAGGCGACGCCGGCCCCAGGGCCGCGACCTGGAGCACGGCGGCGATCGCGGCCATGCCGCTGGCGAACACCACGCATCCGCCACCCTCGAGCTCGCCGATCGCGGCCTCGAGCGCCGCGCGGGTGGGGTTGTCCGGACGGCCGTAGCCCGGCTGGCCCGGCTGCGGTCCGGCCACCGGATCGAGGTGGTACGGCGCCGCGAACACCGGCCCGGGCAGGAACGGCCGGCCCGGTTCCGGCGCCGGAAGGCCGGCTCGAACCACGCGCGTCCCGTCACCAGTCATGACGCGATCTTCGCCCAGCAGAGCCGGGCATGACGAGTGCCACCGGTAAACGCTTGGACTTCCGACGGATAATCACGCCGGGAGGTACTGATGTCCGATGCCTTGATCGCCAGCCTCACGGCGGCCGTGACGGCCCGGCCCGACGACGTTCCGCTGCGCCTGCACCTCGCCGGGCTGCTGCTCGACGCGGGCCGTCAGGGCGAGGCGGTCGGGCAGGTGGCGCAGGCATTGCAGCAGGACCCGGCCAACGCCGACGCGCAGGCGCTGATGCGTCGCGCGCTGGGAAACTCCGAAATGACCGCCGAGAAGACCTCCGAAAAGCCGACGAGCGACAACGACCTCAGCGCCTACGAGAAGGAGTTCGACGACGTCGTCCCGCCGCGCTTCGCCCGCGCCGCCGCGGACGACGAGCCGGAACCCGTCGCCGGCCTCGCCGACCGCATGTTCGACGTCGAGCGCACCACCATCCGGCTGGCCGACGTCGGCGGCATGCCGGAGGTCAAGCGCCGGCTGGAACTGGCGTTCCTCGGCCCGCTGCGCAACCCGCAACTGCGCAAGCTCTACGGCAAGAACCTGCGCGGCGGCCTGCTGCTCTACGGCGCGCCCGGCTGCGGCAAGACGTTCCTGGCCCGCGCCGTCGCCGGGGAGATGGGCGCGGCGTTCATCTCGCTGGCGATCGTCGATGTGCTGGAGATGTGGATCGGCAACTCCGAGCGCAACCTGCACCAGCTGTTCGAGGCGGCCCGGCGCAGCGCTCCCTGCGTGCTGTTCCTCGACGAGATCGACGCCCTCGGCCACAAGCGCAGCAACCTGCAGTCGAGCGTGATGCGCACGCTGGGCAACCAGCTACTGGCCGAGCTCGACGGCATGGACGGCGACAACGACGGCGTCTTCGTGCTCGCCGCCACCAACGCGCCGTGGGACGTCGACGCGGCGCTGCGGCGTCCCGGCCGGTTGGACCGCACGGTGTTCGTGGCGCCGCCGGACGCCGAGGCCCGCACCGCGATTCTCGAGTACCACCTGCGGGACCGGCCGATCGCGAACATCAAGCTCGACGCGCTGGTGCGGGCCTCGGCGGACTTCTCCGGCGCCGACCTCGCCCACCTGTGCGACAGCGCCGCCGAGTTCGCGCTGGCCGACTCGATGGCCGGCGGCGAGATCCGGATGATCGAGCAGCGCGACTTCGAGCGGGCCCTGCGCGAGATCAAGCCGTCGATCGGCGGGTGGTTGGCGACGGCCCGCAACGTGGCGATGTATGCCAACGACACCGGCGCCTACGACGAGCTCGCCGCCTACCTGAAGCAGCGCAGGATGTTGTGACCGAGCGGAGCGAGGGCACCATCGAGTGCCGGCCGGCGAGCCGCTTGCGGATCGCCGGCACAGTCGCACCTCGCGACAGCGAGGTGCGACCGTGACGGCGCGGCTGAACCTCGCCGAGGAACTGATCGACGTCGGTCGGTTCAGCGACGCCGCGCGCATCATCGACGCCGAACTGGTCGCCGATCCCGGCTCGGCCGGTGCCCTGTGCGCGCGGGCCCGCCTGCTCAGCCGCACCGGCGACTACACCGGGATGCGGGCCGCCGCGAGTGCCGCCGCCGCGCAGCGGCCGAACTGGGAGTACCCGCACCGGCTGATCTCGATCGCGGCCCGCATGCTCGACGACCCGAGGGTCGCCCTGACGGCGGCCGAGGCGGCGGTCGCGGCGGCGCCGCAGGACCCGTTGACGCACCAGGTACACGCGCAGGCGCTGATCGCGAACGGCCGCTACGTCGAGGCGCACCGGATCGCCGAGCGGGTCCGCGAACTGGCGCCGACCGACCCGGAGAGCTATCACGTGCTCGCCGAGGCCTACCAGGCGGCCGGCGACCTGGCCGCGGCCCGGCTCATGTACCTGGAGGAGCTCCGCCTGGCGCCCGAGTCGGTCAACCCGCACGGCGGCCTGGCCTACCTGCGCTGGATCGGCGGCCGCGACGCCGCGGCGGCGCGCGCCTACCGCGATGTGCTCGCCACCACGCCCACCGACGAGTACTACCGCCGCGCGCTGCACACGGCGATCACGTTCATGCAGTTCCGGTGGGTGGCCGTGGGCGTGGCGGGCGTGGTGGCGCTCGCCGTCATGAACCGCGACGGCCACTCCCGCGCGATGCGGCTCGGCGTTGGCGCGGCCGTCGTCGTGGGCGTGCTGCTCGGCGCGTGGTGGGCGCACCGCGGGCTCGGCGCGCTGATGCGCGAGCACATCCAGTGGTCGTTGCGGAACTACGGCCCGCTGGCACCGGAACCGTCCGCCGTCGCGGTCGGGCTCGGCCTCGTGCTGTTCGCCACCGCGCCGGGGTCGCCGCACGGCTGGCCGGCGACCACCGTCAAGGTGCTCGTGGTGATCGCGGCGCTGATCCCGTACTGCCTGATCGTCGGCGAGTTGGTCGGGTGCGTCACGAGGTGGCGGCGGCGCGGCGTGCTGCGCCGCGCGATCACCGCCGAGCGCGCGCTTTCCGACGCGCGTGGCGGTCGATCATGACGACGAGCCCCGTCGACGACGACCTGCGGCTGGCCCGCGAGCTCATCGGCATCGGCCGGCACGCCGACGCCCGTCGCGTGCTCGCCGGCACCCTCGCCGCACATCCGGATTCGGCCGACGCGCTGGCGACTCTCGCGTACCTGCACCACTCCACCGGCGACGGCGCGGCGATGCTGGACGCGGCGGTCCGCGCGGTCGCCGCCGGGCCGGGCCACCCGTGGGCGCACCGGCTGCACGCGATCGCGCTGCTCGGCGCCGGCGACGCGGCGGCCGCGGCCGATGCGGTGACCGCCGCCGACCGCTGTGTCGAGCTGGACCCGGACGGCTCTTCCGCGCACCAGGTGCGGGCGCACGCCCTGCTGCGGCACGGCGACCTGGTGGAGGCGTACCGGTCGGCGGTGCTGGCCGTCGAGCTGGACCCGGACGACGCCGACTCGTACTCCACGCTGTCCCGCGTCCTGCTGGCGGCGGGCGAGCGGTCGGCGGCCCGCGCTGCCGACCTGGCGGCGCTGCGGCTGGCCCCGGCCGCGGCCGGCCCGCACCGCGCCTTCGCCGAGTCGGCGACGCTGGTCGGCCGCTACCGCACGGCCGCCCGCACCTACCGGTCGCTGCTGCGCACCCACCCGACGGAGGCGGGGCTGCCGCGCGCGTTCGAGGCCGCGCTGGACTGGCTGCAGGCGCTATGGGCCGGGCTGGCATCGCTCGTGGCCGGCGTGGCCGTGGTCCTGTACGTCACAGGGACACCGACGCCGCCCCGCGCGGCCGCCGTGGGCGTGCTGGCCGCCGGGTGGGCGGTCGCCTACGGCTACGCGCACCGCGGGCTGGCGGCGGCGTGGTGGCGGTACCTGCGCACGCGGGAGGGCACCCGGCGCGAGCCGCGGGCCGCGGTGATCGCGTTGCTGGTGCCGCTCGGGGTGGCCGCGCTGTTCGGGTTCGCGCCGCTCGGGCTGCCCTGGGTGGTCGTGGTGTCGGCGCTGGTGTTCTTCGCGATCGCCCTGATGATGCCCGTCGGCTTCCTGGTCATCCACCTTGCGCTCGCGACGGCCGCGCGGCGCCGCCGGGCGAGGTTCCGCCGGGATCTTGGAAAGTCAGGGCTCGCTTTCGAGCCTCAGCTACCCAAGATCGCGGGAGAGCCCGGGGCTACTCGGGCTTGACCTCTCTCGTCATCAGGGCGCCCACCGCGATCCTGGGATCCATGCCCTCATGGCAGACGAGCTCCACCTGCTCGGTGATCGGCATCTCGACGCCGTGGTGGCGGGCCAGGTCACGGATCGCGAGGCAGCTCTTCACGCCCTCGGCCGTCTGCCGCGTCGCCGCCTGCGCCTGCTCCAGCGTCTCGCCCCGGCCGAGGTGCTCACCGAACGTCCGGTTCCGCGACAGCGGCGACGAGCACGTCGCCACCAGGTCGCCGAGCCCGGCCAGGCCGGCGAACGTCATCGGGTCGGCGCCCAGCGCCACCCCGAGCCGGGCCGTCTCGGCCAGCCCGCGGGTGATCACCAGCGCCTTCGTGTTGTCGCCGAAGCCGAGCGCCGTCGCCATGCCGTAGGCCAGCGCGATCACGTTCTTGACGGCGCCGCCCAGCTCACATCCGACCACGTCGTCGTTGGTGTACGGCCGGAAGTAGCGGGTGGTGATCGCCTTCTGCACGAACTCGGCGCGCGCGGTGTCCTTGCACGCCACGACGGTGGCGGCCGGCTGCTCCGCGGCGATCTCGGCGGCCAGGTTCGGCCCGCTGACCACCACGACGCGCTCCGGCGGCACCCCGGCGGCCGAGCTGATGACCTCGCTCATCCGCTTGGTGCTGCCGAGCTCGATGCCCTTCATCAGGCTGATGAGCGTGGCGTCGGGCTCGATCGCGACGGCCCAGTCGGCCAGGTTGCCGCGCAGCGTCTGCGACGGCACCGCGAGCACCACCAGTTCCGCGCCGTGGATCGCCGCGCGCGGGTTGCTGGTGGCCGTAACGGCGGCCGGCAGCCGCAGTGCCGGCAGGTAGTCCGGGTTCGTGCGCTGCTCCCGGATCGCGGCCGCGACGGCCGGGCGGCGGGCCCACACCGTCACGTCGCAGCCCGCGTCGGCGAGGATCTTCGCGAACGCCGTGCCCCACGAACCGGCGCCCAGCACGGCGGCTTTCGTCACTTCGGCTCCTGCGTCGGCGCCGGGGTCGGCGCCGGGGTCGGCGCCGGGGTCGGCGGCGGGGTCGGCGGCGTGGGCACCCACAGCGGCGGCGGCTCGGCGCCGCGAACCTCACCGATCATCGCCCGCAGCGTGTTCATGATCTCGTTGGTGATCTCGGCCAGCACCGCGCTGCTGGGTGCGGCGTCCGCCCACCTCGACAGGTCGATCGGCGGCCCCGCCACCACGGTGACCGGGGTGCGCGGCTTGAACCGCTTCTTCTTCGTGCGCGGGTCGAAGATCTGCTGCGCTCCCCAGCTGACCACCGGAATCAACGGCGTGCCGGTCGCCAACGCCAGCCGGGCCGCGCCGGTCTTGCCCCGCATCGGCCACAGGTCCGGTTCCTTCGACGTGGTGCCCTCGGGATAGATGATGATCGCGTGGCCGGCCTCGACCACCCGGGTGGCGGCGTCCAGCGCCCGGGCCGCGTCGGCCGTGCCGCGTTGCACCGGGATCTGCTGCACCTTCGTCAGCAGTGCCCCGACCACCGGCACCTTGAACACCGACGCCTTCACCAGGAACTGCGGCCAGCGCCCCGCGTCGTAGACGAAATGCGCCAGGGCCAACGGGTCGGCGTGCGAGATGTGGTTGGCCACGATCACCGCCGGCCCGGTACGCGGGAGGTACTCCGCACCCTTCCAGGTGCGCCGGGTGAACACGGTCACGAACGGCTTGACCACGATCACGGCAAAGCGCCGCCAGAACCCCAGCCCACGCCCGGCCACGCCGACCCCCTAACCCTGTCCCCGCGGGCCACACCCTACCGGCGTGGCGCAGGTCACCGCGATAGTCGGCCCGTGCGCGCGGTGAGGCACTATCGGCGGGTGGAGTGGACCGTCCTCGTCCCGATCAAGCTGCTCGCCGTGGCGAAGACTCGGCTGCGCGGCGCGGTGGGTGAGGAACGGCACGAGTCGCTGGTGCTGGCCATGGCGCAGGACACCGTCGCGGCCGCGCTGGCCGCGCCGGGCACCGCCGAGGTCGTCGTGGTCACTGCCGACGCCGCGGTCGCGGCGGCCGTCGCGGCGCTCGGCGCCCGCCGCGTGCCGGAACCGCTCCGCGGCGGCCTGAACGCCGCGCTGACGCATGCGGCGTCCGTCGTGGGTGCGCTTCCGCCCGGACGCCGGATCGCCGCCCTCCCGGCCGATCTGCCGGCCCTGCGACCCGACGAGTTGGCCGCCGCCCTGACGACGCTCGGCGCGAGCCGCGACGGCGGGTACGTACCGGACTTCGCGGGCACCGGCACCGTGCTGCTCGCCGCGCCGGTCGGCGGCGTCCTGGCGCCCCGCTTCGGCCCGGGTTCGGCCGCCGCCCACGCCCGCGCGGGCGCACCCCGGGTCGCCGGCGACTGGCCGACGCTGCGGCACGACGTCGACACGGCCGACGACCTGGCGGCGGCCGTGCGTCTCGGTTTGGGACCGCGCACGGCGGCCTTGTTGGGGAATGCGGAGTGGGGGCGGGCAGTGCCCGCCCACACCGGTACCGAGTGGCCCGGACCCGAGTGCCGGGCACTACGGTGAGTGCATGCAAGGGACCGTGAGCGAGTTCGACACCGCCACCGGCAGCGGCGCGGTGCTGCTTGACGACGGCACCCGGGTGCCGTTTCCCGCTGCGGCGTTCGCCGCGTCCGGCCTGCGGCTGCTGCGGGTCGGGCAGCGGGTCCGGCTGGAGCTGACAGGGGCGACGGTGGCGCGCGTCGCACTTGTCACTATGCCCTGAGTTTGCTGAACCGTGTTCGTGCCGTTTACCCCGCAGACCGGTCATGATGATCCGGTGGACGCGAGCACCTCTCACCACCCTGATCAACCCCCGGAGAACCGGGCAACGGATGGGAAAGCCGGCGCAGCGCGTCGCAAGGCCACGCCCCCGGCAAAGGCCGGCCGACGCGCGGTACCCGCCGCCGGCTCCAACCCCGGCCGGCAGCGCACCTCGGCCAGCACGACCCGCAGCCAGCCGGCCGAGCCGCCCGCGGTCACCGATCCCGACGCCCCGCCGCCCGCGTCCACGCTTCCCGGGGACCGTTACCTCAACCGGGAACTGTCCTGGCTCGACTTCAACGCCCGGGTGCTGACCCTCGCCGAGGACGCCCGCACGCCGTTGCTCGAGCGGGTCAAGTTCCTGGCGATCTTCGCCGGCAACCTCGACGAGTTCTACATGGTGCGCGTCGCCGGCATCAAGCGCCGCATGCAGATGGGCCTGCCGGTGCGTGGCACCGACGGGCTCCTACCACGCGACCAGCTCGAGCGCATCGCGGAGTCGGCGTCGACGCTGATGGCGCGGCACGCGAAATGCTTCACCGACGACGTCCGGCCGGCGCTGTCCGCCGAGGGCGTCGAGTTCATCCGCTGGCGTGACCTGTCCACCGAGGAGCGGACCCGGTTCCGCCGCTACTTCACCGAGCAGATCTTCCCGGTGTTGACGCCGCTCGCCGTCGACCCCGCCCACCCGTTCCCGTACATCTCCGGGCTCTCGCTGAACCTGGCCGTCGTCGTGCGCGACCCGGACGGCGGGCCGGAGTTGTTCGCGCGGATCAAGGTGCCGAACAACGTGCCGCGGTTCGTCGCCGTCGACCGGGAGGCCGGGGCGGTGTACCGGTTCCTGCCGGTCGAGGAGCTGATCGCCGCGCACCTCGGTTCCCTCTTCTCCGGCATGCAGGTCGTCGAGCACCACGTGTTCCGGGTCACCCGCAACGCCGAGGTGGAGCTCGACGAGGACCGCGACGAGGACCTGTTGCAGGCGCTGGAACGGGAACTGGCCCGTCGGCGGTTCGGCCCGGCGGTGCGGCTGGAGGTGGCGTCGTCCATCTCCGACCACGTGCTCGACGTGCTCGTCGGCGAACTGGACATGGACGAGCACGACGTGATCCGGGTGCCGGGCCTGCTCGCGCTCTCGGCGCTGTGGCAGGTCTTCGAGGAGGTCGACCGCCCCGATCTGAAGGACAAGCCGTTCGTGCCGGCGACCCACCCGTCCTTCGCCGAGGGCGAGACGCCGCGCAGCGTCTTCTCCCGGCTGCGCGACGCCGACATCCTCGTGCACCACCCGTACCACTCGTTCAACACGAGCGTGCAGCGCTTCATCGAGCAGGCCGCCGCCGATCCCCTCGTGCTGGCCATCAAGCAGACGCTGTACCGCACCAGCGGCGACTCCCCGATCGTCGACGCGCTGATCGATGCGGCCTCGGCCGGCAAGCAGGTGGTGGTCCTCGTCGAGCTGAAGGCGCGCTTCGACGAGCAGGCCAACATCGGCTGGGCCAGGATGCTGGAGCGCGCCGGCTGCCACGTGGTGTACGGCCTGGTGGGTCTCAAGACGCACTGCAAGACGGCGCTGGTGGTGCGCCAGGAGGGCAACCAGATCCGCCGCTACTGCCACATCGGCACCGGCAACTACCACCCGAAGACCGCGCGCATGTACGAGGACTTCGGCCTGTTGACCGCCGACGCCGACGTCGGCGCCGACCTCACCGACCTGTTCAACGTGCTCACCGGTTACAGCCGGCAGACCGCGTTCCGCCGGCTGCTGGTGGCGCCGCACGGCGTGCGCAGCGGCATCATCGAGCGCATCGAGCGGGAGACCGAGCGGGCCGCCGCCGGCCTGCCCGCGCTTGTGCAGATCAAGACGAACGCGCTCGTCGACGAGGAGGTGGTCGACGCGCTGTACCTGGCCAGCCGGGCCGGCGTCCGCGTCGACCTGGTGATCCGGGGGATCTGCACGATCCGGCCGGGAGTTGCGGGCCTGTCGGAGAACATCCGGGTGCGCTCGATCCTGGGCCGGTTCCTCGAGCACTCACGGGTGTTCCGGTTCGGCGCGGGCGCCGCCGACGATTCGGACACCGAGTGGTGGATCGGTTCGGCCGACCTGATGCACCGCAACCTCGACCGCCGGGTGGAGGCGCTGGTGCGGGTCACCGACACCGGCCCACGCGAGCAGTTGCAACGGGTGCTGTCGCTGTGCATGAGCGACGAGACGAGCGCGTTCGAACTGGACGCCGACGGTGTGTGGCGGCGTCGGGTGTCCGATCCGGACGGTGGGCCGCTGCAGAACCCGCAGGAAGCGTTGATCCGCCGGATCGTTGCCAGGGGTGACTGATGCTCGAAGAGGAGCGCAAGTACGACGTCGGCGTGGACTTCACGCTTCCCGCGTTGAAGTCGACGTTGCCGAAGGGCGGCACCGTCGTCCCGTTGCCGGCCAAGACGTTGCGGGCGACGTACTACGACACGGAGACCGCGCGCCTGGCCCGGACCGGCATCTCGATCCGGTACCGCAGCGGCGAGCGCGGCAAGGATCCGTGGACGGTCAAGCTGCCGACGCACGGCGCGCCCGAGGCTCGGGAGGAGATCACCCGCCCGGGTACCGCGCGGACGATGCCGGCCGACCTGGTGGCGTTGCTGACCGCGTTCCACCGCGGCGCCCCGCTCCGGCCGGCGGTGACGATCCGCACCGTGCGCCGCACGTACGAGTTGCGCGACAAGGACGGCGACCTGCTCGCCGAGGTGTCCGACGACACCGTCAGCGTGCTCGACGGGCGCGCCGTGGTCGGGCAGTTCCGGGAGATCGAGGTCGAGCGGGGCAAGGCCGGCGACAAGCTGCTGGAGAAGGTGGAGGAGGCGCTGCTCGCCGCCGGTGCCACGCGCGGCACGTTCCTGCCCAAGCACGCGAGGGCGATGGGCGAGCGGGCCAGCGGGGCACCGGACCTGACGCCGCCGACGCCACTGGCGCCGGCCAAGCCGGGCAAGAGCGGCCCGAGCGCCGGCGACGTCGTGACCACCGCCCTGCGCAGGCACATCGCGAAGATCTTCGAGGCCGACCCGTACCTGCGGCTGCGCGTGCCCATGCCCGACGGGGACACGCCGGTGCACCAGATGCGCGTCGGCTGCCGACGCCTGCGCAGCGACCTGCGCACGTTCCAGCCGTTGCTGGACGCCGCGTGGGCCAACCACCTGCGCGCGGGCGCGAGCTGGCTGGCCGAGGCGCTGGGCGCGGCCCGCGATGCCGAGGTGCTGCGGGCCCGGCTGCAGCGCACGGCGGCGGCCGATCCGGTGGCGCCGCTGGACCCGGCCGCGGTGGCCCGCTTCGACGCCGAACTGGCCGCCCGGCACGAGGACGCGTTGCAGGCGCTGGAGGACGTGCTGGCCTCCGACCGGTACGCGACGCTGCTCGACGTGCTGGTGGAGGCCGCCCGCGAGCCGCAGCTGAGCGTCGCGGCGAACGAGCCGGCCACCGTCGCGCTGACGCGGATGGTGGCCAAGCCGTGGCGGCAGCTGTCGACGAGCGGCCGGGACCGGGTCGGCGCGGGCGACCTGGACCCGTTGGGCGCCGACGACGACTGGCACTCGGTGCGCATCCGGGCCAAGCGGGCCCGGTACGCCGTCGAGTCGGTGGCCAAGCTCGCCGGTGGTGAGGCGGCCGCGCTCGGCGAGGCGCTGACGGAGGTGCAGGAACTGCTCGGCGAGCACCAGGACGCCGCGATCGCGGCCGACACCTGGCTCGCGATCGCGCGGTCCGATGTGGACGATCACGCCCTGGCCGTGGCGGCCGGGCGGCTCGTGGAGCGCGAGCGCGCCGCGGTGCGGCGGGCCCGGGAGCGCTTCCCGGCGGCATGGTCGGCGTTGGAGAGCAGCGGGCACACCGGTTGGCTGCGCTCGTGACCGAGCACTTGTGCGAGGGCACCGGCCGGCAGAGCGCTGCCGATCCGCTTGCGGATCGGCAGCGAGAGCGCACCTCGCGAAGCGAGGTGCGCTCGTGAGTCGACAGGTACTCGCGGCCGGCGGGGTCGTCTGGCGGCCGCGCGAGGCCGGCTCCAGCGAGCTGGAGATCCTGGTCGTGCACCGGCCCCGGTACGACGACTGGAGCCTGCCGAAGGGGAAGCTCGACGCGGGCGAGCACCGGCTCGCGGCCGCCGTGCGGGAGGTCCACGAGGAAACCGGTGTGCGCGGCGTGCCGCAGGTGCGCCTGCGCACCGTCACGTACCTCACCGGCGAGCCCGGCGTGGAGAAGTCGGTCGAGTACTGGTCGATGCGGCAGCTCGCCGACGAGGGTCACGACCCGGACGCCGAGGTCGACGTGCGGCAGTGGATTCCGCTCGCGACGGTCCGGGACCGGTTGACCTACGCGCACGACCGCGGCGTGGTGGCCCGGTTCGCCGCGCTGCCACCGGTTCTCGGCACCGTGGTGATGGTCCGCCACGGCCACGCCGGGCGCCGCGACCGCTGGGACGGGCCCGACGAGGAGCGGCCGTTGGACGGCACCGGCAGCCGCGACGCCGAGACCGCGGCGCCGCTGCTCGAGCTGTTCGCGCCCGGGCGCATCATCAGCGCGCCCGCGCTGCGCTGCCGGCAGACGGTGGAGCCGGCCGCCGCGCTCGTCGGCCTACCGCTCGAAGTCGACGGTCGCTTCGCCGAGAACGGCGACCCGGACGAGGCACTGCAGGCCCTGCGGGCGATCGCGGCGTCGACGCCGTCGGCCGTGGTGTGCAGCCAGGGCGGCCTGATGAAGCCGTTGCTGGGAAAGATCCGCAGCGCCGGCGGGGAACCGGCCATCCCCAAGGGCGCCAGCTGGGTACTGAACTTCGCCAGGGACGGCGCGGTACTGGCCACCGACGCGCTCGACCTGCGCACGCCGGCGGTCTGACACGACGAAGCGGGGCGGCGCAACGTGTGTTGCGCCGCCCCGCTTCGCTGCCTCGCCGGTCGTGCCGGCTCGGCCGGGCTTGCGTCAGGAACGCTTGCGCGGGGCTGCCTTGGCGGTCGTCGTCCGCTTGGCCGGCGTGGACGCCGCAGCGCGGGTGGCCTTCGCGGCCGTCTTCTTCGCCGGGGCGGCCTTGGCCGTCGTCTTGGCGGCGGCCTTCTTCGCCGGGGCGGCCTTCGTAGCCGTCGCCGTCTTCTTGGCGGCGGTCTTCTTGGCGGCGGCGACCTTCGGCACCTTGCCGCTGGCGACCAGCTCGCGGAAGCCCGCGCCCGGACGGAACGCCGGAACCGACGTCTTCTTGACCTTCACCGCTTCGCCGGTGCGCGGGTTGCGGGCGGTTCTGGCCGCACGGACCCGCTTTTCGAAGACACCGAAGCCGGTGATGGCAACCCGGTCGCCCTTGGTGACCGCGTTCTGGATCTCCTTCAGCACCGCGTCAAGGGCGGCCGTGGCCTGCCTCTTGTCGCCCAGGCTGACGGCGAGCGCTTCAACGAGCTCGGCCTTGTTCACGTTCTTTCCTCCGATACACAGTGGCTGGACTCGCGCGAGTTCTCCTTCGCGCAACGTATGGCCCTTGTGAGCAGGATACAAACATAAAGCCGAAAAGAAATCCTTGTGTCCTAACGGATTTCTCGCCGAGGGCCGCCCGGACCCTAGGAAACGACCGGAAACCAGGCTTCGCGGGACCCTTCGAAGGCGTCGATCGCGGCCTCGTGGCGCAGCGTCAGGCCGATGTCGTCGAGCCCCTCGAGCAGCCGCCAGCGGCTGAAATCGTCGAGCTGGAATGGCCAGACCCGTTGGCCCGCAACGACTTTGCGATTCTCTAGATCGATGGTTACCTCTTCCTTGGGGCCGGCCTCGACGAGGTCCCACAGCTCGGTGACCGCCTCCACCGGAAGCTCGACGGGCAGCAGACCGCCCTTCAGGGCATTCCCTCGAAAAATATCCCCGAACCGGGGAGCCACGACCGCCCGAAAGCCCCAGTCCTGCAGCGCCCAGACGGCGTGCTCCCGGGACGAGCCGGTGCCGAACTCGGGTCCGGCGACCAGGACGGTGGCGCCGGAGTAGGCCGCCTGGTTCAGGACGAACCCGGGATCGCCCCGCCAGGCGTTGAACAGACCGTCGGCGAATCCGGTGCGGGTGACCCGCTTCAGGTACTCGGCCGGGATGATCTGGTCGGTGTCCACGTTGGACCGCCTTAGCGGTACTGCCGTTCCGGTGTGGACGGTGAACTTCTCCACTGTGTACTCCTAGAGATCTGCCGGCGCGGCGAGGCGCCCGACGACGGCGGTGGCGGCGGCGACCGGCGGCGACACCAGGTGGGTGCGCCCGCCCCGGCCCTGCCGGCCCTCGAAGTTGCGGTTCGACGTGGACGCCGAGCGCTGGCCTGGCTTGAGCGTGTCCGGGTTCATGCCCAGGCACATCGAGCAGCCGGCGAAGCGCCACTCCGCGCCCGCCTCGAGGAAGACCTCGTGCAGGCCCTCGGCCTCGGCCGCCGCGCGCACCGCGGCGGAGCCGGGCACCACCATCATCCGTACGCCGTCGGCCACCTTGTGCCCGCGCAGCACGTCGGCGGCGGCGCGCAGGTCTTCGATGCGGCCGTTGGTGCACGATCCGAGGAACACCACGTCGACGGCGATGTCCCGCAACGGCGTGCCGGCCGACAGCGCCATGTACTCCAGGGCCCGCGTCGCGGCGGAGCGGTCCACCGGGTCGGTGAACGACTCGGGATCCGGCACGCTGCCGTCGAGCGGCGCGCCCTGCCCGGGATTGGTGCCCCAGGTGACGAACGGCGTGAGCGCCGACGCGTCGAGGTGGATTTCGGTGTCGAACACCGCGCCCTCGTCGGTGCGCAGGTTCCTCCAGCGCTCGACGGCGGCGTCCCAGTCGGCCCCGGACGGCGCGTACTCGCGGCCGCGCAGATACTCGAACGTCGTCTCGTCCGGCGCGATGAGACCGGCCTTCGCGCCCCACTCGATGCTCATGTTCGAGATGGTCATGCGGCCCTCCATGGAGAGCGCCTCGATGACCGGGCCGCGGTACTCCACCACGTGGCCGCGTCCGCCGCCGGTCCCCACCTTCGCGATGAGGGCCAGCACCAGGTCCTTGGCGGTGACGCCCGGCGGCAGCTCGCCGGTCACGGTGACGGCCATCTGCTTGGGCTTCGCCTGCGGCAGCGTCTGCGTGGCGAGCACGTGCTCGACCTCGCTGGTGCCGATGCCGAACGCGAGCGCGCCGAACGCGCCGTGCGTGGCGGTGTGCGAGTCGCCGCAGACGATCGTCATGCCGGGCTGGGTGAGCCCGAGCTGCGGACCGATGACGTGCACGATTCCCTGCTGCTCGTGGCCGAGCGGGTGCAGCCGGATGCCGAAGTCCGCGCAGTTCTTGCGCAGCGTCTCGATCTGGGTGCGCGAGATCGGATCGGCGATCGTGAGCAGGTTGTCGGTGGGTGTGTTGTGGTCTTCGGTGGCGATCGTCAGATCGGGCCGCCGCACCGGACGGCCGGCCATGCGTAGCCCGTCGAACGCCTGCGGGCTCGTGACCTCGTGCAGCAGGTGCAGGTCGATGTAGAGCAGGTCGGGCTCGCCGTCGGCCTGCCGAACCACGTGAGCGTCCCAAACCTTCTGCGCGAGCGTGCGCGGGGACTGGTCTCCCGACATCTGGACATCCTAAAATTTGGGAGGTAAGTTTCGGCTTGTGGGACACAGTATGAGCGGCGTCGGCGTCCTGGACAAGGCGGTGACGATTCTCGCCGCCTGTGTCGACGGCGCCAGCCTGGCCGAACTGGTCGAGCGAACGAAGCTTCCGCGCGCCACCGCGCACCGGTTGGCGCAGGCCCTCGAGATCCACCGCATGCTCGTGCGCGACGCGCAGGGCCGGTGGCGGCCGGGCCCCCGGCTGGGTGAACTCGCCAACGCGGCGCCCGACGTGTTGCTGACGGCGGCAGAGCCGATCCTCAGCGCGCTGCGCGACGCCACCGGCGAGAGCGCGCAGCTCTACCTGCGCCGGGCCGACGAGCGCATCTGCGTGGGTGCGGCCGAGCGCGCGAGCGGGCTGCGCGACACCGTCCCGGTCGGCGCCGTGCTGCCGATGACGGCCGGGTCCGCGGCGCAGGTGCTGCTCGCATGGGAACCGCCCGAGGCGGTCATGCCACTGCTCCCCCGTTGCAAGTTCACCGGTCGCACGCTGGCCGAGGTACGCCGGCGCGGCTGGGCGCAGAGCGTCGCCGAGCGCGAACCCGGCGTCGCAAGCGTTTCCGCGCCGATCCGTGACCGCACCGGACGGGTGATCGCCGCGATCAGCGTGTCGGGCCCGATCGAGCGGCTGGGCCGCCGCCCCGGCGACCGGCACGCGATGGCCGTGGTCCGCGCCGGCCAGCGCCTCTCCGGCCTCTGACCCGCGGCCGCCGCGCGCGGTTCACCCGCGATCTTGGACGCCTACTACCGCTCCAGCCGTAGCAGACGTCCAAGATCCGAGTGAGCAGCTATGAGTTCAGTACGTCGTCGAGCTTCTCGGCGATGGCGGCCCGGCGAATCCATGCGTCGAGTTGGTCGATGTCGGTGCACGCGACGATCCGTGCACGGGCGTCGTCCGGAACGGGGATGTTGCGAGCGCCGAGAATCTCCAGCAAGTCCTCAGCCTTGCCCTCAGCCTTGCCCTCAGCCTTGCCCTGGCCGAAGAACCGGCGGGCGAAGTCGCTCTGATACCGGAAGGGCGTCGTGGTCATGAACTCCTCCAGCCATACTCGGGCCGCCGCTGGCAGCACCATGAGTACCAGGTCAATGTACAGGGTCGCCTGGTCAAGATCGATAACGTCGAGCGCCGCGAACAGCGCGGTGAACATGGACGGGTCGGGCTCGCTGCCGTGCGCCAATGCTGATAGGACGGCCAACTCCGGGTGACGGCGGGCCACCCGGGTGTCGGTCACCACCGGTACCTGCTCCGGCCCAAGGACCACCGGGGTCAGGACCATACCGGGGTCGGACACGACGATCGGTCGAGCACACCATGCGGCCACCGCTGCATTCGGGCACATGACCAGCAGCATGGCCGGACATCGAAGTCGGGCGTACAACGTCGCCACGTACGCCGGCCACACGTGGCGCTTCTGGCCGTCGGCGCTCAACTGGACCTCGATCACGACGGCGAAGACCGGACGGTGGGCCACGTTGAGGGTCACCACGGCGTCGGCCCGGTACTCCGTCGGGGCGACATCGGTCAGGTCAGCGGCCGACAGCTGAGCCGACTCGAACGCCGGCACTTCGATCCCCAGCGGACCTACCAGCAGGTCGGCGACCAACTCCGGCCGGTCCCGAAACATCTGGACGAGAACCTCGTGGAGGTGAGAGGGAGGCATGGCGACGACGCTAGGAATCGGTGCGCCGTAATGGAGGGGCCAGCAGGTGGGCCATGCACGCGGCCAGCAGGTGGGCCAGCGGGTGGGCCACGATATGCCTCGGACAAACGAAAGAGGTCCACGTCATCGACGTGGACCTCATTCTGTAGCCCCGAAGGGATTCGAACCCTCGCTACCGCCTTGAGAGGGCGGCGTCCTAGGCCGCTAGACGACGGGGCCTTGAACTCATTATCTGCCAGCTCCGACGCATCCCTCGCGCCGGGGCCCTACCGTACCAGGGCCCCGCCTCGGAAGACACATCGGCCGCTGGGGTACCAGGACTCGAACCTAGACTAACGGAGCCAGAATCCGTTGGGCTGCCAATTACCCCATACCCCAAAGGCGCCACGAAGCCGTCGAAGCACCGAGAGAGAACTGTACCGTGCCGCCGCGACCCGTCCAAATCAGTTCGGCTAATCCAGCGTGGTGACCGGGTTGACCAGCTCACCGATCCCCTCGATGCGCACGGACACCGAGTCGCCGTCGGTGAGCGGGCCCACTCCGGCCGGCGTCCCGGTCAGGATCACGTCGCCGGGCAGCAGCGTCATCACGTGTGAGACGTACGACACCAGGGTCGCCACGTCGAACACCATGTCCTTGGTGCGCCCGAGTTGGCGCATCTCGGCGACGCCGGACCCCCGCCCGACCTCGCAGCGCACCTCCAGGTCGCTCACGTCCAGCCCGGTGACGATCCACGGCCCGAGCGGGCAGAACGAGTCGAAGCCCTTCGCCCGGGTCCACTGCCCGTCGGAGCGTTGCAGATCCCGCGCCGTGACGTCGTTCGCGCAGGTGTACCCGAAGATGACCTTCTCCGCCGCGGCCCGGTCGAGCCGGCGTGCCGGCGTGGAGCCGGCACCGATCACCACGGCAAGCTCCGCCTCGTGCTCGACCTTCTTGCTCTGCGGGGGCAGCCGGATCGCGTCGCGCGGCCCGATCACCGACGTCGACGGCTTCAGGAAGATCAGCGGCTCCGTGGGCACCTCGGCGCCGTGCTCGGCCGCGTGGTCGGCATAGTTGCGCCCGACGCACACGACCTTGCTGGAGAAGATCGGCGCCAGCAGCCGCACGTCGGGCAGCGCCCACCGCTTCCCGGTGTAGCTGACCTCCTCGAACGGGATCTTGGCGATCTCCGCCACGGTGAGGGCGCTCGGGTCGGCCCCGGCCTCGCCCTCGACCACACCGAACGACACACCACCGGGATGCACGAACCGCGCGAACCGCATGGCCCTCAATCTAGCCCCGTACCCTCGACATCGTGACGTCGGAGGCCGAGCTCCAGAAGGCGCACGAGCGCCGCGTCGACACGCTGCTCGCCGGCCACCGCGAGCGCCGCCGCCGCGGCGTCAAGCACCCGGTCGAGGACTTCCTGTTCACCTACTACTCGTACCGCCCGGCCCAGTTGCGAAGGTGGCGGCCGGACGCCACCCCGGAGCAGGCCGCCGAAACGGTCGGACGCCGCGGCGACATGATCCGCTGGATCCGCGACCTGCTCGCCGCCACCGCAACCAGGACACCGCACCTGGGCTGTTTCGGCCTCCACGAGTGGGCGATGGTCTACCGGCAGCCGGCAGCCGGCAGGGCGCAGGCACCAGGCCTGGCCGCTGCGACTCGGACCCGACGAGATCGCCGGAACGATCGAGGAGCGCGGCGTGCGGTGCAGTCACTTCGACGCGTTCCGCTTCTTCACCCCGCCCGCGCGCCCGCTGAACCTGTTGCGGCCCACCCGCGAGACGCAGCACGCGCACGAACAGCCGGGCTGCCTGCACGCGAACATGGACCTCTACAAGTGGTCGTACAAGCTCGCGCCGCTGGTCGGCAGCGCCACCGTCGTCGACTGCTTCGAACTGGCCCGCGACATCCGCACGCTCGACATGCGGGCGAGCCCCTACGACCTGTCGGATCTGGGATACGAGCCGGTGCGCATCGAGACGCCCGAGGGCCGCGCCGCGTACGCCGTCGCCCAGAAGGGGTTCGCGGAGCGGGCCGCGCCGCTGCGCGCCCGCCTCCTGGCAATCGCCGACTACGCCTTGCTGGCGGCCGTTACCGTTCCGGCGTGACCCGCATGATCCTGCTCCGCGCGCTGACGGTGGCCCTGTGGCTGCTCGCCGTGCCGTGCCTGGGGTGGGCGGTGGTGCGCCTGTTCGGACTCGAGCGCGGCTTCCCGGTCGTCCAGTTGATGGCGTTCACGCCGTACGTCGCGGCGGCCGCCGTCGTGGTCGCTGCCGTCGCGCTGGTCACCCGCCGCTGGGGCGCGGGTGCGGTCGCGGTGGTCGCGGCGGTGGTGCTGTGCGCCGTGGTCGTTCCGCGCGCGATTCCCGACGGGGGACGCGGCGCCAACGGCCCGGTGCTCCGGGTGCTGTCGGCGAACCTGCTCGCCGGCAGCGGCGACGAGCGCGCGGTCCTGGATCTGGTGCGCCACCTGAAGGTCGACGTGCTGGCGCTGCAGGAGTTCACTCCGGGCGACGCGGCCGGGCTGGTGCAGGCCGGCGTCAACGACGTGCTGCCGTACCAGGCGCTGTACCCGCAGGACGGCGTCACCGGCTCGGCGCTGTACAGCCGCTATCCGCTGCACGACACCTCGCTGCGGATCCACGGCGGCGGCTTCACGCAGGCGCGGGGGACGGTCGAGGTGCCGGGCGGACCGGCCGTGCACACGGAGTCGGTGCATCCGCAGGCGCCGTCGGACCGGCTGCGGATGCCGGGCTGGGAACGCGACCTGCGCGACCAGCCACCGGCCACAGTGGACGGCCCGGTGCGCGTGCTGATGGGCGACTTCAACGCGACGCTCGACCACGTCGCGCTGCGCCGGCTGATCGGCACCGGTTACCGGGACGCCGCGTCGGTGGCCGGCGCCGGCTTCCGCAGCACCTGGCCCTACGACGAGAAGTGGTTCATCCCCGGCGTGACGCTCGACCGGGTGCTCGCCGACAGGCGGGTCGGCGTGCGGACGGCGCGCCCGTACCGGATCCCGGGCAGCGACCACAAAGCGATATTCGCTGAGCTCGTGCTGCCCGCGGGGTAGCCTCGCCCGGGTGTTCGACGAGACGCTCTACCTCGGCAGTGCCGCGCACTATCCCGTCGGACGGATGGCCTATCCCACCGCGGTCGCCGGCGCCCTGCGCGACGAGCTCGCCCTCGACGGCACGGGCCGGTTGCTCGACGTCGGCTGCGGACCCGGTTCGCTGACCCTCCTGCTCGCGCCGCTCTTCGCCGCCGCCGTCGGGATCGACGCGGACGCCGGCATGATCGCCGAGGCACGCCGGCGCGCGCCGCACGTCGACTGGCGCGTGCTGCGCGCCGAGGAGCTGCCCGCCGGCCTGGGCACGTTCCGCGTGGTGACGTTCGCCCAGTCGTTCCACTGGATGGATCAACCGCTCGTGGCCGACCGGGTGCGCGGCATGCTCGCCGGCGGCGGCACCTGGGTACACGTCGGCGCAACCACGCACCGGGGCGCCCCGACCGACGAGCCGATGCCGCACCCGCAGCCGCCCTGGGACGCCATCGACGACCTGGTGACGGCCTACCTGGGCCCGGAGCGCCGTGGCAGCCGCTCCGGCGAGGAGGACGTCATGCGCGCCGCCGGCTACCGCGGCCCCACCCGGCTCATCGTCGGCGGCGGCGGGGTGGTCGAGCGCACCGCCGACGAGATCGTGTCGGCGGTGTTCTCGCTGTCGAACTCGACCCCGCACCTGCTCGGCGATCGCGCGCCCGCCTTCGAGCGGGACCTTCGCGCCATCCTCGGGCGAGGACCGTTCAGCGAGCGCACCCGCGAGGTCGAGTTGGTGATCTGGAAGCCTTAGACCGACGGCACCGGGGTGTGCGCCAGGCCGTAGCTCAGCGCGTCGACGAGGGCGTGCCAGCTCGCCTCCACGACGTTCTCGTGCACGCCGACGGTCGTCCAGTCGGTGCCGCGCCCGCGGGTCTCCACGAGCACCCGGGTGACGGCCCCGGTGCCGTGGCTGCCCTCCAGGATGCGCACCTTGTAGTCGGCCAGCTCGAACCCGGCGAGGTCCGGGTAGTGCTTCGTCAGGGCCACCCGCAGCGCCTCGTCGAGCGCGTTCACCGGTCCGTTGCCCTCGGCGGTGGCGATCACCCGCTCGCCGCGCACCCGCACCTTCACCGTCGCCTCGGAGACGACGGCGCCGTCCTCGCGGTGCTCGACGAGCACCCGGTAGGACTCCAGCGCGAACGGGCGCTGCGCCGCCGCGTCGCCCAGTTCCGATCGGACCATCAGCTCGAACGACGCGTCGGCGGCCTCGAACGACCAGCCCCGCGCCTCCAGGTTCTTCACGCGATCGGTGACGCGCGAGAGCGTCTCGGGATGGCCGGCCAGGTCGATGCCGAGCTCACGGCTCTTGAGCTCGACGCTGGCCCGGCCGGCCATCTCCGTCACCAGGATCCGCATGTCGTTGCCGACGACCGCCGGGTCGATGTGGTTGTACAGCAACGGATCCACTTTGATCGCGCTCGCG
>Ga0111538_10003204_pt1 | contig 22923 bp, 18 predicted proteins | sample SoiMethybrSBSTD1_FD_79669 | JGI IMG/M metagenome (GOLD analysis project Ga0111538, IMG submission 79669) | Bulk soil microbial communities from a Populus tree surrounding site in Tennessee, USA - Soil MetaG P. TD hybrid SBSTD1 (version 2)... | ecosystem: Environmental > Terrestrial > Soil >...
CCGCATCCGTCGTGACGATCTGGACGTTGTGACCTTGTGCGGCAAGGGCCCGCGCGATCCCCACGACGGCGACGCTCGGTCCACCGTAGCGCGGCGCCACAGCCGGAATCACCTGAAGCACGCGGCAGCCCATGCTCTTCAGCGAGGCGTCACACGCACGGCGGCCAGATGCGCAGCTTCTCCCGTCAACGCGGCCTCGACGAACGGCACCACGCGACGGGAAAACTGATCCGCGGTGAACTCCGCCTCGAAGCGACGATGCCCCTGCTCGCCCATGGCGCGCCGGAGCGGTTCGTCACCGAGCAGCCGTACGATCCGGTCGGCCAATGCATTGATGTCATGCTGGTCGACGACGAAGCCGGTCACGCCGTCCTGGATGATCTCGCGCGCGGCGTCGTGAACCGAGCCAATGCACGGCAACCGGTGCGCCATGGCTTCCAGGTACACGAGCCCGAATCCCTCGCCGCGGCTCGGCATCGCCAGCGCCGCAGAGCGGCTGTAGAGTTCCGCGAGGGCCGCGTCGGAGACGAAACCCGGAAAGACCACCGACGCCGCAATGCCTGCGTCGCGCGCCACCTGGCGCAGTCGCGGCAAGTCGTCGCCTTCCCCCACGCAGACCAGGCGTGCCTTCGGCACGCTCTTCACGACCAGTGGCCAGGCCTGAATCAGCTGATCGTGGCCTTTGTAGCGCTCGCGTGCCGACATTCGTCCGACGATCAGCACTTCGCTCGGCGAGGCCGGCGGCGCCGGAGCGCCGCGTGATTCCGAACCCGGCGGCAATCCGAGCGGGCACACGACAATCGGTCCGATCCCCGGATTCTCGGCGCTCACGCGGTCCGCCGTGAACTGGGAATTCGACAGCCGCAGAGACGCGTGCCGCAATACGGCCAACTGCTGCTCCGAGAGCGGGTGCCACGCCTCGACGCCGTGCAGGAACACCCCGTACGGCCGCCTCTTGAACGGCAGAAAGCGTTGGACCTGCGCCACGGACAGATGCGAATAGAAGATGCCGCTCGAACTGCTCAGCGACTGGTCGATGGCGATGCGGGCACCGAACCGGAGACGGCGGGCGATCGACGAGTGCAGTGACTCGAACGTCGGCCCGTTCCCGAGCAGCGTGTGCAACCGAGGCAACGTCCCCCATCGATCGTGAAACGCGCGCCACAGCAGGCGCGACACACCAGCCACACCGCCGCCGCGGGGATCCAGCGTGATGGCCGCGAGGCTGGGCGCGCTCATGCCGACAGCTTGCTGTCCACGTGGTGGTCGCCGGCCAGATCCCGCGCGGCCGCGCGTCGATCGGGAAGAACGCGCGTGAGGAATCGCCTCAGAGCCAGTGCAATGACCAGCGCCGCCGCCGCGCTGGAAGTGGCCTCCGCAAACGATCCACCGATCTGGAGCAGGCTCAGGCCCGGGAGGTACCACAGCAGGAATGACGCGGCGTTCCCCTTCTGCAGACGCCGCCACGCGACCTGATCGAGCGTGGCGAGCACCGCGCCAAAGAACAGGAAGCACACGATGACGCCGTCCCGGCCGAAGTTGATGTACGCCTCCATCACCTGACCGATGCCGACGCTCGTGCCTTCGGCAAAGCGAAGACCCGTGTAGATCGAGACGAGCTCTCCGCTGCCACCGACGACCGGCTTGTTTGCCCAGACGGCGCGCGGCACCAGCGCGTAGAGCGATTCCATGATGGTCGAGCCATGGGCCAGACCGACCGAGCCGCCTTCGAGGTACGCGACCGATGCGCCGAGCAGATAGTCCTGGTTGAGCCGCTGGTCGATGCGACGAAGGTGCTCTTCCTTCCTGGGATCGAACCACTCGGCCGACTTGAACGTCTCACCGAGCTGGCTCACGCGATCCCTCACGCCTGCACCAGACCAGACGACCGCGCGAATCTCGCGACGATCGCGCATGTACGTGACGTACACCGAGAGACCAATGTGGGTGAGGACAATGCCGAGCGCCACGACTTTCCATCGCGGCCGAAGGAAGCTGGCGACGAAGGCGATCACCGTGACCATCGCCGCAAATCCGTAGCCAAGAAACCCCTGCACGATCACCGTCAGCAACGGAAGCACCGTCGTACCAGCCAGCCACGCCCACATCACGCCCGTTCGCTGGCGCACCCAGCCGTCCCAGCACTTCAGCGCGATCGCCACCACCATGAGGGTGCCGCCGGTCGCGGCGACCGCGTCCAGGCCAGGCACGCGGCTCGCCACTGGTTGAACGAACACGTAAAAGAAGATGCCGATCGCGATGTACACCGTCGGCAGTCGGCCGTCGACTGGCGACGCCGGCTTCGTCTCGCCGCGCTCCAGCCCCCGATTCAAGAAGAAGCGAACGATCTCCGAACCGCCGGCGAACGCCACCATCGCAATGGCGCTTTCCCGCATGCCCAACGCCGTCAGATCGCGGCCGGCTTCGCTATGCCATGGCAGCATGAAGAGAAACGCCGCGAGCCAATGCATCACGCCGAAGGTCAGGACGTAGGTGAGCACCAGCCCTGCCCCTGCGCCTTCGCGCCAGCACCGCACGAGGGCAAATGCCGCAGCGAACACCCAGACCCACAACCAGAATGTCAGGTCGACTTCAGACATGAGCTGCCGCTCCTCGGGACAACGTCAGGAGCCGCAGGCACCCGCGCTCGAAGTCCTCAGCCGCCCTCGGCCAGTCATACGGGCGGTACGTCTCGGACAAGTGTCTCAACATCACGTCGAGTTCCGGACGGTGCGCATCACACCAGCGCAGGCGCTCCACGATCGCGCCGGCGTTACGAATCGGGACGATCCAGCCGTCCTCACCGTCGTTGACGATGTCCGTGCCGGCGCTGTTCGCGGTGGTGATCACGGGCAACGCCGCGGCGCGCGCCTGCGCGAGCACGGCCGCAAATCCGTCCTGGATCGTCGGAAAGACAAAGAGATCGGCCTCCCGGTACCAGGCGGCCAGGTCGGCCTGGGGCACTTTTCCGACGACCGTCGCGCGCCTGCCGAGGCGTGCGGCGACCTCTGCCGCTTCGGGCAGAACGGGCCCGACGAGCGTGAACGAGAATCGTTCGCCCGCCGCCTCGATCACCTGCGCCAGATCGTACACGCCCTTTTGATACGACAGAGACCCCACGTAGAGCACCCGCAGCGGTGCGCCGGATCGCACGCGCGCACAGCGCGCTTCAAGCGCCTCGGCCGCCGGACGAAATGCCCCGACCTCGACGCCCAGCTTGACGACGCTGACGCGCGCCGGCCCCTCGCCGGCTTCCTCGAACGACTTCGCGGAGAAGGTCGACAACACGAGGATGTGATCGGCGAGCGCGTACTCGCGGCGTTCGCGCGCGCGCATCCACGCGCTCGGCCGGTCGAGCGGCACGCCCACACGGACCTCTTCCTCTTCGAGCAGACGACTCTGCACTTCGATGTGAGCCGATCCCCGCATCAACAGCTTGCAGCCGGCGGAGACCGATGGATCGCGCAGCAGCTCTTCCGACACGCCGCTCCAGCAGTGAATGATGTCGTACGACGAGCCGGCCAGTTCGCGCGCCGCCCAGCGGCCGAACATCTCGTGCAGCCAGGCCTCGTGCTGCGAGGCGCCACCCGGCATGCGCGCCAGCGCGCGGGCCAGGATTCCGTGCCGCAGAAAGCTGCTGACCTGCGCCCGATCGAGGCCGAACCGCTCGACGGCACTCTTCGGATAATTCGTCAGGACCCGGACGTCGTGGCCTCGTGCGGTCAACGACCGCGCCAGATCGAATCCGTGAAAACGGCCAGGGATCACCAGGGCGATTTTCACGACGCCCGCTTGACCTCCGATAGCATCTGGTCGAGCCGATCGGCATAGCGGTGGCGGCCGGCCGTGATGATGGCGTGCGCGCGCGACGACATGCGCGCGCGATCCGCGGCCGCCTTCAACAGCGCACGCACCCGATCGACCGCGTCGTCCGGCGTCCTGAAGTACAACGCCGCCTCGCCTTCCGCGCCGAACAGATCGCGGTGATCGACGGTGTCTTCAGCCAGGACACAGCCGCCCATCGCGGGCACCTCGAACGTCCGCATGGAGTGGCTGTCACGATTCGCGCGCCGAACGAGACACAGCGCGACGCGCCCTCCGCCAATAGCCTTTCGCACACCCCCTGGCCCCACGTGCCCGCGCGCGGCGCCCCGTGTCTGCGCATATCGATCCCAGTACCCGCCGTACAGCGCGACGCGCAGCCCCGCGCGGATCAATGCGTCGAAGATCTCGACGCGGTCCGGGTCCCCGCCCCCGGCAAAGACCACGTCCGCGTCCCACGTCGCGGACTCGGCGTCGGTCGGCCGATCGATGAAGTGCTGAGATGGCGCGTACGCAAACGGCAAATAACGAGCGCGCGGGCCGCCACCACGTTCGATGTCGGCGAGCGTGGCGCGCCGCGGAGAGAAGACGACATCGTACCGGCCCAGTGCCTCCAGAAACCACGGCGCATGATGCGCCGGGTTCCATGGATCGTCCGTCAGAAAGTTGAGGCGCACGACGCCGAGTCGGCCGAGGGCATCGAGCGCCGCGGCATCGAGCGGCGCCAGCCCCGTCGTCAGCACGTACTGCGGCCGAAGACGCCGCGCAGCCTCAACCACTTCGCGGCTGAAGCGCCGAAGGCGCAGCGGCCGGTGGCCTGCTGCCCACCACGCCGCCTTCTGGAAGAGGCGCGGCCCCGACGACGCCCGGCGCACGTCGCAGAGGTGCGCATCGATCCCGAGAGCGCCGGCGGCTTCGAGAAAATGGGCGCCGACGTGCATCGCGTCGGGATTCGCGACCAGCAGCAGCCTGGTCGGGTTCGCGTTCACGCAGATCTCGCCACGCGGTTGGGGCCGGTGATGCTTCGGTACGCATCGGCGATTCCCGCTGCCGCCGTATCGACCGAGTACGACGCGACGTGCCGGCGGCAAGCGTCGCGCGTCGCCGGGCGTCCGGCCAGTCCACACACTGAGGCCGCGGCACGCGCGAGATCGCTCACCGAATCGGCGCGAGCCACCGCGCCGGTCACTCCGGCCACGACGAGATCGGCCGCGCAGCCGACCTGGTCGGAGACCACGCATGGCACGCCGTGATGGAGCGCCTCGTTGACCACCAGACCCCAGGTTTCCGAATGGCGGCTCGGCAAGAGGAGCAGATCGGCGGCGTGATAGTACGCGCTCAGCTCGCGCTGGTTCTTGAATCCGACGAAGAGCGCCGGTACGGACGGCGCCGCCGCGGCGAGCGCGGCCAGCGCGTCGCGCTCACCCCCATCACCGAGGAACAGCAGCGTCACGCGCGCGCGCAACGGCTCGGGCAACTCGCGAACGGCACGGACGATGAGATCGACACCCTTGCGCGCGCTGAGCTTGCCCGAATAGAGCCAGACGAGCCGATCGTCGTCGATGCCCAGCGTGGCTCGCGTGCTCGCGCGGAGACGCGTCCGCGCGTCCTCGCCGACGACAAACGGCGTCACGTCCACGCAGTACGGCGAGAACACGAGCCGCTCGGCGGGAACGCCAAGCGCCTCATAGTGCGATCGCGCCTGTGCGCCGATGTAGAGCACGCGCGCGCAGCTGCGATACGCGATGCCGAGACCAAACCGGCGCACGCGATCGCGGAGCCAGGTGCGGGATCGCGCGAGGTCCGACGCCTCCCCACGGAACAGGACCGGCCGGCCCGTGCGCCAGGCCTCGAACCACGCCGATCTGTGAAACGCCGGGCTGTAGCCCGTCACCAGGACGGCGTCTGGCGCGATGCGCCGCAGCGCCGCCCGCAATCCGTCCGTCGTCGCCGCGTCAGCGTCCGGGGCGCCGCCTTCGGCGACACGCGACAGAAACTCGGCGCCGTACCCAGACAGCAGATCCGTATCCCAGCGGAACGTCGCGCCGAACTCGCGATCGCGGTAACCCGCGACGCTGAAGTCCGAGGCATAGATCGCCGTCACCGGTACGCCGTGCGAGGTCTGCAACGCGCGATAGACCGGCGCGTGGTACTGAATCGGGTGCGTCTCGATGACCGCGAGCACGCTCAGCTCCTCGCCGGCTCGTGCGATATGGGCGAAGATTGTGGCGACGCCGGACGCCTCATCGCCGCCAGCACCGGCGCAAACAGCGTGTCGTAATTCCACGCCGTGGCCATCTTCTGCCGGCCGTGTTCGGCCATCGCGCGGCGTTCCGACGGGTGTTCGAACAGCCACCGGAGCACAGCAGCGATGCTCTCGGCCGACGCCGGGTCGGCCGTCATGCCGAAGCCCGGCGTGACGAACATCTCGCGCCAGTCCGGCAGATCGCTCACGACGAGCGCGAGGCCGCAGGCGAGATAGTCGAACGGCTTGTTCGACGCGCCGGCCATGGCCTCTTCGTTGAGGTCGCCCGGTGTCGGCACGAGCAGCGCGAGCCCGACGTCACATGTCGCACCGTGGCGCAGCAGCTCCTCGCGTGTGGGAATCAGCCCGGCATACCGCACGCGGTCGCGAACACCCTGCTGGTCGGCGCGCCTGAGCAATGCCTGGATATACCCCGGGTGACCCGCCGTCTCGTATCCAGCAAACGACAGCGAGACATCACCCGGGAGATGACCCAGCGCATCGATGACGGTCAGCGGCAGACGCGCTGGCACGATAGAGCCGTGGTACAGCAGACGCATCGCCGAGCCGCCACCCGGCGCGTCGTGCGATTCGGCCACCTCGTCGGCCAACGGACAGTTCCACACGCAGGCCGGATCGGGGCGGCCGGTCTCCTCGGCAAACGCACGCGCGCGGCGGGCGTTCGGCAGGATGCAGATCGCCGCACGGTTCGCGATCCGGGCCCGGGCTTGCCGCACCTGACGCGCAAACCAATGCTCGCCGGCGCGATCCGCAGGCGCGGGCGAATCGTGCTCGTGGTAGATGATCCGCGCGCCGGTGATGGCGCTGGCTGAGAGCGCCGCGGGACACGCAAACGGATCTGACGCGTAGATCCAGTCCGGCGACCAACGGAGCGCGCGCCATGCTACCCACGACATGTACTGGAGGTACCGCAGACGTCCGCGCATGCCTCCACCCGCCGGCCGCATCATCTCCACACGAATGCGTGGATGCGAGCGAAACCGCACGCGGTCCAGATAACCGAGCCCCAGCACCCGAACGTCGAATCCCGCCCTCGCGACGAGATGTGCGCCGTGCTCAACCGGCGGATAGGCGGCCGGGTTCGCGTACTGGACGTACAACACTCTGCCTAGCGGCCGCGGCACTGAAGACACTTCGCTCATGACCGGCCAGCCGATTCGGCGACACGGAGCCGGGAGCCTTTGAGGATGTCGGCCAGAGCCGCCGGTGAGCGATCGCAGAACAGCCAGTTGTACTCGGGCTCGCGATACTGAAACGAACCGTCAAGCGATGGCTCGAGCACCTCATCGTTGATGTAGTACGCGTGCCAGCCAGTCTCGGCGATGACCTTTGCCACGAATCCATCGCGGTGAGCCGGCCCGAGCACTTCCATGATGAGGAACGCGATGCGGTCGACCGCGGGCCGGGCGCCCGCGACAAACGCCGCCTCAGCACCCTCGACGTCCACCTTCACACACGCGCGGCGGAAGCCCAGCTCGGTCGCCAGACCCGCGAACGTCCGCACGGCGACCGTCTCGCAGTCGATGTCATGACGGTCGGAGAACATCGGCGTCAGACTGCCCGACAGCGAATCGGTCCGGTTGCGGTAGAACGGCCTCGTGCCGTCGGTGTCGCCGACGGCGATGCTGAACCCACGCACGTGGCGCAGACGACTGGCCTGGACGTTGCGTTCGAGCGCGCGGAAGAGATCGACGTCGGGTTCGAGAAAGACGATCGGAACGTCGGGCCGCCCGTGGGTCGCGACGTACGTCGTGAAGTACCCCACGTGCGCGCCGATGTCGACGAACGCATCGGCGTGATGCGAAAGATGGGCCGCCAGGGCCAGCGCACCGCGCTCTCCAGCGTACAGATCCGGCGTACCGAACAGCGCCACGAAGTGATCGGCCGGGACCTCGAACAAAAGGCCCGCGTGCATGCCGAGATTCGTCACGAACGCCGGAGGCTTGTGCGCTGTCCGCCGAGCCAGCGCTGCGGACGCCCGATACGTGTGCAGCGATCGCCAGGCGGGCGGCAATCGGGCGAGCGCGCGAAGGATCCCGATCTTGCCGGGCACCGTCGCCACGATCCCATCGACGAGCTCGGAGCGGCCCATGTCGCGGCTACGCCACCACGGACTGCCCGCCGCGCCGGTCGATCGACCCCGTCGCCCGCGCCGCCACATCGCGATAGATCGCCGACATGTCGCGGGCGACGTCGGCGGTCGTACGCGGCACGGGCACCCCTGACCGCAGTCGCTCGACAAGCGCGCGATCGGCCGCGCATCGCTCGAGCGCGCGTGTCCAAGCCACGCGCGAGTCGTGCGGTCGCACGAGCAGGCCGTCGACCTCGTGTTTGATCTTGTCTGCCACCCCGCCGAGGTCCGATCCCAGGACCGGTACCCCCGCCGCGAATGCCTCCAGCACGACGAGCGGACCAGTTTCCATCCACTGGGACGGCACGGCGAGCAGGTCTTACCGGACAGCAGCGGCACGACGTGCTCGTGCGCCACTGGCGGGTGGAACGTAATTCGCGCATCACCGTTCGCGCGGGCGCGCAGATCGTCCGCGACCGAGACGTGCCCGGAATCCTGCGCGACGCCAAACACGTCGAGCGTGATGTGGCTCGACGCCGCACCCCGAACGGCGTCGATAAGCAACGCCGTGCCCTTCGTCGGATCCAGACGACCGAGATGCACCACGCGCAGTGGCCCCGTCTCGCGTCGCGGCGCGGCGCGGGCGGCGCGCAGCGTCACACCGTGCGGCACGTCGGCAATGACGTCAGGCGCAATCCCGTTGAGCTCCAGCAATCGGCGGGTCCACGGCGACAGCGATACGACGCGATTAGCGTGCCCGAAAAACTCGCGAACATGCCGATGGCGATCGCTGATGAGACCGCGCAGTTGCAGTGCCGTCCACAAGGGCCCAGACCGGCCGGTGCGATGCACGGCCGCAGCGACCGACGCGGGTAGCCGGGCCACAAGATCGCTCAGCGGCCGCGGCAGTCGATGGCCCTCGAGCGTGCAGGCCGTGCAGGTCGTGGCGTCGAGGCGCCCGTCGCAGACCTCCCTGCCCCATCGCATCAGGGTCCCCCTGACGCACGTAAACGTCGGCGTGTGGACCGTGACGACGAGCGGCCGGCCGATGTGCCGCGCGCGTCTCGCCCACTCGACGGAACACAGGTGCGTCAGCGCGTGCTGATGCACGACATCCGGCACTTCGGCCCGCAGGACGGCATCGAACGCATCCGCCGCGGACCGGTCGCCGGCGCCGTAGAGCTCGGCCAGCGACGCCGCCGGCGTCCCGCCGATGCGGTACGTACGGATGCCGTCGACCGCGTAGTGAGTGCTCTCGCGGCCGGGCGCGACCACCGCGCTCTCGACGCCGAAGGCCCGCAGCTCCCGACAGAGGTCCTGGACATAGATCTCCGTCCCGCCGGGAGGATCGGGCAGGTACGAGAACACGCAGTGCAGAACCTTCACGACGCCACGCGCCGCCATCCGGCCTTGAGACGCTCGTAGCGATCGCGACCGAAGATGGTAGCGCCAAGCCGTCGCATCACGTCCGGTCTCATGGCGAGGCCGGGCTGGTGCGAGACGGCGGCCCAGTAGCAGCGGCGGGCATCCGCGTTCATCCCGAAGCCGAAATACTTGTCGGCGAAGTCGAGGTAGTGGGCCGCGTACACGCTGCGAGCCGATTCCTGCTTGGCGCGCTGGCGCGCCGCATCAGGTTCCGGCTCCGTGAACACTTTGTCCAGCAGCCACAGCACGGAGCGCTCTTCGGCTCCGGTGCGTGAAATCGCCGTGTGATGATTCGCGCCGTGCACGCGGTAATCGGCGAGGACGTCGTCTACGAAATAGAACTCTGACGATCGGGCAATGAGCAGCGTGAAGTACCAGTCGTGAAACGCCAGTGTGTCGGGAACCGGCAGCTGGGCGAGCCACAGCTCGCGCCGCGCCGCCACCGTCGGCGCGCAAATAAAGTTCTTGCGCAGGAGCGCCAGAAACTCCGAGCCGTGAAACTCCGAGTCGTGCGGTTCGTTGGTGATCGTGCCGCTCGGCGCTCCGGCGCCGTCGATGAGCTCCGCGCGGCCGTAGACCAGGCCGACCTCCGGATACCGGCGCAGCCGATCGACGACGGTCGCCATGAACTGGGGCCGGTAGCGATCGTCGGGGTCGATGCGCGAGACAATGGCGCCGCGCGTCAGCGGCAGCGCGCGATTGATCGTACCGGCGTGCCCGAGATTGCGCTCGTTGCAAAACACGCGCAGCCGCGGATCGCGGACCCGCTCGAGCATCGCGACGGTGTCGTCGGTCGACGCGTCGTCGACCGCGATGATCTCGAACGGCGGCGGGTCGACCTGCCCAAAGATGCTGTCGAGGCACTCGCCGAGATACCGCGCGTAGTTGTAGCACGGCATCACGACGCTGAAGACGGGTCGGTCCGCGGTCGTCACCGAGTCGGTCATGCCTGTTTGATCACGCGCGCGGGGACACCGACGGCGGTCGAATGCGGCGGGAGATCACGAACGACCGCGGCGCCCGCACCCACGATCGTCCACTCCCCCACCGTGATCTTGTCAATGACCGTCGCGCCCGCGCCGATATTGCAGCCCGCGCCGAGTCGCGCGTTGCCCGCCACGGCGGCGCCTGGATTCACGTTGACGAAGTCAGCGGCGATCGTGTCGTGCGCGATCGAGGCGTTGACGTTCAGAATCACGTGGGCGCCGACCGTCGCGCGCGCGGTGACCTTGGCCCCGGGCGCGAGACACGTTCCCGCGCCGACCGTCGCTTCGCGGCTCACGAACGCGAGCGGATGGCGTAGCGTCCACCAGTAGTCCGAGCGGCCGAGCATTTTCTCGATCCGCCGCACCACTTGCTCGCGCGTCGGGTTGTGCCCGAGTGCCGTGATGCACCTGAACGCGCGGCCGTGCGCCGTGGCGAGAGCCGGCAACGACGACAACGGGCCAAGAACAGGCAGGCCCGCGTGCATGCCAGCCGCTTTCTGATCGTCCACGCAGCCGGCCAGCGCGAGATGCGCGCCGCCCTCGGCCAGATCGCGCACGTACGAACACACCTCGGCGGCGTGCCCGCCCGCGCCAATCACCACGATCTGCAGCGTCTCCATCAGGACGGCCGCGATCGGCCGGCGATCCTCAGCTGCGTGGCTCGCCCTTGACGTGGCTGAACGTCTCGATCAGACCGACCAGCTCGCGATGGCCCATCGATCCGATCTGCGTCAGTTCTTTCAACCACTTCGCGTTGCGGTAGAAGATTGACTCCGGATCGGCGATCAGGCCGGCGACGATGGCGTCGGTCATTTCCTCGCTCCCCGCTTCGACGCCAACGCGCGGCACGAAGCCTGCGTCGAGCATGCGCCGCGCCGACACACGGTAATTACGTTTGTCTTCGTTCGGCGTCGGCACGTGCACCACTTCCAGACGCGGGTTGAGGCCCTTGAACACATCCACCAGATCGATCACGCGCAGGTTCTGGTGCGCGATGTTGTAGCAGCCGGACTGCTCGCCGCGCGCCTCGAGGAAATGGATGAACGCGCGCGCGCAGTCGCCCACGTGCAGGAAGGGCCGCCACTGCAGGCCGTCGCCGAACACTTTGATCTGGTTGTACAACACCGACTGGAAACTGAAGATGTTGACGACCAGGTCGAAACGCATGCGCGACGAATAGCCGAAGAGCGTGCCGTTGCGAAGAATCGTCGGCCGCCAGGATCGGTCGCTCATCTCGGTGAGGATGCGCTCCGCCGTGACCTTCGAGCTGGCATACACGGTAAGAGGGTTGGTCATGCCGTTCTCGTCGATCTCACCCTCCGCCTCGCCGTAAATCGAACACGACGACGAGAAGAGGAAATGCGCGCCCTGTTCGCGCGCCAGTTCCGCGAGCTTCGCCGTCACGCCGACGTTCACCGCCTGCGTCAGATCCGGGTGCAAATCTGCCGACGGATCGTTCGAAATCGCCGCCAGGTGGATCACTGCGTCGCAGCCGTCGAGGAGCTTGCGGCCGAGCGCCGGTGTGGCGTCGATCGCGCGCAGATCTTCCCGAATCACTTCGGCCGCCGGCGTGAGGCGTTTCAGGTGATCCAGGCCGAAATAGCCGAGGTCCACGATCCGGACGTCGTGGCCGCGACGAATGAGCTTGGGAACAAGAACGGAGCCGAGATAGCCCGCACCGCCGGTCACGAGGACTTTCATGCGCGCGCTCCCTCTCTCACCGCACCGACGGCGGCCGCCGCCTCCACGAGCGCATCGGTGACGCGCCGCATCTCGTCCTCGGTGATCGTCGTGTAGAACGGCAGCGTCAGCACGCGGCGGCTCAGCGCTTCGGTCATCGGCAACGCGCGCGTCGCGAACGGCTGGAAGAACGTCTGCTCGTGCATGGGCGGATAGAAATACGCGCGCGTCTCGACGCCGAGGTCTGACAGCTTCTGCATGAACTCGGGGCGCCGGGGCGCCAGCTCTCGCGGCAGCTCAATCGTGAAGTCCTTGTAGGTGTGCACGACGCCGGCCGGTGCGGCCATCACGCGGAACGGCGTCCGTGACTGAATCTCGCGAATGTACAGGGCGGCCCGCTCGCCGCGCGCCGCCAGCAGTTGATCGAGCCGCGCGAGGTTGTACAGGCCGACGATGGCGTGGAACTCGCTCATCTTGCCGTTGAGGCCGGGATACGCCGTGTTGTAGTTGCTGTCGATCCCGTAGTTGCGCATCTTCTTCAGCCGCGCGATGAGATCCGGATTGCGGCTCGACACGACACCGCCTTCAACGGTGGTCATGACCTTCGTCACCGACGTCGAGAACACCTCAGCATCGCCCCACCCGCCCGCGCGGACGCCGTCGCGGCTCGAACCAAACGCGTGCGCCGCGTCGTACACCACCGGAATCCGATGGCCGTGCCGCGCCTCGGCGCGCTTGACCACCGCATCGATGACGTCCGGACGACACGGCAAGCCGTACATGTGCACGAGGACGATGGCATCGACATCCGTGGTGGACAGCACAGCCTCGAGATCCACAGGATCGACGTTGCCGTCGGCGGCCACATCGACGAAGACCGGTGTTCCACCGGCGTACATCGCCGCTTGTCCGGTGGCCATGAAGCTGAAGCTCGGCATTGCCACGCGGCTGCCCTTCTTCACACCCAGTGCCTGCAGCGTCATCACGAGGCCGGCCGTCGCCGAGGAAATCGTTGCGACCGTCGAGTTGAGATACTGGCCGGCCGCCTCCTCGAACCGTTGCACATACGGACCGAAGTTGGTGACGCGTCCGTTCGCGAGGATCTCGCGAAACTGCGCCTCCACCGCCTCGAGGGGCGGCAGGTCGGTTTTGATGAGGGGAATCCTCGAGAACGTCATGTCACAGACTCCTGAAGTGCGCCTGGAGACGAACGCGCAAAGATCACGGTCTCCTCGTCGAAGATCGTGAAGTGGTCGAGATAGAGGTCGTACGGCACGCCGGTCTGCTCGATGAGTCGCGGCAGCCGGACGAAGTCGTCTTGCCGGTGATAGGCGGCGATGGCCAGCGTGGGCTTGAAGCGCCGGATCGTTTCCTGCGCGCCCTGCAGGGCGTTCGCCTCAGCGCCCTCGATGTCCATCTTGATGAAGTCCACGCGCGACAGGCCACGCTCGCGCACGAGATCGTCCACCGAGATCGTCGTGACCGTCGACGCGGAACGTGCCGCGGCTTCCCGGCTGGCCGGTCCGTCGAACTGAAACGCCAGCTGCTGTCCGGACACGTGCCACGCAGCGCGCGGAACGACCTCGACCACGGGCGCGCACGTCGGATTCATCTGCAGGTTGGCATCGAGCACCGCGAGGTTGTCCGGAGTGCATTCGAGGCAGTACACGCGGCCCGCCGAGCCCACGAGGGTGGCGAAGTACAGCGCCGTGTCGCCCCAGCCGGCGCCGAGGTCCAGCACAACCTGCCCGGCCGATGCGCGAATCGGCGCCCGACCGTGCGCGTACGCGTACTGCTCCAGCAGGAACGTGTTCAGCACGTGAGCGGCCTGTGCATGCAACCGCACACCACTCCAGCCGGCGGACATCTCGTACTCGTCCAGCGACCACTGCCCCACGGTGCGCACATTCGTCGCGCGGCGCGATCGGATCGCCTCCTCGCGGAGGCGCCAGTAGCGCTCGTCATTGACCGACAGCTTGACGTGGCGGCTGCCAAGCACCGACAAACGCAACAGCTCGACGAGCAGCGACCGCGACCGCGCATCGCCAAGCCGTTCGTAAAACCGCTCCAGATCCGCCTGCGCGCCCAGGAGGAACTGCAGCCTGGCTGAGGCGTCCGCCGCCGAGAAGCCGGGACGAATCAGGCCAGCGTGTCCAGCCGTACGCCAGGCGGCATCGCGCAGCCGCCGTGTCCAGCGGCCGACCGTGCCGGGCGACTGCCGCCAGGGGTCCAGGTTGTTCCGCTGGATCGCCTGGAGGTCCTGGAAGAGTCCCGGAATGACGCGTGACAGCAGCGAAACGTCCGACATGCCGGTGGCGAGCGCTACCCGGACGTACCCGATCGCAGAGACAGATCCTGCTCGCTCAGATCGGTGCGACGCACATCGAACGTGTACGGCAGGTTCAGGAAACCGGAATACTCGTCCAGCCGGTGCCCCAGCGGCGGCGTCTCGATGCTCAGTTCCGGCACGAGATCCACGCCGTCGATGAACTTGCCACTCTCGAACAGGCTCACCTGCCAGCGGTACGAACCGGGCTTCAACTGCAACGGCAGGTGGTACACGAGTTCGTACGTGCCAGGCGAGAACGACAGATCATCATTGGCTGTACCCCAGACCACCTGGCTGTCCCGGTTGAAGAGCGCGATCCCGTGGTGGCCCGACTGAATCGGCCGATCGATGCGGAGGAAGAACCTGACCGTGACCGGCTCGAATCCCTGAATGGTGTTCCGCGGCTGGTGCGACGTGCCGAGCGTCCAGCCCAGAAACCGCGCTCCAGGCGAACGCTGCACATCTGCAGGCGACGACGAGGCCTCCATGAAGCTGGCCTCGTAGCGGTTCAGCAACTCCGCCGTCGGTCCCATGTTCACGACGCGCCCACTGTCGAGCCACAGGCAGCGTCCGCACAACCGCCGTAGCTGGTTCATCTGATGCGAAACGAACACCACCGTTCGGCCGTCGCGACTGACGTCGTCCATTTTGCCGAGGCACTTGCGCTGGAAGGCCGCATCGCCCACGGCCAGCACTTCGTCAATCAACAGGATCTGCGGCTGGAGGTGCGCGGCCACGGAGAAAGCCAGGCGCATCTGCATGCCGCTCGAGTAGTGCTTGACCGGCGTATCGATGAATTGCTCGATGCCGGAAAACGAGACGATCTCGTCGAACTTCCGCCGAATCTCCGCCCTGCGCATGCCGAGGATCGCGCCGTTGACGAAAACGTTCTCGCGGCCCGTCAGCTCGGGGTGAAACCCGGTGCCGACTTCGAGCAGTGAGCCGACCCGTCCACGGATCTCGGCTCGACCTGAAGTCGGCTCGGTGATGCGCGACAGGATCTTGAGCAGCGTGCTCTTGCCGGATCCGTTGCGCCCGACGACGCCAATGATTTCTCCCTGGCGGATATCGAACGAGACGTTCTCGAGGGCCCAGATCGATTCCCGCACGGCCGATGCGTGCGCCGCACGCCCGTTGATCCAGCGCAGCGGTGCGCGGAGCGCGCGCGCGAGCGTGTCACGAAGGGCGCCGTACGCCTCCCGCTCCCCAAGCAAGTAGCGCTTGGAAAGGCGGTCGACATCAATCGCAATGCTCATTCAGATAACGTCAGCGAATGTGCGTTCCATTCGACGGAAGTAGAACAGACCACCGACGAGAATGACGGTCGTTGCCGCGATCGAAGTCGCAAGCGTCACGGTCGGTGCAGGCCCCGTGCCGAGGAGGGCCCATCGGAATCCCTCGATCACACCGACCATCGGATTCAGCGCGTACAGCGGCCGCCACTGCTCCGGCACGAGCGAGGCCGGATAAATCACGGGCGTGAGCAGCATCCACACCTGGGTCAGAAACGGCAGCGTGTACCGGATGTCGCGGTACCAGACGTTGAGTGCCGACAACCAAAGACCAGCGCCCAGCGCCGCCAGCGCCGCCAGCGCCACCCAGAGCGGAACCGTAAGGGCGGCGAGGCCGGGCACCACACCGTAGTAGGCCATCATGGCCACCAGCACACCGAAGGCGATCGTGAAGTCTGCAAGCCCGACGCCAATCGCGCTGATGGGCATGATGAGTCGGGGGAAGTAGACCTTGGTCACCAGTCGCTGATTGACGACGACGCTGCTGCTCGACTCGGTCAAGGCGAATGCGAAGAGCTGCCACGGCAACAGAGCCGAGAACGTGAAGATTGGGTACGGCAGGCCGTCCGATGGCATCTTCGCCAGCTTGCCGAAGAAGATGCTGAACACGATCATCGTCAGGAACGGCTGCAAGATCACCCAGGCGATGCCCAGGAAGGTCTGCTTGTAGCGGACCTTGACCTCGCGCCACACGAGAAACGCGAGCAATTCCCGGTATTCCCACAGCTCGCCGAGGCGGATGGGTACCCAGCCCCGCGCCGGAGCAATCACCTGCACGGGGAGTTCGGAGGGGGTTGAGAGAGAGTTCACACCAACACTCGGGTGAACGAGCGCGGCTGGGGTTCGCCGCCCGGCGTTCGATGGAGCGTGCTCAGGCCTGGCTGCCGGAGCGCTGGTAATACTTCGCGTACTCCTTGCGGTAGTACGGCGAGTAGTAATACGAGTGACGCTGGATGTTCACGCGGTTCAGCACCGCGCCGACGAACGTCGCGTTCGCGCTGCGCAGCTGTTCAATCGCGGCGGCCGCGCTCTGTCGTGGCGTCATTTCCGATCCGATGACGAAGAGCACCCCGCCCGTGGCGTGCGCGATGACAGCGGCGTCGGTGACGGGCATCACGGGCGGCGCGTCGACGACGATCCAGTCGTAGCGCTTCTTCAGTTCGGTCAGCAGTTCCAGGTACTTCCTCGAGCCGAGCAGTTCGGCGGGATTCGGCGGAATGTGCCCGGCCGCCAGCAGACTGAGGTTGGGCACCGACGTCGCGCGTGCCGCATCGGCCAGACTCGACTCGCCGACCAGCACATTCGAGAGACCCGGCTCCTGCGAACGGCCCAGCGCTTCGTGCATGCGCGGACGCCGCATGTCGGCGTCGATCACCAGCGTGCGCTGGCCGGCCTGCGCCAGCGTGATTGCCAGACTGCTCGAGACCAGCGTCTTGCCTTCGTGCGGCCCGGTGCTCGTCACGAGAATGGAACGCGCGCCCTCCTCGGCCGACGAAAACAGCACGGCCGTACGAATCGCGCGGATCGCTTCCGAAAAGGCTGGCGTGGCGTCGCCGTGCAGCAGCGGCGCTTCCCCGTTGTGATCCTTGCCGCCGACCGTCGGAATCATCCCGAGGAATGGCACGTCGAGGTGCTGCTTGATTTCGTCGGGCGCTTTGATGCGGCTGTCGAAGTACTCGAAGCCGAAGGCGAGCACGATGGCCAGGACGACCCCGCCCATCATGGCGACGAGCAGGTCGCGCTCCGTCTGCGGCAGCACGGGCGAGCGGGGCACTTCGGCCCTGTCGAGCACCTGAATGTTGGTGCCCCGGTACTCGCTGGCGGAGCCCGCCTCTTTCGACTTCGCCATCAGCGTGTCGAGCAGCCGATGATTGCTGTCCGATTCCGTCTTGAGCGCGCTGTACTCGAGCGCCTTCCGGTCGAGACCCATCGCCTCGCCCGACTGAGTGTTCACGCTCCGCTGCAGTTCATCGGCCTTCATCTTGGCCGTCTCGTACTGCGACTTGATGCCGGAAACGACCTTGCGAATCTCGAGGGAGAGTTCCTCTCTCGCGTTGTCCACCTCGCGCCTCGCCGACTGCACCGCCGGCAACGCGGGACCGAGGCCCTGCGCCGTCAGCCGATCGCGCGCCGCTTCCTTGGCGGAGAGATCCGTCTTCAGCTTGCGCACGCTCTCGTCCTGCATCACGATGGGCAATGCGTCGAGCGGCTCGCCCGACGCCTGCAGCGCCTGCACCTGCCTGTACTCGACTTCCTTGTTCACGAGATCGATCTTCGCATCGACGAGCTGCTGGTTCAGCGCCGTCAGCTTCTGGACGACGATGTTCTGCTTGTCATCGACGGAGCCCGCGTTGTGCTCTTCCTTGTATCGCTGCAGCTTGGCGTCGCTGTCGGCGACGGCCTTCTTCTGCTCCTCGACCTGCGTGACCAGGTAGTTGCTCGTCTGGCTCGTCGCGGCCATGCGGAACTCGGTGTTCTGCTGGATGTACTGATTGGCGAGCGCATTCACCGCGGCGGCGGCGTACTCGGGGTCCGGCGATCGGAACTTCAGTTCGACCAGACGCGTCAGACGCACCGGCGTCACGATCGTGCCTGACGAGATGCGATCGGCTTTGAGCGCATCGGCCGGCAGAATCTGCGGCGTGGACAGCTTCGTGTCGGTCGCCAGCGGCGCGGCCGCGCCCGGCGACGGAGTTGCGGCCTGCGGCGCCGGCGCGCTCACGAACAGCGACTTGACGCTCGAGAACGCCACCCCGACGAGACCACTGATGCTGAACGAGATCCCAGGCGCTGGCGGCACGGACTCCGGCCGGAACGTCCGCTCGAGTTCCTTGGCCGTACGCAACGCGAGCGCGCGGCTCTGTAGAACCTTGAACTGCGTCGGGAGAAAGTCGTCCTCGTACCAGCCATTCTGATCGTCGAGCACCGATCCCAGCGACGAATTGCGGCGCGCGTCCTTTTCGATCAACACCTGCGTGCGCGCTTCGAAGACCGGCACGGTCCGAATCGATCCGATCGCGCCGGACAGGAACACGATCAGGAAGCCGGGAATCGCCACCCAACGCCGCTTGTACAACACGCGGAGATAGTCCGTCGGATGAAACGCGCGGCTCGACGCGCCAGCGCGGGAAGGGGAAGTTGGATGATTCGCCATGAGTGTCTGCCTAGACGCGCTTCTTGGGAACAGTAATTGTATCGCCGGGCTGGATGATCGTCTTGTCCAAATCGATGTCTTTACGCTGAAGTTTCTTGCCGTTGCGCACGATTTCAATGCGATTGGCGGCGCCGAATTGCGTCACATCGCCGGCCAGCAGCAGCGCCTGGCGCAGGGTCATGCCAGGCCGGACCGAAATCGACCCCGGCCGGTTGACCTGTCCGCCGATGAACACCGGCTTCGCCTCGAGCACGATCACACGGTCGCCGTCTTCGAGCAGGACGTTGTCGTTGAAGTCGCCGGCCTCGATCTTGTGACGGCTCAGGCTCAGCATGCTCGTGGGGCGTCCAGGACGCGGGGCGCGGATGATCTGCACCTCGTCACCGGCTTCGGGCAGCGCGCCTCCGGCCTTGAGGAGTGCGTTGTAGACGCTCAGTTCGCCGGAGAATGGCACCTCGCCTTTGCTGGCGACGGCGCCCGACACGCTCACGTTCTTGCTGAGCGTCTGTTGCAGTTCGACCGTCAACTGCGGCGAACCGACGAGCACCTGCGCTTTCACGAGATCCTGTGCGAGACGGGCGGCCACCTCGGACGTGGTCATGCCCTGGACCTTGACCTTGCCCAGGAACGGGTAATCGATGGCGCCTTCGGTGTCGACAACGAACTGGGTGGCGCCGAGATCGACGCCACCGACGACTGTGATCTTCAACTGATCCTTCGGCGAGATCTTCGATGCGGTCTGAGCGGCGAGCGTCGCCGTCAGTACCAGCACCGTCGCGACCGCGCCGAGACGACGCGTCACTTCAGTAGCCATAGGTGAACGAGCCTCCAATGCGAGAACCTGCGTAGCGCCGAGTGGCGACACTCGACGTCCGCTTCGCGTGGTCCACGTCCACGCCAATCCTGATCCGTTCGTTCAGACGCCGGCCGAGGCCGGCGCCGAGCGCAATGATTCCATCGGTGCGTGCGAGCCCGGATTGCAGTTCGGGCGGAGCGAACGACAACGCGCGGTAGGCCAACTGCGTCCGGCCCAGACGGCCCACGACGTCCCATACGCGGCCGATCGCCTGCGTGGCGGTGACGCCAGCGCCGGTCTCGATGTAGTACGGCGTCAGACTGTCGAACGAGTAATCCACATCGCGATCGACCTTCATGACAAGGCGCAGGAAATCGCGCGCCACGTACGTGAGATTCACGGTCGAGACCACACCCTGGAACGGCTCCAGCGCCGTCGTCTGCGGCCTGAAGTTGCGGTAACCCACGAAGGCTTCGCCGGAGAGCATTGCCAGCGGCTTGAACGTGAAGCCAGGCAGAATGAGCAAACTGTTGCTGTCGCGCAGATGCGAATCGAAGCGATCGCGCCGCCAGCCCGCGCGCACCACGAGCGATGTCAGCGGTGTCAACTCGACCGTGGTCGTCGCGTTGGTCGACTTCTCGACCCGATTGAGCGAGTTGGCCAACGCCTGATCGCCGAAGTTCTGGTCGCCGAAGTCGAGCGTGCGATGGTGTTCTTCGACATCGAGTCCGAGCCGCGTGCCGAAGTGAAACATGATGCCGCCCGCCAGCACGGTCGACCTCTGTCGCACGCGCTGATCGATCTCGAGATTGGGCCGCTGGCGTGTCTGTTCGTACTTGGCGTCGAAGTGCGGGGTGAGCGTTTGCAGCACCAGATCCGCCCGGCCCTCCTGGCTCCAGTTCACCGACCGCTGCTTGGTGGCTTTCTGGAAGTACGTCCAGTCCACCGTGGACTTGCTCGTCAGTCGCAAGCGATCCACGTGGAAGTACGCGTCGAGCGCTGGACCGATCGTGGCGGTCAGATCCTTCTGCGGCAGGACGTTGGTGTTGAACACATTCGTATCGACACCCAAATCGTCGATGCGGAAACGAGGGTCGAGCGCCAAGGCTCCGACGTGAAACCGCGCGAGATCCGCCGGATCATCAGACGCCTGCGCAGACGCCGACGCCGGCGTCAGGAGTGCCGCGCACCCCAACAATAGGAAGAGTCTTTTGGACAAGGGTCGTACTCGTGTCCGCGCGGCAAAGCCCCGCCTGTGGGAGGGGCAGCGGAGCCTTGCCGCGCGGTCGAACTTGGTAGAAATAGGGCGAGGCGAGCCGCCTCGCGACAGCGCTACTGGCTGGCGCTGCGGGTGGCAATCGCGAGCGCCGCTGCGGTGCCCGCACCGGCCGCCAACAGCCAGAGCGCTGCCGGGGCCTTGCCACAATCAATATTCACATCGGTCTTGCTGGCCGCCTGAGCCGTCAACGCGAACGGCCCCTCGGTGCAAATGACCTTGTTGTTCTGCCGGGTGCTAATGAGCTCGACCAGCAACTTGCGAGAGATCTCCACGTTGCTGAACGAGAACTGCCCCTGAGGGTTGAGCGGCACGGCCGGTCCGACCGTCTGCCCGGTGGAGGCGTCGCGCAGCTGTACGGTGTAGTTCGAATAAGGCTGCTTCGCCTCATCCGTCGCTTTACCGCTGATGATGCCGCTCGCCTGCTGTGCCATTAGTGGTGACACTCCGAGCGCTAACATCGCGGCCAGTGATGCGGCCATAATCCGTCGAATCGCCATGTAGGTTTTCCTTCTCTCCTTAACGTCACCCAAGGAAGTGCCTTGTTGGTCCCCAAGGAAGTGCCCTGTTGGTCCAACAGGAACACTCATCTTCGGGCAACCACTCACCGAAGTCAAGTACATGAACCGTCAGAATCAGTGAAAATACCTAGGAAAACAGTTACATTTCTGCCATTAATCGGACTCATGCCAGCTACTTTCTGGGACCCAGGAGCGACCGCGCGACCTTGAGTTGGCGCACCTTGCGATAGAGGTTCGTGCGTTGAATACCGAGCGCCTTGGCGGCTTCCCCAACCCGCCCATGGTGCCTGAGCAGAACAGCGCTGATGCATTCCCGTTCGAACCGCGCCTTGGCGTCCTTGAGGGAGATCCCCTCGTCAATCCGGGCAGCCAGGCCGTCCAGCCTGGCATGCTCGAGCACGTCTTCCAGTTGAATGACCGGCCTCCGGACCGCCCGGACGAGGGTATCGACCAGCCCCCGCAGCTCCCGCCCGTTGCCGTGCCAGGGCAGAGCCGCCAGGAGCGCCAGGGCCGACCGGCTGAAGCTCTTCACCGGGACGTCGTGCCGCTCGCAGCAGTGGCGCAGGAAGTACACCGCCAGCAGCGGGAGGTCCTCGCGCCGGCGTCGCAGTGCCGGCACGTCGATCCGGACGTGCGACACGCGTTCGAAGAGATCGCGGCGCAGCCGTCCATCGGCCAGGGACGCGGCGACATCGGCGTCGAGCGCAGCCATGGGCCGCACGTCGAGATCCACAGTCACCTCGCGGTCAGTGAGGACGGCTTCGCGATCGCGCCACAAGCGCGAGAGCCGCGCTTGCACGCGGGCGGGCGCCTCGATCAGATTCGTCAAGTAGAGCGTGCCGTGCTGCGCGCGATAGAACGCCGACGCCGCGGCGACCCGCTCGAGAGCGGCATGACGTCCGGTCTCGTCACGCGCGCCCGTCGTGCCGAACAGCTCACGCTCGAGATCGGGCGGCGACATGGCGCAATCGAGGATGACGAACGGGCCTGCCGGTGTTCCCAGCGTGTGCACCGCGCGCGCCACCAGCTCGCGGCCGCTGTCCGGCTCGCCACAGACCACGACGCCCGAACGCAGCGCTGCCGCATCGCGCACGAGCTCCATCACGTGCCGCATGGCCGGCGACTGCACGAACAGCGCAGACTCGGACGCGCTGCGCGCGAGGCCCTTGGCTGGATCGAACGCATGACGATCGCGGACGTTGGCCACGAGCGCCGCGATGTCGCGTTCGTCGAACGGCCACGGCAACAGATCGGCGACACCGGCATGCAACGCCTCGGCCGCGATGACGGGGTTGGCAGGATCGA
>Ga0111538_10003205_pt1 | contig 22923 bp, 19 predicted proteins | sample SoiMethybrSBSTD1_FD_79669 | JGI IMG/M metagenome (GOLD analysis project Ga0111538, IMG submission 79669) | Bulk soil microbial communities from a Populus tree surrounding site in Tennessee, USA - Soil MetaG P. TD hybrid SBSTD1 (version 2)... | ecosystem: Environmental > Terrestrial > Soil >...
GGTCCGCTCAGCCGATCCGCGTCCATCCGTCCCCGGCGCCTTGCGGCGTCGGAATGAATCGTTTCAAGGAGGCCTGGGTGCCACCTCGCGTCGTCGGGTTACGAGCCGAGCACCATCGCGATCCCACCGGCGTCGGCGCCGCGCGTCCGCGCCTGTCCTGGCGGGTCGAGACCGACGAGCCGGGCTGGATCCAGGCGGCATACGAGGTCGAGGTGTCCACCGGGGACGACTCCGTCCACTATGGACGGATCGAGGCGGCGGACCAGGTCCTTGTGCCCTGGCCGGCCGACCCGTTGACCTCGCGGGCGCGCCGGTCGGTGCGGGTGCGGGTATGGGGACGGGGCCCCGGGACCGGCAGCGGGACCGGCGCACGGAGCGGCGCACGGACCGGCGCCGGTTCGGACTCCGGCGCCGGTTCCGGCTGGAGCGATCCGCTCGTCGTGGAGGCCGGCCTGCTCGACCCGGCCGACTGGACCGCCCGGATGATCGCCGCCGCTGTGGACCCGCCCGGCGACGCCGACGGGCCCGCCGTGCTGCTGCGGCGCGAGTTCCAGGTGCCGGCCCCGGTCGTCGAGGCCCGCCTGTACGCGACGGCGTTCGGCGTCTACGAACTGGAACTCAACGGCCGGCGCGTCGGCGACCACGTCCTCGCGCCCGGCTGGACCAGCTACCACCACCGGCTGCGCTACCAGACCCATGACGTGACCGACCTCGTTCGGGAGGGCGCCAACGCGATCGGCGGCTGGCTCGGCGACGGCTGGTACCGCGGCCGGCTCGGGTTCAATGGGGGCAAGCGGGCCGTCTACGGTCCGCAGACCGGGCTGCTGGCCCAGCTCGAGGTGCGCTGCGCTGACGGATCGGTCCTCGTCATCGGCACCGGCGAGGACTGGCGCGGCGCGGAAAGCGCCATCCTCGCGGCTGGCCTGTACGACGGCGAGCGCCACGACGCCCGTCGCCACGACCCGGCCTGGTCGACGGCCGGATTCGACGACGGCGCCTGGGCGCCGGCGCGGACCGTGCCGTTCGACCCCACCCGGATCGTCGCACCGGACGGGCCGCCGGTGCGTCGCACCGAGACGCTGCGCCCGGTGTCGATCGGTACCGCGCCGTCCGGCGCGACGATCGTCGACTTTGGACAGATTCTCACCGGCCGGCTGCGGATCCGGGTCACCGGCGAGGCCGGGCGGGTGATCCGGCTCCGGCACGCCGAGGTGGTGCAGGACGGCGAGGTCTACATGCGCCCGCTGCGCGGCGCTTCGCAGACCGACGAGTACACCCTGCGCGGCTCCGCCGGCGGAGCCGGCTCCGTCAGCGGGGGGTCGGAGGAATGGGAGCCGCGCTTCACCGTCCACGGCTTCCGCTACGTGGAGGTGACCGGCTGGCCCGGCACCCCCACCGCCGACGACATCGAGGCCGTCGTCTGCCATTCCGACATGACCCGCACCGGTTGGTTCGACTGCTCCGAGCCGGATCTCGTGCGACTGCACGAGAACGTGGTGTGGAGCATGCGGGGCAACTTTCTCGACGTACCGACCGACTGTCCACAGCGCGACGAGCGGCTCGGCTGGACCGGGGATCTCGCCGTGTTCGCACCGACCGGAGCGTTCCTCTACGACTGCGCCGGCGTGCTCACCTCCTGGCTGGCCGACCTCGCGGCCGAGCAGGAGGAGCACGGAACGGTTCCGTTCTACGTCCCGTGGATCGAGCTCGCCTTCCCGGCGCGGCCCGCCGCGGTGTGGGGCGACGCCGCCGTCGACGCGCCGTGGGTGCTGCACGAGCGGTACGCCGACGAGGGCCTGCTACGCGCCCAGTACCCGAGCATGTGCGCCTGGGTGGACCAGATCGCGGCGATCGCCGGCGAGAAGCGGTTGTGGGACACCGGGTTCCAGTTCGGCGACTGGCTCGACCCGGCGGCGCCGCCCGACCGGCCGGCCGCCGCGCGCACCGATCCCAGCCTCGTAGCCACCGCCGCCCTGGCCCGAAGCGCCCGCACGCTCGCCCGCGTCGCCGCGATCCTGGGTGAGGAGGCCGACCACCGCCGGTACGCCGCACTCGCCGCCGACGTGTCGGCCGCGTTCAACGACGAGTTCGTCACGCCGGGCGGCCGCCTGGCCAGCGACGCCCAGACCGCGTACGCGCTCGCGCTCACCGCCGGCCTGCTGGAGAAGGCGGAGCAGCGCGAGCGGGCCGGGCGCCGGCTGGTGGAACTCGTCGCCGCCGAGAACCACCGCATCGGCACCGGTTTCGTCGGCACGCCGCTCATCTGCGACGCGCTGGCGGGCGTCGGCGCCGACGACACCGCGTACCGCCTGCTGCTGCAGCGCGAGTGCCCGTCCTGGCTGTACCCGCTGACGATGGGCGCAACCACGATCTGGGAGCGTTGGGACAGCATGCTTCCCGACGGCTCGGTCAACCCGGGCGAGATGACCTCGTTCAACCACTACGCGTTCGGTGCGGTCGCCGACTGGCTGCACCGGCGGGTGGCCGGCCTCGCACCGGCCGCACCGGGGTACCGGCGCGTCGCCGTGCGACCCCGGCCCGGCGGCGGCCTGACGTCGGCGTCGGCGACGCACGACAGCCCGTACGGCCGCATCCGGGTTGCCTGGCGCCGCGACGGGGCCGCGCTGCACGTCGACCTGACGCTGCCGCCGGGCGTCACGGCGCTCGTCGAACTGCCGGCCGACTCGTTCGCGCCGGTCGAGGTCGGTTCCGGCCGGCACGAGTTCACCTGCGCGTTCCGGCCCGCCGCCGAAGACCCCACCGCAGATCCACCCACCCGGAGGTAAGGAACATGCACAGACGCGCCGCACTCGCCGTCGCCGCCGCGGGTCTGCTCGCCCTCGGCGCCTGCAGCGCCGGCGACCTCGGCTCCAGCGACGATGGAACGACGGTGTCGTTCCTCGTCGACAACGAACCGTCCACGGTGAAGAACTCCGAAGCGCTCGCGAAGGCCTTCAACGCCAAGAACCCCGGCATCAAGGTGAAGGTGGAGACCCGGCCGCAGGGCGGTGAGGGCGACAACATCGTCAAGACGAGGCTCGCCACGGGCGACATGGCCAACGTCTTCGCCTACAACTCCGGCTCCCTGTTCCAGGCGCTCAAGCCCGAGCAGAACCTGGTGGCGCTCGACGACCAGGCCTACCAGAGCACTATCGACCAGGTGTTCAAGACGACGGTGACCTCCGGCGGCAAGGTGTACGGCGCGCCGTACGGCGCCGCGGTCGGTGGCGGCATCCTGTACAACAAGGCCGTCTACAGCCGGCTCGGGTTGCAGGTTCCCAAGACCTGGGCCGAGTTCATGGCCAACAACGCGAAGCTCAAGGCGGCCGGCGTGGCCCCGGTGGTGCAGACGTACCAGGACACCTGGACGTCGCAGGTGATCGTGCTCGGCGACTTCCACAACGTCGCGGCCGCCCAGCCCGACTTCGCCGACAAGTTCACCAAGAACCAGGCCAAGTTCGCCACCACGCCGGCGGCGCTGCGCAGCTTCCAGCGACTGCAGGAGATCCACGACGCCGGCTACCAGAACTCGGACTTCGCCTCGTTGAAGCTCGAGCAGGGGCTGAAGATGCTCGCCGAGGGCGGCGGGGCGCACTTCCCGATCCTGACGTTCGCGCTCGCGACGCTCGCCGCCAACAACCCCGACCAGGTGAAGGACGTCGGGTTCTTCGCGCTGCCGGGCGACGACGCCGACAAGTTCGGGCTCACCGTCTGGGAGCCGGGTGCCTTCTACATCCCCAAGTCCACCACCGGCGCGAAGCTCGACGCCGCCAAGAAGTTCGTCGCGTTCGCCGTCAGCAAGGAGGGCTGCGACACGATCATCAAGACCACGACGCCCGGCGGCCCGTTCGTCATCAAGGGATGCACGCTGCCGGACAACGTTCCGCCGGCGGTCAAGGACATGCAGCCGTACTTCGACTCGGGCGCCAACAGCCCCGCGCTGGAGTTCCTCTCGCCGGTGAAGGGCCCGGCGCTCGAGCAGATCACCGTCGAGGTCGGCTCCGGCATCCGCAAGGCGGCCGACGGCGCCGCGCTCTACGACCAGGACGTCAAGAAGCAGGCGCAGCAACTCGGGTTGCCGGGCTGGTCATGACTTCCACCGTCGAGGACCGACGGGCGGAGACCCGTGGCACGGCGGCCGCCATCGGCCGCCGCGCCCGGGCGCGCAGCGCCTACCCGTACTGGTTCTACCTGCCGGCGGCGATCGTGTACGGGGTGCTGTTCATCGTGCCCACGTTCGCGTCGTTCTACTTCAGCCTCACCCGGTGGACCATCTTCGACTACAAGTTCATCGGGCTGGACAACTTCATCCAGTTCTTCCAGGAACCCGCGCTGGTCAAGGGTTTCACCAACACCATCATCTACGCGGTGGTGACCTCCGGGCTCAAGGTCGTGCTCGGACTGCTGCTCGCGGTCCTGCTCACCTCGCGGATCGTGGCCCGCGGCTACCTGCGCTCGGTGGTGTTCTTCCCGGTGCTCGTCAGCACGATCGGCGTCGGCATCACGTTCACCGTGCTGATGAATCCGCAGCACGGGCTCATCAACCGCTGGCTGGCAGTCGTCGGCGTCGACGGGCCGGCCTGGCTCACCGACCCGTCGTACGCGCTGCTGTCGGTGGCGCTCGTCGCCGTCTGGAAGGGTGTCGGGCTGGCCACGATCATCTACATCGCCGGCATCGTCTCGATCCCGCAGGACTACTTCGAGGCGGCCCGGGTCGACGGTGCGTCGTCGTTCCAGTCGTTCCGGCACATCGTGCTGCCGCTCGCGCGGCCGGCCACGGTGACCGTGGTCATCCTGTCGCTGATCGGCGGCCTGCGCTCGTTCGACCTGGTGTGGTCGATGACGCGCGGCGGGCCGGGATTCACCTCCGACGTCATCGCGTCGGTCATCTACAAGCAGTACCAGGCCGGGTTCTACGGGCTGTCCACGGCCGGAAACGTGGTGCTGTTCCTCGTGGTGACCGCGATCGTCGTCCCGTTGTTCTGGTTCCTCAGCCGCCGGGAGGTCGAACAGTGAAACGCAGGCGCAGCTACGGGCTGAGCGCGGTCGCCATCCTGGTGTCGGCAGTGGTGTTCGTCGTGCCGTTCGCGTTCATCGCGATCACGGCGGTCATGGACACCCGGCAGTCGGCCGAGCTCCAGTTCTCCTGGCCGCGCCACTTCCACATCGTCGACAACTTCGTCGAGGTGGTCACCACCCGCGACTACATGCTCATCATCGCGTTCATCAACAGCACGATCCTGACGGTGTGCAGCGTGACGGCGATGGTGGTTCTCGCCGCGATGGTGGCGTTCGTGCTGCAGCGCCGGCAGAGCCGGTGGACCGGGGTCGTCAACTTCCTCGTGCTGTCGGGGCTCATCATCCCGCCGGCCGTCGTGCCGACGATCTGGGTGCTGCAGGGCCTCGGGCTGTTCCGGACGATGGTCGGGTTGATTCTTGTGGAGATCGCCTTCGGGCTGTCGTTCAGCATCCTGCTGTTCCGCGCGTTCATCGCGACGATCCCGCGCGAACTCGACGAGGCGGCCATCATCGACGGCGCCGGCCCGCTGCGGCTGTTCTTCCGCGTCATCTTCCCGTTGCTGCGTTCGGTGGCGATCACCGTGGTCGTCGTGCAGTCCGTTGTGGTCTTCAACGACTTCACCAACCCGCTGTACTTCCTGCCCGGCGAGCAGAACGCGACGGTGCAGCTGACGCTCTACAACTTCCAGAGCCAGTACGGCACGCAGTACAACCTGCTGTTCATGAACATCCTGCTCATCACGATCCCGCCGCTGGTGATGTTCCTGTTCTTCAACCGGCAGATCGTCGCCGGCATGACGGCCGGCGCCATCAAAGGGTGACGGTCAGCCGCTGCGCGGGGCGGCGTTGCCGATGCCCTTGACCGTCCCGACGATCTTCTTGTCGTCGCCCCAGGCATAGCAGCGCACCCAGTGGTCGCCCTTGTCCCACTCCTCCTCGGCGGTGCTCCAGACCAGGTAGCCCACCTGAATCTTGTCGCGGCTGCCGCCGAGATACCGGGCGACGGTGTCCCAGCAGCCGTCGTAGATCGACTCGCGCTGCTTGTCGGTCGGCTCCTCGGTGCCGGGTGCCTTGAACGACCCCGCGTACTCGGCGTCGTGTGCCTGTGCGCAGTCGACCGGTTCCAGGTCGTCCCAGCCGTTGTCGGGCTTCTTGCCGATGACGTTGCCGCACCGCAGGGCCACGGGTGCCGCCCCGCTCAGCGCGCCGGCGAGCGAACTGTTCCGCTTCACGACGACGTCGGTGTACATGAACTTGGTCTCGATGAGCTCGCAGCGGAACCAGCGCCCGCCGCCGTCCCACTGCCGGGCCTGCGGCACCGTGATGTCGAGGTAGAGGCGGCCGTTGTACCACTCTGCGCCGAGGAACTGCGCGGCCTTGGCCTCGCATTCGGCGAACGCGGCCACGTAGTCGGGGTGACCGACCGTGGGCACCGCGGCGACGTTCGGCGGGAACTGGCCGACGTGGTACGTCTCCACGGCGTGCTGCTGGTCGCACGGCAGCCGGTCGGAGGCCGCCGCGTCGATGCGGTTCGCGTTCGTGAGCGACGAGGCGTAGCAGACACCCGACGGCGGGACGATCGGTGCCGCCGAGGGCAGCGCGCCCCAGTCGTCGACCACGTCGCCGTCGCCGCCGGCCGGCGCGCAACCACCGAGCGTCGCGACGAGCGCGACCGTCACTATCAGCCACCGGGGTCCCCGCGTCATGGCGGTTATCTTCGATGGCCAAGTCAAGCCGGACGATGGCCCACCTGTTCGACCCGATGGGCCGGACGTACCGGATCGCATCGCCCGTTCGTCGGAGACGTGGCTGTTGGCTTGGCTACTGGCCGCACAATGCAGCCATGACGAGTCCGGTCCTCGCCGCCGACACCTGGGGAATCTCCGGGCCGCGGTTCCTCCTCTATTTCGCGGTCGCCGCCCTGGTGTCGTTCTTCCTGTCCGGTTTCATCCGGCGGGCGCTGTATCGCGGGTCGGTCCGGCCCGGGTGGGAGCCGAACGCCGAGCAGCTCGCGTACTTCTCCGGTGGTGCCCGGCAGGCGGTGCTCGCCGCGCTCGCCGGCCTGCGGGCCGATCAGGCGGTCAGTTCCGTGGGCGGGCGGTTGACGGTCACCGGCCGGGTCAGCCCCGCGCCGAGCCAGCTGACCTGGGCGGTGTACCAGGCCGCGGAGCGCGGTGCGCGCGCCCGCGGGCTGGAGAACGATCCGACGCTGAGGCCGGCGCTGAACGACCTGCGTGACGTGCTGCGCAGCCAGGGCTGGCTGCTGTCGTCCCGGCAGAAGTTGATGATCGCCCTCGTCGGGACGCTGCCGGTCATCGCCGTCGTCGTGCTCGGCCTCGCCCGGATTCAGGCGGGACTCGCCAACCACAAGTCGGTCGGGCTCCTCATCGCGTTGACCGCCGTCGTCGGCGTCGTGGCGTTCATCCTGGTGCTGGGCACCGGTGACGAGAGCCGGGCGGGTAACCGGCAGCTGGAGGTCATGCGGTCCCGATACCACCACCTCAACCCCGGCTGGAACCCGTCGATGGCCACCTACGGCGCGACCGGTGCCGCGTTGTCGGTCGGGTTGTTCGGCGCGGGGGCGTTATGGGCCGCCGATCCGGCGTTCGCGACCGACGTCGAGCGGATGTACGGCAGCACCGGCGGGTCGAGCAGCAGTGGCAGCAGTTGCAGCAGTGGCAGCAGTTGCAGCAGCAGTAGCAGCAGTTGTGGCGGCGGGAGCAGCTGCGGCGGCGGTGGCGGAGGCTGCGGGGGATGATCGTCGAGCCCTCACAGTAACCAGGGGTCGATGTCGGCACCGCGACCGCGCGGCGGATCGGTGACGACGGGCGGGGGCGGGCGTCGCCGCCGCACGACGTTCACGGCGCGTCCGCGCACGCGCCCCAGCAATCCCGGTACGCCGGCACCGAGCCGGGTCAGGTCGCGCGCCCGCGGACCGGTCGGCGGATCCCGCGGCAGCGAACCCGCGGCCACCAGCCAGCGCGGCAGGCCGAGCAGTCGCAGCACGGTGGACAACCGCTCCGACTCGATGACGCTGTCCGGGTCGAGCTCCTCGGCCAGCGCTTCGGCGAGGTCGTCGGCGGAGTCGGGACGGTCGCAGAGGGCGGCGAACGCGTCGGCATTCTCGACGCCGAGCGGCTCGGACAGCACACCGTCGCTCGCCGGGAACCCGTGGGACGGGTCGCTGATGTAACGCCCGACCTCGTCGCCGTCCGCCCAGGCAACGATCAGGAGCTGACGGTCGTCGGCCACCCGGAAGGCGAGGACCGGTCCCGCGAGCCGCTGGGCGAGCCATTCCCCGACGCCGACAACGCCGCGCCGCCCGGCGGCGACGGTGCCGTCACCCGATGCGGCGACGGCGAACCGCCAGCCGTCCTCGGGCGGGGCGACCCAGCCGCTGAACCGCACCTCGCGTAGCGCGGAGATCAGGTCGCTGGTCGCCGGGACCGCGACGGCCGCGTAGGTGTAGCCGGACGGACCCTTCTCCTCCCAGCTGTGCGGCCCCGGCAGATAGGTCATGAGCTGAATGATGCCGCGCAATAGGGAGATGCACGTATGCCGTCCCGATGTCGCGAATCGGCGGATGGGCTGCGCCGCGCGCAGGGGCGGACGAGCATCGGCGTCGTGACCGACAACGCGGCTTTGCGGCTGGCGGCGATGGCCGACGGCTACCTCACCACCCAGTTGCTGTACGTGGCCGTCCGGCTCGGCCTCGCCGACGAGCTCGCCGCCGGTCCGCGCGCCGGCGCCGACGTGGCCGCCGCGGTTGGCGCCGACCCCGACGCGGTCACCCGCGTCATGCGCGGCCTGTGCCTCGACGAGGTGTTCGTCGAGCACGACGACGGCCGGTTCGCGCTCGGTCCGCTCGGCGAGTACCTCCGCGACGGCGTACCGGGATCGCTGCGCGGGCCGGTGCTCGTCCGCGGCGGTCTCTACTATTCGGCGACGGGCGATCTGCTGCACGCCACCCGCACCGGCTCCGCCGGGTTCGAGCGCGTGTACGGGCGCCCGTTCTTCGACCATCTCGACCGCGACGCCGGGGACGCGACGCTGTTCCAGGCGTCGATGGCCGGGCGGGCCGAGCACGAGGCCGCCGCGGTGCTGGCCGCCTACGACCTGTCCGGCCGCACCCACCTCGTCGACGTCGGCGCCGGGCCGGGCGTGACCACCCGGGCCGCGCTCCGCGCGCTGCCCGGGTTGCGCGCGACCCTGTTCGACCGGCCCGGGATGCTGGAGCGGGCCCGAACGGAGTTGACGGGCGCGGGGCTCGCGGAGCGGTGCGCGTTCGTCGAGGGTGATTTCTTCGACGCCGTACCGCCCGACGGCGACGTGTACCTGCTCTCCCGGGTCCTGCACGACTGGGTCGACGAGGACGCGGTACGGATCCTCAAGTCCTGCCGGGCCGCCATGCGGCCGGGTGCACGGCTGCTGGTCGTCGACGCCGTGCTGCCCACCCGCGCCCGTGACATGCCGGCGGCGATCCGCATGGACCTGATGATGCTGATCCTGCTGGGCGCGCGGGAGCGCACCGCGGAGGAGTTCCGGCGGGTGCTCTCGAACGCCGGGTTCGAGCTCCGGCGCATCGTGCCCACCGGCTCACCCACGGGGCTGGCCGTTGTCGAGTGCGAAGTTCCCAACAGCGCCATGCCGGTGCCGTCGTCGGGGTAGCGTCGGTCGACATCTTGTGGCCGTCGACGGCTCGGGAAACCGGGCCGGGAGCCGAGGCACGGTGCGCTGGCGAACATGGGGGAACGCGGGCGGCTCGGTGCGACGCCGGGGACGACCGTTGCGGCTGTACCTGGTGTGGCTCACCGTGCTCTTCGTGATGGCGGCCGCGGCCGCGATCTGGTCCGGCTGGGTTCAGGCGGAGCGCGACGCGCTGTCCGCCGCCCGCACCGACGCCGCGTACGCCGCCGGCAAGGCGGCCGCCCAGTTGAGCCGCAGCGTGGCCGTGGTCCAGGACTCGGTGGCGGCGGTTGCCTCGAACCCCGCCGTGGGGCAGATCTACACGAACCCGGGCCTGTGCCGGCTCACCTTCAGCCTCGGTGGCGAGGAGGACGGCCACCTTGACGTGTTGCGTCCCGACGGCTCGTTGGCCTGCTCGTCACGGCCGCCTACCGGGGATGCCGTGACGGGAGCGTACGTCGGGGCGCCGTGGCTGTCGGCGGCGCTGCGGGCACCGTCGACGAGCGGACCCGTCGTGGACGCGCGGACCGGTCGTCCCGCGGTGGTGGTCTCCGCGCCCGCCGCCGGCTACGGCGTGGTCGCCGCGTTCGTCGATCTGGTCGCGGTCGGCACCGTGGCGGGCGATCAGTTCAGCGGCGCCCGCGGCCTGGAGTTGCTGATCGCGAACGAGGGCGAAAGCGTGGTCCTCGCCCGCTGGCCCGATCCCGCGCGGTGGGCCGGCACCGCGGTTCGCGACAGCCGGTTCGTGACGCCCAACGGGTCCGGCGACGGCGTCGACGTCACCGGGACCCGGCGGGTTTACCGATGGGCCACGGTGGACGGAACCGGCTGGACCGTGCTCGCCGGGGCCGATCGGCGGCAGGCGCTGGCACAGGCACACCGGTTGGCGCGGCGGCAGACGCTGATCGCCGGCCTCGGGCTGCTCGCGGGTCTCGCTGCCACGTGGCTGGTCCATCGGCGCATCACCCGTCCGATCGAGCGGCTGCGCGCCGCGATGGGCGGCGCCGCGACGTCAGGTGTCGCGGCAGCCGCCATCCCGGCCGGCGGTCCGCGCGAGATCGGCGACCTCAGCGCCGAGTTCGCCGAGCTGCTGACCACTGTGGACAGGGAGCTCACCGAACGGCGGCGCGCCGAGGAACTGGCTCGCGAGCACGAGCGCAACTACCGCCAGATATTCGAGTCCAGCCCGTTCCCGATCTACCTGTACGACACCGGGACGCTGGCGATCGTCGGCGCGAACGAGGCGGCCGTGGACTACTACGGCTACTCCCGGGACACGTTGCTCACGTTGACCGTCGCCGACCTGTGCCCCGATCACGACGCGACCGGGACCGCCGACCGGACACATCGCCAACGCAACCGGAAGCGCGACGGCACACTGACGGTGGTCGACGTGACCTCGCACGTGACGTCGTTCGGGGGTCGCTCCGTGCGGTGCGCCGTCATCGACGACGTCACCGACCGGGAGCATCTCGAGCGGCGGCTGCGCCAGTCCGACCGGCTGGAGAGCCTCGGCCAACTGGCCGGCGGGATCGCGCACGACTTCAACAACCTGCTCGGCATCATCACCGGGTACGCCAGCATGTCCGCGGCCGACCTCGAACCGGTCGCGGCCGCCGACCCGGCCTGGCGGACGCTGCACCACGACCTCACCGAGATCGTCGCCGCCGGCGACCGGGCCGCCGGGCTCACGCGTCAGCTGTTGGCGTTCGCCCGTGCCGACGCCGTTGCCGAGGCCCGCGTGCTCGACCTGAACACCGTCGTCGTGGGCCTGGAGTCGATGCTGCGCCGCACCCTCGGCGAGGACATCACGCTCGTCACGAGCCTGACGGAGGATCCTGGCCTGGTGAAGGCGGACGTCGGGCGGCTCGAACAGGTACTCGTCAACCTCGCCGTCAACGCACGCGACGCCATGCCGACCGGCGGCACGCTCACCGTCGACACGGATGTGTGCACAGTGGACGCGCACATGGCGGCGCAGCACCCCGGCCTGCGCACCGGGCGCTACGCGCGGCTGCGGGTCAGCGACACCGGTGAGGGCATGAGCCGGGCCACCCTGGACCGCGCGTTCGAGCCGTTCTTCACCACCAAACCCAAGGGACACGGGACGGGGCTCGGCCTCGCCACCATCTACGGAATCATCACGCAGGCCGGTGGGCACGCTCAGATCTACTCGGAGTTGGGGCAGGGAACGACGTTCACGGCCATGCTCCCGCTCACCGACGAACCGCTCGCGGTGCCCGAAGACCAGTCACTGGGCGAGTTGACCGGCGCCGGCGAGACAGTGCTACTGGTAGAGGACGACGACAGCCTACGGGCGCTGACCGAGCGGATCCTCCATCGCAGGGGCTACGTGGTGCTGTCCGCGGCGACGGCGGCCGAGGCCATCAGGCTCGCGGCGACGCACGACCGCATCGACCTGCTCCTCACCGACGTGGTGATGCCCGACTCGAGCGGCCCGGAGATCGCCGTGGCGCTGCGCCGCCAGCACCCAGCGCTTCCGGTGGTCTACATGTCCGGCTACGCCGAGTCGATCCTCGCGACCCGGACCGAGCTACCGGCCGGGGCGACGCTGCTGCACAAGCCGGTCAGCGCGCACCAGTTGTTGAGCACGATCCCGCGCGTCATGAAGGCGCGACCTGTCACGGCCTAGACCCTCAGTCGTCGACGTCGACGCTCAGCCGGACCGTCACCAGGTCGCCGACGTCGATCTCCTCGGCTTTGCGTACCCAGGTCTTCACCGGCACGATGTAGCGCCCGTCCTTGGGGTACAAGGATGTCGTCCACGTCGTGTCCCTGATCTGGGCGGTGACCGGGATCATGCCCCAGCCATAGCTCACCAGCGATGCACTCTGCTGCAGTTCGCGGCAGCCGTCCTCCGGGACGGTGATGAAGTGCCACGGCGACGGACCGCGCCAGAACCACAGCTCGGCGGTGAACTCCAGTTCCATGACGCCTTCAGGTTTCTTCCACCGGTACGCGGCTGCCGTGGTGGCAGTGCAGCACCGCACAGGGTACGTCGAGGGTGCACGACTCGGTCATGAGGGGACCATAACGCGACCGCGGCGCGGCTCGCCCGCCGATATCCACAACTGAAGTTGTGCAACCTTCGTGGAGCGTGTATCGTTCCCGCCGTGGATGCGGTGAAGGGCCATTGCGACCCGGCGTTCGCGGCCGTTCGCGAGGCGCTGGCGGATGTGCTCGCCGAGCCGGGAGAACTCGGCGCGGCGGTGAGTGTCATGGTCGGCGGCCGGAGTGTGGTCGACGTCTGGGGTGGCTTCGCCGACACGGCGCGGTGGCGGCGCTGGGAGCACGACACGCGCTGCTGCGTGTTCTCGGCGGGCAAGGGTCCGCTGGCGATCCTGGCCCACCTCGTCGTCGCCGCGGGCCGGTTGTCGCTCGACAGCCCGGTGCACGAGGTGTGGCCCGAGTTCGCGGCGGGCGACAAGGCGGGCGACAAGGCCGGCGACAAGGACGGCGGGAAGGATCGCGTCACACTGCGCGACCTGCTCACCCACCGGGCCGGGCTGCCGGCGGTGCGGGCCGACCTTCCGGCCGGTGCCATGTTCGACTGGACGGCGATGACGTCGGCCCTGGCCGCCGAGCGTCCATGGTGGACACCGGGCACGCGCCATGGCTACCACCTGACGACGTTCGGCTGGCTCGTCGGCGAGGTGGTCCGCCGGGCGACCGGCGCCGCCGTCCCCGACGCCATGCGCACCCTGCTCACCGGGCCGGTCGGATCCGGCTTCACGTATGGCGTGGCGACGGGAGACGTCGCGGAATGTCCGCCGCCGCAACCCGCGCAGCCAGCCGCAAACGCGCCGATGGACGTCCTTCCGGAACCGAGCGCGGCGCTGATCCGGGCGCTGACCAACCCGCCCGACATGCTCATGCCGGATCTGGAGCGCTCGGCACAGTGGCGCGCCGCCGTCATACCGGCGTCGAACGGCTACGCGACGGCGCGCGACCTGACCGCCGTCTACGCAGTGATGTCCACGCCGGAGCGGCTGCCCGACGCGGTGCTCGCCGACCTGGTCACCGAGCAGGCGCACGGGCCCGACGAGGTGCTCGGCGAGACCTCCCGATTCAGTTGCGGCCTCATGCTGCCCGGGGAGTTGCGGCCATTCGGGCGAGGTGGCCGGGTCGCCGGGCACAGCGGCACCGGCGGCGCGCTGGCATTCGCCGACGTCGACGCCGGGCTCGCCTTCACCTTCGTGCCCAACCGGCTGCTCACCAGCGGCGTCGGTGGGGATCCACGCTGGCCACGGCTGCTCGACGCGGTCTACGGCTGCGTCGGGGCCGCCTGATGCCCCGCCAGCGTCGCACCCGGCCGCTTCCCATCGAGCAGGATCCGTACCTGCTCCTCGTTGCCTGCACGGCCGCCGGCACCGAGCGGATCGAGCGGCACGTTGCGGCCGACGGGTTTCCTGCGGTGCGTGAGAGCCACGGCTACCTGATCCAGCACCTCGTGCCCGGGCCGAAGACCATCGGCCAACTGGCGACGCTGCTCGGCATGACCCAGCAGGGCGCCTCGAAGTGCGTCAGCGAACTCGAAGCAGCCGGGCACGTCGCCCGCCGCAGCGACGAGCGAGATGCCCGGGTCCGCGTCGTCGCACTGACCGAGCACGGCTGGGCCGCCGTCGACGCCGCCCGCGCCGCCCGCAAGGACCTGCGCGACGCACTGCGCGATCGCCTCGGTGCCGACCGGTACGAGGAGTTCCGCGCCGCGCTCGTCGAGGTCGCCGCGTGGTCGGGCGGGCTCGACCGGTTGACCGACCGCGCGCTCACCCCGGGCCGCTGAATGGATCCGTTCCGGGCACTGTCCACAGTGGCGTCGGCGGGCGCACCGACCCGACTCCTGCTCGTGCGGCACGGTGCGACCGGTCACACCGCGGCTGGCCGCTACTCCGGGCGCGGCGAGATTCCGCTGAGCGCCGAGGGTGCGGCGCAGGCGGACGCCGTGGCCGCGCGGATCGCGGGTGAGTTCGGCGCGGTGGCGGCCGTGGCGACCTCGCCGCTGCGCCGGTGCCGCGACACGGCCGGGCCGGTCGCCGCCGCGTGCGGCCTCGCCGCGACCGTCGAACCGGACCTCGCCGAGTGCGACTTCGGACGCTGGGAGGGCCTCACGTTCGGCGCAGCCGCGAGCGCCTGGCCCGCCGAGCACGCGGCCTGGCTGGTGTCGACGGCCGTCGCGCCGCCCGGCGGCGAGTCGTTCGATGCGGTGGCCGCCCGGGTCGGCCGGTTCGTCGAGAACGCGCGCCGCGAGAATCCCGGTGGGAACGTCGTGGTGGTGTCGCACGCGTCGCCGCTGAAGCTCGTGCTGCGCGCCGCCCTCGGCGCCGGCGCCGAGGCGCTGCATCGGCTCGTGCTCGCTCCGGGTGGACTGTCCATTGTGGAAGTATGGCCGGACGGCGGCGTTGCCGTCCCGCGCGTCAACGACACCTGCCATCTGGGGGAGACACGGTGCGGACCCTGATCACCGGCGGTGTCCGGTCCGGCAAGTCGCGGCATGCCGAAACGATCGTGGGCACGGGGCCGGTCCGCTACGTCGCGCCGGGCTACCCGCCGGGCGACGACGCCGAGTGGGCCGCGCGGATCGCGGCGCACCGGGCCCGCCGGCCGGCGCACTGGGAGACCGTCGAGACGATCGACGTCGCCGCAATCCTCGGCGCCGCGACCGCCGGCGAGGTGCTGCTCGTCGACTGTCTCACCACGTGGCTCACCCGGCACCTCGACCGGGCCGGCGCGTGGACCGACGCGGAGGGCTGGAACGCCAGAATCGACGGGGAGACCGATCAACTCGTCGCCGCGTGGCGCACCACAAGAGCCACGGTGGTGGGTGTGACCAATGAGATCGGCCTCGGCGTCGTGCCGGCGACCGCGTCGGGCCGGATGTTCCGCGACCGCCTCGGCACGCTGAACCAGCGGATCGCGGCGGCCAGCGACCGTGTCCACCTCGTTGTCGTCGGGCGGGTGCTCGACCTCAGCGCGGCGCCGACCGTCTGAGTCAGGCGACGGCGAGAACGACGAGCGCTGCCGCGACGGCGACCTCGACGCAGCCGCCAAGCACGTCTCCGGTGACCCCACCGAGGCGTGTCACGCATCGCCGCAGCAGCACGGCGGCCGCGGCGTACGCGGCGGCCACGGCCACCGCGCCGGCCCACCACGGCGCCGTCAGGAGCGCCGCGCCGGCCACCGAGACCGCGGCCACGCCGAGCGCCGCCCACGGCGGCACGCTCCCGGCGACGGTGGCGCCGAGGCCCTCGGGCCGCGCGGCCGGAACACCGCGGGCGCATGCCGTCGAGAGCACCGACCGGCCAGCGGTCACCGCGATCAGCAGCGGCCACAGCCGGTCGACCACAGTGGACAGTGCGGCCACCTGGATCAGCAGCACAAGCACGACCGTGGCCGTGCCGGCCGGCCCGGTGTCACCGCGGCGCATGACGCCCAGCGCGCGCTGCCTGTCGTAGGAGGCGGCCAGCCCGTCGGCGGTGTCGGCGAGGCCGTCCAGGTGCAGCCCGCGGCTGCTCAGGGCGATGGCCGCCACGGCGATGGCGGCCACCAGCAACGGCGGCGCCTCGATCCAGCGCCCCAGCGCGACGATCCCCACGGCCGAGAGCGCGACGAGGATGCCGGCCAGCGGCGCCAGGATCATCGCTGTGCCGGCCACCGCGCGGTCGACGCGGGACGGCGCCGGCACCCGCAGCGCGGTCAGCGTGCCGAGCGCCATCCACAGTGGATTCACGGGCCGATGCCGCCGGGGCTGGAGCCGGCCCCGGCGGGGTCGCCAGGACCGCCGCCGGCGTCGGCGCCGCCCGCCACGCCGAGGTCGCCGAGTGTGCCCATCTCCGCGAGCAGCGCCTGCGCCGTGCGCAGCACCGGCAGCGCGGTCACCGCGCCACTGCCCTCGCCGAGTCGCATCCCGAGATCGAGGATCGGGTCCAGGCCGAGGGCAGCCAGGGCCAGCCGCTGCGACGGCTCGGTCGAGCGGTGACCGGCCAGCCACCAGTCGACTGCCGACGGCACGGCCCGGCCGGCGACGAGCGCGCAGGCGCTGGAGAAGACGCCGTCCAGGAGCACCGGCACGCCGCGGCCGGCCGCGCGCAGCAGGAAACCGACGGTGGCGGCGGCGTCGGCGCTGCCCAACGCGGTCAGCGATCCGAGCGCTCCCGGTGCGCGCGGCCGTGACAGCGCGGCCGCGACCACCGATGTCTTGTGTACCAACGTGGGTGCGTCGATCCCGGTCCCCGTTCCGACGACATCGGCGGCCGGCACGCCCAGTTCGGCCGCCACGAGCGCCGCGGCGACGGTGGTGTTGCCGATGCCCATGTCGCCGGGGATCAACAGGTCCACACCGCCGTCGACGACGGCGTCGGCTATCGCGGCGCCCGCGGCGACGGCACGTGCGGCCTCGCCCGGCCCCAGCGCGTCCTCGCGGTCGATGACGCCGCTGCCGCGCCGGACCTTGTGCGCAGCCACGGCTGGGGGAAGGCCGGGCAGGTCCGCGTCGACGGCGATGTCGTACACCCGAAGCGCGACGCCGTGCAGGCGCGCCGCGACGCTGACCCCGGCCATCCCGGCCAGGAACGCCCCGACCATCGCGCCGGTCACCGCGCTCGGATACGCCGAGACGCCCTCACCCGCGACGCCGTGGTCGCCGGCGAACACGACCGCCGTCACCCGGTCCAGCGGCGCTGGCGGGCACCGGCCCTGCGCGCCGGCCAGCCACGCGGCCAGGTCTTCCAGCCGGCCCAGCGCACCGAGCGGCTTGACGAGCGTGTCGAGCCGGGCGCGGGCGGCCGCCTCCGCGGCAGCGGAGCGCGGGGCGACCGGATCGCCGAGGCCCACAGGCAACTCCACCGTCACCCACCGATGATCGCACGGCGAACGCGTCAGGTATCGCCGGGCTTGACCAGCCCCGTCTCATACGCGAGGACCACAGCCTGCGCACGGTCGCGCAACTCCAGCTTCGCGAAGATGCGGGCCACGTGCGTCTTCACCGTCGCCTCGCTCAGCGTCAGCGTCTTGGCCAACTCGGCGTTGGACCTGCCGCGCCCGAGCAGCGTGAGCACCTCCAACTCGCGCCGCGTCAGCACGGCCAGGTCTCGGTGCACGGCCGGCACCTGCGAGTCGTCGGAGGCGAAGCGCTGCACCAGCCGCCGCGTGATCGACGGCGCGAGCAACGCGTCGCCGGTGTCCACGAGCCGGATCGCGGCGGCCAGGTGGTCGGCTGTGACGTCCTTGAGCAGGAAGCCGCTCGCCCCGATCGCCAGCGCCGCGTAGACGTACCGGTCGAGGTCGAACGTGGTGAGCATGAGCACCCGGCAGCCGGGGCTCTGTGCGAGGATCTGCCGGGTCGCCTCCAGACCGTCCATTGTGGGCATTCGAATGTCCATCAGGACGACGTCCGGGCGCAGCCGGCGTTCGGCCGCAACCGCCTCGACGCCGTCGGCCGCCTCGCCGACCACGTCGATGCCCCGGGCGGTGAGAATGAGCCGGAAGCCGGCCCGGATCAGTTCCTGATCGTCGGCGATCAGGACGCGCGGCGCTGTCACGCGGGGTCCACCGGGATCCGGGCCCGTACCCGGTAGCCACCGCCGAGGCGGCGCCGGGCGTCGAGATCGCCGCCGTAGACCGCGACCCGCTGCCGAAGGCCGAGCAGTCCCCGCCCGGCGCCGTCGCCGCCGCGGGCCGGCGTCGAGGCGCCGTCGCCGCCATGCGCCGGCGCCGACGCACCGTCGCCGCCATGCGCCGGCGCCGACGCGCCGCCGGTGAGCACGCTCGGCCCGGAGTTCAACACCTCCACCCGCAGCGCCCGGTCGGAGTACCGGATCGTCACCTCCGCCTTGCCGCCGGCCCCGTGCTTCAACGCGTTCGTCAGCGCCTCCTGCACGATCCGGTAGGCCGTCACGTCGACACCGCCCGGCAGCGGCCGGGGCTCCCCGGAGATGCGCACATCGACGGGCAGTCCGGCGAACGCGATACGGTCGATCAGCGGGCTCAGCCGGCTCAGGCTGGGCTGCGGCGCCAGGCCGGCATCCGGCGCGTCGTCGTCTTCGGAAGTGCCGCCGTGCGGTGGCGGCGCCAGCAACCCGAGCAGGTTGCGCAGTTCGGTCATCGTGTTGCGGCCCGCGCCCTCGATCGCCGCGAGCGCCTCGGCGGCCTCGCCCGGCATCGTGGCGAGCACCTCGCGCGCCGCCGCCGCCTGCACGATCATGAGACTCACGTTGTGGCTGACGATGTCGTGCAGCTCGCGCGCGATCCGGGCCCGTTCGGCGTCGACGGCGGTCCGCGCCGCGGCCTCGCGCTCCCGCTCCAGCAGCCAGCCGCGCTGCTCCAGCGCGCGGTGGTGCCGGCGGCGGGCGCGCGCGAGCGCCACACCGAGCCACAGCGCGGTCGCGCACGCGACGACGAGCGCGCCGCTGAGCCACAGCGTCGCGGATTCCACGACATCACCATGGCAGACCCGGGCCGCGCGCCACATCATCTCCGGTGTCCACGCGCGTACATCCCCGGGATGACACCGCCGGGAGGTTGCATCGGCGGACCGATGCCGCGGGAGCACAAGCGTCCCTAGCGTGGGCGGCATGACGAACGACGTGGTGGTGCGGCTCGACGGCGTCCGCAAGGAGTACGGCGACACCGTCGCGCTGGACGGGGTCACACTCGAGGTTCGCACGGGCGAGGCGGTCGCCGTGATGGGGCCGTCGGGGTGCGGCAAGTCGACGCTGCTGAACATGATCGCGGGGCTGGACCGGCCGACCGGCGGAACGATCCGGATCCACGGAGACGACCTCGGCCGCCTCGACGAAACGAGGCTGGCCCTGTTCCGCCGGCACAAGATCGGCATGATCTTCCAGTTCTTCAACCTCCTCGACGACCTGCCGGCGCTCGACAACGTGGCGCTCGCCGCGCAACTCGCCGGCACCCGCACCGGACCGGCCCGCCGGCGCGCGCTGGAACTGCTCGACGAACTGGGCATCGCCGACCGGCGCAACGCGTACCCCGCGACGCTCAGCGGGGGCGAGCGCCAGCGGGTCGCGGTGGCGCGGGCGCTGATGAACCGGCCGGCCCTGCTGCTGGCCGACGAGCCGACCGGCGCCCTGGACAGCCGCGCCGGCGAGCAGGTGATGGATCTGCTCCTCGATCTCAACCAGATCGGGCAGACGCTTCTCATCGTCACCCATGACGAGCGGCTCGCCACCCGGTGCGCCAGCCGGGTCGTCGAGCTGGCCGACGGTCGCGTGGTCCGGGAGCGGTCTTTGGAGCGCACGCCGTGACCGCCGTGTGGCGGGCCGCGCGGGCGGCGGTGCGGCGGCGGAAGTTGCAGACGTTCGTCATCGGGCTCGTCGTCTTGATGTCCACCGCGACGATCGTCGTCGCGCTGGCCCTGCTCGACGCGTCGTCGGCGCCCTTCGACAGGGCCTTCGCCGCCCACCGCGGCCCGCACGCGATCGCGCTCTTCGACCCGGCGGTGGTGACGGGTGAGCAACTGGCCGCCCAGAAGACCGGCGTGAGCGCGTCGGCCGGACCGTTCGGTCAGGTCACCCTCGACCTCGACCGGAACGGGCCCGGTCCGGAGGGACCGGTCACCGTGGTCGGCCGCGCCGACCCGGGCGGGCCGGTCGACAAGCTCGACCTGTGGCGCGGTCGCTGGGCGACCGGCCCGGGCGAGGTCGTGCTGAACCAGCCGCCGCCGGCCGAAACCCGTGGCGTGCCCCGCACGGTGGACGTGACCCTCGGCGGCAAGCCCTTCACCGTCGTCGGATATGCCTTCAGCCTGAGCGGGTCCGCGGACGCCTGGGTGTCGCCCGACCAGATGGCGGCGTTGCATCCCACCGCGACGCAGATGCTCTTCCGGTTCAAAGGTGATACCTCGACGGGGGCAGCGGTCGAGGCGCGGCTCGCCGCAGTCACGGCCGGGCTGCCGGCCGGCGCGCTCCTGGCGGCGCAGCCGTACACCGTCGTCAAGAAGCAGGCGTCCGCCGACATCGGCGCCTATATCCCGCTGCTGGCCACGTTCGGCGTGCTCGGTCTGATCGTCGCCGTGGTCATCGTGGGCAATGTGGTGAGCGGTGCGGTCGTCGCCGGGTTCCGGCACATCGGGGTGCTCAAGGCGCTCGGGTTCACGCCCCGCCAGGTGGTCGCGGTCTACCTGACGATGGTGTCGGTGCCGGCCGTGGTCGGATGCGTTGTCGGCGCCGTCACGGGCTTCTTCGCCGTGCGTCCGCTGCTCGCCGAGGGTTTCGACGACCTCGGCCTCGGCGGCGGCATCGGGGTACGGCCGTGGATCTGGGCGGTCGTGCTGGTGGGCATGCCGACCCTCGTCGCCGTCACGGCGTTCGTGCCGGCGGTGCGCGCGCACCGGCTCTCCGCGGCCGAGGCGATCAGCGCGGGCAGCGCGCCTCGCGCCGGCCGTGGGTTGCGGGTGCAGCGACGGCTCGGCGGGCTTCGGCTGCCGCGACCGGTCAGCCTCGGGCTGGGCCTGCCGTTCGCCCGTCCCGGACGCAGCCTGTTCACTGTCATCGCGGTGCTGCTCGGTGTGACGACGGTGACGTTCGCGACCGGGCTGGCGGCGACGCTGGACCGGATGTCGACGATCCGCGACGCCGCAAACGGCCAGATCGAGGTGCACCCGTCCGACGGCAAGAGCCGAATGGTGGCCGAGGGTGGCAAGCCGCCCACGGCACCGCCCACGGCCACGACGAAGACCGACGCACAGGTCGAGGAGTTGCTGCGCGGCCTGCCGGACGCGGCCCGCGTCGCCGCCATCTACGGCCTGCCGGTCCCGGCGGTCGGGCAGACCCAGCCGCTCACGGTCGTGTTCGTCCGGGGTGATTTCGCGGCGATGGGCTACCAGCGCGAACTCACCGCCGGCCGGTGGACGCGCGGCGCCGACGAGACTGTCGTTGCGTCGGACGTCATGCGCGAGCGCGGGTTGAAGGTGGGCGACCGGATCACCCTCGAACTCGACGGGCGGCGTGCGGTGCTGACCGTCGTCGGCGAACTGATGGACGGGCCGCAAGGACCGGAGGGAATACTGGCCGACTGGAGCGTGCTCACCGCCCTGGCGCCCGATCGCGTGGTGCATCCGTGGGAGGTCTTCTATCAGGTCCAGTTGCGCACCGGCGGCGATGTCGCGGCCTACGTCGCGGCGGTGCAGGCGGCAGACCCGTCCATCGACGCCTTCGACACCTCGCAGGTGAGCGACTTCGTGGTCACCGTCGTGGGTTTCTCCTCGGTGCTGGCGCTGCTGCTGTCGACGGTCGCGGCGCTGGGTGTGTTCAACACGGTGGTGCTCAATGTCCGCGAGCGGCGTCGCGACCTCGGGATGCTGAAGTCGATCGGGATGACGCCGCGCCAGGTCGTCACGATGGTGCTGGCGTCGATGGCGCTGGTCGGCGCGATCGGTGGCGCGCTCGGAATCCCGTTGGGAATGCTGGCGCACCGGTACGTGATACCGGCGGCGGCGGAGTCGGCCCGGGTCGCTATCCCTCAGTCGGTGATGGACATCTGGTACGCGCCGACGCTCGCGGTGCTGGCCCTGGCCGGGGTCGCCATCGCGCTGCTGGGTGCGCTGGTTCCGGCCCGCGGCGCGGCCCGGCTGCCGATCGCCGAGGTCCTGCACAACGAGTAGGTTGAGCGCATGACCACCGTACGGTTGCACGACGGAAATGTGATTCCCGTGGTGGTCGAGGGTCGGGGACCCACCGTGTTGCTTGCGGTGAATCCGGTGCCGATCGAGGGCCCGCGCGCCGAGGAGTTGCGCAAGTGGGGAACCGACCCCGCGCTGGGCCGGACCATCGTCGACGGGCTCAGCGACGCGTTCCGGGTGGTCGCGTTCGACTACGAGGGTCACGTCCTGCAGGTTCCGAAGCCGGACACGTTGACGCCCGAGAACATCGTGGCGGATCTGCTGACGATCGCGGACCTGGCGGGCGCCGACCGGTTCACCTACTACGGATACTCGTGGTTGGCGGTCGCCGGGCTGCAACTCGCGATCCGGACCGACCGGCTGACCGGGTTGGTGATGGGCGGCTACCCGCCGGTGAACGGGCCGTACGACAAGATGCTCCGGATCACGACAGCGACGCACGCGCTGGCGACGGCGGAGCCCGCGCCGTCCGCGCCGTCCGCGCCGTCCGCGCCGTCCGCGCCGTCGGCGCCGTCGGCGCCGTCGGCCGCGGATTCACCCGACGAGATCGACTGGTCCAC
>Ga0111538_10003206_pt1 | contig 22920 bp, 22 predicted proteins | sample SoiMethybrSBSTD1_FD_79669 | JGI IMG/M metagenome (GOLD analysis project Ga0111538, IMG submission 79669) | Bulk soil microbial communities from a Populus tree surrounding site in Tennessee, USA - Soil MetaG P. TD hybrid SBSTD1 (version 2)... | ecosystem: Environmental > Terrestrial > Soil >...
GTGACACTGCATCAAAACACGCGAGGGCCATTCGATAGAGATTATCGTTTGCCTGGCGCGGCGGCGAGAAGTCCATCAACAGGTCGCCCATATAGGAAAACCCCGTCATCACCGCCGCATCGGAAGTTAAGTTAAAGCGAGATCTCAGGATTTCCGTCTGGCTGAACGAGACGAGCTCCTGGTTTTCCTTTTCGAAGTAGGTGAGATTGATTAGCGTGAAAGGCTCGAGTGACGCACCGAAGCGATTCTTGAGTTTGCGGCAATTCCTGGCGACGCCCCGGATTAGTCCCGCGGAGCGACTGAGGCAAACAACAATCTTGTCTGCTTCCGCCAGGTTGTAAGTGCGCAGGACCAGTGCCTCGGTTTCGAATATCGACATCTTGAGCAGTCAAAACCGGAGCGTGGAAAGATCACGGAATGAAGTAGAGGAGCCAACCGAGTGCCAGGCCGATAATTATGAACTCTGCAAACACCTTCACACCGTAGATCCAACGTTCGCGGGTCGTGTCTTTGGAAATCACGCCAAAAACGACAGAAGCAAGAGCGGCAAACAAACACATCACGAGGAAATGCTTCACGATTTCCTCCCTGTGGCTACGTCAAAAGCGTCGAGCATCGTCAAGTAATTCATCAATCCGGCGATCAGCAGGAAGTTGGTGCCGTATTCGTAAGTCGTGCGTGCGGCTTGCACCGGATCCTCTTTAAAGCTGATATCCAGCAGCCAGGTGACGACATAAGCGATGCCGGTGCCGAGGTCGGCAATCATCGGCGGCACTTGAATCAGCACTGACCAATCAAACATCGAGGTCGCCGTGGTGCCGTCAGGCGAAAGGTCGAACATGTGGCCACCCATGGCGAGCCCGATGAAGAAACTGAGCCAGACGACCCCGCCCATCATTGCGGCGCGACCCCATTTTTTGAGCAGCAAGTGACCACTGCCGGGAATAAACCAGGCGGCGAGCCCGATCAACCAGGCCGCACTGGGCGTCGACTCAACCGGCTCCCCTTGTAACCGTTCAGACTTGACCAAAATCTTTCTCCCTTTTCACCATTCTCGCGATTAAAGTTTTACCTTAATCCGTTTCGCCATTCAAACCTGCGACCGTAATGCTTAACCCTCAACTTGAACCGTCGGCGCGCAGACCTTTAACCCTAAACCTTAACGATATAACAGGTGCGGCGCTCGAAAGGTTTCAAACTCTGCAAGCGGCGCTTGCCAACTCTGCCTGATCGTGTCGAGATCGACGCCCTGCTCGAACGCTTCGCGGATCTTGTTTGTGCCGCTGATCACGTCGAATGGGTTCTTGTCGAAGACGTACTCGTACGGCGGTTCCTTCCAGCGAAACTCACCCGGGTACATGTCATGTGCAGCTTTAACCATCGCGATTCCCGCCAGCACAGAATCGAACCGATCGCGATCGACGACGTGAAGCTGCACGCCGCCACAGGTCACCTTTGCATGTTTTTGAAAAGTCGGCTGAAAAGCACAGCTTCTGAAGATGACTCCCGGCAGCGCAAGCTGCGTCAACTTGTCCGCATAAGCGTCGGGATCGATGTAGGGCGCGCCGATCAGTTCAAACGGCTTCGTCGTTCCCCGTCCCTCGGACATCTGGGTGCCTTCAAAATGCACGGCGCCCGGAAACACGGTCGCCGAATCGAGCGTCGGCATGTTAGGTGACGGCATCACCCATGGCGCGTCCGTCTCGTCGAGCCAAAACTCTCGCTTCCACCCAACCATCGACACGATCTGCAAATCGCATTTAATGTAGAACCGATCGCGAAACATCTGCGCCAACTCGCCCACCGTCATTCCATGCCGCGTCGGCAGCGGAAACAGCCCGACAAACGAAGCGTACTCCGGCTCGAGAATATTGCCTGACATATCGACGCCGTTGATCGGATTCGGTCGATCGCAAACAACCACTGGCTTGCCTAACCGGCCCGCGATCCTCATGCAGTTCGCCAAGGTATATACGAAGGTGTAGATGCGACAGCCTACGTCCTGCATGTCAAAAACAAGCACGTCGACGTCTTCGAGCATCTCCTCCGTCGGTTCCCTTGTTTCGCTATACAGCGAATGCACAGGCAGTCCCGTTTTGCGGTCAGTGCCGTGCGCGGTCTCAATCATGTTGTCCTGGACGTCGCCGCGGATGCCGTGCTGCGGACCGAACAGAGCGGTCAACTTAAACCCCGAGTGCTCGTGCAGGAGGTCGGCCGCATGCTCGAATGTGTGGTTCACAGACGACTGGTTGCAGATCAGTCCGACGCGCTTGCCACGCATCGCTTGAGGAACATCTTGAAGTAACACCTCAAGTCCGACCTGGACTGGCTGCCGCATGCTCTTCAGAGTCTCCGTCCCATGCTCTCGCTCGATAGTTAAAGTCATACTTGAAGCTCCGCCAATTAGAAAATTAGCCTGGAAATTAGCCGCACAAAACCGATCCGCCGTTAACGTTCAGCACTTCACCCGTGATGTTGTCTGCCCACTTCGAACAAAGAAAAACTATTGGCCCGGCAATCTCTTCCGGCGTCGCGACCTTGCCACGAGGGATCGTTTTGCCGATGGACTCGGCCGCCGCGCTGTCGGAAAAGACGTCGGCCGTCATATCAGTAATGACCCAGCCGGGCGCGACCGAATTAACGTTGATTCCCGACGGAGCGAGTTCCGATGAAAGCGACTTGGTAAACGCGATCTGCCCACCCTTGGATGCAGCGTAGTTTGAATAGAGCTCTTCCCCACGCTGCCCTGCCGTCGAGCTAACGATCACAATCCTACCAAAGCGCTGCCGCTTCATTACTGGCGCGGCCGCGCGACACACCGACCACGTGCCTTTGAGATTGATATCCATCGTGCGATCCCAAAGCTCTTCGGGCATCGATTCAATCGCCGAGCCCTGCCAGATGCCGGCGTTACAGATCAGAAAATCAACTCGCTGAAAACGTTCGACGGTTTCTTTAACGAGTCGCTCACCTTCGTCGACTTTGGAAACATCTGCTTGAATCGCAAGCACCTCGACACCGAGCGTACGCGCCTCCGCGACGGTGTCGGCTGCCGCTTGCTCGTCGCTAACGTAATTCACAACGACCTTCGCGCCATACGAAGCGAGCAACATCACCACGGCTTTTCCGATACCGCGCGACCCACCTGTCACGAGCGCAATTCTACCGGCCAACCGCAACTCGTCGCTCACGTTTACGTTCCCTTCCCTTACAAGTGAATTCACACGCGCGCGATAGAAAGGTCGTCAACCGTTTTACGCGCCTGCGCAACGAACGAGTCGAACAGTCGCTGTGAAAACTGGTCCTGCTGCCACCCCATCTCCGGATGCCACTGAACGGCCATCACAAACCGGTCCGGACGTGGATCTTCAATCGCTTCGATCACGCCATCAGAACTCCACGCGGTCGCGACAAGATCAGCGCCAAGCGTTTCGATCGCCTGGTGGTGATGACTGTTGACCAGCAGTCCGTCAGTGTTAATGATTTGGTTTAGCTTGCTGCTCGCCGCCACGCTCACGCTATGTGACGGTCGATCGCGAGGCGCGCCCTGCTCGTGCTTGATCGCACCCGGCAATTGAGACCTGATGTCCTGGATCAACGTCCCGCCACGCGAGACATTCAACACCTGCATCCCGAAGCAGATCGCGAACAACGGAAGTTGCCTGCGTTCGGTGGCATCGATAATTAGCAGATCCGTCTCGTCTTTGATCTTGTGAACTGACCCAAGCGCGGCATGCGGTTGTTGTCCGTAACGCAACGGATCGACGTCCGAATCACTGCCCGGCAACAGAATGCCTTCAAGGCCGTCGACCACAGCATCGATGTACTCCGCGCGCGGGATCAGGCTGATGTGCACAGGTGCTGCGCCTGCCGCTTCGACGGCTTCGCTGTAGTGTCTCGCCAGGTAAAAACGCTCGGTAGGATAGTCAATGCGCATCGGGATCCCGATGCGTGGTCGCCTTTGCATGAACGTATGATAACCCATCTTTAACCGATTGCGTTTACCGCAATGTAGCGTCCTTGACTTACGTTCAAACGAGTTCCTATAGTGCTCCTATCTAAGCATGCGGAAAGAAAACAATAGGGTGCGTAGCACTACTGTCCTCCTTGTTAGGAAAGACGCTCACGTCGCACTCGCTGGAGACGGGCAGGTGACGCTCGGCGAGACTGTCATGAAAGCCAGCGCCAGGAAAGTCAGGCGACTCTACAACGATCAGATTGTGGCCGGTTTTGCGGGAGCAACAGGCGACGCCTTTTCGCTGCTCACGCGCTTCGAAGCGAAGCTCGAACAGTATCACGGCAACCTCGAACGAGCGGCGATCGAACTGAGCAAAGAGTGGCGTACTGACAAGATGCTCCGACATCTCGAGGCGCTACTCGTCGTCGCGGACAAGAAGTCGTCGTTTCTGTTGTCCGGCAATGGCGACGTGATCGCTCCCGACGAAGGAGTACTGGCCATCGGCTCAGGTGGGTCCTACGCGCTGGCAGCCGCGCGCGCCTTAATCAAACACACTGATCTCTCCGCCCGCGACATCGCAGTCGAAGCGCTGCGCATTGCCGGCGAGATCTGCATTTATTCCAATCAAAACATCGTAGTAGAAGAGTTATAAAGTCAATGGTTATTTATTTGGCCGGAGAAGTTGATGAGGAAGCTCGGCTCGACGAAATGTCGCCTCGGCAGATCGTTACCGAGCTCGATAAGCACGTCGTTGGACAACGCAATGCGAAACGCGCAGTGGCGATCGCGTTGAGAAATCGTGTGAGGCGTCAAAAGTTACCTCCCGAAATGGCGGTTGACGTCATGCCCAAGAACATCATCATGATCGGATCGACGGGCGTCGGTAAAACTGAGATCGCACGCCGGCTGGCGCGAATGTCCAACTCGCCGTTTCTGAAAGTCGAAGCTTCGAAGTTTACGGAAGTCGGTTACGTGGGACGCGACGTCGAAAGCATGATTCGAGATCTGACGGAGATCTCTGTCGAGATGACGCGACAGGAGAAGAGCGAGGAGATCGCAGAGAAAGCGGAGTTGAACGTCGAAGAACGAATACTCGATCTGCTGCTGCCGCCACGACGCAGCGCCGTCGGTTTCTACGACTTCGATTCCGATTCTGCCGAATCCGAAACGTCAACCGAGCTCGACACGCCCGTGCAGGACGAACAACAGTCACAGCGCACGCGCGAGAAACTCCGCACGCAACTGCGCAGCGGCAAACTCGATAATCGTCTGGTCGAACTCGAAGTGCGCGAGAAGAATTTCCCAGTGATCGAACTGGCCGGCCCGCAGGGCGTCGAAGAGATGGGCATCAACATGAAAGACATGTTGGGCAACCTGTTTCAGGGACGCACCAAGCGACGGAAGATGCGCGTCGACGAGGCGATGGAGTACTTGATGCAGGAAGAGGAAGAGCGGCTGATCGACATGGACCAGGTGGCCCGGGCTGCGATCGAGCGCGTCGAAAACTCCGGCATCATCTTCCTTGACGAGATCGATAAGATTGCCGGACGAGAGTCAGGTCATGGCCCGGACGTTTCGCGCGAAGGCGTGCAACGCGACATCCTGCCGATCGTCGAAGGTACGACGGTCAACAGTCGTTACGGGATGGTGCGGACCGATCACATCCTGTTCATTGCCGCGGGTGCGTTTCACGTTTCGAAGCCGTCGGATCTGATTCCGGAACTACAGGGCCGTTTCCCGATTCGCGTGGAACTGGAGTCGCTCACCATCGAAGACTTCAAGCGGATTCTGACCGAGCCACGCAACGCGCTGATCAAACAGTATCAGGCGATGATGGATACCGAAGGCGTAAAGATCGATTTCACGCCCGACGCGATTGACTCGATTGCCAACTTCGCGGCGCAGGTCAATCAGCAGACCGAAGACATCGGCGCGCGCCGGTTGCAGACGATCATGGAAAAACTGCTCGAGGACATCAGTTTTGAAGGTCCCGACCTCGAACCTAAGCAACAGCGCATCGATGCCGCTTACGTGGAAAACATGCTCTCCGAGACTGTTAAGGATCAGGATTTGAGTCGTTACATTCTGTGAGTCTTCTCAAACCACGGATCTTATTCACTATTTTTTGTTTGATCGGTTTTTCGGCACTTTCCGGGTGCGGAAAGCGGCGCCCTCCCTTGCCGCCGATCGAACGCGTTCAGCAACGCACTGAACTGCTCTCCGGTGCGCAACAGGGCAACGAAGTGATCCTCAGTTGGCCCGCGCCACAACGAAACGCGCCCGACAGCAGTGTGCAAAGCATCCGGCGCATCGACGTCTATCGTCTCGCTGAAAAACCCGGCGCGCCGCTGGCGCTCACGGAAGAAGAATTCGCCGCACGGTCGACGCTCGTTGGGTCCGTTACCTTCGAGCAGATCCAAACCGCGGGTGACACGTTAACTTATCGCGACGTGCTCGAGCTCGCCGGACAACCAACGCGACTTCGTTACGCGCTTCGATACGTTAATGCGTCGGGCCAGCGCGCCGCCTTTTCGAACTTCCTCACAATCGAACCGGCTGCACGAATCGCACAAGCCCCAACGCTATCGGCCGAGCCGAAACTCACCGAAGACGCGATTACGATCACGTGGCAACCGCCAGCCGCCAACATCGATGGGTCAACACCGGTGAACCTGCTCGGCTACAACGTGTATCGGATGGAAGAATCGCAGAGTGAACCCAGCCAGGTGCCGATCAACTCCGCACTCGTTTCGGGAACCGAGTATTCAGATAAGAACTTCCAGTTTGGCAACAACTATCGCTACATCGTTCGCGCCGTATCACTCGGCACAGGCGGCGGCCAGGTTGAGAGCTTGAACTCGAACTCTGTCCCGGTTGCCGCGCGCGATGTCTTTCCACCCGCGGCGCCAGAGCGTCCGAGCATTGCGCCGGATCCGTCGTTTGGCCGGCTGGCGATCTTCTTCGCGGTCAATAAAGAACCGGACATTGCCGGGTACAACCTCTATCGATCTACCGACCCGAATCTGCCGAAGTCGCAATGGACCAAGCTCAACCAGTCGCTGCTGACGCGCACGACTTATCAGGACGAGCGTGTTGAGTCAGGCAAGACCTATTACTACTATCTGACGGCTGTCGATCAGGCGGGAAATGTAAGTGCTCCGTCAGAGGTCACATCTGAGAGAGTACCTTAAGTATGCAACTGTGCCGGATAGCTCATGAATCACTTGAAGGTCCGCGGTACGCCGTTGTTCTCGACGAGCGAGTTTATCCCTTGGCGCCGGACCAGAACTTCTACAACCTCGACCTGCCAAAATCGAGCGAGCCGGTTTTTTCACCTGAAGAGGTGAAACTGCTCGCGCCGGTCGAGCCGTCGAAGATTGTTTGCGTTGGGCGAAATTATCGCGAGCACGCTGCGGAGTTGGGTAACAAGATGCCTGACGAGCCGCTGCTCTTCCTCAAAGCACCGTCGGCGATTATCGGTCCCGACGATCGCATCGAGCTGCCGGGCGCTTCGCAACAAGTTGAACACGAAGGTGAGCTTGGTGTCGTCATCAGCCGCACCGCGCGATGTGTCGCCGACTCTGAAGATCCGCTTGATTACGTTCTGGGCTATACCTGCGTCAATGACGTGACCGCGCGAGACCTGCAAAGAAAAGACGTACAATTCACGCGCGGCAAGTCATTCGACACGTTCTGCCCCGTAGGGCCGTGGATCGTTCCCGAGTTCGATCCCGCGAGTGTCACCGTCACCACGCGCGTCAACGGCGAAGTAAAACAAAACGGTAACACTCGTGACATGGCCTTCGACGTCGCTTTTCTAATTCGGTACATCTCTGCGATCATGACCCTATATCCCGGCGACCTGATCGCAACCGGAACCCCGGCCGGCGTTTCGCGCATGAAGCACGGCGATACGGTGGAAGTTGAAGTGGGTGGAGTCGGTATTCTGAGGAATCAGGTGTACGATCCGAGGCAAGACATTTAAACAGGAGTTCTACTATGAAGTTTTTTCTTGATACCGCGAATCTCAACGACATTCGCGAAGCTGCGGCATATGGATTCGCCGACGGAGTCACCACCAACCCATCGCTCATCGCGAAAGAAGGCGACGTCGATTTCAAACGGCACATCGCGGCGATCTGCGAGATCGTGCAAGGCCCAGTCTCGGCCGAAGTGACGAGCCAGGACAAAGAAGGAATGATTCGCGAAGGTCTGGAGTACTCGAAGATTGCTCCGAACGTCGTGATCAAGTGCCCGCTGACGAGAGAAGGACTTAAAGCGACACGTCAACTAACCGACCAGGGCATTCGGGTAAACGTGACCCTATGCTTCTCGGCGGCGCAGGCGATTCTAGCGGCGAAGGCGGGTGCGGCGTTTATCAGTCCGTTCCTCGGGCGTCTCGACGACATCGGCGAGAACGGAATGTACCTGCTGCAAAGCATCATCGAGATCTACCAGAACTATTCGTGGAAGACAGAAGTGCTCGCTGCGAGCTTGCGCCATCCGATTCACGTGATCGAAGCGGCACGTCTGGGTGCCGACATCGCAACCATACCTTTTAAGGTGATAGATCAGCTTTTCAATCATCCGCTGACTGATAAGGGACAGGCGCAGTTCCTCGCGGATTGGGCCAAGAGTGGAAGAAAATGAGCGGAAGAAAATGAGTGGAACGAAGTAAGCAGCAAGCCGTCGAGGTACGCGTCAGCAAATTCGACGGCGCGGAACATCGACGTTGGCCGGCGGTCCTAACGAAGCACAATGGCCCGCTCCTGGTCCTCGACGCAGTTTTCAATGAAGAGATCGAACACGATCTACTCGGTACGATCGCTTCGGGGACAATCAGTACTGAGTACTACTGGCTCGATCGCTGGTACAACATCTTCCGCTTCGGCGATCGGGCCGGGAAGTTTCAGAACTTCTACTGTAACGTAGGTCTGCCCCCTGCTTTCGATGGGCATGTTCTTACTTACGTCGACCTGGATATCGACGTGCTGGTCAAACCTGACTTCTCCTACCAGGTTCTCGACCTCGAAGATTTTGAAGAAAATGCGCGTGTTTACGATTATCCTCTCGATGTCCGGCAGAATGCGCACGCGGCACTGGCAGAGCTGATCCGGCTGATCGAGACGCGATCGTTTCCGTTCGACGAGTAACTTATGGCTTCTCAACAACAAAAGAAACAGTCGAAATCGAAGTTGGACACGTTGCGCGAGCGCAGCGCTCAGGCCGAAAAGGGCGGTGGCGAAGCACGCGTCGAGAAGCAACACGCAGCCGGGAAAATGACGGCGCGCGAAAGGATCGACTTTCTGCTCGACGAAGGTTCGTTCGAAGAGTTTGACAAGCTCGTGGTGCATCGCTCGAAGGATTTCGGTCTCGACAAACAGATCTATCCGGGAGACGGCGTCATCACCGGGCATGGGTTGATTGACGGGCGCGCGGTGTTTGTGTTCGCGCAGGACTTTACCGTGTTCGGCGGTTCCCTTTCCGAGACTCACGCGGAAAAAATCTGCAAGGTGATGGATCTCGCGATGAAAGTGGGCGCGCCGATTATCGGTCTGAACGATTCGGGTGGTGCACGTATTCAGGAAGGCGTCGTCAGCCTCGGCGGCTACTCGGATATTTTTCTGCGAAACACTTTGGCGAGCGGGGTTGTGCCGCAGATCAGTTGCATCATGGGCCCTTGCGCCGGTGGCGCCGTTTACAGTCCCGCGATCACCGATTTCAACATCATGGTTAAAGACACGTCTTACATGTTCATCACTGGACCAGACGTGATCAAGACCGTGACGCATCAGGAAGTCACCAAAGAAACACTCGGCGGCGCGGTCACACACAATTCGATCTCCGGTGTGGCCCACTTCGCCGCCGAGTCAGACGAACATGCGTTGCGTATCGTGCGGGAGTTGTTTTCGTTCATTCCGTCGAACAATGTGGAAGACCCGCCGCGAATGGCGGTGAGCGATCCGATCGATCGCGTCGAGCCCAAGCTGAACGAGATCGTTCCCGAGGCGTCGAACCAGCCGTACGACATGCGCGACGTAATCAATCACGTAGTGGACGACGGTTACTTCTTCGAAGTGCAACAACTGTTCGCGCCGAATATCGTCGTCGGATTCGCGCGTTTGGGTGGACGGGCCGTAGGAATAGTGGCGAATCAACCAGCGTTTCTTGCGGGCGTGCTCGACATTTCGGCGTCAGTGAAAGGCGCGCGTTTCGTTCGCTTCTGCGACTGCTTCAACATTCCGCTCGTGACGTTTGAAGATGTGCCGGGTTTTCTGCCGGGCGTATCGCAGGAGCACGGTGGGATCATCACACACGGAGCGAAGCTGCTTTACGCATTTGCTGAAGCAACCGTGCCAAAGGTCACCGTGATCACTCGCAAGGCTTACGGCGGCGCCTACTGCGTCATGGCGTCCAAACACATTCGCACTGACGTCAATCTCGCCTGGCCATCGGCAGAGATCGCCGTGATGGGAGCTGAAGGTGCAGTCGGTATTCTTTATCGCCGAGAATTGACCGAAGCGAAGGACAACGAAGCAGCGCGTCGAGCGAAGATCGCGGAGCTTGAAGAAAAATTCGCGAATCCTTACGTCGCCGCTGAGCACGGCTTCGTTGATGAAGTAATCGAACCATCGCAAACACGCCCCAAATTAATTCGCGCCTTGTCGCTCCTCGAAAACAAGCGCGACACCAACCCGCCGAAGAAGCACGGCAACATTCCACTATAATTCCGTGAAATGTTTAGGGCGGAAACACCATTGTGTATGAACGATGGTGGTATAATCCGCGTCCAAGTTTGAAAACTTTGGAATGCTATGCACGTCATCTGAGCACTTCTCAGTACCCGCTCGTGACTAGATGCGTGCCACTCATCGACGACTCGTTCAGTTATGGCAAACCTCTCACTAAATCCGAATCCTTGCCGCTATCACTATAGACGACTGCTGAGAATCTGCATTCGACTCGCGAGCGCGAGCCTTTTGTTCATCTTTGCGACCGTAGAACTCCGCGGTCAAACGCCGAAGCCTGCAGGCTATGTACTCTCGATTAGCGGAGCCTGGAAATCCACAACTTCCAACCGCGCTCTCAAGCAGTTTCAATCATTACAAAGTCAGGCGAGAGTGTTCCCTGTAAAACCGATAAAGCAGGGACACTTCATCACGATTGCTCTCTTCAATGGCGACACGATTCGCGTTCGCTGTAAAGAAGGCAGTTGCGGTCAATCGATTGTCATTCCCACTATCAGTCGCCCAGTGACGGATGGGACGGATACAATTCACGCTCCGGGTGGCGGTCCTCCTAAGCGGTCGCCGGCACGAGGGGCGGAAAAAACGCAACAACCTTCCCTGACAGATAGGGTTGCCGCCGCTTTTTGGAGTCTATTTCATGGTCACGAACCTTACATCGTCCCGGTGTTCGTCAGGGACGATGCCACCGCCGATCTTCGAGAAGCGGTGCTGGAGAACAGCTCGGGCAAGGTGGCCTTAGCGCCGGCGTTCCAAGACCTGCCAAAGGGACGCTACAGGATCGTGGCGACGAAACTGAATGCAGTCCAACCCCAGGTTTCCACCGCAACCCTGTCGCTGAATATTGACTGGGATCCACAACAGCCCGCAAAGGCACAAGCCGCATTGGATCCGGGTCTTTATCAATTGGTAGGACTTGAAAAGCTTGAATCCTGGGTCCTGGTAACCACGGGTAATCAATACCCGCAAGCCAGCAACGCGTTAGCGGGCGCGTTGAAGTTAAGCAACGAGTGGTCCAACGAAATTGACCCGGCAGACTCTCGCATGTTCCTGCGCGCGTTTCTCGCGACACTGGCGCGAGGCATTGAAGAGTCTCCAAAGTGAGACACGAACCGGTGGCTCACCCACGTCAGATCGATGTCAGTTAAAAAGAAGAAAAAACCCGGCCTGGCATATCGTCTAATAACCCGGCTCTCTCTGAAATACGGCCCCAAAGTATTTGTGATCATGCAGGTCATCCTGGTGATCGGATCGGTAACGTTCATTACCGTCCTGCTCGAGCATGCCGGGTGGTTGCACGGCTTCGAGCGGGCCGCGATGGACGCATGGTTGCGCGCAAATTTCGAGTTGTGGACGGCCGAGCCGTCAAAGGAAATTGTAATCGTCGATATCACCGACAAAGACTATGCCGACATCTTCCAACGAAAGAGTCCGCTGAATAAGGCAGGAATAGAACAGATACTGGCGGCAATCGCATCGGCCAAGCCGTCGTTGATTGGCGTCGACATCGTTACGCCAGACGAAGAGTTCGCACAACTGAAGTATCCCCAAGGCGCGCCGATTGTTTGGGCTGAAGAAGCCTCGTTTGACGAATCGAGCCACTCAGCGGTGACGGTTGTGCCCGCGCTTGGCGGCGCTAAGACCCCGTCCACACTTACCGGTATAGCGATAATGTGGATGGAGAGTGATGGGGTCGTTCGATCATATTTGCGGCGGCATCGTTCGCATGATGCTTTTGGCTGGGTCGTCGCAAAGACATATTGCGGCCAAATAGAGCAAGTTACGACGAACCAACCCGATCCAAAGGTCTTAGAGCGCTGCCGGGTGATTCGCGAAACGAAAGATGATGCAGACGACGAGAAAGAACTTACTCTGGACTTGCTTGGAGGTAAGGACAGGTTTGAGCACATCTCAGTCCGAGAGCTCCTGGACGCCGTCCAATGGAAACGAGCTGAAACACTCAACAAACTAGCGGGGCGTGCGGTCCTGCTCGGCGGAACGTTCCCAGCGGGCCGCGATGAATACGCGACACCATTGGGTCGGATGTTTGGAGTTGAGCTAACTGCTCACGCCATTCAGTCTGAGCTGCACGGACCGTTTCAAAAGCCGGGTAAGTACACGATACTCGCTCTGAACCTGGCAGGAGGAATCGGTATTCTGCTGTTGTTCATTCGTTTCGGTGTGGGACGAGGATGTTTGGTGAGTCTCCTAGCCATGATCGTGATTGCACCGCTCTGGAGTTGGATCGCATTCGGCTCTTTGTCCTTCGCGGGTTATTTCGCAGTGATCCTGATTGCGCTCTTAATCCATCAACTTTACGAGCAAGCGCATTACATCCAGCATAAATACCTTCACGAGCTACACCCTGAATATCACGAATCGGAAGACAAGCCCGCAACATGAGGCTTGCGGTGCCGCGCTGATTATTTTGGTTCTCTCACCAACTCAAGATCAGCGTCGCCAAAATAGACGTACGCCAAAAACGTCGGATCTCCATTCTCGAGAAACTTCCGCCGCGTCTCCATCAAAGTCTTCGCCACCGACGCTGGCCCATCCTTTAGTCGTTGATCAAACTGGCTGTAGAACGTAACCCCAAAATCGGCGGCGCCAGTTTGGCTCACCGGCCACAATGATCCGACATAGCCGCTTGCTCCGGCGTCCAGGACAGCCGGCGCCCAGCCGTCGACAAAGTTGGCGATGTTTTGTGTTTGACCAACTGAACAGGCATTGAAAAAAAAGAGCGGGCGGTTCCTCATCGTAGACGTTATCATTCCGCGCCACGTCATAACGTCGAGTGGCCCATCTTCGAGTTGAATCGAGTATTGATATAGATTTCCCTCGGTGGCACTCATCGAGCCATGGCCGGCGAAATATATGATCGCCAGCGGCAGATCCTGAAACTTCTTCCTCAACTCGGTTATTTTCCCGGGCCACGGTTCGTAACCACGCATCGACTTCAGCGCTTCGAGTTCTCGTTCCTGACCTTCCATGGGCTTTCCCGGGTACTGTGGCGCGATCACGATGAGCTTGTTTATCGACACCTGTTGCAATGGCAACGGTGAACCAGAGTAATCAGTTTTCAAGTGCCACCGGCCGATCTCAAATTCAATCCCCAACAGGCCACGCTCTTCGCCGTTAGTATTGACCGGTCGCATGAGTTCCCACGGCAAATCAAAATCGTCCGAATAAATCTGAATGGTGTTGAAGTTCTCTCCCAGCCTGCTCGACAAGTCCCATAGCGCAGTCTTGACCGAGGCCGGACAGAACCTCAGGTAAAGATCGCCACTAAACGTTCGCATAAACTCTTTAGCCTGGGCGGATGCTTCTGCTCGATCGCGTGCATCGTCAGCACCATTGAGTTTGGCCAATAAGGTGCTCTTCTTCGTCAACTCCCTGTATTGCACAATCAACCAGTCGGAGAGATCTTTCTGTGAATAGACCTGCGCAACGGTTTGTGGGAGATAACGTGACTCGACTTGGACCAGGCGTTCTTCGGAATGCGGGGCCTTGAAGGTGATGATGGTGAGATCCGGAATGCGCTTAGCCGGTTCAAGAACGATCGTACTTTGCTCGCCAGTAGCCCTGGGTACGGTTTTAGGTGAGGCGTTGGGTGGCGAAGGAGCGACTCCCCGCATTGCTATCGTTGGTTGCGGAACGGTTTCAGCATGAAGAGAGTCGGCACGAACGATGGTAACTTCTCGTTCTACGCGGCCAAGAAAGCTGTTCTTGTACCAGAAGGTTGCGGATATGGTCGACTTCTGCTGTGGCCCGCGAAATGCGGTGGGACGCAACTTGAATCGCGCCGGTGTGGAGTCGCCGGTCTTGGGCAAGAACAGATTTGCCCGAGTTCCGTCCACCACGACAAACCCCTGCGCAACTAGCAATACTTCTACGTTCCAACCGTTTTCATCCGGAAGTTGAAGCGCGAGTTGGTTTGGGGCTTTCGGGTTATCTGGCGTGACCTTCGCGTCAGGCGTCGTGACGCCACTGCCATCAGTCAGCCAAACGAGTACGTCGAACTCTTTCGATTCGACGATAGGATCCGGAGCTTCTAGTAGGGGTTTGCGCTCTATGCGAACTTTGCTTTGAGCCAATCCGTCTGTTTTTTCTTTATATGCCCAACGCAGCCCATCGAAATTGGGCACCGGGGCGAACACGCTTTGCGAATCAGTGGACTCTTTAAATGTGGACACTTTCCGATCCTTCAGACGAGCCTTGGCCGCGTCGGTAAACCGTCCGGAAGGAAACTGAGTAAGGTAAGCCGAAAAGCCAGCTGGGTCATTGAACGAGTCCAATTGCTTCCATAGAACTTCTTCGGTAGCTGCGTCAAGTGTCTTGTGCACTGAGCGTCCGCCCGCAAAATCCGCGCCCGCGCTGACGGCCGGTGCCTGACTGGCTGGTCGACGATTACCACGGCTCCCTGTTTTGCTTCCCGACGATCGATTACTTGTTCTTGCCGTATCAGATTGGCGACGGGTGGGTATAGCGGACTCAAGCACTGCAGTACTTGCGGCTTTACTCGAGGGACTAAAGAACGGCGCTAGCTTTTGCGCCAGGTATTCTTCGCCAAAATCACTGTCTTCTGCCTCCCACAGCCGAAAGGCTTCGCTGTAATAGTTCAAAACCTTTGTGGAGTCGAGCGGCCATTCAAAGAGGCGACCCATCGCCGCGTAGGTAAATGCTCTTCCTTCTTTATTACCCGATTCTTCCCAAATCTTCAGCGCGCGATTGTACTGGTCCAACGCCTTACGCGTATCGCCGAAAGTCGCATAGGTGTGTCCCAGGCTTTGCAGGACATAAGCTTCACCGGAGCGATTACCAAGCGCTCTATAAATCGCTAACGACTCCTGAAACGTGTCGAGCGCCTTGAGCCTCTGATTCTGTCGGTTATAAACAACACCCATGTCGCTGAGTGTGGACGCTGTTTGAGAGACATCGCCCAATCTCTTCCAAACCGACAGCGCCTGGGTAAAGTAGAGGAGCGCTTTGTCCTTCTGGTCGATTGCTGCATTAAGTTGACCGAGCGTCGTCAATGCCTGCGCTTCATCGCGAGGAGTAACTTGAGGCCGCAGGCTGAGAATCGATTCGCACGTGCGGATGGCTTTTACAGTGGATTCAGTCGAGCCTTCGACGCGAAAACGCTCCGCTTCGAGAAACATGCGCTCCGTCGCAACGCGCTGTTTGTCTTCGGGAGTCGCTGCACGCTTCTCTTCAATGTTGATGGTGAAAGTCTTGTACTCGGGCCGCTTCGGATTATCCAGAAAGAGATGGTACGAACCAACTTGGTCTACCAAAACGGAAAACACCATTCGCTCCAATTTGCCGTTCGCATTGTCGATCCTCACAAGCACTCGACCGTCTGGCGCCAGCAATCCAACATCTAGAGGAAGGTCACGTTGAGTAATACTTATGCGCAGATACTCAGCGACACCAACTTCTATCTGGAAGACGTTGCGTTCAGCATCGGTCGGCCGATGCTCGGTAGGTGTATTCGCCTCGAGCCTCGGTAAGCGCGCAGCCAAGTCTTGACCAAAGACCAGCGAAGTCGCTTGGGCGAGAACTAGGAGAATCAGTATCGAGGCAAGTTGACTAAGTGTCCTTGCGAAGCGCGACTGCGAACTGTGAAGCGCAACGCTTCGGCGGTGAGTAATGAGAGAGTTTTTCATTGCGTCCTCCGGAGAAAAACAACAACCGACGAAACTCACGTGTCATTGATCACAGGTTCAGGCTGGACGTGGCCAGTATGCGACGGTAGAGGCTCGTGGGAGTTCACCGTCTTAACGAGAGTGGATGCACGATATGACCGCCAATAAAAAAAGTCAATCAGCGCGAGTACTTTCTTACGTGAGGCTATAGGTCCCTTTCGGCGGGTTCGAAGGCGATCAGGCGCGATACTGGGTCGAAGGTGATGCGGAACGGAAACAACGCGCGGCGGCCGAGGATGATCGGCGTCCGCGGGGCTACTCCTGAAAGAACGTCGGTAGGAACTCCGTTCAGAACGAGCGCGCCGATATTAACTGTCTGCGGTGAAATGCGACGCGATTGAACACGTCCGCCGCCAAGATCCTGGTTCACTCGCGAACGAGTATCCGTAGGCTTGCGACTCACCACCTGGCTCTCATTCAAAGCTAATCCAAACCCCGATCCAGTATCGATCAACGCGAGACAGCCATCGCCGAGTTTGACGAACGGTCGATGACTCCCGGCCTCGCGTACCCAACGCACTACAGCGCCATCCCGAGGCTGCTGATTCACACTCAACCCATGCGACGATGGATCGAACACGCGTAACTCTCGGCGCGGTAGATCGACAGTGTAACCAAGCGGACTGAAAACTTCTGTCGGATCGAGAATGCCGTCTAGGCCGACTGGAAGATTCGTTACGACAGCGGCGACGGCGCTGCCGGGAACCCGATTACCAGGTTTGCCAAGCGCGAGCACATCGATTCGTGCTTCCTGATCAGATGAGATTGGCGACGTACTGAGCCCGCCAACAAGCGGCGTTGTCGCTTTCGTCACCTGCAACCGAGCGTCGGCGACAACTCGCCGGCTGATGATCGACGCGCCCGCTCCGGTGTCTATCGCAAACACGAAGGGTCCCGCACCGTTGATCCATCCCTTTGCGGTTAATCCGTGTTCGCTGTCGCGCAGCGAAATCGGAGCCATTGAAACCACGGGCGATGGGGACGACGCGGCCGTACTCCGCAAAAGTTGATGGGCGGTCCCTATCGCGGGAACCGCCCAAACAACTGTTGCCAAAAGAGTACTTAGAGCGATCGCGAGTTTAGCTTTGCTCACGACTCGACCTCGACGATTAGTAGTTCCGGTCTCGGTTGCGCAGCTTGTAGGTCCACAAAGCGGAACCACCCGCGCCGGAGAGCGCACCAATCGCCGCGCCCTTCTTACCACCGATCAAACCACCGATGGCCGCACCAGCACCCGTACCCATCGCTACGGTCAGCTTATCGCGGTGCTTATCCCAGAAGCTGCGTTTCTGCGGCTGATAGTCGTAATAAACGCGTCGCGCAGAGCTGCGGCTTCCGCTGTTAGTGCTTCGATAAACCACGCGAGATGGCGCTGCCTGTCGCGTAGTTGTGCTCACCGCCTTGGTTTCCTGCTCGTTGGCTGCTGCAAAACCATCGGCAAAGCCCGTTTTGTAAGCAGTCTGCTCGCCTGCGGTGTTAAAGGCCAACTCATTCGCCTGCTCGCCAGCAACCGGGGTCGCTGGAGTCAATGTTTTGGATTCGGCAGTTGTTTCAGCCGTGGCCGACTGGCTCCGGTTCATCACCAGCGCGCCGACTGAACCACCGATCAACGCGGCAATCAAGGCAACTGGCAAAAGTTTGTTCGTCATAATCATCGCTCTGTTCTCCTCAAAAAGTTCGCGTGCGCTGCTGGCGCACGCACTCTACGCTGCAAGAGCCATTCCTACATTGTCGGGGATTGGGTGATCTAACGTGGGTAGCGCGAAATTCCAGCAATCATCGCCGAAAAACAGGGGATCGCAAGAAATTCACAAGCTAACGCCAACGATTGTAACGAGGAGAGTTTAACGGAGATTGAAACGGCGTATTCGATATGGAACCGGTGTAACCGATATCGTGACCAACTCGGTTACACCGGTTTCCAAACAAACTAGGCAGCCTTCGCGAGAGGCTTGTTGAGCAACTCGATGGCTTTCTTGAGCTGGAGATCCTCGGCCGCGGGCTTCACCTGCTGCGGTGCGGGTGCTGGCGTGGAAGCGGCGGGTTTCTCACCTCCCTGCTCGGGCTTCGAGATCGCATCGTCGTCGTTACCGGTCAGATCGTCAGGATCAACTGCTTCGCTAACATCCTGTCCTTTGACTTCGACTGAAGGCGTAACACCGGAGTGTGCGCGATCTTCGCCCAGGAACGTCTTTCCATTCGCGGTCGCCCATTTCACGGTCGTCAATAGCAAGCCATCGCCACCGCGAAGCGTGAATAGTTGCTGCTCGGTGCCGGCGCCGAAACTCTTCTCGCCGACAACCTGACCGCGATTGCGGTCAATCAACGCTGAGGCGACAACTTCAGCGGCGCCCGCCGTACCGGTATCGATCAAAGCCACAACCGGACCCGTGAACAACGTTAGTTCGGGATCGGCGGTGAACGTTTTCAAAGCCTTGTTCTCACGACCGACGGTCTGCGCGATCACGCCGTCCTTGATGAACATATTCGCGACTGCAACCGCTTCCGGAAGCGAACCACCGGCGGTGGCACGAAGATCGAGCACGATCTTCTGCGCGCCCTGCTTCGTCAGATCGCGAAGACGAGTGCGAACTTCGGCCGACTCACCATCGGCAAAACTGTTGATTCGGAGAACACCGATACGCCCGGCTTCCATCCGCGATTCCGCTGCGGTCGTGCGACTTGTGCCGCGCTTCACGCTCACAGTCAACGGACTCGAGTTCGCCCGCAAAACGCGGAGCTTTACTTCCGAACCCGCTGCGCCATTCAACAACTGCTTCGCATCGTAGAGTGAGATGTCGCGCGTCGCTTTGTTGTCGATGTACTCGATGATGTCGCCCGCTTTGATTCCCGCCTGGTCAGCCGGCGAGCCCTTCATCGGCGCGATCACGTAGAGATATGACGCGACCTGCGACAACTCGGCACCGATTCCGGCCTGATTGTCTTTGCTACCGGCATTAAATTCCTTGACCTGATCTGGCGTGAGATAAGTCGAATAAGGATCGAGCCCGTAGGCCAGGCCGCGCAACGCTCCCGCTCGAACCTTCTCCATGTTGGGCTCATCTACGTAATCCTGCTGGATGTGCTGCAACACACTCTCGAAGATGCGCAACTGCGCGTTCGGATCGTTCGCGGGTTGCTGTGCGCTCGTCGAAATCCAACCGCCGAGCACGGTGTAAAGTGTAAGAGTGGCCGACACCAGGATCAGGATAAACTTGGTACGAAATGACATTTAGCTACCTCTTCGATTACGTTAGAGCCGTTGACAATCGCACATTTGCGAATCGAAACGTATGATACAGGCCGTATTTAGCCTGCGCAAGCCTGAGCTTTTGCTGCAAATCAAGTGACAAAACCTGAAGTTGACGCCAATCTGCCGGGGCCTATTCTGGCCCTCGATCTCGGTGAAAAGCTGGTCGGAGCAGCCGTTAGTGATGAAAACCTGATAACTATCAAACGACTGCCACCACTGAAACGCTCAAACTGGAAGAAGCTGCTTCAGGACGTATTGAGCTTGATCGAACGCTTTGACGTCAGAACGATAGTAATTGGTTTGCCACTGTCGCTCGATGGAACGCGGGGCGAAGCGGCCGAGAAGGTCCACCGGGTGGCCCAAAATCTTGCCCGATCCGTGACGCTTCCGGTCTATCTTCAAGACGAACGCTTGACATCCGTCGAGGCGATAGAGAATTTAAAAGCAGAGGGCAAGCGGCGCGACCAAATACCCGCCCTCATCGACGGAGAAGCAGCGGCACTGATCCTGCGCGATTTTCTGCGAACAGATCAGGACAGAATTCTCGTTAAATCCACAGGAGATCAAGACACCCCATCCGAATGAAACGAATCATCCTTCTGATCATCGTGGTTCTGCTACTCGCGGGCGGCGCTTCAGCCGCATGGGTTTATTCGGAACTGCGACGGCCGATCAGCCATAACAAAAGCGGACAGTACATCGAGATCCCGAGAGGTTCTTCCCCATCGTCGATCGTGAAGAAGCTCGCCGACGAAGGCATCATCAAACACGAGTGGCCGCTGAAGGTATATCTCAAGGCCACCGGTCGCGGGTCGACATTGAAAGCGGGCGAGTACGATTTCCCCTCTCCAGTGTCGCCAATGGCCGTCCTCGCCAGGCTGCAGCAGGGAGAACGACGACTCACGCGAATCACCATCCCCGAAGGCTACACGCGCTGGGACATCGCTAAAGCAATGCTCCAGGTTCCGGAACTGCACCTCGAGACCGAAGCTCAAGCATTAGAGTTAATGAATAACGTGAGCCTCATCAGCGACCTCGATCCGGAGGCGAAGAACCTCGAAGGCTACCTGTTCCCTGACACCTATGAGTTCGCGCCTGACACGACGGCGGAAAAGCTGGTCGAGATGATGGTCAAGCGCTTTCGCGACGTTTGGAAGCGGGAGTGGACGGACCGCGCGCGTGAACTGAACATGACGACGCGTCAGATCGTCACCACTGCTTCGATCATCGAGACAGAAGCGAAGCTCGTCGAAGAGCGTCCGATCGTAGCTTCGGTGATCTACAACCGATTGCAGAAAGATATTCCGCTGGCAGTTGACTCCAGCATCATTTACGCCTCGAAGCTCGAAGGAAAGTGGCGTTACGACGGCAAGGTGTACAAGAGCGACATCGAACGACGCTCGCCCTACAACACACGCATCTATGCGGGTCTGCCACCTGGACCAGTCGCCTCACCCGGCGAGAGCTGTTTGCACGCGGCGTTAAATCCGGTCCAGTCAGATTATCTTTACTACGTTCGCAATCCCGATCGGGACGACGGCGCGCACAACTTCTACAGTAGTAGCAGCGCGTTTGAAACAGGCGTGCAGGCGTTGCGCAAGTGGGAACGCGATCGTGACGCGGAAGAAGCGCGCAAGCGACGCGAGAACGGCACGCAAAGATAATTTCCCGCGAGGCAACAGTTTCGTTACTTCCGAACTTCCAACACGTGCTTGTGTTTGAATGACCGTTAATCTATTCTCAAGTCGAGCCCCAGTAACAGTTCTTTTCCGTATAGATTTGCTCCAGATTAAGGTGTCGCTATGTTCCGCATAACTGCTGGTCTACTGGTGTTGATGGTTTGTTCTCTTCCCGCGTTTGCACAGGCAGCGAAGGGCGTTGACAAGCAAAATGAGCGCGTTCGAGACAGTGGCTCTGAACGCACTCCCGGAAACAATGGAAACAAGACCGACACCGGCACGGGCCGCGGGTTTGACTTTGGCAAGGGCCGCACACCCGAAGTTGTGCCGCTGCCAAACCCGTATCGACTAAGCGGACGGCGCGACGTGATCATCAACGCTGTTCAGGATCTGATGCGCGATCGCAAAATGGTGCTCGACGAAGTCGCGTCGAAACTATCTGATGGCATCATCGTCAGCCAGCCTTTAACGTTTACGAAAGGCGCGGTCGTTTCGCAGGCAGAACTAAGCAGGTATGCCGACGTTCCGATTTCCGCAGCTCGCGCGTGGACGCGCGGACGTTACACACTGACTGTCGAGATTCATCCAATTGATGGTTCGACTGCGAATGTCGCAGTCAACGCGAAGGTCGAAGGACGCACTGACGGTCCGACGGGCGCTGAGTGGACCACACTGCGCAGCAGCGGACTTGCTGAAGATGAGTTTTTGGAGGGCCTGGTCACGGCAGTGACAGGCGCAACGCCACCGGGACGAGTTCCCCAGCCGTGAAGTAATACATGAGCTTCGCTTCGCGGCTGCCAGTTGAGAAGCTACCTAAAGTATTTTTCGAATGATCAATAATCCTTTTCACCAGGACGAAGCCATTGCGCAGCAGAAAGAGACAAACCGCCGGTTACTTCTCGGCATCGTTTGCGCCGTTGCCGTTACGGCACTCCTCGTAGCCGGCTTCGTTTATGTGCGCCGCGCTTACGTTCAACGAATCCTCGCCGAGAACAAACCTCCAGCAGTTGTCGAAACCGGTCCGAAAGGTCCGCCCGTCGCGCACGTCGTACTCGACGAACCAACGTTGGAAAAGGGATTCACTGTGATCGGCGGTATGGTGAAGAACGTTTCAGATCGCGATTTATCCGATGTCTTCATCGTTATCGAGATGAAACGACGCAAGGACGGCGGAATGGAGGAAGTCGCGCTGCCGGTTTCTCCACCTGTGTTGGCGCCGCAAAGTGAAGGCGTCTACTCACTGAAAGCCGACGCGCAGGACTTCGCCTCGATTCGCCTCTCCGGCGTAAAAGCCGCACCGCAGTCGACAGCTATCGTCTACACGTCTTCCCAGGGCAAGAAGCGACCACCTGAACGATTCGAACCGAAAGTGGTTGTGGTCAAACGTTCGGGTAAACCGGGAGAGTTCATCAACACTCCCGACAATCCGGGCCGCATTCGCTAACCAAACTCCCCAATCTGCTGAGGTTATTGTTTAAGGGTCGGCATGCCGATGGTTAAGGTGATTTCTGAAACCGGCGCGTGCAACGCGATACCCGTTCGCTGTCGTCACAGTGTATGCTGAGGCAGCCAGAGATGA
>Ga0111538_10003207_pt1 | contig 22919 bp, 19 predicted proteins | sample SoiMethybrSBSTD1_FD_79669 | JGI IMG/M metagenome (GOLD analysis project Ga0111538, IMG submission 79669) | Bulk soil microbial communities from a Populus tree surrounding site in Tennessee, USA - Soil MetaG P. TD hybrid SBSTD1 (version 2)... | ecosystem: Environmental > Terrestrial > Soil >...
AACCTACCTGGCGCTGTCAGTATTGGTCTGTATCGGGGTTTTGCATCAGTTCACCCCTCGAACCCTCGCACAAGGTAAGGCTCCGCAAGGAATCGACCCTGTTATCCCACGCGTCCAGAGAACGGAGCTCCTGAACGGCGTTCGCGTTCTTGCCATTGAGAGAGCTGGAGAAATCGCCGTCATTAACCTGCTGGTCAAGGCCGGAAGTTCTGTCGATCCAAGAAACAAAGCCGGCCTTGCCAATTTGACAGCCCAAAGCGTGTGCTTTGCCAACGCGAAACTGCCATTGCAACGCTGGAAGGACGAACTGGAGTTTCTCCAAGCTCGGATCGAGATCCACCTGACGACCGATTCAACGGTATTCCAGGCACAAGTCCCTTCGTCCAATGTTGAGGCAGTCCTTGCGCTGCTCGCCCGTTTGGTTGTTCATCCCATCTACCAACAGGAAGGGGTCGATCGCATTAAGAGCGAGCTCGATTCCTCGAAGCTAACCTCTTTCGAGCCCCGAGCAATGGCTCGACTTTACTTAGGCGAGTTGCTTTTCGGACAAACTGACTGTGCCCGGACTGAGTTGGGAACTCCGGAATCGGTCAACCCTCTGCGCACCGCAGATCTCGAGGCATTCCATCAAGCTTACTATTTGCCCAACAACACAGCTCTTATCGTCGTCGGCGGCCCTCCAATGGCCCGCCTAGGCGATCTCGTTCGCGAGAAGTTTGGAAGCTGGATCAAGGCTGGATTGCAGCCGACGGAGCCCGTGCTGGCACCCATGCCGGCAAGATCCGTGATTCGAGTTGTCGATCACAAGTCTTCCTCTGACGCCATGATCTTGGTTGGCCATTCCGTACCCGCTCGACAAACACCCGATTTCTTTGCACTGACTCTAGCCAACACTCTGCTGGGAGGTTTGGGGAAAACCTCCCGGCTGGAACAGACGTTTGCTAAGCAGAATATTCCACACCAGGCTCTTAGCTCAGGTCTGGAGTTTAGGCAGATGTGTGGATTGTTTCACGTCTTAGCGCAAACTCCCCTGACTGCGGTTTCATCTGCTTTTGCGGCTATTCTGGTAAGCATTGAAGACTTGAAGACACGCCCAATTTCAGAAACGGAACTCAGCCAAGCCAAGGCCGCGGTACTCTCTAACCATCGGGCCAGTATGGAAACCGAGACAGGTCTTGCCGATCAGATCACTACGATCGAACTTTTTGACCTTGCGCGTGATTTTCTTTCCTCTTTCCCTTCTCGAGTCGAGCAGATCACAGCAGAAAGAGTCCAGGAGGCGGCAAAGAACTATCTAAGCAGCACCCAAATCTCCGGCGTGGTTGTCGGCGAGAGCCAAAGCGTGAAGGCAGGATTGGCTGAGTTTCGTTCCTTTGAGATCTCGGAACGACAGGAGTCAGCAGCGAAACCTCTCAGCGGGAACTGACAGGATACTTCTTCAGGTAGCGGACATCCCAACCGGGGTTTCGAGTCTTAACTTCAACTTTCAACATCTTACCAACCTTGCTGCGGCTATCTGACGTGTAGTCAAGGCGGTACTGGTTCTTCATCTGAAGACAAATTCGAGTGATGGCCGCTTCTGCCTCACTGCCAGATTGGACAAACAGCGCTTCTCCTCCAGAATGTTCAGAATAAACCTTCAGCGCAGACCCTCTCAGGTTTAGGTTCTTCAGCCGGTCCAAGGTTCCGGTAGCACCGGAACTGCCGGGCATTCCAATGGAATAAATTGGGAACCCAAATTTTGAAATATGGTCCAAGGTCGCTGGTCCAGCAATGTCTCTGCCTGCTGAGAACAACAACAGTGCCTTCTTCTTGTTTCTGGCGTCGCGCAGCTTGATGAGTGCCAGATCTACCGCCAAGCCCATACGAGCTTGGCCGCCTGTACCCAAGTGATCAAGCGCCTCTCCCAGATAGTCTTCCGGAGAGATGTAGTCCACAACCTCCTGAGATTCATCGCTGAACGCGTTCACGAAAATCTCGTCTGGACTTTTGAGCGTTTCAGCCAAAGTCTTTAGCCAACTCAAAGCCAGATTGATACCCTCTGGCCCCACGCCTCGGCTGACGTCGATCAACACTCCCAATGAAACCGGTGTATCCTTTTCAAACTGTAGCTTCGTGATGACTTGCGGCTTGTCTTCCTCGACAACTGAAAGATCCTTGTCGATGACATTGCCAACAGGCTTGCCTTCCTTATCAAGGATGGAAACGTAAAGTGAAACGGGTCTCGGCAAGTCGTTAGGAGAAGACCATCCTCGAACGTTTCGTACGTCGCTTAGAACAACGACTACGCAAAGCATTCCAAACAGACAAGAACGCACAGCGCGCTTCGTCAGGTTGCGTACTATCGCACGGAGAAAGTCAGATACCAGCATGTCGGGTTGCGGGCCGCCTGCGCCTTCAAGGGATTCGCATTCTCAAATTCCTAATTTCTCATCTCGCTATTTGATGCCGGCATTGTGAGTCAGGATTCTTTTCACTTCCAAAAACCCAGCTTCGTTAGGCTTGAGTTTCAGAGCCTCGTCGATGTTCTTCAACGCCTCCGGATACTTCTTCTGATGTCCGTAGGCAAGCGCCAAAGCATAAAACGCGTCAGCGTTTGTGGGATCGACCGACAATGCCTGGGTGAGGGAGGATACCGCCTTGGGAAAGTCGCGGTTCTCTAAAGCCAAGCGGCCTTCTTCCAGACTAATCAGCCCATTCAGTTGCTTTTCCAGATCTCCGTGCTGCTTGGGATCCAGGGTTGCAGCTCGTTGCGCTGCCTCGCGCGCTTTCTGGGACTGCTGAGCACCCACGTAGGCTTTGGCAAGGTTGGACCAAACCACTGCTTCCTTCGGCATGAGCTCCAATAGCTTTTCATAATGGCCGGCTGCTTCAGCGAACTTACCTTGTGTTAAAGCAGTGTTTCCTTCCTGCTCCTTCTTCCGGTAGTAATCTTCGGCTACTAATGTAAGCGTGAATGACGCCTCCTTCTCTGCCACATTCAGCCAGTCAGACTTGTTCGGCATGTACCCTTGTGACTGGCCGTAAAGCTGATAGTCTCCGGGTTCCACCTTATCGAACTCTGCTTCACCCTTCTTGTTCACCTTGCCGAAGTATTCCTTGGCTGAATTCTTCTCCACCAACTTGGACTCCGACTTCATAATGGACTTCTTATCTTGATCGACGAACTTCGCTTTGACCTTTGCAGCCAGAGCCTCAAATGGCATCGCCAACAACAGAGCCGAAACCACCGCTAACTTGATCATCATCGTTTCCCTCTTGTCCTTGGTCCTGAAATTCTCGTCACAGACCTCATTGTCGTTCGGTGCCTCCCATCGAAGCACTCAGCAGTTACAGATTTTGATCAGCCGACAACCCAGTTCGCAATTGGGTCGACGAATCGAATCCCGACTCTCTTTTTCCTGTCGTTATCGTCGACCCAAAGAGCCCTGACCTCTCCCCTGCATGTAAACTTACCCTGGCACGCCGTCACCGTGAGGACCACGCCCAAGTCCAAGGGCTGATCGAGAACAATGCAGACCCCATTTTTGCTTACGTTATCGGTCACCGTCTCTTCACGGAAAGGGGCGTTAAACTTGTCCAAGCCTTCAATGATGACCGGAATCGCCAGCAGGATTCGAGCCTCTTTACGTTTTACCTTCCAGAGATCCAACATAGATTGACCATCTCTCGCAGATCCTAAGTGCACGGCTCTGGCGCTAAATTAGCGCATTGCTTTTGCGATGCGCAAGAGGCAGAAGGGGATTCTTCTCTCTGAGACTAGACCTGAAACTGAGCCTGTTTGACTTTGGCCCGGAAATCGTCCCCTTCCAATTGAATGACTTTGCACATTTCGTGAAGTCTGGAGCGCAGGCGAACTCCAATCCGTTCCTCTAACGTCTCCTCGGTTGGCAGCCGCGTTCCGTCTCCAATGGTCCTTGTTTCACGAATGCGATCCTCAAAATTTGTGGTGATCACTGTGGTCAGTTTTCTGTTGTAACGAGAGTTGAGGATGTAAGCGAAGGTGTCACGAACCCACTCGGTGGGACGTTCTGCTCCGAGATCGTCTAACACAAGAACCGGGCTCTCAAGAACAGGCTTTAGTATCTCCATTTCCGAACCCTGCGAGACTGCATTGTAGGAATTCTGAATCTTCCTGAGTAGTTCTCGGAAGTCGTAGAAAATACCCTCCACCTCCCGGCGATAAATGAGCGCCCTCAAAACGGCAACCGCCAGATGAGTCTTGCCCACGCCACAAGGACCGAGAATCAACAAACCACAACCGGAAACTGGATACTCTTCAACGAACTTGATCAAGACTGCTTTGGCAGCCCTCAGCCTCTCTGTGAGGCCGTTGAAACTTTCAAACGAGCATGCCTCATAGCGCGGAGGCACCCCTGCATGAGCAAAGAGCTTGTCGAGTCTGGCATGTTCGAAACAATCACAGCGGGCAACCGAGCGAACCCCATCTGTTTCAATGGCCTTCCATCCGGTTCCGCCACAAACCGAGCAGGGATCTGGGGATTCGTTGTTCATCGACTTTAGCGGTTGAAGCGAACAATGCTGGGCGGGGGCGTGCGAACCAAGGCATTTTCTTTCCTGGAAGGAATGTGCCCGGATTGTGCGCCAAATTCGCGCTGGACGTAGCTCATGAACTCCCTGATCTCTTCCTCCATGGTTTCCATCTTGGCCCGCATGTTAAGAATGATCTCAACCCCCGCGAGGTTGACCCCGAGATCCCTGGTTAGGTTCAAGATCACTTCCAAACGCTCCAAGTCCTCGGCAGTGTAGAGGCGTGTATTCCCTTCGGACCGCGAGGGCTTCAGCAAGCCGTGACGCTCATAGAGCCGCAGAGTCTGAGGATGAATATCATAGATGCTCGCCACACTGCTGATCAGGTGTGCGGCTTTGCCACGCTTCTTCATAGGAACAACACTCCGCTTCTCAAAAGTTAAAAAGCTTCTGGCGCGGGTTCTCGGGGTTCAAGCGTGCTAGCTCTCGCAGAATCTCTTTGCTGCGCTCATCACCGATCCTTGGGAGGACAACCTGGACCTCCACAAACTGATCGCCGTGTGTCGCTGAGCGCAGTGAGGGGAACCCCCTTTCCCGCAAGCGAAACTTCTGTCCATGCTGCGTGCCTGGCGGAATCTTGAGCATGGCCCGCCCATCGACTGTTGGGACTTCGATTTTGGCGCCCAGAGTTGCCTCGGTCAGCGTGATTGGCACCTTGCAATAGACGTTGTCACCGGTCCGCTCGAAGAACGGGTGACTGCCAACGGTTGTGACAATATACAAGTCGCCCGCTGGGGCGCCCTGCACACCTGCATCGCCTTTGCCAGCGAAACGGATGCGCGAACCCGTCTGAACGCCTGGCGGAATCTTGATTTCGAGATTGTCAGTTATCGGAACCCGTCCATCTCCATGACAAGATTCACACGCTTTACCAGCCCGGCCACTGCCACCACACTGAGTGCACGTTGTGGTGAACTTCATTCGCCCCTTCATCTGCGTCATTCGACCGGTTCCATGACACAGACCACACTCACGGGCCCGCGCTTCGCCACTCTGTCCTTTTCCGTGGCAGGCTTGGCAAATCTCGCGGCGGGCATACGTGATTCGTGTTTGCAGTCCCCTCAGCGCCTCATCGAATCCCATGGAAACCTGATACTCGAGGTCCTCACCCTTTTTCGGTGCGGAAGAGCGTGCGTTCCCCTGAAAAAACTGGGAAAAAATGTCTGAGAATCCCGATCCTCCAAAACCGGAAAAATCGAATCCCGCAAAGTCCACCCCAGGACCCTGCCCAGCCCCACCCCCTCGAAGATTGTCCGAGTACGTTCCGTAGGCATCATAGATTTCCCGTTTTTTCGGATCACTCAAGACGTCATAAGCTTCGGAAATCTTCTTAAAACGTTCCTCGGCATGTTTGTCCCCTGGATTGACGTCAGGATGATACTTGCGCGCCAGCTTCCGATAGGCCTTTTTGATCTCATCGGCCGCCGCATTGCGATTCACGCCCAGAAGGCGATAGTAGTCCTGGTTGCTCATTCAGCCTCTAAATTCCCAGATGATCTCCTATACCCATTCATTCTCTGTCAGTTCTTCTTGACTTCCACGCGGCGTACCAGAGGCCGCGGTTGCCTCTTGGGCAGAGTTACGGTCAATACCCCGTCACTGAGGTTAGCGCGAATCTTTTCCGCGTCGATATCCCCCGGCAGACTGAATCTCCGTTCAAAGATTCCAGAAGGCCGTTCCAATCGATGGTAAACCTGCTGTGAGACTTCTCCGCCGGGATTCCGTTGCCCTTTGAGGAGGAGTGTGTGCTCTTTGACCTGAAGGTCGATTTGCTTGCGAAGGACGCCGGGCAATTCAGCAGTCAACACGAATTCGTCCTCGGTTTCAAACACGTCTACAGATGGAGACCAATGAGTCGGAAGCCCTGCCCCGGGAGCTTGGGGCCCTACCGCTGCGTCTTCCATCAACGTATGAATCCGGTCTTGTAGTTCTTGAAACTTCCTGATGAGCTCTTGCCGGTTAGACACAGAGCCTCCGTGCAGTCCCTCCCAACGAAGCGCACCAAGCGCTGCGGGAGTTAGCGATAAAAACCAGACGAGGCACAAGCGGGCTTCGCTTATGCCTCATCTCAATGAGATTCGGTGACGCCGATGTCATTTCCTCTTGTCGTCAACATCGACGTAGTCGGCGTCAATCACTTCGCCCTCAGCCGGTTTTGAGCCCGAAGTCGAACTCGATCCCGACTCACCCCCAGCTCCGGTCTGAGTGCCCGCTTGTTTGTACAGAACATCTGCCAGTTTGTGCGAAGCCGTGTTTAGCTGGTCAACTGCCTGGTTGATACGCTCGGCACCACCCTCCGAGATCGCCCGTCGGCACTCTTCCATGGCAGTCTCGATACTCTTGGCATCTGTTTCAGAGATCTTGTCTCGATTTTCCTTGAGCGTTTTCTCTGTTGCGTAAATCAAGCTGTCCGCCTTGTTCTTGGCTTCGACTTCTTCCCGATACTTGCGATCCTCTTCAGAATGAGACTCAGCATCCTTGCTCATTCTTTGAATCTCGTCCTTGCTAAGACCACTCGAAGAGGTGATCGTGATCTTCTGCTCCTTGTTCGTTCCCAAGTCCTTGGCGGAAACGTTCACGATGCCGTTGGCATCAATATCGAACGTCACTTCGACCTGTGGCACGCCTCGTGGCGCTGGAGGAATCCCCACCAGGTGAAACTTCCCGAGCGTCCGATTGTCCTTGGCCATGCTGCGCTCTCCCTGCAGTACGTGGACCTCTACCGAGGTCTGGTTGTCAGCTGCAGTAGAGAAGGTCTCGCTCTTGCGGGTCGGGATCGTCGTATTGCGCTCAATTAACTTGGTGAATACTCCGCCAAGAGTTTCAATACCGAGTGACAGTGGAGTGACGTCCAGGAGTAGCAGATCCTTTACGTCACCAGCCAGAACGCCGGCCTGGACTGCCGCACCAATCGCTACGACTTCATCCGGGTTGACACCCTTGTGTGGTTCTTTCTTGAAGAGGTCACGCACAATTTGCTGCACCCGAGGAATGCGTGTGGAGCCACCCACCAGAACCACTTCGTCGATTTGCTCGGGTTTCACACCCGCGTCAGTAAGAGCTTGCTTGCAAGGACCCACACTTTTCTGCAGCAGGTCTTCCACTAGCTGTTCGAAGCGCGCACGGGTAAGCTTCATTGTCAAATGCTTAGGACCCGAAGCATCGGCCGTAATGAATGGCAGGTTGATCTCGGTCTCCATCACGGACGACAGCTCCATCTTGGCTTTTTCAGCAGCTTCCTTGAGCCGTTGCAGCGCCATCTTATCTTTGGAGAGATCGATTCCCTGATCCTTGATAAACTCATCAACGATCCAATCCATTACTTTTTGGTCGATGTTGTCGCCGCCCAAGTGGGTATCGCCGTTGGTCGACTTCACCTCAACCACGCCTTCTCCAACTTCGAGAATAGAGATATCAAAGGTACCGCCGCCAAAATCATACACAGCGATGGTTTCGTCCTTCTTCTTGTCTAACCCGTAGGCCAGGGCCGCAGCCGTCGGTTCGTTGACGATTCTGAGAACTTCCAAACCCGCGATCTTTCCGGCGTCTTTGGTCGCTTGACGTTGAGAGTCATTGAAATAGGCAGGAACCGTAATGACTGCTTGGGTCACTTTTTGGCCAAGATACTCCTCGGCTGCCTGTTTCATTTTTTGCAGAATCATCGAAGAGATTTCGGGCGGGCTGGACTCCTTACCCATGATTACAACGCGTGCATCTCCGTTGTTGGCTCGCGCGACCCGATAGGGGACAATCTTCATCTCTTCCGAGACTTCTTCATACTTTCTCCCCATGAAGCGCTTGATTGAGTAGATTGTGTTTTCTGGGTTGGTGACGGCCTGCCTCTTGGCCACCTGTCCGACCAATCTCTCGTTGCCCTTGGTAAAAGCTACGACCGAGGGAGTCGTTCGACTGCCCTCCGGATTGGTGATGACAACCGGTTCACCACCCTCCATCACCGCTACCACCGAGTTTGTAGTGCCCAAATCAATGCCGATTATCTTACTCATCTAGACTCTCCTTCAGATTGAAAATAATAAACTTAGTGCCACTTGCGCGGGTACTCATAAATAGTTCGCGGTGAATATAATATCTGAGTCTATCACTGTCAATCATCATTAGCGTCTAGGTGTAAACTCTCGTTGAAAGGTTCGAAAAGCCGAAATCATTCTGACTCCCTGCCGAGGTCCTCCATTGGAATAACCTCCCAGCTTTGTTATATTTGGATTTTCTTTGAGCCGACCTCGATTCCATGCCCTTTCTGGCTGTCCTGTCCCTTCAATTCAGCGGAAAGAATCTCCTCCGGACAATCATTTTCTTGCTATTGCTTCTGGCATCGATCGGGCTCGGAGCATTTGCAGGTCTCCTCATCGTCTATAAGAGTGACTTACCTGAAGTTAGACAGTTGGAAGACTACCGGCCCAACGTCATTACGGAGCTGTACGCGGACGACGGCAGGACGATCGGTTCATTTGCTCTTGAGCGAAGGGTCGTCATCACATATGAACAGATTCCGGCGTTGCTCAAGGATGCCCTCATTGTTACCGAGGACCAGAACTTCGAAAGGCATTGGGGAGTTGACGTTACAGGCATAGGGCGGGCAGTTTTTAAGGGATTGTTTTCCGGAAAGCGAATCCAGGGCACCAGCACCCTGACCCAACAACTCAGCCGTCTTTGCTTCTTGAACTCTGAAAAGAGTTTCAAGCGGAAGTTTCAAGAGCTGCTTTTTTCCATACAGATCGAGCGCTTCTACACGAAACAGCAGATTCTTACGCTCTATTGTAACCAAGTACCACTAGGGCATCGCAACTACGGCTTTGAAGCGGCCGCCGAATACTATTTCAGCAAGAACCTGAAGGACCTGAAGCTCGAAGAGGTTGCCGTCTTGGCCGCAATGCCGGCCGTTGCCCACTTCGCCTCCCCGGTTACGAATCCTGAACGCGTAAAACTTCGACGCAACTATGTGCTGGACCGGATGGCCACGAAGGGCAAGATCTCGATCGAGAAAGCACGGGTCGCTAAGAACTTGCCGCTTGAGCTGAGGATTTCCACCCGGCACCAAGCTCTGGCTCCTTACTTTGCGGAAGAGATTCGCAAGGGCTTGGAACAAAAATACGGATCAGAAGCTGTGAACGAAAGCGGTTTGCGGATCTACACGACGTTGAATATTGAGATGCAGCAAACCGCAAATGAAGCGATCCGGTCGGGGTTAGAAGACTTCGACAGACGCCACGGATGGAGAGGTGTTCGCGTCAATATCCTTAAGCTGGGAGACACAACGCTCGACTCCTACCGGCATGAGGACTGGAAGCGACCGAAGGTGCCAGGAGCTATTTTGACGGGGCTGGTGCTGGCAGTGAAACCCCGAGTTGCTCAAATCAAATTCGGTGAGTATGAAGCTACGCTCGCAGATTCGGATGTAGCCTGGACCCGGAAAAAGTCGCTCATGGATCTCTTCAAGGTCGGGGATCTCGCAACGTTTCGAATCTCGGAAGTGGACTCGACGAAGAAGAAATTGAAAGTGGCCTTGTATCAACGTCCGGAAGTGCAGGGCGCCCTCGTTGCATTAGACTCGGCAACGGGTGCTGTCAAAGCGATGGTTGGAGGTTACGACTTCGACCAAAGCAAGTTCAACCGGGCCACCCAGGCCTTTCGTCAAACAGGCTCTTCGTTCAAGCCGTTTGTCTATACATTGGCTCTCGATCAAGGAATGAACCCGAATGACACAATTGAAGACAGCCCGGTCAGCTTTCCCAGCGCCCAGGGACAGTGGTCGCCACAGAACTACGATCGCAAGTTTGAAGGTACGATCACGCTGCGACGCGCCATGGCGCAGTCGCGAAACATTCCAGCAGTCAAGCTGCTAGATCGGTTTGGGGTCGAGAAAGAGATCGAATATGTGAAACGATTCGGCGTGACAAGTCCGAATCTCGCGCCCTACCTACCGATGGCTTTGGGTTCCGCCGAAGTGACCTTGTTAGAAATGACCTCGGCTTACTCGGTGTTCCCGAATGATGGAGTTCGACTGCTCCCTCGCTTGACGCAACGTGTCACAGACTACAGTGGGACCGTAAAGGAAGAGAATCTGGTGGATGTGCGTGAAGTCATTCCTCAATCGACCGCACGCGCGATGGTCGACCTTCTGCGGAGTGTCGTGGAGGTTGGGACTGCGCAAAGGGCCAAGAGTCTTCAGCGCCCTGTCGCCGGCAAAACAGGCACCACAAACAACTACACGGATGCCTGGTTCATCGGCTTCACTCCTTCGCTCACTTGTGGCGTCTGGGTTGGATACGACAAGAAACGATCCCTCGGTAAGGGGGAAACAGGTGCACGGGCAGCCTTGCCCATCTGGATTGAGTTCATGCAGCGGGTGCTAAAAGGGGAACCGGCTGAAGCCTTCGGCGAACTAAGCCTGCCCGAGAAGCTGGCGCGGGAGAAAGTGGACACTCCCGACGACGCCTCTGGTGACGGGGAGACAACACCCGAATGAGGATCGCATTCGACATTCGCAAACTCAATGATTTTGGAATTGGCACCTACATTCGCAATCTCATTCTGCATCTGGCACAGCTGGATCGAAGCAGCGAGTACTTGCTCATTGGCCGTGAGCGCGATCAAGCCGAACTGGGGGCTCTACCCGCCAATTTCTTCTACTTCTTTGATCACACGCAGGATAGTACCTTCTGGAATGATTTCGTCCTCCCCTACACGCTGAAGAAGCGCGGCGTTCAGATCCTTCACACACCGCACTATCGCGCTCCGCGCTATCTACAATGCAAATCGATCATCACCATCCACGACTGTGTCCACATTCTGTTCCCCAACTATGCCAGTTCCAGGTCAGCCCACGACCAGGCGCGCAAGATCACGCGCCGCAGCATCAAGCAATCCAGTCATATCCTGACCGTGTCCGAAGCGACACAGCGCGATTTGATGCGGCTGTTTTCCATCCCAGAAGAAAAGATCACGGTTGTGTACAACGCCATCGATGAGCGGGCCGTGCTCACCAGCGATGTGGAAGAGCAGAAGCGCGTTTTGGAGCGCTATCAGATCCAGGACCCCTTCCTGCTCTATGCAGGTAACATCAAGCCCCACAAGAATATAGCCCGGTTGATCGAGGCATTTTCAGTGTTGAAGACCGAACTCAAAGACAATGAGACCTGGAAGAATCTCAAGCTTCTCATCATTGGTGATGAGCTGTCGAAGCACCAGTTTCTGCGCCGCACGGTGATTCGTAGCGGTGTCCAGCACGATGTGCGGTTCTTTGGCTATGTCCCCTATGAAACGCTCAAGGTCTTCTACAAGTCAGCCGAGATCTTTGCATTCCCGTCGTTGTATGAAGGCTTCGGTCTTCCGCCCCTGGAAGCAATGGCCAATGGCACCCCCGTCCTGACGTCGAACGTCTCTTCATTGCCCGAGGTGATGGGAAATGCCGCACTGCTCGTGAATCCTGAGAACGTGTTTGAAATCTGCAAGGGCCTGAAGCATCTGCTGTTTGATTTCAATCTTCGAGCCGAGTTGATCGCCCGAGGTCTGGAGCAATCGCGACTGTACTCTTGGAAAAAGTCGGCAGAGCTCGTGTGGCAAACTTACCAGAAGGTCGCGGCTGAACACTGAATCAAAAAAGTCCTGCCTCAACAGCGTGGAGAGGAGCCTGCCCACCTTACCAATTCGTCACTGAACCGTCGGGACGGTGGTGTAGCGGAATGGGGCGATGCCGTTCGGTGACTTCGAGCACTTGTTGCGCCTGCTTTGGATCGAATTCGATACCCAGCCCTGGCTTGTTTTTCGGATAAAGCCGTCCTTTACGAAAATCGTAGCTCTCCGGCAGGTGTGGCGCCTTCAGGTCACCTTTGCCGCGCATCTCCATGATGGATGGGCCCGACGATGCGGCCAGGCAGTGAACCAGCGCCGCCTCCGCGATTGGACCCGTGAAATGTGGGATAAGGCCGACGTAGTGCGTTTCGCAGATCGCTGCCAACTTCATGAACTCCGTGATGCCGCCTGAGTTCGGCAAGGTTACCCGCGAGTAGTCAAAGAGTTGGTTTTCGATCAGCATATTGGCATCCCATCGGTCGCCATAGTGTTCGCCCACCGCCAGCGGCACCTTCACCATCGGCCTTAGCGTTCGGTACACTTCCGGATTCTCCGATCGAACCGGATCCTCCACAAACAGGGGATTGAGCGGCTCGATCAAGCCACACAACCGAACGGCATCGGGCAAGTCGAATCGCGTGTGGAAGTCGATCGCCCAGTCCCCGTCTTTTCCGACACCCTTGCGGATCTCCTCACACAGGCGATGTGTCGCCTCCACAATTTTTCGGCTTTCAAAACCTTTGCCCGCTTCCGGTTCCGCACCGTGAAATCGAAAAGCCCGGTAGCCAAACTCCATGCAAGCCCGCGCTGTTTCTTCAAGGCTGCCTTGTGCGGGAAACCCGGTGGCATAGCATTCAACAAAGTCTCGTGTCAGGCCGCCCAGCAAGTCGTAAACGGGCACACCGAGGGCCTTTCCTTTGAGATCCCATAGCGCCAGATCCAGCGCCCCGAGTGCATGTACCTTCTCGCGTCCCGGTGGGTAGAAGTAGTGTCGGTACATGATTTGCCACAGATGTTCAATTCGTGTGGGGTCTTCGCCGATGATCAAGCCAGCAAGCTGCTCGATGGAATCCTTGTGGCCGCCCTCGCCTATCCCGGTGATTCCCTGATCGGTTTCAATTGTCACAACCTGGGAGCTTTGGTTGAAGATTGGACGAGTATCGCCCGTTACCTGGTAGTAACGAACTCGCTTGATCTTCATTTTGGGCAGAGCAGCCTGCGGGCGCAATGAAGGAGCAAGGGCAGTGGCACCGACTCCGAGGCACAAGGTTTTCAAGAGTGAGCGTCGCTTCAGGTCCAGAGACATAGGAAAGTACCTCCAGGTCAGAATTCAAAGGTGTTGGTTCTTCAGAAGTGCTGGCCAATCTAAACTAACGGCTCGGCCTGAGCCAGCGAAGACTTTCGCGAGGTTAACTAGCGTCAACGAAGGAAAACGCGCGCAAACAGTTGGATCTAAGCCCAACTCTCTTGCGCAAACAATCGAGCCCGCCAAGTCCCACAGAATGTCTGCTCACTTCGCGTGTCGTTTCAAGCGTCATGATCTTCGACATCTCGGTTTCCAAGCTCTCTGGCAAGTCAGACCCAACTATCAGGCGACAGGAAGGCACATGCGCCAGCACATCCGCAAGATGATGCGGCATCAGTGACGACAACTCCAGGTAGATGTTCGGGCACACCGAAGCCGCAACAATGGCCTCCGGCACAAACAAACTACCACGGAGTGGTCCAAAATGATGGGCAAGTCTGGAAACCTGCCGTTCACGGAACACTATCTCGTGGAGTTGCCAACAGCAGCGTTAGCCGTCGATTCCGGCACTCTCCAAGCCGGATCATCGACGTGAGCTTCGTCCATCATCCGGATTGCTTTGGCCACCAGTTCGGGATGTCTCGCAGCGATGTCATGAGTTTCGCCGATGTCCTTCACTAAATCATACAAAGAAGTCTTGCCTATGAACATCGGTTCCCGAATCGCCTTGTAATTGCCAAATCGAACGGCCTGCCGGCCACCCTGTTCATAGAATTCCCAATAAAGAAAATCGTGTTTCGCCTGCCTTGCGGTTCTGCTCAGCAGTTCCGGCAGAAAGCTGACGGAATCCAGACCGGCCGGGAGTTTCTTGCCTGTCAACTCGCAAACCGTGGCAAACAGGTCGCCGAAATAGCCAACATGATCAGACTTCCAGCCTCCTTGGATCAGGCCTGGCCAGCGTGCAATCAAAGGGACCCGAATGCCCCCCTCGTATAGCGTCCGCTTCATCCCACGGAGTGGCCCAGCCGGCTGGAACAAGTTCGGATTGTTGTTGCCTTCATGGTGGGGTCCGTTGTCCGAAGAAAAGACCACAAGCGTGTTGTCGTCGATCCCGTATTCTTTCAGTCGCGCCAGCAGTCGGCCAGCGTCGCGATCCAGACGTGAGATCATGGCAGCCTGACCTTTGTCGGGATCTGGCCAAGGTTTATCTTTATAAAAGCCAAAATCCGGAACTTCCTGACCGTTGCCTGTGCCTCGAGTTGCCTCGTTGTTGGCGTGCGGCAAGGTCACGGCCAAATAGAGAAAGAACGGTTTCGTGCGATTCAGTTCCAGCCAGTGCAGAGCTTTGTCCATGATCACGTCATGCGAATAGTCCGTCTTTTGTCTGCCCCAGCCGGCTCCTTCTTCGTCCTCAACTTCGGCCACGTTCCGCAGGGGATATTTCGTGATGTTATGAATCAGAAATGATGGATAGTAGTTGTGGGCGTGGAGCTGACTCAGATATCCGAAGAACTCGTCGAAGCCCATCCTATTGGGATGTCCTTCGGAACCGATCTCGCCCAAGCCCCACTTTCCAAACAGTGCTGTCGCGTAACCCGCGTCCTTGAACACATGTGCCAGCGTTCTGTCGCCTGTGCGCAGCGCCTGAAGGCCGATGCTGGTGCGTGGCGCATTGCCGCGTACGCGCGTATGCCCCATGTGTTTCCCGGTCATCAACACGGAGCGCGAAGGGGCGCAGACCGTCGATCCAGCATAGAACTGTGTAAAACGAATGCCCTCCGAGGCCATGCGATCCAGGTTAGGTGTTTGAATCAACTGCTGCCCGTAGCAGCCCAAATCGCCATAGCCCAGGTCGTCAGCCAGAATGAGGATCAGGTTGGGTTTCCCGGTCACCCCATGGATAGGCTGAGAACTCAAGATCCAAGCCAACCCACTGGACGCGAGCATCAACCATACAAGTCGCTTGGCTCTTTGCATGAGTTGTTCCTTGGTAGGCCATGTCTATCAATTTCCAGCTCTCGTTTCAACATCAGACCAAGTGACCACATTCCGCCCTACAAATTCGTTTCGGCGGGGCCGGCGGCCTTTTGAAAAAAGACGGAAGCTGACGGGTTCTTGTTCTGAGGAAGGAACGACGAGGAGAAACGAAAAGGCTGGCGGAGAGGGAGGGATTCGAACCCTCGGCACAGGTTTTAGCCCGTGCAACTGCTTAGCAGGCAGCCCCGTTCGGCCACTCCGGCACCTCTCCCCGTTTGAGGAGCTTGATTGTATAGCATGAGCCCGTAGAGCCATGCTACGGAAAAATCCGTCGTTCGCGGACGCTCCAGCGATCGTCCGCACGATCTTCCCACGACCCGAAGTAGGAGACATTCGCAGTAGTGCGGCTTGGCAGTTACCGTGGGTACACTGTCTGGGAAATGATGCGTTTGACGTCGGCGGGACTTTGCGCAGCCTCGTAACTCGGAGCCGCTTCCAGGAAACCGTCGATGATCGAACGGATGAGCATGGATCGTTTGAACTTGATCCCAGTGGTCTGGCGGATTTCAAGGCAGATTTTGTCCAGCGCGTAAACCTGCCGCGCCGACAGCATCACCATCACCTTCTCCACATCGCCATCTTCTCCTGAAGCCAGCCGGCGCGGGCTCTCTGGCACCGGCTTTTTGAGCGTTGAGGAAAAAAGGTCTTTCTTGCCTAGCTTCGACACCGCGCCAGAAACTCCTTTCCAAAGTGGATATAACAGAGCGCGCCCATGCTGCCGCTGTCGTACTCGAAGATCGTCTTGCCGTGAGAAGGCGCTTCCAGCAGTTTGACGTTATGACGGATGACGGTCTTGAAAACCTTCTCTTTGAAGTGAGAGCGCAGAAGATCGATGATTTCGGTGGTGATCTTCATGCGCAAATCCACCATGGTCGGCAGTATACCCATCAGCTCGACTTTCGAATGCATGTTCTTCTTGATGACTTCCACCGTTTCCAACAGGGACTGCAATCCGACCAGAGAGAGGTAGGATGGCGAAACGGTAATGACGTAGTTGTCTGAAGCGATGAGTGCGTTGATGGTCAGCAGATTCAGCGACGGTGGATTGTCGATGAGGATATGGTCGTAACGGTGGCGGAGTCTGTCGATGCGACCCTTTAGAATCTTTTCCCGACCGGGCACGTCGGCCAACAAGACATCGCTGCTCGCCAGGCGCCGGTCCGCCGGCACGATGGATAAGCCTGCGACGTTGGTGGGGAGGACCGCATCCTGCATCGGACGCTCCTCCAACAGCACGTCGGCCAGGCTGCACTTCACGCTCTGGATGTCAAGCCCCAGACACAGCGTGGCAAAATTTTGGGGGTCCAGATCCACCAACAACACTCGCAGGCCCCCGAGAGCCAGATAAGCGGCCAGATTGACAGCCGTGGTTGTCTTTGCAGTACCGCCTTTCATCGAGATCAGAGAGGTGATCATCAAATCAGAGAACTGGCATGCCCACTCGAGTCCGTCGGTGTTCGTCGTCCAGTCGACGACCTTGCAACTCTAGAAAGCTATAATTCTATGCTATGCCAGCGCGCTATGATCGGCGTGCGACACATCTTTGTCAAGCGTGTTGGGACGTGAGGTTGCTCCAAAGTCTGTGCTGTTCGCGCAACTCTTCGCTCCATTTTGTGTTCAAAACAGGAGCGTCATCGGATGATCCGATTCGGCGCATGACAATACATCAGGTGCTGGCGTGCAACGACGCTGCCCCCTGGGTAAAGGAGCAATTGTGACAAGGAAAATGAACCCATGGCCAGGGATTGCAGTCTTGGTTTGTTGTCTGGCACCGCAAGCAATGGCCGCCCAAGGAACCGAATCACAAGAATCCGGTCCAAAACCCAGCGGTGGCCATCACACCCGCGCCGATGCAGAGGAACGCTGGAAGAAACTGGATCGGGACAAAGACGGCAGGATTTCCCGCTCGGAGTGGCAGCACAGCGAGCAAGCTTTCGACCGGATGGATGCCGATAAGGATGGATTCCTGACGAAAGACGAGCTGCAATCGGCAGCCAGGAAGTTTCGTGAAAAGGGTCGTAGTCGATTGCAGGAAATGGACGCAGACGCGGATGGAAACATCTCGCGAAGCGAATGGAAGGGCAAAGAAGAGATATTCAACCGGTTGGATGCCAACAAGGATGGGATGCTGACTCGCGATGAATTGCGAGGAGCCCGAAAGCCCCGCGGCCCGGGTTCGCATCGGTCAGACCAAAGCGATAAGACGACGCTGTGAAGCGCAAGAGCGAGGGATGATCACCGATTTTCTTCACAACAGTCGTTCAGGGCGAGTGCGGAACGACCGGGAGGCCCGACGATTTGGATACAGGTTTCTGGGGAGCGCGCCAGTTATCGATCATCGCCACCTGCTGGACGCAAGAAACCGTGCAATAGGGTGCGCACGATTTGGGAGCAGAGAACTCGTGCCGCATTTGCTCGCGGGTATAGTCAAACAGTGAAACTCCCGGATAACCACGCTGCTGCGAACAATAGTGCACGAGACCATCTTCGCAAATGTAGAGGTATCGGGCGCCGGCCCGGCAGCGCCATTCATTGGGACGGCCATGCGCAATGTTTTCCTGAAAGGCATTGAATCGCGCAAACGATTTCTTGCCTAGTTGCTTGGTTTCTTCAAAGATCCCGCGCTCGTGTGGATTCAGTGGCTGCAACTGACCGCTGCCATCATGGATAATTCCAATGGTGCTGCTGAACCCCAAGGCAACAGCCCGATTGGCCACCGTCAGGGCATCCTCCGGGTGAGCGATTCCCGAACCGACCACTGAGTTGATATTCACCCCAAACTCGGCGTATTCGGCCAGCATCTGCAGTTTCTTATCCAAGACCTTCAAGCTTTTCTTCGAGACGGCATCCGGTTGCGCATTATCGATGCTGATTTGCAAATGCTCCAGCCCGGCACGGTTCAGCCGCTCAATGCGCTCAACCGTCAAAAGATAGCCGTTCGTGATCATGCCTGCGATGATGCTGCGGCTGCGCATGTGGCGGATGATGTCATCCAGATTGGGATGTAGAAGCGGTTCACCGCCGCTGATCGTGATGATGGACGTACCGAGGTCTGCCAGCCGATCGATGCGCCGAAGCATCTCTTCGGTCGAAACAGGATTGGAAAAATCGTCAAACTCGTTGCAGTAGGTGCATGAAAGATTACAGCGGCGCGTTGGAATAATATGGGCGAGTACAGGATGCCGGGTCGAAAGCAGCCCCTTTGCAATCATCTTCCACTCACGCAGCCGTCTATGCGCAAAGAGCAGCCGTTTGCGAAATTTCTTGTTGGTCGTCATTCGGGATTGGAAACGATGGACCTACCCATGAAAGGATTCAACTATAAGCAAGGGGGTTCGGGCCCGCAATCCGAAATCAGCCAATGGTCGTGGGGCAGCCGCTTTCGGTTCACCTGCCGCCCCCATCGGCCTTCTTAGCAATCCACAGGATGCTAAAGGTGCGGGCCGATCCCAATCACAGCAACTCCCCGCGCGCATCAGCAAACGAACTGAGGTCACAGCGACGCCTTCTTCCCCAGTGATTCCTCGACGACTTCAAGAAAAGCCTTTGAAGCTCGCGACATATAGCGGTTCTTTCTGTGGATGAGGCCCAGTTTTCGGATAAGTTTGAAGTTCCTCACGCGTACCAGCCGCAGTGTTCCACGCTCCATTTCATCGGTGACGTAGCTCTTGGGAACGATGGAAATCCCCATTCCGATCGAGACAAACTTTTTGATGGTCTCGATACTCGCCAACTCCATGGAAATATTCATCTTCTCCCACAATGGGCCAAGATGTTTCACCAACCTTTCACGCGTTGTGCCCGCTTTGTGAAAAATGAAAGGGTGTGAAACCACATCTTCCAGAACTACCGATGGCTGGTCAGCAAGAGGGTGGCTGGGGCTTGTGATCAACCAAAGTTCATCTTCAGCGATAGGTTTAACGTGGAGATCGTGGTCGGGCACAGGTAAGGTGACAATTCCAAAGTCCAACTGATTCTCCAGGATCTTATCCACGACTTTCTTTGAGAAGTTTCTGTAAATACTGATCTGAACCTCAGGATATTTCTCCTTGAACAAGGCAAACAATTGCGGCAACACGTAAAGACAAGTTGCTTCGTTCGCGCCAATCAAAAGCTTGCCGCGAGGCGAAGCGTTCAGCTCCGTAATGGCCAGTTTGGCTTCGTCGTGCAAGCGCAGCAGCCGCTCCGCATAGCCAAAAAGCAATTCCCCGGCTTGCGTCAGGCAGACTTTCTTCCCGATGCGATCGAAGAGCTTTTCGCCAAGTTCTTCTTCGAGCATGCGGACTTGCGTACTGATGGCAGGTTGTGTACGAAAGAGCTTCTCGGCTGCCAAGGTGAAACTTCGATGTACAGCAACTTCGTAAAAATTTCGGATTTGATCCAGGTTCATAGTATTCCAAAACTTCCAAGATAAAGATTCCTTATAGATAACACAGATAGGATAACTGTGGGAAGGTACGGGGCCTTCCGGCGGTGCTGATCAGATGGAGTCTGATTGAAATCTGGGGCGTCTCACTTCTTGTTGTCCTTCAAATGCCGGATCTTCTCTCTCCAGCTCTTGAGTCGTTCCCGAACGGTCTGCTCAAACCCTTCGTCCGAAGGCGTGAAGTAGACTCGCTGCTCCAGGGACTTTGGGAGACAACTCATGTCAGTTAGTTTGTCCTGGAAGTCATGGGCATACTCATAGCCCTTGCCATATTCAAGTTCCTTCATCAGCTTTGTCGGGGCGTTGCGCAGATGCAGAGGAACCGCCTCGGCCAAAGTATTTTTCACGTCCTGAACCACAGCGCCATAGGCTCGATAGAGCGCATTTGATTTCGGTGCCGTTGCCATATAGACGGCCGCTTGTGCCAGGGCCAGGTTCCCTTCGGGCAAGCCGACAAAGTCAAACGCCTGCATCGCACTGACCGCCAACGGCAAGGCCATTGGGTCCGCCATCCCTATATCCTCCGAGGCAAATCGGACAATCCGACGGGCGATGTAGAGCGGATCCTCTCCCGCTTCCAACATCCTTCCCAGCCAATAGAGCGTCGCGTCCGGGTCGCTGTTTCGCATCGACTTGTGCAGCGCTGAAATGAGGTTGTAGTGTTCCTCGCCTGCCTTGTCATACAGCAACATGCGCTTCTGAAAGGCGTCTTCCAAGACGACCGGCGTTACCGTCTTCACTCCGGCGGCATCGGCAGGTGCCAACTGTGCGGCAATCTCCAACGTGTTGTATGCCGTGCGTGCATCCCCGTTCGCAAACACCGCAATTTGCTCGATCAACGAAGGATCGACGCGAATGGTTTCCGCACCGAGTCCGTTCACTGTGTCGGTCAGTGAGCGATTCAACAGTCCGACGATGTCGTCCACCGAGAGTGGATGTAGCACAAAGACCTTCGAACGCGAGAGCAGTGCAGAGTTGAGTTCAAAGGAAGGATTCTCCGTAGTCGCTCCGATGAGCGTGATGCTCCCGTTCTCGACATAGGGGAGAAAGGCATCTTGCTGTGGTTTGTTGAAGCGGTGGATCTCGTCCACAAAGAGGATCGTCCGTCGACCATAATGGCGGGTCCTTTCAGCTTCGCCCATGACCGTCTTGATTTCCTTAATCCCCGCCAGCACAGCGCTGAAAGGGATAAAGTCAGACTTGGTCATCTGAGCGATGATGCGCGCCAACGTTGTCTTGCCTGTCCCCGGTGGCCCCCAAAGGATAAGAGAGCGAAGTTGGTCCTTCTCGATGCTGACCCGCAACGGCTTGCCCGGCGCCAGCAAGTGCTTCTGTCCGGCGTAGTCCTCCAGTCGCTGCGGACGCATGCGATCTGCCAAGGGCGCCCCTTTGTCAGGAGCTTTCTTCTCTGGGGGTTCAAGGTCTGAGAACAGATTCATGACAACAGCCTCACCTCAAACTTAAGTGGCGCCCGAGAAATCGGGCCCTTGCCAAGCTTAGTCCCAACGATGGTACCGTATCTCTTGATTGCGGTACGGGAATTTGGTTGAAAAAAGGCCGGTCTGAAGGTATTTTCTTCAGGTTGTAGTCAGGATACCGGACGATGGTGTGCCGGTAGGTCCTCATTCGTTCGTGCCGACGATTCCAATCCCGCCTAAAGAAAGCGGTTGTTTCCGTCGAAATTCAAGCGTGATTTAGGTTTATTGGTTGCCAGAATCCTGCTGCGTTTCCTCGTCTGAAACGACGAAGTCGAAACCGGTCCGAAAAATTGATGAGCGGGGACTTGCCGTAAAGACGCGTTAGCCGTCAGGGTCATTTTGTGAGTCCTCGGAAAGTGTTAACTTTTATGCCAACTACTGTTCCCGTTGAAAAAGATAAAGATATTGACAAGTCACACTTGGAAGGGGAACTGCGCCTTCTGTACCTGATGCTCCTGATTCGCCGTTTTGAAGAGCGCGCGTCGCAGGCCTACCAGCAACAAAAGATTGGTGGATTCTGCCATCTCTATATCGGACAGGAAGCCGTTATCGTTGGAGCCGTAGCTGCCGCCCGGCAGGACGATTACATCATCACCGCATACCGCGACCACGCCCATGCCATTGCGCGCGGAACCACTCTGAATGCCGCCATGGCGGAACTCCTCGGGAAGGCAACCGGCATCTCAAAGGGTCTCGGCGGTTCCATGCATTATTTTGACAAAGAGAATCATATGTATGGCGGTCACGCCATCGTGGGCGGTCATCTGCCTCTGGCAACGGGGATGGCGTTTGCCAGCCGTTACCGGGGTGAGGACCGTGCCACACTCTGCTTCTTTGGTGATGGCGCTATCAATCAGGGTGTTTTTCATGAAGCATGCAACCTGGCCGCACTATGGAAGCTGCCCGTGATTTTCGTCTGTGAGAACAACTTGTTCGGAATGGGAACGCACGTCGAACGTGCCACCGCGGTTAAGGAACTGACCAATCGGGCCAAGGGTTACGACATGCCTTCGATGGTGGTGGACGGAATGGATGTGCGAGAAGTGTGCAGCAGTTTCCGCACCGTTCTCGACGCCATGAGAAAGAGACCCTATCCCTTCCTCATCGAGGCCCGGACCTACCGTTATCGCGGCCACTCGATGTCTGACCCGGCAACCTACCGTACCAAGGAAGAGCTCGACAAGTACAAGAACGAAGACCCGATTGTTGGTTTCAAGTCCGTCCTGTTAGCGGAAGGCAAGCTCGAAGATGCCCGTTTTGCAGAAATGGACCGCGAAGCCAAGCAACTGGCTGCAGAATCGGTGCGGTTTGCCGAAGAGAGCCCGGAACCTCCTTTGGAGGATTTGTACAACTATACCTTCGTGGAGGGGTCGAACCCGTGAGAGAAATTACCTATCGCCAGGCTGTGAACGAAGCGCTGGATGAGGAAATGCAGCGCGACCCGAACGTATTCCTGCTGGGCGAAGAAGTTGCAGAATACAACGGCGCCTACAAGGTCAGCCAGGGATTGCTCGACAAGTTCGGCCCCAAGCGTGTGCTCGACACGCCCATCAGCGAAGGCGGGTTTGCCGGACTGGGCATCGGCGCA
>Ga0111538_10003208_pt1 | contig 22917 bp, 19 predicted proteins | sample SoiMethybrSBSTD1_FD_79669 | JGI IMG/M metagenome (GOLD analysis project Ga0111538, IMG submission 79669) | Bulk soil microbial communities from a Populus tree surrounding site in Tennessee, USA - Soil MetaG P. TD hybrid SBSTD1 (version 2)... | ecosystem: Environmental > Terrestrial > Soil >...
GAGCCATCAACAGTCCAGCATCCATGAGTTTCAATCTCCTTGTAACAATTCATTAACTATACAAAATATAGTCACTAATTGTCAATTAGTTACTAGGATGCCGTGCTATCCTGAAGGTGTCGCATCCATGAAAGACGTAGCCAAAACCGTGCCGCAGCTCTGCACGCGATTCCATTACGCGAGCGAGCTCATCGGCCGCCGCTGGAATGGCGCCATCATCTTCATGCTGCTGAGGCAGACGTGCCGCTTTGCCACGCTCCGCGACGGCATTCCCGGCATCACCGATCGCATGCTCAGCGAGCGGCTGCAGGAGCTCGAGCAGGAAGGCGTCGTCGAGCGCACCGTCGTGCCCGAGACGCCGGTGCGCGTCGAATACTCGCTGACGAAGAAGGGCAAGGCGCTGGCGGAGGCGGTCGATTCGATCGCGACCTGGGCAGAGAAGTACATCCCGGTGCAGCCCGAGAAAGCCAAACCCGGCAAAGCTACGCAGGCGCGACGATCCGCCGCCGGTCGCTGATCGCGACCGCGTTTGTTACTATCGAATTTATGCCTCACCTCGTGCTTCGCATCGTGTTCGCGACAGCTCTGCTGTGGATGACGGCTGCGGTTGCCGACGCGCAGCCGGCCGCCGTGTCGCCATTCCCGAGCGGGATGTCCGGGACGATCGCCTTTCAGTCGGACGTCCGCACCACGACGAATGCGAATGGCCGCCAGAAGATCTACACGATCGATCTCGCGAGCGGCCGCGTGTCCACGTTGACGCGGGAGGGCGATTGGAACGACGAGCAGCCGCGGTGGTCACCGGACGGCCGCCGCATCGCCTTCAAATCGTCGCGCGGCGGCAGCTACAACCTGTATCTGATGGACGCCGACGGCGCCAACGTGCGGCGCCTCACCGATCACCCCGGCAACGATTACGATCCGTCCTGGCTTCCCGACGGCGCGAGCTTCGTGTTCACCTCCGATCGCGATCGCGGCTACGGGCGTTTCGATCTGTATCGCTACTGGCTCGCCGATGGATCGGTCGAGCGCCTGACGCATTCGTTCGACGGCTATGCGTTCATGCCGAGCGTGTCGCCGGACGGCAACTGGGTCGCCTTTGTCGCGACGACGTTCCCGATCGAGGGGGCGTGGGCCAACCAGGTCCACGTCCTCGAGCTCGCGACGAAGCAGACGTGGCCGTTCGACGCGACGGCATTCGGCTGCTGGCCGAACTGGTCGCCGGACGGCCAGACGATCGCGCACGTGTTGCTCGTCGGCGAAGAGCCGTCGAAGATTCAGACCGTCAATTCATTCGGTGAGGATCCCGAACCGCTCGCCGGCGAGCCGGCGCGGTGGCACTACTATCCTGACTGGTCCCCGGATAATCGTTTGCTCGCGCTTGCCGTCAGCCCCGAGCATCACGAAGGCGAGAACTGGGACCTCGCGATCCTCGACCCGTCGCGCGCCACGCCGATGCGGCGGCTGACCACCGGCGCCGGCAACGATCGCCTCCCGGACTGGAAACCGCGCTGATATCATTAGGGTTTCTGTAGGAGACCCTAGTGGCAAAGATTAAGGTGAAGAATCCCGTCGTCGAGATGGACGGCGACGAGATGACGCGCATCATCTGGCATCGCATCCGCGAACAACTCATCCTTCCATATCTCGACATCGACCTGAAGTACTTCGACCTTGGCGTGGAGTCGCGCGACAAGACCAACGATCAAATCACCGTCGATTCCGCCAATGCGACGAAGCAGTACGGCGTCGCCGTCAAGTGCGCGACGATCACGCCCGACGAAGCGCGCGTCAAGGAATTCAACCTCAAACAGATGTGGAAGTCCCCGAACGGGACCATCCGCAACATTCTCGACGGCACCATCTTCCGCGAGCCGATCATCTGCAAGAACGTGCCGCGCCTCGTGCCGCACTGGGACAAGCCCGTCGTCGTCGCGCGCCACGGCTTCGGCGATCAGTATCGCGCGCAGGACTTCACCTTCCCGGGCGCCGGCACGATCACGATCAGCTGGACGCCGGATGGCGGCGGCGAGCCGATCTCGAGGGAAGTGATCAAGACGAAGGGCAGCGGCATCGCGATGGGCATGTTCAACCTCGATTCCTCGATCGAGGGCTTCGCGCGCGCCTGCTTCACGTATGCGCTCGGCCGCAACTATCCGGTCTATCTGTCGTCGAAGAACACCATCCTCAAGATCTACGACGGCACGTTCAAGAACACCTTCCAGCGCGTCTACGACAAGGAATTCAAGACGCAGTTCGAGGCGAAGGGCCTGACCTACGAGCACCGCCTGATCGACGACATGGTCGCGTCGAACCTGAAATGGAGCGGCGGCTATCTCTGGGCGTGCAAGAACTACGACGGCGACGTGCAGTCGGACACCGTCGCGCAGGGCTACGGCTCGCTTGGTCTCATGACGTCGGTGTTGATGTCGCCCGACGGCAAGTCTGTCGAAGCGGAAGCGGCGCACGGCACCGTGACGCGCCACTACCGCCTGCACCAGCAGGGCAAGCCGACCTCGACCAACCCGATCGCGTCGATCTACGCGTGGACGCGCGGCCTGCAGTATCGGGGCCGGTTCGACGGCACGCCCGATGTGATCGCGTTCGCCGAGAAGCTCGAGAAGGTGTGCGTCGACGTGGTCGAGTCAGGACGCATGACGAAGGATCTCGCGATCCTGATCCGTGCCGATCATCCGTTCCTGACGACGGATGAATTCCTGTCCGCGATCGACGCGGAGCTGAAGAAGCGAATGTAGGAAAGCGTGAGGCCGATGAAGAGCGATCCTCGACGACGAGTGTTCCTGGCGGCGATGCTGGTGTGTGTCGCCACCGTCATCATGGGCCAGGGGCAGCCACCGGCGCCGGCCGTGGCGCCGCTGGCCGATCTTGTCGTTCCACCCGGATTCAAGATTTCGGTATTTGCCTCGGGACTGATCGGCGCACGCCTCATGACCGTCAGTCCGGAGGGGGTGCTGCTGGTGGCGCGCCGCCGGACGCATGAAGTCGTCGCGCTGCCGGACAAGAACAAGGACGGCATCGCCGAACCGGAAGTGATCCTCACCGGCCAGACCAACGCACACAGCCTGGCGTTTCGCGGCGGCTATCTGTATGTCGCGACGACGCCGGCGGTGACGCGTGTGCGATGGACGAACGGCGCCCCCGACGGCACGCCTTCGGTCTTTGTCGATCTGCCAACCTCGACACCAGCGGTCCACACTTCGCGAACGATCAACTTTGGTCCCGACGGACGTTTGTATGTCTCGATCGGTTCGTCGTGCGACGTCTGCACTGAAGGCGATCCTCGCCGCACCACCATCCAGGTGTACGACGCGGATGGAAAAGGGCATCCCTTTGCGACCGGCCTGCGCAATGCGAACGGCTTCGACTTTGAACCCGGCACCGGCCGTTTGTGGGCCGGCGACAACGGCCAGGACGGACTCGGCCCTGATTTTCCTCCCGACGAGATCAACCTCGTCGAAGATGGAAAGCACTACGGGTTCCCGTTTTTCATCGGCAACAATCGTCCCAACCCGACACCTGTGGCGGAAAGCGCGCCGGCCTCGTTGAAGGCCGTCGCACCGGTGCTCGAGCTCCCGGCGCACGTGGCATCGACCGATTTGCGCTTCTACACCGGGACGCAGTTTCCCGCGGCGTATCGCAACGCGATGTTCCTCGCGATGCACGGCTCGACGGCGATTCCCGCGAAGGTTGGCTACAAGGTGATCCGCGTTCGCATGAAGGATGGGCGTCCCGATGGTTTCGACGATTTCGTGACGGGCTGGGTCAAGGACGGCGTGGTGTCCGGACGCCCCGCGGGCCTGGCGACCGGCGCCGACGGCGCTCTCTATATCTCCGACGACAACAAGGGCTTCATCTATCGCGTTAGTTACGGCGCACGATGATCATTGGGCCGGAACGCCGTAAGGGATGATGCCCTCAGCGTCACCGCTCACTTCGAGAAACCGATTGCCCGCCGCTGCCTGAGCGGCGGCGCGATCAACCTCCGCAGGGCCCTGAGAATCGTCTTCAGCTCTTCGTCGTGGTGTGTCACCTTTCGCTCGAGGTCGTCCAGCTTGACGGCTAGCTCGCGGTGAGCCGCCGCCAGATCTCGCAACCGCAGAAACGCGCGTACGACGAAGATGCTCATCTCGATTGCTCGCGCTGAGTTCAAGACGGGTGCCGCCATGACGGCGCCGTGCTCGGTGAACGCCCAGGGGCGCGTCCGCCTCCCGCCGTGGCCGCCACTTGAAATCACAAATTGTGATCTCAAGATCCGGCATTCGCCTTCGCTCAATTGGAACGCGAAGTCCTGCGGAAAGCGGCGTGCGTTACGTTTCATCGCCTGATTGAGGCGCGCGGTCGGGACGCCATACAGCCGGGCGAGATCCTCATCGAGTACCACCTTGGCGCCTCGCGTACCGACAATTCGTGGCGGAGTTGGCGTCGGCCGCTGGCTGCGGAGTGTAGGCATGTGCAGGGACGGTGCGAACCGCGTGCCGCGCAGCTTCCGGCCGCTTTACGGGTTTTTCGCGCTGCATGATCGCGCAACGTTGCAGAAAATGCGCGCGATTAGGCCAGGGCCGATGGCAGCGTTTGCGATTTCGCGTGCATCAGCCTGCGGCCGACGCCCCACGCCCCGGCCGCGGCAATCGCCACGACGAGCGTGAACACCGTGTTCGTCGTCCGGAGCAACTCCGGATCGTGGAGCGAGCGGGCCGCCAGCGCCTCCGGCAGGATGAAGGCAACGAAGCTCGCCACCCACGCCGCGAGGAATCCGCGCTTCCGGTAAATCACGCACAGCAGTGCCGCCGCGACAGCGTATCCGGCCGACAACGTCAACGCCGGCAGCAGCGTTTCCTGATCCGAGGCGGAGGTCAACCCGGCGGCGATGCTGACGATGATGGTTGCCACGACGGCCGGCACCTTCTTGAATTTTTCAAACACTTCAATCGCGAAGGCAATCGCGAGCGCGAGGAAGATCGATGCGGTCAGCGCGTTGCCGATGATCGAGCCGATCGCGGCGTCGACGATGTTCAGCTCGCGGGAGATCGACGGCTCGAATCCCGGCACTTGCAGAGCCGCCCAATCGGCGAGCACCGTCAGGCCCGCCATCAGCGCGCCGGCGCCGACGCCTTCGACGATCGACTCCGGCACCGACGGCGCGAACAAACGGCCACGTGTGATCTGCTCGGCGGCCCACATGCGCGCCGGGCTCCGGCGGCCAATCCACAGCATCACGCCGCTGAGCGCGGGCAGCACGGTGCCCAACATCAGAATCGCGATCGCGACCATCGCCAGCAGTGTGCTCAGAGGCCCGGAGTTGCCGTTGTTCCCGAGTCCGACCTGGACGATGACCAGGAGGCAGATCGCCAGCGGTATGCGGCGTGTCAGCGCGTCCCAGTTCTTGGTCTTGAACAGGTAGTACAACCCGAAGCCCCAACCGACAACGAAAACGCCGGCGACCACAACCGGAGTGATGCCTTTGACGATCGTCATCAGCAGCGGCGTGTCGGGCGATTTGTAGCCGCGCGGGCGTTCGAGCGATCGCCGGATCAGAATCAGCTTCTCACCCTGCAGGTTGACCTGCAGTTGTTCGGTGTGCCCGTACTTCGTCGCCGGGCTCCGCCACGTCATCTCGGTCTTGCCGGCGGGGAAGGAACGCTCGACGACTTCCAGCTCGTAGCCGGACGCGTCGATGCCGAAGGCTTTCTTGATCGCTTCGAGGCCAATCGCTGTTGCTCTCGCGCGATCGGCATGCGCGATCGTGCCGTCGGTGGCATAGCCCGTCGCAAACGCGACCAGTTCGCCCTTGGGGCCCAGGCGAACGGAATAATCGCCCGCGGCCGGCTCGAGATCGGCCGCCAATGGATTCGCGGTGTGCGTGATGCCGGCGCGCCAGTGCGCGACCGGTGTGCCCTCGCGAACCGCATCGCGGGCAGCGGGGAGCCCGGCCATCGCCGTGATCCGCTCGATGTCCACGGCGTCGCCGAAGATTACGCTCGTGCGCGATCCCATCCCCGAATAGCCAAAGCTCTCCACGGCGTCGCGTGCTTTCGTGAGCACGGCGCCCTCCGGCAGCGTCAGCGGCAACTCGGCGCCGGGCCGCGCCAGGTAGTAGTAGGCCATCGCCACGCCGAACACGATCGCGCCGACGCCAGCGATGGCCGCGGTCATCCACGATACGCCGCTGACGGCAGCGACTTCGGGACTGTCCTCGGTGAGCTCGCGCTCGATCTCGACATCGGCGGCCTTGGGCGCATCGGCGCTTGCCGCGGCGGTCAGTCGTCCCGCTTCGAGCGCGCTCTTCAAGCGCTGCAGATCGACGCGCAGATCCGCGATCGTTTGATAGCGGAGATTCGGATCCTTCTCGAGCGCCTTGTCGATGATCCATTCGAGCTGCAGCGGCAGGCCGCGCGCGATCGATCGCACCGGCGGGGCTTCGCGCTCGAGGATTTGCACGAGGAGATCCGTCGTGGTCGGCGCCACGAATGGGGCGCGGCCCGTGACGAGCTCGTAGAGCACGACGCCGAGGCTGTAGCAATCCGATCGCCCGTCGACCGGCAGGCCGCGCGCCTGTTCCGGCGACATGTAGGCGATCGTGCCGACGATCACGCCGGCGCCCGTCTCGATCGACGGCGCGATCGTGGCGTCCACATCGGCGGATGATCCCGGCCGTCGCGCAAACGTGGCGACGCCGAAGTCGAGCACTTTGACGTAGCCGTCCGGCCGCAGCATCAGGTTGTCGGGCTTGATGTCGCGATGCACGATCGACGCGGCGTGCGCGGCCGAAAGCGCCGATGCCGCCTGGATGGTGATGTCGAGAATCTCCCGCAGCGTCAGCGGACCGCGCGCGACCCGGTCCCTCAGCGTTTCGCCCTCGACGAGCTCCGACACCAGGAACCGGGCGCCGTCGTGATTGCCGACCTCGTGGATGGTCAGGATGTTCGGATGATTGAGGGCCGATGCCGCGCGCGCCTCGTGCAGGAAACGGCTCATCCGCTCCGGATCCCCCGACAGCTCGGCGCGCAGCACTTTCAGCGCCACCGGCCGCCCGAGAGTCGGGTCGACGGCTTTATAGACTTCGCCCATGCCGCCGCTGCCCAGCAGGTTCTGGATCTGGTAACGGCCGACGCTGCTGCCCGCGGTCAGGGACATGCCGGAGAAACTCTATTACATAATGGGCCTATGAACCTGTATCGGCGAACCGCCGCCACGCTGGTCGTGTGCACGGCGCTCCTCACTGCAGCCCTCGGCGCCCAAACGGACGAACGCTGGAAGGCGCTCGAAGCGCAGATCGATCGCATCTACGCGCAGAACGAGTACGCGCTGCCGCGCTTTGCGCCGGCGCGCTGGCTCGAAGACGGCACCGCCTATACGACGGTTGAGCGCGGCACCGGCCAGGCCGGCGGCAGCGACATCGTCCGTTACGACGCGGCGACGGGCGCGCGCAGCATCCTCATCTCCAACACGCAGTTGACCCCCGCGGGATCGCAACGCGCGCTGTCGATCGCCGATTACGTGTGGTCGGACGATGGGTCGAAGCTGCTGATCTTCACGAACACGCAGAAGGTGTGGCGGCAGAACACGCGCGGCGATTACTGGGTGCTGACGCTGAAGAGCGGCGCGCTCAAGCAAATCGGCACGTCGCATCCGCCCGCGTCGCTGATGTTCGCGAAGTTCTCGCCCGATGCGACGCGCGTCGGCTACGTCCGTGGCAACAACGTCTACGTGGAGCGGCTCGAAGACGGCGCCGTCACGCAGCTCACGACCGATGGATCGGAAACCACCATCAACGGCACGTCGGACTGGGTCTACGAAGAGGAGTTCGGCCTGCGCGACGGATTCCGCTTCAGCCCCGATGGCAAAGCGGTCGCCTATTACCAGTTCGACAGCACCGGCGTCGGCATCTTCTCGCTGATTAACAACACCGACACGCTCTATCCGGTGATCACGAAGATTCCATATCCGAAAGCCGGCACGATGAACTCCGCGGTCCGCATCGGCGTGGTCAGCGCCGAAGGCGGACCGACGACGTGGATCAAGACGGAGGGCGATCCGCGCAACACCTACCTGGCGCGCATCGGGTGGATCGATGCGAACACCGTCGCGATCCAGCAGCTCAATCGCCAGCAGAATCGCAACGATTTCCTCACCGCCGACGTCAAGACCGGCGCGGTCAAGCGCGTCTTCCGCGACGAATCGCCGCAGTGGGTCGACGTCAACGAGGAAGTGCCGTGGATCGACGGCGGCCGGACGTTCCTCTGGCAGAGCGAGAAGGACGGCTGGAACCACGTCTATCGCGTGCCGCGCGAGGGCGGCAGCGGCCAGCTGATCACGAAGTTCGATTCCGACGTCACCGATATCGCCGGCTTCGACGAGAAGGCGGGCTGGATGTACTTCCGCGCCTCGCCGGACAACGCCGGCCAGCGCTATCTCTATCGATCGAAGCTCGATGGCAGCGGCACTCCTGAGCGCGTGACGCCCGCGGATCAGCCCGGCACGCATCGTTACGATGTGTCGCCGAACGGCAAGCTGGCGTTTCACACCTACTCGCGGTTCGAAACGCCGTCGCTGACGGAAGTGATCGAGCTGCCGAGCCACAAGGCGGTGCGCGCGCTGACCGATCCGTCGGCAGTGACGGCGAAAGTGAAGCCGCTGCTGAATCCGCCGGCGGAGTTCTTCCGCATCGACATCGGCGAGGGCGTGCAGCTCGATGGTTACATGCTGAAGCCGTCGACGTTCGATGCCTCGAAGAAGTACCCGTTCATCACGCACGTCTACGGCGAGCCGGCAGGGCAGACCGTGAACGATTCGTGGGGCGGCTCGCAGCTGCTGTTCCATCGCGCCCTGGCCGAGGCCGGCTACATCATCATCAGCATCGACAACCGCGGCACGCCGGCGCCGCGAGGCACCGCGTGGCGGAAGATCATCTATGGCACGGTCGGCGACCTGTCATCGAAAGAGCAGGCCGCGGCGGTGAAGGCGCTGATGGCGAAGCATTCGTTCCTGGACCCCGAGCGCGTCGGCGTGTGGGGATGGAGCGGCGGCGGCACCAACACGCTCAACGCGATGTTCCGCTTCCCCGACGTCTACAAGGTCGGCGTGTCGGTGGCGCCGGTGCCCGATCAGAAGCTCTACGACACGATTTATCAAGAGCGCTACATGGGCGTGCCGCAGGAGAACGAAGCCGGCTACAAGGTCGGTTCGGCGATCAACTTCGCGGAAGGACTGCAAGGCAAGCTCCTGATCGTGCACGGATCCGGTGACGACAACGTGCACGCGCAGGGCACCGAGAAGTTGATCAATCGCTTGATCGCGCTGGGCAAGCCGTTCGATTCGATGATTTACCCGAACCGCACCCACAGCATCTCGGAAGGCCAGGGCACGACGCCGCACATCTACAAATTGATCGCGCGGTACTTTTACACGAACCTCAAGCCTGGACCGATGTAGGGGCGGACTTCAGTCCGCCCGTCTACCTCGGTAGGCGAGCCTGGGCGGCCCTCACTTCATCCTCGGTGAAGGCCGCCTCGAACACCTCGAGCCCTTCGAGAAACGCCGCCACGTCCTTCAGCGAGAAACCGAGCTGCTGCAGCCTCGCCGTGTCGAGATGCAGCTGGTTGTTCGCGGCATCGTTGTAGTAGTTGATGAACTTGCCCTCGGCGTCGAACTTCTTGGTCAACTGCGCGATCACCTCGTCGAGATACACACGCCCGCCTGGCGGCGGCTCGCCGACTTGTCCGTGATCCGCGGTGATCACGGTGACGCTGCGGCCTGGTCCCGCCTTCTTGTCGATCAGCGCCAGATACGCGGCGATCTGTTTGTCGAGCTCGGCGAGCGTCGCCGCTTGCTCCTTGGAGTCCGGCCCGTGCGCATGCGACGTGTAGTCCGGCCCCTTCATGTTCACGAACACCAGGTCGGTCACCTCATCGGCGCCGACCTGTGATTCCTCGACCACCGCCCGCAGCGCTTCGGACTCGTACTTCTGGAACAACGCGGAGGCGCGGAATTTCTGCGCGCTCGCGATGTCGTGTCCCATCCACGTGCCGCCGGCCTCTTCCCACACCTTGCGGCCGACGAAGCGCTTGAGCGCCTCAGGCATCGTGTAGCACGCCGGATTCGTTTCCCAGCCGCCATCCGCGCCGCCATAACTGGCCGCGAGAATCTTCTTGCCGCTGATCAGGCAGGCGCCGCGGCCGACCAGGCCCGCCACCGCCCTGATCGCGCCGCCCTGGCCGATGATGATCGCCCTGCCGTCCGTGGTCAGGTTCCATTCATCGGCGAGCGTGAGCGCCATCAGCTCCTTCGTATCGAGCTGGTCGTAGGCCTCCTGCGACTTGCCGGTCGCGCGATTGAAGAGATTGTTGACGACGATGCCGTGAATGCGTGGATCGGTGCCGGTGCCGATGTTCGCGTGACCCACGCCGGTGACCGTGGGGATGACGTTGGTGCGCGCCTGCGAATACCACGCGCCTTCCTTTCGCATGCGCGTCAGTGTCGGCATGATCGACGCGTGCTTGTCGAAGTAATCGGGGCGCATCGCATCGAGCACGAATACGGTGACGACGCGCGGGCGGTCATTGCCCGCTGACACCGCTTCGCTCAGCACGTGTCCCGTATACGTCGGCAGCGGCGTGGCGCCAATGATCGCGCCCACGGTCGGCGCCACATCCTGCTGCCGCGCCGGCGTCGTGAACGAGCCGGCCTTCACGAACGGCGCGCCGTAGAACAGGATCGGAATGCGAACGTCGTAGTCCCACGGCGATCCGTGCATGAAGTGGTAGAGCGGATCGCGCGAGGTCACGAACCAGCCCTGCTTCGGCACGACGAACACCTGTCCGCTGCGGCCCGGAAAATACGAGCGCGCGAACATGTCGAGCCATTGCTGGCGTTGCGACGACGTCGTCGACGCGGAAGACGCAGCAGGCCCTGAGTTTGTCGCCGGCGCCGGTTGCTGGGCGGGCTTCGGTGGATCGGATGAGGCGCACGCAGAAATCAACAGCGCGGCAATAGCAGCGGTTACACGCAAAGACATGGCCTTCCATTATGATTCAGCGCATGAAAAATCGCCTTCTCCTGGCAGCCCTTGCGATTCCCGTTCTCGCGATGGTGGTGTCGGCCCAGCGGCCGGCTGACGCGCCTGCCACCGCTCCGTCGGGCAAGCCGCCTGACTCCGTCTTCATCGAGGATCTGACGTGGGCGGAAGTCCGCGATCTGATCGCCTCCGGCACGACGAGCGTGATCGTCGGCACCGCGGGCACCGAACAGAAGGGCCCGCACATGGTCGATGGCGAGCACAAGTTCGTCATGGAATGGAGCGCCGACAAGATTGCGCGCGCGATGGGCAAGACGCTCGTTGCGCCGGTCGTGACCTACGTGCCCGAGGGCAGCTGGGAAAACATCGGCGGCCACATGGCCAAGCCGGGCACGATCACGCTGCCTGAAGAGCGCTTCGTCGATCTGCTCGTCAATGCCGGACGCAGCCTGAAGGCCGGCGGCTTCAAGAAGATCTGGTTCATCGGTGAATCCGGCGGCAACCGCACCGGCATGCGATCGGCCGCGGAGAAACTGAACGCGCTCTGGAACGGCGCGGCGACCGCGTATTGGGTGGACGACTACTACACCAAGGCGCACGCCGAGCAGAACACCTGGGCCGCGAAGTTCCTCAAGGTCGGCGACAACGAGGTCGGCAATCACGCCAACATCCTCGACACCTCGGAGCTGCTGTTCGTCGCGCCGAAGCACATTCGCCGCGATCGTCTCAACGGCAACGACTATCCGAACAACGGCGTCAGCGGCAACAACCAGGGCAAGGCGACGCCGGAGGTGGGCAAGCAGCTGCTGCAGATCAAGCTCGATCTCGCGCTCGCGCAGATCAAGCGGATGAACGACGGCAGCGAAGCTCCCGTGGCGAAGCCGCAGGCGCCGCAGGGTGGCGGCGGCGGTGGCGGCGGCCGCGGTGGCCAGGCCGGCGCGCAGCAACGCGCGTCGCTCGAGCCGACCATGAACACCGCGCCCGCATCGGTGACGCCGACGAAAGCGCCCGACACCGTATTCATCGACGAGCTGACGTGGGAAGAAACCCGCGATGCGATGAAAGGCGGCAAGACCGTCTTCATCGTGCCGACCGGCGGCACCGAGAAGAACGGCTACCACATGGTAATGGGCAAACATAACTTCATCGTCGCCCACAGCGCGAACCTGATGGCGCGACGTCTGAAGAACGCGCTCGTGGCGCCGGTGATCCAGTACGTGCCTGAGGGCGATCCTGATCGTCAGAACCCCGGCGCGATCTCGTTGCCGTCGCCGGCGTACGACAACCTGCTCGATGCGGCCGCGCGCAGCCTCAAGGCGCACGGTGCGACGGAGATTCTGTTCATTGGCGACAGCGGCGGCAATCAGCAGGGCATGCGCGACGTGGCCGCGAAGCTGAACGAGGAATGGAAGGCGGGCGGCCCGAAGGTCTACGCGCTGACCGACTACTACGAAGGCGGCCGCGAGCACTATCGCGCCTGGCTCGAAGCCGCGTACGGATACACCGACGACATCATCGGCAGCCACGCCGGCATCAGCGACACGTCGCAGATGCTGCACGTGAAGCCGACGGGCGTGCGCAAGGATCAGATCAAGCCGTGGGGCGGCCCCAAGGATTCGGGCGTGTCCGGCGATCCGATGAAAGCGACCGCCGAGATCGGCCGCATGGGCATCGAGTTCAAGATCAACGCGGCGCTCGCGCAGTACCGGCTGCTGAAGAACCCGCCGCCGCAGCGGCGGGGACAGTAGCGTGGTTACTGGCTACTACTTGTTGGTTTGAACAACGATGGGCCAGGAGGCGCAGTCCTCTTGGCTCCATCCTTCACCCACTTGTCGTAGCGCATCCGCAGCGTCTTCACCGGATTCGCGCTCTCACCTTTCTTCAGATCGTTGTCGCCGACGGCGATGTACGCGTAGTACTGGCCGTCGTTGTGCGATACGCCCACCTGGTCATCCTTGTTGGCGATCGCGATGTAGGCGACATGCGACGTCTTGTTGTCGCACGGAAAGTTCGGCGCCGCGTTGTTGCCGCAGTTGCAGCGATGATCGCCGCCGTTGGCGTCGGCGGCTTCCATCGCCGCCATCACATGATCGGCGAGCGTGCCTTTCGCCCGCGTGAAAGCGAGCGCGGCCTGGTGGACGACCTGATCGCCGAGCAGCGTGTTGCCCTGGACCTGGTAGTAGTAGTCGCCGTACTGCCCGCCGAAATAGAGCGACGATCGTGAATTGCCGCTGCCGTTGAAACCGGCGCGGTTGTTCTGCGGCGTGATGGTCTTGCCGTTCGGGATCGACACGATGCCGAACTGCCGGCGCTCGATGTTCGGATCCTTCTTCAGCATCTCGATGATGTCGGCCGGCGGCGTGCCCTTCTTGATCTCGTTGTAGACGAGCATCTGGTTCTCGCGGGTGTTGTCGACGCCCGCCTGGCAGGCGGCCACGCCGATGCCCGGCACGATCACCGCCTGCACGTCCATCAGGTCGCGCGCGCCGTTGGGCTTGCGCTCAGGAAAACCCTGCTGCCGCACGCACGTGGACGAGGCGATGATCACCTGGCCGGTCTTCACGTCGATGGCAATGACCGACCACGTCGCGAATGCGGGAACCGCGGTCGCGACCAGGATTGCGATCGTGAAAATCATCTTCTTCATTCGCGCCCTCCTATTGCTTTTGCAGCAGGAACCGCTGCACGCGCCGGCCGGTTGAGGCCTCGCCGACGTAGAGATTGCCCTGCGCATCCACGCTCATGCCGTGCGGGCGCAGGAACTGACCGAGCTGGCGTCCGCCGCGGCCGAACTCGCCGACGATCTCGAGATCCGATCGCCGCAAAATCCACACCTTGTGGTTGGTGCCGTCCGCGACATACAGCCAGGTTTGCTGCGGATCGGGGGAGAGCACCGGCACGAACGCCGATCCCGACGAGAGCGTCGCCGGCGCGATCACCTTCTCGGCGAGGTACTTGCCCTGGTGATCGAACACCTGGACGCGGTTGCCGCGGCGATCGGCGACGTAGATCTTGCCGTCTTTCGATCCGGTGATGCCGTGCGGCGTCGAGAACTGCGTCGGCAGCTCGCCGCTCATCATCGACTTCGGATCGAACTTCGTGGTGTCGTCAGGCACCTTGCCGTACGCGCCCCAGTGACGGAGATACTTGCCGGTGATGTCGAAGACGATGACGCGCCGGTTGCGATAGCCGTCGGAGATGAACACTTCATTGGAGTTCGGATCGACCCAGATGCCCGATGGCCCGCCGAGCAGGTGCGTGTCGGCGCTGCCGCCGGTCTTCTCGTACTCGCCGAGCGTGAGCAGGAGCTTGCCGTCGCGCGTGAACTTCATCACGCGATGGCGGTTGTAGCTGCCGATCCAGACGTTGTCCTGGTGATCGACGAAGATGCCGTGCGGCTCGCGCGGCCAGTCGCTGAAGTCGGTGAACGATCCCTGACCCCAACCCTGAACCAGCTTGCCCTGCTGATCGAATTCCAAAACCGGCGGCGCGGCCTTGCAGCAGGTGCCGAGCTGAACGGGCTTCGGTTTGCCGGCCTCCGGACCCGTTCCGACTTTCCACGGCTCCTCGTAGAGCTCTTCTTCGGTCAGCGTTTCAGGAAGATGCGTGACCCAGACGTGCTGCTTCGCATCGACGAAGACGCCGGTGACCGCGCCCATGATCCAGTGATTGGGCATGTCCTGCGGCCAGTTCGGATCGACCTTGAACGCAGGTGCATTGGCTGGTTTTGGCTGCTCTGCGAAGGGGTGCCCGGTGGCCACAAAAAGGACTATCGCCAGCAGCGCTGCAGCCGAAAGAAGTTTGGTACTGGGACTGTTCATGCGCGGCAAAATACCACGCCAGACCCGGTCCCGGTTGTCTTCAAGCGTCTACACGCCGTTGCACGAATGTGTCCCTGGGTGCACAGTTCAAGGAGGGAATTGTGGCCGGCTACTTTCGCTTTCGTTCGCTGACGGTGTGTTTCACGGTTCTGCTGGTTTTCGCGACCGCGGCTGCGGCGCGGCAGGACCCGGGTGCTCAGCTCAAGGCACTCGAGTGGATTGAAGGCCCCGCTACCGCTCAACTCGGCAACATCGCCCAAATCGAAGTGCCCGAAGGCTTTCGTTTCGTCGGTAAGCCCGGCGCCGGCAAGTTCATGGAGTTAATCCAGAACCCGTCCGACGGCAGCGAGCTCGGCGTCCTGCTGTCGCCTGACTCGTGGTTCGTGGTGTTCGACTTCTCGGCGCAGGGATACGTCAAGGACGACGATCGCGATCTCGATGCCGATGCGATTCTCTCGACCATCAAGGAAGGCACCGCGTATGCGAACAAGGAGCGTCGCAAGCGCGGCTGGTCGGAGCTGCAGGTGCTCGGCTGGCACGAGGCCCCGCACTACGATGCGGAGACCAACAACCTGACGTGGTCGATTCGCGGCCAGAGCGACGACGGCGAAAACATCAATCACGCGACGCGCCTGTTGGGGCGCCGCGGCGTGATGAACGTCGACCTCGTGATGGGTCCCGAGCAGGCTGAAGCGGCGTTGCCGGAATTCAACGAGATGCTCACGCAGTTCGAATTCAAGCCCGGGAGCAAGTACTCCGACTTCACGCGCGGCGACAAGGTGGCCGAATACGGCCTGGCCGGGCTCGTGGTCGGTGGCGCCGGCGTGGCGCTCGTCAAGTCGGGATTGCTGCAGAAATTCGGCAAACTGATCATCGTCGCGTTCGTGGCCATTGCTGGAGCGCTGAAGAAACTGTTCGCCAAGCTCACTGGACGCGGCGAAGCCCCAGCGCATGGCTGAGTGGCTGCTGCTGTGGCTGGTAGCAACCGTTCTGTTTCTCGTCGAATGTTGCTCGTGGGTCAGGGCCGGCACGTGGTGTTGCTTTCGTAGCTTCCGGGGATGGCGCGCCGCATGGCGCGCATCTTCGGGCAGCCGCCTGTTCGGCAACGACCGCGGCGGCATCGCGTTCAGCCATCCGCTCTCGCAATCAGGGGCCATTCTGCACTGTGCGGAATGGCCCATTTCCATTTCACCCGGCGGCGTGGTGTGCGCCACGGCCTCTCAAGGTCCTCTTGAATCTTCGCCGGCCGCCTGGTCGTTTGAGGAGATCACGTCGGTTTCGGCAAACTTCGGCGATGTGAGAATCAACGGCGTCAGCATTCCCGCGGGATCGGACATGCTCGCTGCGCACCTCGCGGCGCATTTGAACGAGCTGCGCGAGTTGCCGGAATCGAAACGCGCGTCCGCCATTCGCCTGGCCATCAAGCACACACTCGACATCAAGGACATCGGGAAGATCTGGGATGACTTCCAGAAGCAGACAGCGTCGTTGAGACGCACGGCGCGGATGTCCCTCCTTCTCATCTTCGTCGTTGCGCCGTTGTCGATTCTCGTGCTCGGACCGTATCCCGTGTGGATCTACTTGCTCGCGGGCCTGCTTGGCCTGGGAATGGTGAGCGCCCGGCAGCTGTTCGTCCTGCACCGGAAGTATTTCAAGCTGGCGGGTTTCGATCGATGGGTCCATGCGCTGTCGATCGGGTTCTTTCCGCTGTCGGCCACTCGCGCCGTCGATCGCCTCTCGAAAGATCTTTTCTACGGACGGCATCCCCTCGCGGTGATCTGCGCGATTTGCCCGGAGCCGGATGAAACCGCGCTTCGCGAGCAGTGGTTCGATCTGTCGATTGCGGTCCCTGAACCCGCTCGCGAGTGGTATCGATCGGCGCTGTCGGTGGAAGTGCGCCGATTGCTCGAGCGCGCCGGCTTCGATGCCGCGCGCCAACCGAAGATCGAAGATCCGGCCGTCGTCAAATTCTGTCCGCGATGCCACGGCCAGTTCACAGGGGCCGCAGAAGTTTGTAACGACTGTCCCGATGTGGCTCTGATTGCGGTTGGTGAGTCGTGATGGATCCGGCGGCGCTCGGCGCGTTCGTCACCTGTTTGTGCGGCGTGATTGCGCTGGCCTGCAATCAACCGCAGCAATGGGGATATCGCCGGATTGCGTACGGTATCGGCATTGGCGCGCTTGCGGTTGTGCTGATGCAGATGTCGTACTCAGTGTGGTGGTGGTCCGGAATTCTGTTCGGCGCCCATCAGGTTTATCTTGGTTGGATGTTCATGGCCCGGCGATCGCGCGTCTCCGGTGAGCGGTTCGAATACGTCAAGGCGACCGCCGGCGTGTTGGGCTACGTCGCGTTGATCGACGGCGAATTGTCGGAGAAGGACAAGCAGATCATCCGCACGACATACATGCGAGCGGGCTACTCCGCCGTCGAAATGCGCGAAGTGGATCTGACGCTGGAGGATTGCGAGCGCGGTTTTCTGGCCGATGGTTCCGATCCGGATCGCCTGTTTCCGCTGTTACGCGAGGCCTGCTCGAAGGTTGCGAGGCACTCGGATCATCAGACGCGTTCGATTTTCCTGGGCACCGCGCTCTCGATCGCCGCGAGCGACGGCTTCGTCAGCAGCGCGGAGGAGAAAGCAATTCGCGCCGCCGCGCTCTGGCTGGGCCTGGCCGAAGACGACATCGACAGGGCCTGGTCGGAGGCGCGTCAACCCGACGCGCCTTCCGGCGTGGCCACCTAGCGTCTTACATCGTGTTTCGCTTCTGACCGCGATCGCCGCCCGGTTCCATCGTGGCATCGTCGCTCGGATGGTCGGGATTCGGCTTCTGGTTCGCCGATCGCACGAGCTCGCCGTCTGAGCGAACATCATCGCCCTTGCTGCCCGGATCGTTGTCCGTCACCACATCAGCACCCCTGGCGGGCTGAATCTCGTCCTCGAGTGGGTCACCATGTTTCTTGAGAGACTCCATTTGCTCACCTCGCGAGGGGAGGGAGCAAACGCTGTGCCTTGCTATTCCGAGCGCAGCGCCGTGGTTGGATCGACTCGGGTCGCGCGCGATGCCGGCACCAGCGCCGCGACCATCGCGACCATTGTCATTGCGAGCGCCGCGGCTGTGAACGCGAACGGATCAAGTGGTGACACTTCGAACAGGATGCTTTGCATCACGCGGGTGAGCGCAACGGCGCCCGCGAGTCCGGCGACGAGCCCGATCGCGATCGTCGTTTACGACAGGCCGTGAGTCGACGGCACGTCGTAGTGGACCGCCTTCGCATCGCAGCGCGACAGATGCTGCTTGCGCTCCGGCGGGATGACGGCGGTCTCGTAATCGGCGCCCGTGATCGCCTTGATGTCGTCGAGCGAGTCGAAGAACAGGATCGTGATGAACTCGATCTCGCTGCCGGCGTCGCGTCTCAGCAGGTGGCTGCCTCGATAGCCTTTCTTCTTGCTGATGCCCGGGAGCAGTTCGGGCTTCAACAGTGCCTCGTACGCGTCGGCGTGCTCGCGCGTTGCGCAGTAGCCGTGCCAGATCCTTGCAACCATGGGCACATTATTGGAGGAAAAGGGGCCGGGGATCTTTTACGGAGTGCCGAAGTACCCCGAGCGCGATTTGATCGTAAGTCCCGGCTGCGCCGGCACTTGCACGACGACGGTGTGCCAGCCGGCGCCTTTGACGCCATTAGCGGAGTAGCGCAACACGTAGCTTTGCCGGAACTCATCGAGGATCTGCGCGAAGGTGCGGACCGCCGGATCGCCGAAGCGCGATCGATGCGTATCGCCGCCCGTTCGCGCGGCGGATTCGGCGACGAAGTCGACTTCGTGCGCGTCGTTCGGCGTGCACCACGCCGGGATGCTGAGTCCATCGAAGTCGCCCTGGTTGCTGACGTAGATCCAGTGGAGAACGGCCTCGGACCGCCCGCTCGCGTCCAGCACGCGCGCGCCGTCGAGCAGGCTGCCGCAATCCTGGCCGTCGGTCATCGCGACAATGAGATGGCGGCGGCCCGTCGCCGGCGTGTGCGTCAGCGCCACGAACAACGCGTCGTAGACGAGAGAAATGCCCGGCACGGCTTTCATGTCCAGCGAGATCGGGCTGCCGGCGCGCTGCCATGGCACGGGCGTCTCGACCGAAAGCCCGATCGTCAACAGGCGGAATTGATCATCGGGCCGCAGCATTTTCGCGATCGTGATCACATTCGATTTCATGCGATCGAGCGCGCCCGCCGTGCTGCCGCTGGTGTCCATGAAGAGCGTGACGTCGAGCGGAACGGACTCGATCGTGACGGCGTCGACGGTTTGCGCGACGCCGTTGTCGGTCAGCTTGAAGTCGGCGGCCGTGAGGTTCGCGACGGCGGCGTTGCCGCGTTTCACCGACGTGCTGATCGCAACCGACTCCGTTCGGGCGCGGTAAACCGGCTGGGCGAGGACCGGAATCATGCACAGGCAAATCGCGGCCGTAGTCCATACGACCGAAGCCCAATTGCTGCAGCACATAGACCGAAATGATCCCCGGCCCCTTGGCATCTTGTGTTTCATTTCAGCGCAGCTCGCATGGCAGTTTTTAACGCGTCCCAGCGGATGAAGCTACCGTATCCCGTGAGACGGCCAGGGTCGGGAGGACCGGGCTTGCGGTTGAAGACGCGATCGATCGCCGACACGGCCGCGTCGCGATCGTCGCGCATGAATTGAAGGCTCGTGAGCGCGACGGTTGCCGACTCCGCATCGGGAATGATCTCGAGCGCGCGTTGATACGCGCGGATCGCATCGTCGATTCGCTGCAGGCGCTCGAGCGCGCGGCCGGCGTTGAACCAGGCGAGATACTTCATTGACGTCTCCGTCGCGATCGGCTGGGCGGATTCGAAGGCGCGCAGCGCCGCCGCGAAATCCCCGCCGCTGAAGTGCACGAGGCCGATGCGAATCCACGCTTCGGAGGCGACCTCCGGTTTCGACGTCAGCGGCTCCAGCGTGACGAGCGCCTCGAGCTGCGGCGCGCGTCGCGGGCGATCGTCGTCATCGCGCCGGCGCACGTTGCGAATCGGTTCGTCGTCGCGGCCCCACGTCCAGGCGACGACACGCGAGAGCTGGAACGATGAATCATCGGGGAAGCGCTCGAGCGCATGCATCATGTGCGCCGGCGGAGGCGGCGGCTCATTCGGAGCCCGCGCCCAACGAGGCGTCGACGGTTGCGCGGCCGGTTTCTGATGCGGGAGTCGTGGAGACAGACCGAGCATCCACTGGCGCGCCCGCGCGCGGCCAGCCAGCGCATGCGAAGCGGCGTGCCACGCGCGCTCGAACTCCGTCGGCGTGGCCGTCGTCCGCAGCTGCACGCAGGTCCATTCGATCAAGTCCGAAAAGCGGCCCCAGTCGGACTCGAGGCGCGCCGCGGTCAGCTCCAGCAGGAACGCCGCGGCCGCGGCGCTGCGTCGATCGATCTGGGCCGGATCGGCGTTGGCCCACGCCGGCGAATCCTGCACGAAGCGCAGGCGGAACGGACCGAGGTCGGGCAGGGCAGCGGCCTTCGCGATGGCCTCGTCATAGCGCCCCTGGTAATAGGTGTCGAGGAGGCCGCGAACGTCGACGCCGCCGCCCTGCGTGCGCACCCGCGGCGCGAGCACGAGCAGCAAGACAATCGCGGCGCAGGCGTTCCGGGCCATTCGTTTGTCTGACGAGCCGGACGTTCCAATAGTTGCCGTAGAATCCTTCCCACAGGAGCATCCCATGGTCCGTCCGTTTGCCGGAAGCGTCGCCGCGTTCGTGATTGCCTGCATGGCTTTTGGCTCGGCCCAGCAAAAGCCGCCGGTGGACGACGCCGCGCTGCGATCCGTCGAGAAGCGCAACCAGGAGTGGCTCTCGTACGGCCGCGACTATTACGAGCAGCGCTTCAGCCCGCTCGATCAGATCAACGACAAGAACGTCGCGCAGCTCGGCCTCGCCTGGCAGTTCGAGACCGCCACCGAGCGCGGCCTCGAGGCGACGCCGCTGGTTGTCGACGGCGTGATGTATGCGACCGGATCGTGGAGCGTGACTTACGCGATCGACGCGCGCACCGGCAAGCAGCTCTGGAAATACGACCCCGAAGTGCATCGCAAGTACGACAACATCGCCTGCTGCGACGTGGTCAATCGCGGCGCGGCGTTCTACAAGGGCCGCGTCTACGTGGGCGTGCTCGACGGCCGGCTCGCGGCGATCGATGCGGCGAGCGGCAAGGTCGCCTGGCAGACGACGACCGTCGATCAGAACCAGCCGTACACGATCACCGGCGCGCCGAGGATCGCGAAGGGGAAGATCATCATCGGCAACGGCGGCGCCGAATACGGCGTGCGCGGCTACGTGTCGGCGTATGACGCCGAAACGGGGAAGCTCGCGTGGCGCTTCTACACGGTACCCGGCGATCCGTCGAAGCCGCAGGAGAACAAGGCGCTCGAGCGCGCGCTCCCGACGTGGAAGGGCAGTGACTGGTGGAAGTACGGCGGCGGCGGCACGGTGTGGGATTCGATCGTCTACGACCCCGAGTTGAATTTGCTCTACGTCGGCACAGGCAACGGATCGACGTGGAATCGCCACGTGCGCAGTCCCGGCGGCGGCGACAACCTGTATCTCGCGTCGATCCTCGCGATCAATCCCGATAACGGCGAGCTGGTGTGGCACTACCAGACGACGCCCGGCGACACGTGGGATTACACCGCGGTGCAGCCGATGATGCTCGCGGACCTGACGATCGGCGGACGCCAGCGCAAGGTGATCATGCAGGCGCCGAAGAACGGCTTCTTCTACGTGATCGATCGCGCGACCGGCGAATTGCTGTCGGCCGACAAATACGTCGAGGTCACGTGGGCCTCGCACGTCGACATGAAGACCGGACGGCCCGTCGAGATTCCCGGCGCCGACTACAAGGACAAGGGCACTTATATTCGCCCCGGCCCCCTCGGCGGCCACAACTGGCAGGCGATGTCGTTCAGCCCCAAGACCGGCCTGGTGTATCTGCCCGCGCAGGACAACGGCCGCTACTTCGAGCAGGGCAAGTGGAGCGCTGCTGACTTCAAGGCGATGCAGGGCGATCCGACGCAAGGCCCGCTGCCGTACAACCTCGCGCTCGGTCCGATCGAACGCAACCTGGAGAAGTACGACATTCCGTACAAAGGCCGCTTGCTCGCGTGGGATCCCGTCGCGCGCAAACCGAAGTGGACCGTCGAGTACGGCGCGTACTGGAACGGCGGCACGCTCGCCACCGCGGGCAATCTCGTGTTCCAGGGCACCGCGGCCGGCGACTTCATCGCCTACAACGCGACGACCGGCGCGAAGCTCTGGTCATCGTGGGCGACGACCGGCATCGTGGCGCCGCCGATCACCTATTCGATCGACGGCACGCAGTACGTGTCGGTGATGGCGGGATGGGGCGGCGCGTTTTCGAAGAAGCACGTGAGCTACGGCCGCCTGCTCACCTTTGCGATCGGCGGTACCGCAACGCTCCCAGCGCGGGCCCGCCCGCGCACGGTGACTGCGATTGCGAACACCGCCACGCCGCAACAGATCGCATCCGGTGCGAAGCTGTTCAACACCTATTGTCAGCGTTGCCACGGGGGCGCGACGTTGCTTCCCGATTTACGCCGTTCAACGCCCGCAGTCTTGAACGGGCTCGAGAAGATTCTCGACGGCGCGCTCGTGGAACGCGGCATGCCGCGATTCCCGGAATTCGACAAGGCGATGATCGCGGAGCTGCGCGGGTATCTGCTTGAGGAGCGGCGCAAACTCGCCGCCGCACGGTAGCGTTCGATTGGCTTGACGGCTAGCAGGTTGGCCCGTCGAACGGCCAGATGTCAGGATACAGCGGCGTCTGCGCCTGCAGCATCGTGGCAATGTCCACTGCCGCTGCCTGCCCGCGACGTTGGGCGATTCCCGGCGGAGGCGACGGCATCCGCGCGTCGTTCGGTTCGACGAAATGCTCCATGTAGCGAAGTCCGGTTGATGATGTCTGCGCGGATCCGAAATCGCTCCACAGCGATGCGTAGGGTTCGCCGAGCAGCACCGCCGACGGTGGCGGCGCGGGAATGCCGTTCCACCACCA
>Ga0111538_10003210_pt1 | contig 22911 bp, 16 predicted proteins | sample SoiMethybrSBSTD1_FD_79669 | JGI IMG/M metagenome (GOLD analysis project Ga0111538, IMG submission 79669) | Bulk soil microbial communities from a Populus tree surrounding site in Tennessee, USA - Soil MetaG P. TD hybrid SBSTD1 (version 2)... | ecosystem: Environmental > Terrestrial > Soil >...
GACGAGCTCCCGCATCGACACCCCGATGCGGTTCCCACTCGCGTCACGGACGTAGAGTTGGACTTCTTCGATCCGCGCGACGGTCTGAGGGATGCCGTCGTCGGCTTTCTTCAACTCGGCGACATCCGCCGCAAACACGCGTCCGTTCTGGATGTCGCCGAACACGAACTTGCCCTGGAGCGCAGCGATTCGGCCGTGATACGCGAACCCGTCGGTGACGGCCCGGCCTTCGTCGTGATCGTACATCGCGACGGGATACGTGAATCCGTCCTTCTCACGCCCGTCGAGGACCTCCTGCGGAAGCGGAAACAGTTCATTGAGAGCACCGCCACGCCACCGGCCGTTCTCCCAGATGCCTTCGCGTTTCATCCAGCCGTAGTTCTCGCCATTGCGGACGATGTTGATCTCTTCAATCTGGTTCATGCCGATGTCCGAGGCGAACATCGTCCCGTCCGTGTCCCATGAAATGCGGTGGGCGTTGCGGAAGCCGTAGGCATAGATCTCGCCGAGCGTGTTCGGGTCGCGATCGGCGGCGAACTTGTTGGCGGTCGGAATCGTGTAGTCGCCGAGCCCCTTCACGCCGCCGGTTGTCTTCGGACTGCGGGGATCGAACCGCAGGATGGCGGTCATGATGGAGTCGAGGCGTTGGGTCTGACTGGCCGTGTTCGAGTTGGGTCCTCCGCCGTTGCTGAATCCGTGATCGCTCCCGCTGGTGTACAGCAGTCCATAGTCAGGATCGCCCGGCTTGGCCGTGGGGTTGAACTCGGCGGTCCCCATCGGATGCCCGAGATTGGCGACCACATGAGCCTCACGGAGAAGTTCCCGTCGTGTTCCAGCAAACGTGTTGGCCGCGGGGTTGGTGGCGTGCCATTCCGTGATGATGTTGTGGTAGGTCACGTCTTTCGCCGTGAACCCGGGTGGGATGAAGTCGGGCGTCTGTGGATTGCCCGGACCGCGCTCCGCGTGCACGGTGTAGAACAAACCGTTCCGGGCGAACTCGGGATGAAACGCAAACCCGATCAACCCGCTCTCCAGCCGGTTATAGACAGCCAGCGGAAACAGCCCGTCCAGCTTGAGATACGCCTGCGGCTGGTTGTTGGCGTCAATCAGATAGAGGAAGCCGCGGGAATCGTTGACGAAGCGGCGGCCATCAGGCAGATCGCGCACGAACTGGATGCGCGCCCATCCTGCCGGCGTCACATCCTGATCGGCAGGACGTATTCCGCGCGTATCCGGCAGACGCACGACATCTTTGATCTCGACCTGTAATCCGCGCTTCGTGATGGCGTCGCGAATTGGATTGGTGGTGATTTGCGCGGCGATCGTCTTGACGACACAGATGGCCAGCGGTAGAGCGATGACGAACCGGATCGCGTTGCGCATCAGACCTCCCGCGACCAGAACGAGATAGCGCCCACGGGACGCGGCGCCATGTCCTGACGGCGAGCATCTTACACCTCGTCCACTTCCCGGACGTCTCCAAGCCGTACAGCCGCTCGGATCGCGACTCGTCGTTCACCTGACGCTCAACGATGCGGACGATTTCGCCGGCCATGTCGCAGCCAAAGCGAATCACTGTGAGCCACGCGCTTCGCCCGCCTCCGGCCACGCTCCCTCGCGCCCTCCCATCGCACCTCGCGTAATATGCGCTCGTACCTCCAGGCCGACTGCGATCGATACCAGAGGAAGGCGGCCCGCATGACCATCAGCAACGGGAATCCGACAGGTGCACTGCGTCAGGATCGGGCTCGCCTCGCCGCCGTCTACGCGGCAGCGACCGTCGGTCCCCTGACGCTGACGGCGCTGCTGACCCTCCTGCCCGATGTCTGGCCCAGACCGTATTCATGGCAGTTCCTGATGATTTCCATCGCGGTGGCGGTGACGGGCGGTGTGGGACCAGCGCTGGTGTCGCATACGCTCGGGACGGCCGCGGTCCTGTGGCTGGCGCGGACCTTCGGGAACCTTCCCTCGCCCCTGCACCCGGGCGTGGAGATGTTCGCGACGGTAGGCGTCGTGCTGATGATCATCATCCACCGGCTGCAGCGCGCCCAGCAGGAACTCCGCGAGCGCAATGAAGCACTGGCACTGAGCGGAGCGCTGATCGAGCAGTCGACCGACGTGATCTTCGCCAAGGATACGGCCGGGAGAATACGCCTGGCCAATCCGGCGGCGCTGGCGCTGTTCGGCAAGCCGCTGGATCGGGTGCTCGGCCGGACGGACGCCGAGTTCCTCGAGGACCAGGCCGCGGCGCGCGCGCGCATGGAGAGCGATCGCCGGATTCTGGACAATGGCGTGGCGGAGGAGCTCGAAGAGCGCATCCCCCTGCCCGACGGTTCTCCGCGGATCTGGCTGACCCGGACGGCGCCGTATCGGGACACGTCGGGTAATGTGGTCGGACTCGTCGCCATTTCGCGTGACATCACCGATCGCAAGCGTGCCGAGACGGTGCTGCTTGAGACGCAGCGGCGGCTCGACTCGGCGCTGATCGCGGGGGAGGTCGGCACCTTCCAGTGGGACGTCGTCGACGACCGGCTCGCCGGTGATCAGAACTTCGCCCGCATGTTCAATGTCGAGCTCGATGCCGATGGCGCGGCCCCGCTCGAGCGCTACATCGCCGCAATTCACCCGCAGGATTGTGGTGCGACGACGGAGCGGCTGGCGGAGACGGTCGCAACCGGACACGATTACGAAGCCGAGCTCCGCATCATCAGCGGGGTTGCGATCCGCTGGGTCATCGCGCGCGGCAAGGCCGAGAAGGATTCATCCGGCCGGGTCGTGCGGCTGCCCGGCGTGGCGCTGGACATCACCGCCCGGAAACGAATGGAAGACGAGGCGCAGGCGGCGAAGGGACGTTACGCACGGCTGTTCGAAGTGGTCCGCGAAGGGTTTGCGCATTACCGGGGGGTGTACGACAGCGGGACGCTCGTGGACCTGCAGGTCGTGGAGATCAACGGCACCGGTGCCAGTCTGTTCGGCGTGCCGCCGGAACATCAGCGGGGAAGGACCTGGCGGGAGCTGTGGCCGGACATCGTCGATGAGCGCTTCGCGCCGTATCGATCTGTCGACGAAACCGCGGAGACGGTGCGCTTCGATGAGGAGAGCCGAGTCACCCGGCGGTGGTATGACGTCTCGATCTCGAAAGCCGCTCCGGGTGAGTTCGTGGTGACGTTCTTCGACATCAGCGAGCGGAAAACCGCGGAGGCGGAAAACGCCAGGCTGGCACGCGAGGCACAGACCGCGAATCGTCTCAAGGATCAGTTTCTCGCGATGCTCTCGCACGAACTGCGCACGCCGCTGAACGTGATCCTCGGGTATGGCCGGATGCTCAGGACATATGCCGACACGCCCGACCGCGTGGCGCACACGAGTCACCTCATCGAACGAAACGCGGTCGTGCAGATGCGCATGGTCGAGGATCTGCTGGATGTGCAGCGCATCCTCAGGGAAGGCATGCAGGTCGAGCGCGCGCCGTTCGAACTGCAGCCGCTGGGGCAATCGGTCGTCGAGTCACTGCATCATCTGGCGGCCGCGAAGAACCTGCATTGGGCTGCCACCTTCGACCGCCTCACCATCAACGCGGACCGGGCCCGCATCCAACAGGTGCTCTGGAACCTGCTCGCCAACGCCATCAAGTTCACGCCTGCCGGCGGGTGCATCGGCGTTTCCGCCGTGCAGCAGGATCATGGCGTGGTCATCCGAGTCGTCGACAGCGGGGAGGGAATTCCGAGCCACTTCATGTCGCACATTTTCGAGCCATTCCGTCAGCTCGACATGAGCACGACGCGGCGCCACGGCGGCCTCGGGCTGGGACTCGCGATCGTGAAGCACATTGTCGAAGCGCACGGCGGCACCATCGACGTCGAAAGCGAGGAAGGCCGCGGGACGGCCTTCACAGTGCGGCTGCCGATGGACGAACTTGTGGAGCGGTCAGGTCCGGGCATGGATCCGGTAGCGGCGCGTGCGTGATGTGAAAACTGGTTGATCCTCTCGAACTGGCGGAGGCGATCACGTCCCTCGTGTCCGCCATTCGGGAGAGGCGCAGTCCGGCCGACGTCAGTAATGTCACGCTGCTGAGCGCCGACGTCCTGACCAGTGGAGGAGCGGCGTCCTGTTGGACACGGGCACCACCTTCGGACCGCTGGCGCCGAACAGGGCCGAGCTGGCGAATCATGCCGCGCACCTGCCGAGCAGTCGACCCGCCGAGCCGCACCGTCGTCGAACGTTCCCCCCGCTCGGGAAGGACCGAAGCCGCCGATGATGTCAACGCAGGGGGCATCGTGCGAAACACGAGGCTAGCCAGTGCACTGATTGCGATTCTGGTGGTTGCCGTCACCGGCGCCGTGACCGGTCAGCAGCGGCCGGCGCCCTCCAGGTCGGCGACGTTGGACGACCTGTTAGAGGAGCTGCGCGCGTTCCGGTCCGAATTGCGGGAGTCGTCGGCCACCAGCTTGCGTGGGCTGTTGCTGCTCGCACGGCTGCAGCTTCAAGAGCAGCGAGTCAATACCATCTGGAGACAGTTGTCAGAAGTGGAAGACAAGCTTCAGAGCACCGAGAAAGAAGGCGCGGCGCCGGAGCACGTTCTCAAGCTGATGGGCGTCCAACTTGGTACCGATCCGCCCGCCCAAATGGCTCCAGTCATCGAAATGTTCAAAACCCAGATGGCTGCTGCCGAAAGAGCGAATACGGACCTGAAGCAGCGCCAAGCGGAACTGACGCAACTGATGACGAACGAGCAATCCCGCTGGACCACACTGAATGCGGAAACCGAGGCGCTCGAGAAAGCGCTGACGGCGGTGAGGCCTCAACGCTGAAGGCGTGGCAATCGGAAGCTGTTCAGAAGTGTTGGAGGCAGCAGGTCCGCCTCCGCCCCTGCGGGCTGCGACGAGACAGCCTTCGCGTGCGGTTACTCGCTGACTCGCCAGCGCGAAGCGCTGGCCTAGCCGAAGCTCGCCGAAGGCGAGCGAAGGCTGGCGGAGAGAGTGGGATTCGAACCCACGGTAGAGTTTCCCCTACACACGCTTTCCAAGCGTGCCTGATCGACCGCTCCAGCATCTCTCCCTTTAGAATCAATAACTTACGGCCACATGTTGATCGGTATATCCGCGATTGTGATAAGTCCTCCAATGTGCCGCGATCACTTACGGGCTTTTCCAGTATAGCCGCGCAGACGACGCTCAGCGTGTCGCCGGCGTGAGCCGGCGGAGCTCCTCGAACCAGTTGAGCACGATGTTGACTTGTTGACGCGGAGTCGCGGCGGCGTCCTTGCGCTCGGACACCATGATGAAGCGCTTGCCATCGGGATGGATGTCGTACGCCGTCGCGGTGCCAGACATCCGATAGACGCCGGCAAACCGGAAGAGCGTGCGTGGCCGGCCGGACGTGAAGGTCGGCTCCAACGTCACCGGTACGGCCATCATATTTCCATCGGCACCTCGGTAGTACAGCGTCGAACCGTTTGGTGCCCAGACCGGACCGGAGCCTCCACCGATCGAGACGAGCCGGGCGACGCCCTCAGTTCGTGAGAACGGCCGGACATAGACTTCGTCGCGCCCAGACTCGTTCGAGGTGTACGCCAGCCACCGACCGTCGGGCGAAAAGCTCGCCATGTATTCCCGAGCAGGCGTGTCGAGGAACTCGGACATCACACCAGTGCTGAGATTAAAGGTGTGAATGTCGTCCTGTGGACTGCCCTTCGCGACTGCCACGACGCCGTCGCGCGAGACATCCATGACTCGGAAGGTGGCTCCGGGAGCGTCGACGAGGATCTGGGCACCGGACCCTCCGTCGGTCGGCTGTCTGAATAACTGGCCTTCTATGCGCCTGTAGATGACCGACTTGCCATCGGGCATCCAGGCCGCATAGGACGTTTCGCTGCTGCCAACTGGATTCAACGTCCGCTGCGCCAGATCGACGATCCAGACTTGCGGCGAGTAATTTGGCTGAAGCACCTCTACGGCGACGCGACCGCCGTCGGGTGAGATTCTCGGCCGCCAGAAATCCCGCTCGTCGTCGATCAATGGCACGGAATTGCCCGAGAGGTCTACTGCCAGCAGGCGACGAGGCACATCCAGTGCGATTGCGAAGTCAGGGACATAGATCAGCGTGCCGTTCGCGCTGACGTCATAATTCGCGCTGCCGCCCTGGCCAACGCTGCCTCGCACCCCACGCTGCACGTTTTCGATCATGGGCGTCGGCGCGCCGCGTACTTCCAGTCGTTCGAGATCGAACGGAACCGCAAACAGCACGGTGCCGAGGGCGTAGAGGAGATGGCCGCTCTGCACGATGCGCGGATCGCCGCCGCGCGCAACTTCGCGACGGTCGCCCGTTTGAAGTGTCTGCACGACAACACGCGCGGTATCCCAGGCTGTCGGCTGCCCAACCATTCCGTCGCGATTAACGAGGCTGAAGAGAACCCTTCTGCCATCTGGTAGCATCCGTGGCCCGTACACCAGCTCGTTAGCCTCTGTTCGCACGATCTGCTGCGGTTCGCCGCCGTTCGCCGACACACGCCAGATGCCATTCTGCTGGCCATAGACGATCGTGCCGTCGCGTTCCCAGTTTGCGCCATAGATGGCGCTGGCTCGCGTTAATGAAACCGGTGTTCCTCCCCCTACCGCGATCCGGCGGATCTCGCTGGCCGCTGCGTCCCAATAGCCGAGTGTCTGTCCATCGGGGCGAGAAGAAGGGCGACAACGGTCTACCGTCGGTCCCGCGAATCGGGTAGGCATCCAGCTGGTTGAGTGCGCGGCGATACAGTCGCCCGCCCGCGGTGTATACAACGGCGGATCCGTCTGGCGCGACCGTCGCGAGCGAGTTGGACGGGTTCGTAAACGGCAGGTCCTGATCGAGGACGTGGGAGAACCGGCTGATAACGGGAGTGGAGGTGGGCTTCAGGACCCAACCGATGGCCCCGGCGACAGCGGCGGTAACAGCTACACCGACACCAACCCAGAGCGCGATCGCGCGCCGGGAGGTTAACAACCCGGTTCGGGGCAGCACGGGCGCGATACCCCATCGTTCGTCAAGGTCGACCCGCGCATCGCCGATGTCGCGCAGCCGTTCCTTCGGCTTCTTCTCGAGACAGCGGTGCAGAAGCCGACGAACCTGGGGCGGCGTCGCCGGAGGAAGCCTGTCCCACGCAGGCTCGCGCTCGAGCACGTGCGTCACCGTGTCGGGCACTGTCTCGCCTGCAAACGCGACGCGTCCGGTCAACATCTCGTACAGCACGCAGCCGAACGCCCAGATGTCACTGCGCTTGTCGACTGCCTGCCCGCGTGCCTGCTCCGGGCTCATGTAGGCTGCCGTTCCCAGCAGCGCCCCAGCCCGCGTCCCGACCGTGGTCACCGTGGACGCCTCCACCGCGGCTTCGTCCGGCGCACGCATCTTCGCAACCCCGAAGTCGAGCACCTTTACGATGCCATCCGGCGTGACCTTGATGTTGGCGGGCTTCAAGTCACGGTGGACGATGCCCTTCTCGTGCGCCGCGTCGAGCGCTTCAGCGATCTGGCGCGCCGCTGACAGCGCCTCGCGCACCGGCATCGGACCTCCGTCCAGCCGCTCGGCCAGCGTCGGCCCTTCCACGAGCTCGAGGATCAATGCCCGCACACCATCGGTCTCGTCGACGCCATAGATCGTCGCGATGTGCGGATGATTGAGAGACGCGAGGACACGCGCTTCGCGTTCGAAGCGCCCGAGGCGCTCGACGTCTCGTGAGACGTGGGCGGGAAGAATCTTCAGCGCGACATCGCGCTTCAGCTTGGCGTCGTGCGCGCGATACACCTCGCCCATTCCGCCAGCCCCGAGGGGCGAGACGATCTCGTATGGGCCGATGTACTGACCGGCAGTGAGGTCCATTGCATTGACAGCGACCGAAGTGCCAGTTCGGACATGATGGTGGGGAGGCGCAAATGCGTCAAGCGCCGCCGGCTCGGGAACGATGCGAAGTTTGGCCCTCCTGAGGAAGGTGCGGGTCGAGGCACCTGGTTCGAGTTCGAACCGCTACGCCGAACATCGACCGATTGCTGGCCCTTGGGAGCGCCGATTCCGACGCTGTTATTCTCTCGTGTGCCCGAGACGCTGGAGTTCATCGTACCAGTTGACGACGACCTTCAGGTCGGTCGAGGGCTCGGGTTCTGGTCTGAGCATCAGGAATCGATGGCCTTCCGGGTCGACGTCATAAGCGCGTTTGTCGTCCTTCACCTCGCCGAGCGTGTATCGGCCTTCGAACAGCTTGCGTGACCTTCCGTACTCGAATGTGGAACTCGCAACAACGTCGACGGCGAGCACTTGATCTCCATGACGGTAGAACAGCTCCGACCCGCTCGCCGACCAGACCGGCTCGACTCCTCCCTCTGTCGAGATCTGCCATCGTCCTTGGGCTTCGGATGAATTGCGCACGTAAATCTCGTAACGGCCCGTCTCGTTCGAGGTATATGCGAACCAACGGCCATCGGGTGACAGGCTGGGCGTCCACGCGTTCTCGATTCTCACGTTGAGAGCTCGATCGCGCATCGAGAGCATCGCGGTGTGGAACGAGGAAGGGCCGATTTCCGTCAACGCGAGCAGCCCGCTCGCGTCCGACATCGCGTGAGGTATCTGCAGGAGGGGCTTGACCAGGATCGACGCCTCAACGCCGGTTCCGTCGGTCGACTTCCTGTAGATGTCCCATGACGTTCCAGAACGGTTCGATGCGTACACCACCTCGCGCCCATCGCGGCTCCAGACCGGCCACCCACTCTGTCCTTCGAACGTCAGGCGGACCAGCGCCTCACGAACAAGATCAAAGATCCAAATGTTGCTTTGTTCGGCGGTCGCGACAGTCAGTGCAACGCGCCGTCCGTCAGGAGAGAGCCTCGGGTTGCTGTAGTTCCTCGCGGGCGCGGCGATGTCGGTCGCCTGCCCCCGTCGGTCTACCCACACGAGGCTGGCTCCTGGCGCAGAATTGACAGGCGCGTACATAAGCAGTCCAGTGTCGGACACGCCATATGCACCAACACGCTCGACCGCAAGCGTCGGAGTGCCTCGCGTTTCTGCCCGATCAACGCTGAACGGCACAGCCATCAGGTTGCCCCGATGGAGGAACGTGAGGTGGCCCGAGGAGAGATACCTTGGAGCGGCATCACCGGCGAGCAACGCTCGGCTTCGACGATCCGTGAACGAGAACGCGGCGATCCGTCGATCTGCTTCAGTCTCCCCACGCGCCACGTAGATCACGTGGCGACCGCCAGGCAACCAGCGTGGGCTGACATGGCTTGTTTCGAGCCGCTGCTCGTCAGGGGTGCTGAGTGCTTCGGGTACGCCACCATTTTCGGAGACGAGAAAGAGGCCCGCGCGCGCGATCGGGGCGAAAACAATCGACCCGTGGTCACCCCAGTCCGCGCCACGCTGGCTCGGTGCATCGGCGAGCGTGACTGGCGCGCCTCCGCGCAACGAGAGCTTCTTCATCTTCCCGTCAGCGAAGAACCCGAGCCACTGTGAATCCGGCGAGAAGAACGGACCCTCTCCTCCCTCGATCACCGCGAGCGGCTCGACGTCTGGCGTCGCCAGCCTTCGTACGAAGAGTGTCCTTGCTCCGGGCCGGCCAATCGAGTACGCGAGGAATGCGCCATCGCGGGAGAGCTCGAGGTCGCCATTCAGGATTGTCCCGCGCTGGACTGGCAGCACAAAGCGCGCGACTTCGGGTTGCGGTGCCTGCACAGTCCGTACGCTCCACACGGCCATCCCACCGATGGCGGCACTCAGTAGCGACGTGAGCAGCAGCGCGCGTGCCGTAGCCCAGCGACGTAGCGGGCGTGTATCCGCGTGGCGGAACTGAGTCAACAGTGGAGCATGTACTCCCGCCGATTCTTCTGATGGCGACAGCGTGTCCAACGCGAAGCCAAGATCGCGCACGGACTGGAATCTCTGCTCGGGATCCTTTTCGAGGCACCGTCTCACAATTCGGTTGAGCGAGGTCAGGCCGGGTTCGCTATCCAGGTCTGGTGGTTCATCCTTCAGAATCGCCGCGACGACCTCGCTCGGCGATGGGCGCTCAAACGGACGTCTTCCTGTCAGCATTTCATGGAGAATGACCCCGAAGGCGAACACGTCGGCTCGGTGATCCGCGCGCTCGCCGCGCAGCTGTTCTGGAGCCAAGTAGCCGATGGTTCCGACGATGAAGCCGGGCGAGGTTTCGAGTCGCTCCGTCGAGAACGACGGCTGAACATCTGTCGCGTCCGTCAGTTTCGCGAGACCGAAATCGAGAATCTTCACGCAGCCCTCGCGGGTAACGAGCAGATTCTCCGGCTTAAGGTCGCGGTGAACGATGCCTCGCGCGTGTGTGGCGGCCAGACCGCGCGTAATCTGCTGGGCGTAGTAAATGGCGCGGCGCTGTGGCAATGGCCCGCGGTTCAACTGTTGGCGCAGGTCCTCTCCCTCGAGCAGTTCGGTCACGATGAAAGGCGCGCCCTCGTGAACGCCAACGTCGTGTACGACGACGATGTTCGGGTGATTCAGTTGGCCGACCGTTCGCGCTTCCTCGTCGAATCGCCGCATCCGCGCGCTGTCGGCCGCAAGCGCCAATGACAACGCTTTGATCGCCACGTCGCGGCCGAGTCGAATGTCGCGCGCACGATACACCTCGCCCATGCCGCCGCCACCCAGCCGCGACAAGATGCGGTAGTGAGTCACCTGTCGTCCGACCCAGGAGTGCGACTGCTCGACAGCCATTGCGCGCCCGACTGCTTCGATGGCCGATCCGTCGATCGCCGCGCGACCGACCGCTTCATAAGAGAGGAGGGATTCGACCTCGCGTTGCAGGACAGCGTCACCATCACACGATCTGGACAGAAACGTCGAGCGTTCGCCGGCCGGTAGCTCCAGCGCATCTCGAAACAGCCGGCCGATCCGATCGTGGTGTTCAGGCGTCACGGGCGTCGTCTCCATTGAGCGCGCGCAGCAGCCACGAACGCGCCAGACGCCAGTCGCTGTTCACGGTGCGTGGTGAGACGCCGAGCACCCCGGCAATCTGCGGCTCGGTAAGACCCCCGAAAAACCGGAGTTCCACGATCTGGCTCTGTCGTCGATCCAGTTTGGCGAGCGTCGTCAGCGCGTCGTCCAGGGCGACGATATCTGCGCTGCGATCACTGCCAATCGTCAGTGCTTCATCCAACGAGACCTGACGGCCACCATTTCGCTTGTGTTGTTTCCGCGCACGCGCAGAGTCGACCAGGACCCGCCGCATCGCCCGTGCCGCAACTGCATAGAAATGGTTCCGATCCTGCCAATGAATGCGGTCGGTGTCGTGCAGCCGCAGGTACGCTTCGTTGACCAGGGCTGTGGTCTGCAGCAGATGCCCCGAGCGCTCGCCACGCATATACCTGGAAGCGAGCCGGTGCAATTCCTGATAGACGAGCGGGACGAGCTTCTCGAATGCGGTCTCGTCCCCATCGTTCCAGCGTGCGAGCCATCCCGTGATGCCGTCAGACGAGGATGCCACATCAATCCTCTTTCGCATGGGCTGTTGAGGGTGCCGCAATCACCGCACCTCGCACGATCGTCTCGCCGGCCAGGGACGTTCGGCAGCCGATTCGAGATCGGTTGCGAGTTTTTCTCCTGAACTACGCCTTACCAATTGACGCAACGAAACGCTCTGCGGTGACGGTTACACCCGACGGAGGACGACAGGCACACCTCAGTCGGACGGATTGTAGCGTGTCGCCCGCCTCGGCAGGCCACAGCCCCGACCAGCTGAGCTGACGGCAGGATGGCCGTAATCAGCCGGAACTCGTGCGGTTGTCAGCGCCAGGCGCGATTCGCAGAGAACGGATTCTGTTTGCCAGGGAGGGGCGGAATGGCGAAGAAGCAATTGATGCTTGCGGTGATCGTTGCCCGGGAATGGCGGCAGCGACCGGGGTGTAACAGTCTCAGGATGCCAGTCGGCCTTGCGGCCGGACACGAGTCAGCGGTTCTGAATCGTTGCGAGTTTTGCAGCTGAATGACGCCTTACTGGATGAACGCTTGAACGACGCTGACAATTCGCGCGAACGGATCGTGCAGGCATTCTACGAGCGTCGACTCGCGGAGGGCAACCGTCCAGCGACTCGTTCGAGGCCCGAGGTGCCAGTGACGAGGAGGAGCAATGAAAGCGACATTAAGAGTGGCTGCGGTCGGAGCCTGCGTCGTTGCGGTGACCGTTACGGCGTGGGCTGCGATTTCCAACTTTCTCGTGCTGAATGCCAGCATCGCGCACTCAGAATTCTTCGACGGACCGGCCACGATGTCCGTCCGCGAGTTGACCCTCGCGCCCGGTGAGGTCACGCCGTGGCACTATCACCCCGGCGTCGAACTGGTTGCTGTCAAGAGTGGCGAACTGACGCGCGAGGTCGGGTGCGGCGGAGAGCAGACTTACCAAAGCGGCGAGGCGTTCGAGATCTTCGCCCGTGATATTCACCGAGCTAGAAACGACACCGCGGCGGCGATCGTCGTGTACGACATTTTCATCGTTCCGCAGGGACAGCCGCAGACAATCCTTACTCCAAACAACGAACGCCTCTGCGGTCCGCCAGCGAGCGTGGCAAGCTGCCGGAACGGTGGCTGGAGCAACTTTACCTTCCCCCGTCTGTTCGAGAACCAGGGCGATTGCCAACAGTTCGTCATCACCGGCAAGTGATGGTTGTTGCGGACGCATTTCGATGGTGCCATCCGGAAGGAATGCGCCAGAGTGGCGTCCGAAGGACTGGCTAAGCATCGGCGACCTGTAAGCCAAACAGACAGAGCGCTTCGTCCGCGTGACCTGTCGCGTGCGCTGGAAGACGAACTACTCTGCATGAGGCGACCACGTGGAGGCGCTGCTCACCACGCAGCGTGCGCGTCGTTGCCAGGCGTAACCGGGAGTCTTCGCTACAGCCTCGTTCACCAGCGGGCCAGCGAGGCTCTAAGTGTAAAAACGCATTGTGATAGAACTGTGATAGGTCAGGCTTGGAACCTCGAAGAACATCGAGGTTTACGGAGGCACACCGAGTGATCGTTTTGGGAGGCTAAGTCGCTGAACGCGTGTGCGTTGAGACGCTTGACAGTGACTCAGTGTCGCTCGCGCTTTTCGCTTTCCAAGCGTGCTCCTTCAACCACTCGGACATCTCTCCGTCTTTAGAATCAACGACTTGCGAGCGGTAAACGCCAGATTATCCCACACGTCAGCGCTCGTTCCTAGCGCCGCCGCTATCATGTTTGCATTGAGCGAGTTGGAGCCAACCGTCGACGGGGCTCAGAAGAAACCGTGTAAGACCTCCTAATGTCCTCCGATCACTTACGGCGATTCTCATCCAACGTTTCGAACACCGCTGACCGTGCCGTGAGGTGCAGCAGGTTTGGGAGTAGAGCCAACGAAAATGCCGAGTCGCGTCGTCGCACGCCGCTCCTCACCGACAGTAAGAAGGGCGCTTGTTACGCTCGCGCGTGGAATCGCGAGAAAGGCTCGACGTTCGGCGACTCACGGCGCGAACGGAGGGTGGTCTGTCCCCTCACAGAACGGGTCGCGATCAATTTGAATCGTCGTGTGGCGAATACCGAACCGCTCGGCGAGCATCATTCTGGCCGCGCGCAACAGCGGGTCGTGAGTGTGCTCACCCGGGCAGGTGACGTGGGCGGACAATGCGACGAACCCGCTCGTGATCGTCCAAATATGGAGGTCGTGGACGTTCGACACGTGTGGTAGGGCGAGTAGCGCGGTCCTCACCTCATCTACGTCGATGTGTCCCGGAGCACCCTCCATGAGTACGGTGACGGATTGGCGAATCAGTGACCACGATGAGTAGATGACGAGCAGCCCGATCAGCACCGATGCGACCGGGTCAACCCAGTACCAGCCGAGCGTCCAGATCAACGCTCCTGCAACGATTGCCTGCAGACTTCCAAGCGCATCCGTCAGTACGTGGAGCCGGGCACCCTGCATGTTCAGGTTGTCATCGTGCCCGCCGCGAAGGATCCAGAGGCCGAGGGCGTTGACGAGCAGCCCGCCCAATGCGACCGCCAGCATCAGGCCGCCCTGCACTTGAGGCGGCGTTGTGAATCGTTCGAACGCCTCCACGAAAATGTAAATGGCCACCGCGACAAGCGTGGCGCCATTCACCAACGCGGCGAGAATCTCCGCACGATACGAACCATAGGTTCGCTGGGCCGACACGGGCCGGCGCGCGAATCGCATGGCAAAGAGGGTCAGTCCCAACGCGCCGGCGTCTGAAAGCATGTGACCGGCGTCGGCAAGCAATGCGAGCGAGTTGGCGATCAGGCCACCCACGATCTCGGCGCCCATGTAAACGAGCACGAGCGCCAACGTCAGCGAGAGTCGTCGCGAATTCGCCCCTTCCGCGCCGTGCGAATGCTGATGATCGTGAGCCATACCGCTACGACAGCAATGAATGAACGACCCTTCGCGGTCGATGGCTCATCCAGTCCCTCTTTCCTCTGCGAGGCTCAAACGCCGTTCGAGCCAGCCGTGCACCTGTAGGTAGAAGGTCGGAAGCACCAGCAGGGTGAAAAGAGTCGACGTGACGAGGCCGCCAATCATGACGATTGCCAGTGGACGCTCAATCTCAGTGCCATGGAGCTGGAGTACGAGCAGTGGAAGCAAGCCGAGCGTCGCGGTCCCCGCCGTCATCAACTTCGGGCGCACTCGGCCAATGCTTGCCTCGCGTACGGCTTCAGGAAGCGACCGACCCTCCAGCAGCAGTCCGCGCGTCTGTATCACGAGCACCAGGCTGTTCTGGACGGCGATGCCGAACAATCCAATCAAGCCGACCAAGGACGACACGTTCCACGTCTCGCCCGCAATCAGCAGTGCAAGGATGCCGCCGACGAATGCGATCGGAACGGTGCCAAGAATCATCGCTGCCTCAACAGCCGACCCCAATGCGATCAGCAAGAGAATGAACACGCCAAACAGGGCCGCGCCGATCGCCATCGTGAGCGCGCGGGACGCACGGGCCTGACTCTCAACCCTGCCGCCGAGATCGAAGAAGTAGCCGGCCGGCAACTTCAACTGACTGGTCAAGATGTGGCGGACTTCCGCGGCGGTGCTTCCGAGATCGCGGCCGCTGACCGACGATTCGACCGCGATGCGACGGGTACCCGCTTCTCGCCGGATGGCGGCCGGGCCGAACGTCTGGGTTATCTCGGCGAGTTGGCCGAGCGGAATCTTTCTGCCGTCGTGTCCGTCGATCAGCAGGGTGCGAATGGCTTCGAGGCTATCGCGGCGATCATCCCGCAACCGTACCACGAGGTCGAATCGACGCTGGCCCAGCCAAATCTGCGACGTCTCTTCTCCCACAAGACCCACCCTGATCGCACCAATCACGTCGCCTGGCGCCAGACCGACTCGTGCAGTGGCCTCTCGATTGACCGCGATCTGCAACTGCGGCAGACCCGTGAGCTGCTCGGCCCGCAGATCCGCGATGCCGTCAACACCCCGAATGAGTTGCTCCGCCTGCTCCGCGAGGCGCGACAACTCGTCGAGGTCCGGGCCGAAGATCCGCACCGACAGGTCCGCTGGCGTCCCCCCGAGGCCCTCATCGATTCGCATACCGAGCGGGGTCGTAAACAAGACCGCGATTCCGGGCATCCCCTCCAGTTGTTTCCGCATGTCCGCTTCGATCGTCTCGAGGTCGCGGGAGCGATCTGGCTTGAGGACGACGAGCACATCCGAAACCGTATGTGGCATCGGATCCTCGGTCCGTTCCGCGCGACCTGTTCGTCGCACGACGTCTTCGACCTCCGGGACCTGTCGCAGCACGTCCTCGACCCGATGATTGAGACGGTCGACTTCGTCGAGCGCCGCCTCGGCGGGAAGGACTGTCTGCAACAGAAAGGCTCCTTCGTCCAGCTGGGGCATGAAGTCGCTGCCGATGCGCAACCCAAGCACAATCGTCGGAACCGCGATCAGCAGTGTGACGATCGCCACAAGAACAGGGTGGCGAAGCGAACGATCCAACGCAGGCGCGTACCATTGCTTAACTGTCCGAAGGAGCGCGACGTCTTCGTCAGCGCCTGCGTGGGAGGGTTTCATTACAAGGGCTGCCGCTATTGGCACCAGGGTGAGTGCCAGGACAAGCGCCGCTGCCATCGCGGCTATGACGGCGGCAGCCAGGGGCTGATACATACGGCCTTCGATGCCGCTCATGCCGAACAGCGGCAAGAACACCACGATGACGATCAAGGTGGCGAACGCAATCGGTCGAGCGACTTCTGCCGCTGCGTGCAGTGCTCGCTCCCGGCCCTCGCGTCGAGTTGACGCGCCACTCAGCCGATGCAGGATGTTTTCGACCATGATGATTGCCGCGTCGACCAACAGGCCGACGGCGATCGCGAGCCCGCCAAGCGTCATCGTGTTCAGCCCGATGCCAAGCGGCTTCAGGAGCAGGCCGGCGAGCGCAATCGACAGCGGAATCGTCAGGGTCACAACCAGGGCTGCCCGAACGTTTCCGAGCAGTACGAGAATGACGAGCACGACAAACACGCCGCCAAGCATCACCGCACGAGCCACGCCACCAAGAGCCGACGAGACGAGCTGCGACTGGTCGTAGACGATGCGGAGTTGGACGCCCTTCGGCAACGTTCGTCGGATGTCCTCCACCGCGCTGCGGATGCCAGCTGCGACGGTTACGGTATCCGAGCCAAACTGCTTGATGATGCGGGCACTGACGACCTCACCTTTGAGGCGGTGCGCCACGCCGCGTCTCACCGCGGCGGCCTCGCGAATGTCCGCAATGTCGCCGAGCAACACAGGCACGTCCCCCTTCGTCGTCACAACCGTGCGCCGCAAGTCCTCGACACTCTGCGCGCGGCCGAGTGCGCGCACGGTCCATTCGATGGAGCCCTGGGCAACAATGCCACCCGACGCGTTCATGTTCGACTCCTCGACGGCGTGCATCACGTCATCGAGGCTCACCATTCGCGCCGACATGCGTTCGGGATCGAGCTGTACCTGAAACTGGCGGAGGTAGCCGCCCAAACGTTCGACGGCCGCCACGCCAGGCACTGCCAGCAATCGATTGTTGACCTCGAACTCCGCGAGGTCCCGGAGGGTCATGAGGTCCGCCGCACCAGGATCGGCTTCAAGCGTGAATTCGAAGATCTCGTTAAGCCGCCCGGTGAGGCTCGAAATCAGCGGAGGATCGGTTCCAGCAGGAAGTTGCCCGGAGACTTGGGCGACCCGCTCGGCGACGAACTGCCGCGAGCGGTAATAGTCCGCGTTCGGATCGAATTCGATCGTGACCTGTGCGACACCCAGCTGAGAATTCGAACGCACCCGACGTACGTCTGGCAACCCGGCGAGCGCCACTTCAAGCGGGATGGCGATCGCCGTTTCCAGTTCCTCCGCGCCCATGGCCGGGTTCTGCGTGATGACGTTGAAGACGGGCGCGGACAGATCGGGAAACACATCTCGTCGAAGATCCAGCATCCAGAACGCGCCGATCGTCGTGCCGGCGGCGGCCAGCAGCACGGTCAGGAGCGGCGCGCGAAAGGACGCGCGTATCAGTCGCCTAATCATGGCGCTCCTCAGTGGGCATCGTGCTCGCCCTCACCCTTTTCTGCCTGGGCCTTCAGCAGAAACGCGCCATCGACGACGATCGTCTCGCCTGCCCGAAGCCCTGAAAGAACTTCGACTTCGCCGCCGAGATCGCGTCCGCGTCCGATGCGGCGGATTTCGAAATGGTTCGCGTCCTTGGGCAGAAACACACACCACTCATTGCGTACGCGTTGAACGGAGGCCACCGGGACTGTGAGGATCGCTGCTCCAGTCTCGCCGACTGGCAGAGTTGCGGTCGCAGACATGCCGGGACGGAGGAGATTGTCGCGGTTGTTGACGTCGATCCTGACCGGCACGGTGCGAGACTCACGCTCGACATGGCGTCCGACCATCGTGACGGCGCCGGCGAAGTCCTGGCCCGGAAGCGCGGGGAAAGACAACCGCGCCGTGACGCCTTGGCGGATGCGAACGGCGTCGCGCTCGAAGGCGTGAACTGTGAGCCAGAGCGTGGAGAGGTTGCCGATGCGAAACGCCGGTGCTGATGGATCCAGCATCTGCCCGATGACGGCGGTCCGCTCGATGACCGAGCCCGACACCGGACTCCGCAACACGAAGACCGACGAGGTCGCACCGTCACCGTCGTCGGTGGGCGGATCGACGCCGAATGCGGCGATCGACGCACGCGACGCACGGAGCGCGGCTCGCGCCTCCCCGGCTGCTGATTCCGCCTCTTGAACCTCTCTCAGTGGCGCGATCTTTTCAGCAGCCAGGCCACGTTTGCGCTCGAGAGCCGACTCGGCGAGCTTGAGCCGCGCACTGGCAGAAAGATATTCGGCGCGCTCGCGCGCCAGCTCGGGACTTGTCAGCTCCGCAAGCGTCTGACCCGAGCGCACGGCATCACCCGTATTGACCGGCAGTCGGGTCACTCGCGCCGCCACGGGTGCACCGACCTCGGCGTTTGCGCGCTGGTCTACCGCGAGCTCGCCGAGCAGCATCACAAGATCTCCGCCCGTGCGCGACTCGACGGCGCGAGTGGTGATTCGGAGATCGCGGAGCATGCCCTCATCGACTTCAACCGTGTTAGGCGCCTCTTTGTGGGGCGCTTCCGCAGCCGTAGAGGCTGCTGGTGCAGGTTTCGCGGTGTGCTCCGACCCGCGGCCACACGCGGTCAGCGTCAGCGTCGCGACGAAGATCGTGAACCTCTTGAGCGTCATCGCAGTATTGAAGCGCTGGCATCCAGATCGATCCGGGCCAGCGCAGCCTCCAAAAGAGCGTCGAGATATTGAGAGCGTGTATCGAGAATTTCGCGACGGATCAGCAGTAGCTCGGGAAGTCCGAGCTGACCGACTTCAAAGCTGCGAGTCGTGAGTTGTTCGTTCTCGTCAAGGCCGGGTATGGCGTCTATTTCCAGCATGCGAACCGCGGACAGGCGACGGGTATAAGCGTCGAAGGCGGCGCGGACCTCAATCTGCACCCGGGACCGCGCGGCATCGAGCTCGGCCCGAAGCCGCGCCGCTCGTGCGGAGCCGACCGCGCGTTGCTCCTGCCCCTTCGAGAACATGGGCAACGTGACCGTCATGCCGCCGAGGACGATCTGGTCGCCTTCCTCGCGCGCATACCGGGCGGTGACGCCGAATTCGGGCTTTGAAAAGCTGAGGCCTAGCTGCAGCTCGGCCTCAGCCTCCTGGATACCGGCCTCAAGTGCTCGGAGTTCTGGCCGCTGTGCGGCGGTCTGAAGTGCTGCATTCACATCCATCTCTCCCGGCGCCGACAGCGACCCGTCCACATCGACCTCGCCCTGAAGGCCGAGGAGCTGACGGAGCTCTCCGAGCGCGATAGATTTGGCCGCTTCCGCGCCCTCGCGCTCGGCTCTGACACGTGCCGATGACGCGCGGGCGATGTTCACGTCGAGGACGGCGATATCGCCGGCCTTGAATCGGCGATCTGCGGCCGAATACACGCTGGATGCAAGTTCGTAGGTGGCGTTGAGGAGCTTGATGCGCTCCTTCGCGTGCAAAGCTCGGTAGTAGGCGGACGCCGCCAATCGGAGCACCGTTCGCGTGACCTCCTCGGAGTTCGCTGAGGTCTGTGCGATGGCGGCGTTGGCACCGGCGATGCGCGCAGACCTGCGAGCCCCTGGCTCGAAACTCTGACCGAGGCCCAGCTCAAGGTCAGTGAATCGCGTGTCGGGTCCGTTCCGGTTGCCGATCGCGGCGTCGATCTGTGGGTTGGATTGGAAGCGAACGGACGCTCCAGCCAATCGCCCGCGCGACTCCGCCAACGCCAGCCGTGCGCTGACGATCTGCGGTGCCTGGTCGCGTGCTCGCGCCAACACCTCGGCAAGCGTCATCACTCTGCTCTGCGCAGCGGAGACGCCGGCGTGTAGACACACGACGGCGCACACCGCCACGGCTCTCGTACCCGTGCGCATGCGAACTTCCTTCTGCCGACGCGAGTCGGCCCGAGCTAAACGAGATCGAAGTTGAAGGGGCTACGCGAAGCGGGGCTTCGGTACGTGCAGAATGCCCCGGGGAGTCGTGCGGGGACGATTGGGCAGAAGGTCAGAAACATCCGCGATGGGAGTCTCAGGAATTGCGGAGATCACGACCGCAACGGGCTCGACCGCCTGCGCGCAGCAGCCACATGTCACGCAGGTTGGCGGACACGCGCCGTCATCCTGGCCTGGCTGCTCGTAACCCGTGCAGGGCTCCGCAATGACCAGGGCGTAGACGCCGGAGGCGCTGAACGTCAACAACGCGACGATGATTGCGAGGGCGAAACGCCGCACGGGTCAAGTGTAGCATCCTACCAACTACCCGATACGGCTAAGAGCCCGAGAACTCCTAAATGGCGAGAATCCCCGCTGCGCACCTCGACTTTCTGTTTCGACCGCCGACAATCGAACCGACAAACGGATGGAACAGCACGGTCCATCTCGTGCGTCGCGAGTGCCAAGAGACGCTGGCGAACATTCGACGCCTTGTTGATGAAGACGCATTCCCGGGCTGGCGCCAGTTGCACCGTCTTTTTGCGTCCGCGATCGTGATCTGTTCGGCGTTCGACCTGCTCGCGAAGTTGCGCTACGGTGATGAATCGGGTGTCGGCCGGCCATTTCAGAAACTGCTCGTGACGTACGGCGGTTTATCGGGAATCGAGGCTCGACGCGTCTATGACAGCCGGAACGCCCTCGTCCACTCGTTCGGAGTTCGGCGTGTTCTTCCGGCGAAGGGCCACAAAGCGAAGAGAAAACCGCCGAGAGTGTCAAGCGTTAGGATTCGCCTCACGTCTGGAGGACAGTCTCGCGCCGTAGCGCGTGTCGGCAGCCGTCAATGGCAGTTGAGCGTGCCAGCTCTGTATCGACTACTGACAATTGTGATCATCAGTCTCGAACGGGACCTGCGTGCGTCGCAGTCCACGACTCGCGTGGTACTGTTTGAACGGATGTTCGTGCGCTACGGTCGCCTGCGTATCCGATGAGTGGATACCTCGGGATCCGACGGGCAACCAGACAACTATGAAACGCTTCGGCGCTCTCAGTCGCTTGCCGATCCCCGATCGCGAGAAGATCAACTTGGATCTGCCTTCGTTCACGCTCGACGTGAACCAGATTGCCTTGAAATCACCGTTCGACCGTGGCCCTGACCGCCTGCGACTCGGCTTCCTGGAGTACCACTACATGGAAGAGGCGTCTGTTGAACTGTGTGTAACCCCAGAGACGACATCCGAGATCTCTCGTGGGAACATGGGGCACAGCGCGTACACCCGGATCCGGAAGACGGAACTGTTCAAGGCGCGGCCGAGCACCACCTCCTTGATTTTGAGTGATGAAGAAGCTGACGAACTCTGGATTGACATTCGAACCACCATGTGGCCGAGCATTGTCGACAGCAACCTAACGCCCTCGCACCGCTCCGACGTGACGCAGGTGTTCTTTCATACGGTGTGCAGCTCCGCCGTGGCGAACTCCGCGTTCGTTACTCTCGATCACGACATCTTGAGGTGTGGTGGCGACCTGCGAGATCGGTACGGCATCGCCGTCATGACACCCTCAGAGGCGTGGTCCTACTCGGAGCGGGAGTACCGCCTACGGCAGCCCGAGAGTTCGTCTGTGGAACGAGTGTGGCGCGAACAGATTGAATTGCTCGAGGCACTTCGCGAGAAGCCGTAGAGTTCAGCGCAGGAGAGACCTTCTGGATACAGTCATCGTCAGGCGAGAGCATTCGAGCACGATCGGGATGCTCTATTTCAAGACCGCAACTCATGTCGTACTTCTCAACAACGTTGTGAAGGGCGCTCACCTCGGACGGCTGCGGAACCGGCGTCGGATCCATATCGATCCCGAAGCAGATCTAATCATCATCCCGCGAAGCGAAATCTTGTCAATCGAAGTGGCGTCAAAACGATAATGGTGCGGGTCTCCTCAGAAGTTGAATACAGATTCGTGGTGCCTGGTCAGGGAGTATCGTTTCGTTCCCCCCGGGCGAAGCTCTACAAGGCAGCAGTCGTACGGGCTGCCCGCCCAGGCTTGCCCGCGCAGCCACGAGCAGAGCCGGTCGAGATTCGTCTGGACTACTTCCACGTGACGCCTCGTCGGTTCGACATGGACAACATCGCGAAGTGTGTGATCGACGCTCTGAATGGAATCGCGTACATCGACGACCAACTTGCACGCCTTCAATCGGCACGGGCGCACGACATCTCCAAGCGCGTCACGATCAATGGAGGGCCCGTAGATTTGATTAAGCCGCTGAGGCGGTACCGTGACTACCTGTTCGTCCGAATACGCGTGATCGCTTAGCCGCGTCCCAACAATCCCTTCACAACGTAGCCTCACGTCGCCGTGGCTCAGCTCAGGCGGCAACGGGCATTTCGCCCACCGACGGTGGGGACGCCCGACCCGTATCGGCCGCCGACGGGTCAACAATGACACGGGTCCGACGCCGACAGCGTCGAGGAGCACCCGGCTGCCCAATCAGGGCCGGGCGCTTGACCGGCGCGCTCGCACGCGTCATGGTGGGCATTAGCGAGGCCACTCTCAAAAGACCTCTCGGCCCACCTGACATGCGAGTGAGGCTGGCCATGGCACCAGTGAACGAGAAGTGAGGGCATCATGGCGACGAGCCGAAACGACCCCAACGCCGACGTGACGAATCGAACGGTCGATCGGCGGCAGTTTCTGCTCGGCTGCACGACGTTTGCTGCGGCTGCCGGCATGGGCGGCGTCTCGCCCGTGAATGCCGCGCAGGCGCAGCAGCCGCCGACAGCCCCTTCACGACCGAACATTCTGTTCATGCTCGGCGACAACGTCGGCTACGGGGTACTGTCGTCCTACAACGGCGGCATCTCCGATACGCCCACGCCGCGCATCGATTCACTCGGCGCCGACGGGCTGCGGCTCACGAACTTCA
>Ga0111538_10003211_pt1 | contig 22905 bp, 21 predicted proteins | sample SoiMethybrSBSTD1_FD_79669 | JGI IMG/M metagenome (GOLD analysis project Ga0111538, IMG submission 79669) | Bulk soil microbial communities from a Populus tree surrounding site in Tennessee, USA - Soil MetaG P. TD hybrid SBSTD1 (version 2)... | ecosystem: Environmental > Terrestrial > Soil >...
GACCGTCACGATCTGCCATTCGAAGACGCCCAACCTCGCGGAAGTATGCCGCGCGGCGGACATCCTTGTCGCCGCCGTCGGACGACCGGGGCTGGTGACACGCGACTTCGTGAAGCCGGGTGCCGCGGTGGTGGACGTCGGCATCAACCGCGTGACCGACCCCGCGGTCGCCTCACGGCTCTATCCGCCGGGGCACAAACGATTGGCCCTCTTTCGGTCGAAGGGCTCCATCCTCGTCGGCGATGTGCATCCCGAGGTCGAGCAAGTGGCCGGCGCGCTTACGCCGGTTCCTGGCGGCGTCGGCCCGCTCACGATCACGATGCTCATGGCGAACACGCTCAAAGCCGCGCGCGAACGGGTTGCTAGTTAGTGGTTGGTGGTTCTCGGTTCGGGGTTCACTCCCTCTGAACCTGTCGCGACTTGAGGCGCCGTCATTACGCGGAATCCGAAATGTATCGGGCGCTCGAAGATCGCGCAATATGCGAACCTGTCACCACGAACCACCAACCACGAACCAACTACCACCAACCACTAACCACCAACCAACGCATCGAACACCCGCCGCACCTGACGGTTCGATTCTTCGAACGAACCATCGGTGTTGATGACGTGGTCGGCGCGGCGAACCTTCTCCTCGATCGGCAGCTGCGCCGCGACTCGTGCGCGCGCTTCCGCTTCACCAATGTCGTCGCGGGCCATCACTCGCGTGATTTGCGTCGATGGGGCGCATTCCGTGACGATGACTACATCGAACTCGCGTTGACGACCTGTTTCGAACAAGAGCGGAATGTCGGCGATTGCGAAGTGCGGTGTCTTGTCTTCGAGGGACGAGAACCAGTCGTCGATTGCGCGCCTCACGGCTGGATGAATGATGTCTTCGAGATCACGTCTCGCGACCGGGTCCTGAAAGACGATTGAGCCGAGCTTGCGACGGTCGAGCGCGCCCGTGTCGTCGAGCACAACATGACCAAAACGGCTGATCACCGCCTTGAGCCCGGGGCTGCCATCCGCCACCGCATCTCGTGCCAGCTTGTCAGCATCGATCGTGGGGACACCGAGCCGCTCGAACTCGGCGCGCACGTGGGTCTTGCCGGTTGCGATACCACCTGTGAGAGCCACTCGCTTCATGCGTGACCACGAACCACCGACCATATCAACCAGCTAGCCCTCACTCATCTCCGCCACAATCGTGTCCTTCGCCGGCGCAATGCGCTCCTCGACGAACGTGTTCCATTCGTGGCACTGCGGACACTGCCAGAGCAGCTCGGTGCTGCGATAGCGGCACCGCACGCACACGTGCGGATCGAGATAAAAGACCGCATTGCGTGTGAGCTCCACGTAGCGTCGAACGAGCCCGGGATCCAGATCCAGCGCCGCCAGCGACTGCCAGAGTTCCTGATGAATGACGAGTCCATGCGGGTTGTGAGGCAGGGCATCGAGCAGGAGATCAAACGCCTGCCGGTGATGTCCGCCGAGGGCGAGGTGCCGCGAGAGGGCCAGACGCGCTCGCCAGTCCTGCGGGTCGCGGGCGATCACCCGCTGACACAGTTCGACAAAGCGCCTTGCCGCGGCCAGCGCGCGGTAGGCGCGCTCGAGGCGTTCGAACGCGAGATACGCCCGGTCGGGGACGGCCTGCACGAGTGACTCCCATGCCTCGACTGCGGCGGCGAGGTTGCCCTGGCGCTCGCGTACATCACCGAGGTTGAGATAGGCCGGTGCGATTCGGCTGTCGATGTCGATGACGTCCTGGAACGTCTTCGCAGCGCCGGACACGTCGCCTGACGAGGCCTGGAGGCCGCCCATCTCGTTGCGCAGGAACCCGAGAATCTGCTGATCCTCTTCGTGGCGCCGCGCGTCGATGGCCGCGATCTGCTCCCGGACGCGCGCGGCCTCTGCCCATTGATGCTGGTCTTCGTAGAGCTTCTGCAGGTTGACGAAGGCGTAGCGGTTCCGTCGATCGAGGCGTACCACTTCCTGAAAGGCCTCGAGCGCACGATCGACGAAGCCGCCATGGCGGTAGTCGAGACCGAGACAGAGCAGCACGTAGGCATGCTCGAGCGTGCGCAGGTCGGTCCGTTGAAGAAGCGCTTGATGGACGTTGATGGCGCGGCCGACCTGTCCCTTCTGCCGGTATAGGTTGCCGAGAATCATCTGGATTTCGAGCGCGTCGGTATCGGTGCTGGTGGCCTGCGTCAGTTCATCAATCGCTTGATCGACCTGGTTGTCGACCAGGAAGTTCAGGCCGAGCATGTAATGTGGTGTTTCGCGGAGGCGGCGCCGATCGATCCAGCGACCGTCGCGCAGCTTGTAGCGCTCCCACGCCTTGCCGACTGCCAGACCGACGAGGAGCGCCACAAGGACGGCGAGGAGCGGCGCGTACGCGCTCATGGCGTGTTCAACAGTCAGACCATGCCGGTCGGCCACAAGTCGTGCAAGTGGACGACACCCTGGACGAGGCTTCCGGCGTCGACGACGACGATAGAGGTGATCTTGCGTGTTTCGAGGATGTGCAGCGCTTCGGCGGCGAGCGTGTCGGGCGAAACGGTGATCGGGCGGCGCGTCATCACCTCCGAGGCCACGCGGCTCTGAATGTTCGTGCCATTGGACATGTGACGCCGCAGATCGCCGTCGGTGATGATGCCGACAAGGCGCTTGGAATCATCAACGACGCACGACATGCCGAGCCCCTTGCTGGACATCTCGTAGATCACGTCCAGCATCTGCGTGTCGACACGCACAATGGGTGTCTGATCGCCGCCGTGCATCAACTGCTCGACGCGCATCAGCCGTTTGCCCAGCTTGCCCCCGGGATGCAGACTGGCGAAGTCCTCCTGCTTGAAGCCCTTGGCGACGAGCAGCGTCATGGCTAACGCATCGCCGAGCGCCAGCGCCGCGGTGGTGCTCGCGGTGGGGACGAGGTTCAGCGGACACGCCTCCTCCGACACGCGGCAGTCAAGCGTTACGTCGGCGGCTTTGCCGAGCGACGATTGGCAGTCGCCGGTGATGGCAATGAGGCGCGCACCGAGCCGTTTGATCGTCTCGAGCAGCCGCAACAGTTCCTCGGTCTCTCCGCTGTACGACAACGCGACGATCACATCGTCAGTCTGCAGTACGCCGAGATCGCCGTGAATTGCTTCGGCTGGGTGAAGGAAGAACGCCGGTGTGCCGGTGCTCGCGAACGTCGCGGCGATCTTCTGGCAGATGATGCCGGATTTGCCGATGCCGGTGACGATGACGCGGCCGCGGCATTCGAGGAGCACCGCGACCGCACGTTCAAAGTCGCCGTTGAGACGATCGACGAGCGCGAGAATGGCCCCTGCCTCGGTTTGCAGCACTTTTCTGGCGAGCGCCATGTCGATCGTCATCACGCGCGCACTCCACTCGCCGCCGAGCTTGCACGATTGCCGGACGTCTCGCGCACGACGCCATCGAGCCGCTTCAGCTTGCGCAGCAGTGTTTCGAGCTTGTCGAGACGCAGCGCGTTCGCGGCGTCGCTTTTTGCGCGCGAGGGCTCTTCATGGACTTCCATGAACACGGCATCGACGCCGGCGGCGACGCCCGCAGATGCGAGCGGCTCGATGTACTCGGCGAGTCCCGCCGTCACGCCGTCGCCTGCGCCGGGCAGCTGAAGGCTGTGCGTGACGTCGAACACCACCGGGTACCCGAGCTCGCGCAACATGGGAAAGGCCCGAACGTCCACAACGAGATTGTTGTAGCCGAAGCTGACCCCGCGCTCGGTGACGAGAATCGATTCGTTGCCTTCGGCCGCGATCTTGGCGACCACGTGACACATGTCGCGCGGCGCCAGGAACTGTCCCTTCTTGACGTTGACGACCTTGTGCGTCCGGGCCGCGGCGATAAGGAGATCGGTCTGACGCGACAGGAACGCCGGGATCTGAATGACGTCCGCGACTTCAGAGACGCGTTCCGCCTGTGCGGCCTCATGAATGTCGGTGAGGATCGGCAGGCCCGTGCGCGCCTTCACGTCGGCCAGGGTGCGGAGTCCTGACTCGAGTCCCGGGCCTCGGAACGAGGTGCCCGACGTGCGATTGGCTTTGTCGAAGGAGGCCTTGAACACAAGGGGAATGTCGCAGTTCGCGGCAATCCCCTTGAGCGCCAGCGCGAGATCGATGGCGTGCCCTGGACTCTCGATCACGCACGGTCCCGCAATGAGGGCAATCGGATTGCCGCCGCCCACGGCAAACGAGCCGATCGAGACCGGTTTCACGCCCCTATTCTAGTCTTTAGGCTCTGGGCTCTAGTCTTTAGGCTGCGGTCGATCGGCTCTTGGCTCCAAAAGCCCAAGGCCCAAAGCCTAAAGCCCACAAGGTTCGATCTATCCAACCTGCACACGTTGCACGCCGACCTGTTCCAGCTTGCCCGATTTGTGCCGGTGGGCCGCCTCGACGAAGCTCGCAAACAGCGGGTGCGGCTTGAGCGGCTTGGACTGGAACTCGGGGTGGAACTGCACGGCCACGAACCAGGGGTGCGACGGCATCTCGGCGATCTCGACGAACTTGCCGTCCGGCGATCGTCCCGAGACGCGCATGCCCTTGTCCGCCAGCTCTTTCTCGTAGAGGCAGTTGAACTCGAAGCGGTGGCGATGCCGCTCGGAGACGAGCGAGGTGCCGTAGATGCGCTCCGCGATCGAGCCTTTGGCCAGCTCGCACTCATAGCGACCGAGACGCATCGTTCCGCCAAGATCGTCCACGCCGAGCAGGTCGCGCAGCTTGTAGATCACTTTGTGCGGCGCGTTCTCGTCGACCTCGGTGGAATCCGCGCCGTCGAGCCCGCAGACGTTGCGGGCGAACTCCACGGTCGCCCACTGGAATCCGTAGCAGATGCCGAAGAAGGGGACGACGTGCTCGCGCGCGTATTCGGCGGCCTTCATCATGCCGCGCGTACCGCGCGAACCGAAGCCGCCTGGCACCAGAATGCCGTCGGCGCCGTCGAGCAGTGCGCTTCCGCCTTCACGCTCGAGCGCCTCGGCCTCGACCCAGTTCAGGCGCACTTTCAAGCGATGCGCGAAGCCGCCGTGGAACAACGCTTCGTTGAGGCTCTTGTACGAATCCTCGTATCCGGTGTACTTGCCGACGACGTGAATCGTCAGTTCGTCGGTCGGATGCTTGATGCGATCGACGAGTTCTTCCCACGCTTCCGTGCGTGCCCTCGTGAGCGGCAGCCCCAGCTGCTTCAACACGATCTGGTCGAGCCCTTCGGCCTTGAGCACGAGCGGGACTTCGTAGATCGTGTCCACGTCTTTGGCGGTGATGACGGCCTCTTCGGGGACGTCGCAGAACAAGGCGATCTTGCGCTTGATGTCGGCGTCGAGGAACCGGTCGGTGCGGCAGAGCAGTACGTCCGGCTGGATACCAATCGAGCGGAGGTCGCGCACGCTGTGCTGCGTGGGCTTCGTCTTCAACTCGCCGGCCGTGCCGATGAACGGCACCAGCGTCAGATGAATGTAGAGCGCGTTCTCGCGGCCGACGTCGAGGCGGAACTGTCTGATCGCCTCCAGGAACGGCATGCTCTCGATGTCGCCCACCGTGCCGCCGATCTCGACGAGCACGACGTCCACGTCGCGCGACGCGAGGCGAATCGCTTCCTTGATTTCGTTGGTGATGTGCGGAATGACCTGAACGGTGCGACCGAGGTAATCGCCGCGGCGCTCTTTCTGGATGACCGAGAGGTAGATCTTGCCGGTCGTCCAGTTGCTGTTCCGCGTCGCCACCATGTTCGTGAAGCGCTCGTAGTGACCCAGGTCGAGATCGGTCTCGGCGCCGTCGTCGGTGACGTACACCTCGCCGTGCTGATAGGGGCTCATCGTCCCGGGATCGACGTTGATGTAGGGGTCGAACTTCTGCAGGGCCACCTTGTAGCCGTGGTCCTCCAGAAGCCGGCCGATGGAGGCTGCGGCCAGGCCCTTGCCGAGGGAGGACACCACGCCGCCGGTCACGAACACGTACTTCACAGGCCGTCCGTCAGGTCGCTGGCTCATGCCACCTCACACGCGCGCCGCCGCCGACACCCGCCGGCGGACACGCTCCAAGTCTTCAGGAGTATCGACTTCAACTGACTCGAACCGGGTTTCCACTGCACGAATCTGATAGCCGTGCTCGAGCGCGCGCAACTGCTCGAGCGATTCCGCGCGCTCGAGCGAAGTCGGCGACAACGCCGCGAACGACAGCAGGAATTCGCGTCGAAAGGCGTAGAGGCCGATGTGCTTGAAGCACACACCGTCTGCACGGCAGTAGGGAATCTTCGACCGCGAGAAGTACAACGCGTTGCCGCTTCGATCGACGACGACCTTCACCACGTTGGGATTGTCTTCTTCCTCCGGATCGGAGATCGCCTGGCGGAGCGTTGACATCTGGACGGTGGCGTCATCAGCAAATGGCGCGACCACTTCCGCGATCATCTCGGGTTCGATGAGCGGCAGATCGGCCTGCACGTTGACGACGATGTGGCAACGCAAATCGCGCGCGGTCTCCGCCACGCGATCGGTGCCGGTGCGGTGCCCGGGCTGCGTGAGACGGACGACGCCGCCGAAGGATTCCACGGCGCTCGCGATCCGCTCGTCATCGGTGGCGACGACCACCGCATCGACGCCGTTGGCAGCCGCCGCACGACGGTAGACGTGCTCGACCATCGGACGGCCAGCGATATCAGCGAGAACTTTTCCGGGGAGTCGCGAGGAGTCGTAACGGGCGGGAATGACGGCGACGGTGTGCTGTGCTGACGTTCTCAGGAAAGGATTTGGGAACGTGACAGGGGGCACGGCGAATCATAGCACAGCCCCGGAGCTTGTTAGTGGATCGTGGTTGGTGGTTAGTGGTTGATGGGAGGCGGTTTATGGTTCGATTACTACCAACGACTAACCACCAACCACCATCCAGCCGAGATGTTAAGATGAGTTGTTCCGCGTCATGACTTGGAAGCTGTATGCCATCGTGTCGGCCGGGGCGTTCGTCGCGACATATTTGGTGTCTTCGCCGAAGACCGATGTCGCCACCACCAAGGCATCCGTCGAGGCGCCCAAATCATCTCGCCAGAAGGCGGCTGAAACGGAGATCGAGGCGCTCGCCGCCAGTCTGCACGTTCGCCTCAATTCGGACGCGGTGTTTCGCACGCCCGGCCGGGACCTCTTTCGATTCGAGACCAGAGTTCAGAAGCCACCCGCGTTTGTTCCGCCGCCGGCCGTCCTTCAAAACACGCCGGTTCCGGTCGCCACGGTGCTTCCAGTCTTGAGTCTGACGGGCGTGGCCAGCGACGTCGTGGACGGAAAGCCGCAGCGCTCCGCGGTGGTGAGTCTCCCGAACGGCGTCCTGATCGTTCGCGAGGGAGAGTCGGTCGCCGGACTCTACACGGTGGTCGCGATCGGCGAAGACTCGATCGATCTGGAATCGACCGGCGACCACTCGCGCCGCACGCTGCGCCTGTCTGGTCGTTGAATTCCCAACTTCCAAAAGCCAACTTCCAACCACTCCCAATTCCCAAGTGTCCAATTCCCAAGAACTCCCAATTGGGAGTTGACCGCGTCAGATCCGCACCAGGTGGACCTCGCGGATCGCCTTTTGCTGTCGCAGTTCGTCCAATACCTTGTCGGGAATCGGCGTGGGCTCGTCCACGGTGACGATGCCCATCGCGCGGTCGCCATTTCGACCCAGCGCAAACTGCGCGATGTTGATGTGATGCTTGCCGAGGACGGTTCCCACCGAACCAATCACACCGGGCTGGTCGGTGTTGCACGTCACGATCATCGTGCCTTCGAGATGCGCTTCGACAGTGATGCCGTCAATGAGCACGAGGCGGGGAGTCGCGTGCTCGAAGACCGCGCCTTCGACCCACCGTTCGCCCTGGCTGCTGCGCAGCCGAAGTGAGATAAGGCTGGCGTAGTTGCGCGTGCGAGTACTGTGCGACTCGACGACCTCGATGCCACGCTCGGCGGCCACAACGGCGGCGTTGATGACGGTGATGCCAGTCGAGAGGAGCGGCTTGAAGACCCCGCTGAGAATCGCGTTCCGGACGATCGCCGTCTTGCCCTGCGCGATCTCGCCGTAATACCGGATGCTGACCGACGTGATGCGGTGGACGTTCATCTGGGCGACGAACGTGCCCAGTCGTTCGCCCAAATCCACATACGGCTGCAGGCGTTTGAACTCCTCGGCTGACACCGAGGGGAAATTCACAGCGTTCCTGATCAAGCCGTCCTTCAGAAAGTCGCGCAGCGCTTCGGCTGTTTCTTCGCCCACCAGCTCCTGACCCTCGCGTGTGGACGCGGCGATGTGCGGGGTGGCGAGCACCTGCGGCAGCTTCTGGAGACGCTGATCCACCGTTGGCTCCTTCTCGAAGACGTCGAGGCCGGCTCCGGCGATTTGGCCGGACTCAATCGCGTCGGCCAGCGCTTGCTCGTCCACGAGATCGCCGCGCGCGGTGTTGATGATGCGCAGACCTTTCTTGGCCCGGGCCAGACGCTCCGCGTTCACCAGCTTGCGCGTCTGCGCGTTCGACGGCATGTGGAGCGACAGGTAGTCGGCGCGCACGAACAGGTCGTCCAGCGAGACGAGCTCCACGCCGAGATCCGATGCGATCTTTTCGGAGATAAACGGGTCGTGGGCGATGAGTCGCATGCCGAATCCAGCGGCGCGGCGGGCGACCTCCTGGCCGATGCGTCCAAGGCCGGCGAGTCCGAGCACTTTCTCCCGCACCTCCTCGCCGAGGAACTTCTTCTTTTCCCATTTGCCCTGCTTCATTGCGGCATCGGCCGCCGGCAGGTGCCGGGCGAGGGCCAGCACAAATCCCATCGCCAGTTCAGCGACGCTCACGCTGTTGGCGCCGGGCGCGTTCATGACGACGATGCCACGGGCGCTGGCGGCAGCGACGTCCACGTTGTCCACACCGGTGCCTGCGCGCGCGATGGCACGCAGGCGTGGTGCTGCGTCGATTAACGCGGCGGTGACTTTGGTGGCGCTGCGAACGACGAGCGCGTCGGCGGTTTTCAGATCGTCAGCGAGCGCCTCGGGAGTGCGGCCCGAACGCGCGTCAATCTCCCAGCCTTCGGCGCGCAGGAGATCGATGGAAGAGGAGGGCAGATCGTCGGCGACAACTATTCTCACAGAATCGCAGATTATACTTGTCGGCTGTGCGCGCCGAGCTTCCACCTTTAGGTACTCCCGTATCCATTAACAGCAACGACGAGGATATGACGGTCGCACAACGATGGTGCAAACCGCTAAAAGTCTCAGGATCGCGCGTGCCACAGCCGGGTTGGAACCAGCTTTTCAACAGGGTTTCCACAAAAACTGTGGAGAACTCGGATCATCGATCGAGGGACATTGCCCTAACGAAATTCTTATGAGGCTTCAATGAATCGCAAAGTGACAGTGGTAGGCGGTGCCGGCAACGTCGGTATGACGGTTGCCCGCGCCATTGCGGAGAAAGAGCTTGCTGACGTCGTCATCATCGACATCGCGGAGCAGAAGGCGGCTGGCGTCGCGCTGGACATCTACGAGACCTGCCCGATCATCGGATCGGATTCACGCCTGATTGGCGGCAGCGACTGGGGATCGGCCGCCGGCTCCGACATCGTCGTGATCACCTCGGGCAAGCCGCGCAAGCCTGGCATGAGCCGCGATGATCTCGTGCGCGACAACTTCGAGATCATGAAGAGCATCGCGCCGAATCTCGTGCAGCACTGTCCCAACGCGATTGTCGTGCCGGTGGCCAATCCGCTCGACGCTATGTCGCAGGCACTGTTCCGACTGACCAAGTTCCCGCGCGAGCGCGTCATTGGCATGGCGGGCGTGCTCGACTCGGCCCGCATGAGCACGTTCGTCGCCATGGAGCTGAACGTGTCGGTTGAGAACGTGCACTCGTTCGTCCTCGGCGGCCACGGCGACACGATGGTGCCGCTGGCGCGCTACTCGACGGTCGCTGGCATTCCGCTGACCGAGCTGCTGCCAAAGGATCGGATCGATGCCATCGCCAAACGGACAGCCGATGGCGGCGCCGAGATCACGAAGCTGGTTGGCACGAGCGCGTGGTATGCGCCTGGTCAGGCCGCGGCCGAAATGTGCGAGGCCATCCTCAAGGACAAGAAGAAGATTTTGCCGTGCTCGGTTTTCCTGCAGGGTGAGTATGGGATCCGCGATCTCTTCGTCGGCGTCCCGGTGAAGCTCGGCGCGCGCGGCGTCGAACAGATCATCGAAGTCAAGCTCACGCCAGAAGAGGATGCGGCGCTCAAGAAGTCGGCCGCGTCGGTCAAAGAGCTTACAGACGTGATTGGCGTCTAAACGCCCAACTGCCAAAATCCAACGCCCAACCGTTCCCAACTGCCAACTCCCAATTGAACGTTCTTGGGAGTTGGGCGTTGGGAATTGGAAGTTCGCCGCGCAGTCGCGCGGCGCCTATTTCGTCGGCGGCGCGGCACCACCGGGCGGCGCGGTGCCAGGACCGGCGCCGCGGGGCGGTGGGGGCGCACCGGGTGAACCGGCCTCGACCACCGGAATGGCCTTGCCGCGATGGCAGGTTGCGCAGCCGACTACCGCCACTTGATCGGTGGCCTTCGAAGGTACGGCCTTTTGGACCGACGGATTGATCTCCCGGACCATCCGCATCATCGCCCTGGCCACGTTCTTGGTCGGCTTCGTGTCGCTGGCGAAGTCGTTCATCGGATCGTTGGGGCCGACGAACTGGTGGCAATGCACGCACGTCACACCCAGCGCGGCGTTGAACGCCTGCATCACCTGCAGGAGCTGCGGGCGCGCCATGTCTTTAGGGAACACCTGAAGATTCGTCAACGGCGGCTGTGGCGCTCCGCCGCCACCCTGCGGTGGCGCACCCTGGGGGGCCTGAGCGCCGATGCCAAGCGACCCTGTCAGCACGAGCGCGCCGACGGCGACTCCAAACGAAAGACGCGTCATTCACTTCTCCTTGTCGAGAGACAGCTTGAGACGGCGCATTGTAGCGCAACGCGCCTGCGCGCGTGCGCCGCCTGCTTGACGCTCATCGAGGCGTTCACTACGATGAGAGGCTGTTTCGTTTGCAGACGACCCTCCAGTGAAAATTCACGAGTATCAAGCCAAATCAGTGCTCGCGCGTTTCGGAGTTCCCGTTCCGCGCGGCGAGGTCGCGTTCACATCAGCTGAGGCTGTCGATGCCGCCAAGCGGCTCGGCGGGCAGGTGGCTGTTGTGAAGGCACAAATCCATGCCGGCGGCCGCGGTAAAGGCGGCGGCGTCAAGATCGCCAGGTCCATCCAGGAGGTGGAACAGCTGGCGAAGCAGATAATCGGCATGACGCTCGTCACGCATCAGACCGGCCCTGAGGGCAAGAAGGTTGGCCGCGTGCTCATCGAGGAAGGGCTTGATATCGATCGCGAGCTCTATCTGAGCATCCTGATCGACCGCGCAACTGCGTCGCCCGTCATCATCGCGAGCGCCGCTGGCGGCATGGACATCGAAGAGGTCGCGGCGAAGGAACCTGAGAAGATTCTCCGCGAGCACATCAACCCCGGAACCGGCATCGCCGCCTTTCAGGGCCGCAAGCTCGCGTTCGGTATGGGGTTGAGCGGGGCAGCGGCCAGCAAGCTGGTCAAGCTCCTCGACGCCATCTACAGGGCGTTCATCGAGACTGACTCCTCGATGATCGAGATCAACCCGCTGATCCTCACCAAGGGCGGTGATCTCCTCGCGCTCGACGCCAAAGTGAGTTTCGACGACAACGCCCTGTACCGACATCCAGACCTCAAAGAACTGCGCGACATCTCCGAAGAAGATCCGCTCGAGGTCGAGGCCTCCAAGTTCTCGCTGAACTACATCCGCCTGGACGGCAACATCGGCTGCATGGTGAACGGCGCCGGCCTGGCGATGGCGACAATGGACATCATCAAGCTGGCGGGCGGCGAGCCGGCCAATTTCCTCGATGTCGGTGGTGGCGCCAATGCGGAGCAGATCAAGAACGCGTTCCGCATCCTGATGGCCGACAAGAACGTCAAGGCCGTTCTGATCAACATCTTCGGCGGGATCCTGCGCTGTGACGTGCTGGCGCAAGGGGTCATTGCCGCCGTCACCGAGCTCGGTGTGCCCGTGCCGATCGTCGTGCGCATGGAAGGCACCAACGTCGAAGAAGGCAAGAAGATGCTCCGCGAGAGCGGCCTCAGTTTCACGACCGCAGATTCAATGGGCGAGGCTGCCGAAAAGGTCGTGGCACTCGCGGGGAAGCGCTGACGTGGCGGTTCTACTCGACAAACACACGCGGCTGATCGTGCAGGGTCTCACCGGCCGTGAAGGCACGTTTCACGCCAAGGCTGCCGCGGCGTACGGGACGTTGGTGGTTGGCGGTGTCACGCCCGGGAAGGGTGGCACGACGCACGAAGGCTGGCCGATCTTCAACAGTGTGCACGACGCCATCCGCGAGACCGGCGCCGACGCGACGGTGATCTTTGTCCCCCCTCCCTTTGCCGCCGACGCGATCATGGAAGCGGCTGACGCTGAAATTCCGCTCGCCGTCTGCATCACGGAAGGCATTCCGACGACGGACATGCTGAAGGCGCTGACGTTCATGGAAGGCAGGCGAACGCGCCTGATTGGACCCAACTGTCCGGGCATCATCACGGCCGGACAGGGGAAAGCGGGCATCATCCCCGGCCACATTTGCCGCGAGGGTCGCATCGGCATCGTATCGAAGAGCGGAACGCTGACCTACGAAGCGATCCACCAACTCTCGAAGCAGGGCATGGGACAGACGACCTGCATCGGCATCGGCGGCGATCCGCTGATTGGGACCAGCTTCATCGACGCGCTTCGCTTGTTTGGCGCCGACGCCGACACCGAAGCGGTGATCATGATTGGCGAGATCGGGGGCACTGCCGAGCAGGAGGCCGCCGCATTCATCGCCGAGGAGTTTCGCAAACCCGTGGTCGGGTTCATCGCCGGGCAGACCGCGCCGGCAGGACGACGAATGGGACACGCCGGTGCGATCATTGCGGGTGGTCAGGGAACCGCGGCGGAGAAGATGGACGCATTGGCCAAGGCCGGCGTGCACGTCGCCAGGAGTCCCGCGGATATGGGTCTAAAAATGAAAGAGGCCCTCGGGAGATAAATGGAACGTACATTCGCAATCATCAAACCTGATGCTGTCGAGACCAAGAAGGCGGGGCAGATTCTGGCGCGCATCGAGGCGGCCGGCTTCACCGTCCGCGCGATGCGCCTGCACCACCTGACGAAGAAGGAAGCCGAGGGCTTTTACGCCGTACACCGTGAGCGACCGTTCTTCGGGGGGCTGACCGACTTCATGTCGTCGGGTCCCTGCGTCCTGCTGGCGCTCGAAGCGCCGGACGCGATCAAGAAGTGGCGCGCGACGATGGGCGCCACCGATCCGGCGAAGGCCGACGCGGGCACGCTGCGCAAGGACTTCGGCATGTCGATCGAGCGCAACGCGACGCACGGATCGGATGCGCCAGAAACGGCGGCGTTCGAGCTGGGATATTTCTTCCGGGGGATGGAGCTGATCTGACATCGGCTTTAGGCTTTACACTCTGGGCTTTTGGCAGGTATGGGACGCTCGCTCATCATTCTCGGTCTGTTGATTGCGGGTGTCGGGTTGCTGATTAATCTCGGTCTGCCGATCGGACGGCTGCCCGGCGACTTCACGATTCGAAGGGGTAATTTCACGTTCTACTTCCCGCTCGCGACGTCGATCATCGCGAGCATTGTGTTGACGTTGATCATGATGTTCTTTGGACGACGGTGAACGTCGCCCGAAGGCGAGAGCCCAAAGCCTAGAGCCCAAAGCCCAAAGCCAAACGAGATGCCCTCAATCAAAGCCGACAAGTGGATACGGAAGATGGCCCTCGAGCACGGCATGATCGAGCCGTTCGAGGACCGACAGGTGCGCAAGGGCGTCATCTCGTACGGCCTGTCGTCCTACGGCTACGACATCCGCGTCGCCGACGAATTCAAGGTCTTCACCAACATCAACAACACCGTCGTCGATCCGAAGAACTTCGACGACCGGTCGTTCGTGGACATGAAGACCGACGTCTGCATCATTCCCCCGAATTCGTTCGCGCTGGCCAAGACGGTTGAATATTTCCGCATTCCGCGCGACGTGCTGACGGTGTGCGTTGGCAAGTCCACCTACGCGCGTTGCGGTCTGATCGTCAATGTCACGCCGTTCGAGCCCGAGTGGGAGGGCTACGTCACGCTGGAAATCTCGAACACCACGCCGCTCCCGGCAAAGGTCTACGCCAACGAGGGCATCTCGCAGGTGTTGTTCTTCCAGAGCGACGAGGTCTGCGAGATCTCCTACGCCGACAAGCAGGGCAAGTACCAGAAGCAGCAGGGGCTTACGCTGCCAAGGTTGTGATCAAATCGGTTTCGATGGTTCCGCAGGTTCCGATGGTTCCGCAGGTTTTCGTTCCCCAGGTTCCAAAGGTTCAGAGCCGCTCAGATGGTAGGGGTGTCTCGAACCCGAACATAGACCCTCGGAACCCTATGAACTTTCGGAACGCTGAACCGGTCTATGGCAACTCGCACTGAGCCCGCGCGCGGGATGCGCGACTTCCTCCCGGAAGACGTGCGCCGCCGCGAATACGTCATCGGGATCATCACGCATGTCTACGAGCGCTACGGCTTCGAGCCGCTCGAGACGCCCGCTGCTGAAAACCTCGAGACGCTGATGGGGAAGTACGGCGACGAGGGCAATCAGCTCATCTTCAAGATACTGAAGCGCGGCGAGCACGAAGCATCGGGGCAGGCGGATCTTGCGCTGCGCTACGACCTGACGGTGCCGCTGGCACGGGTCATCGCCCATCACCAGAGCAAGCTCCCGAAGCTGTTCAAGCGCTATCAGATTCAGCCGGTGTGGCGCGCCGATCGTCCGGCGCGCGGACGGTTCCGTGAGTTCTATCAGTGCGACGTCGATTCGCTTGGCTCGACCTCGCCGGTGATTGAGGCGGAGATCTGTGGCGCGGTCTCTGAGGCGCTGACCGAACTGGGCTTCGCAGATTTCACGATCAGGATGAATCATCGCCAGCTTCTCACGTCCATGCTGGGATGGTGCGGAGTGCCTGAACCGCTTCACTCGACGGCTCTCGTCGCTGTCGACAAGCTGGACAAGATTGGGCCCGAAGGCGTCGAAGGTGAAATGCAAGCTCGCGGAGTTGACGCACAGGCCGCACACGCTGTCCTCCAGGAGTTCGCGAGGCTTCGAGACGGAGGGTTTGACGCGGCGATCTCCTTCGATGCCACAGGCCAACAGGCGTTCAAGAATCTTGGTGCGATCGCCAACCTTGCCCAGAACACACCGGCGGCGAATCGGATCCGATTCGATCCGAGCCTGGCACGCGGACTGTCGTATTACACGGGCGCCATCATGGAGATCAACGTGCCCGACCTCGCCGGCAGCCTGGGCGGCGGCGGGCGCTATGACAATCTGGTCGGCATGTTCCTTGGTCAGAGTGTCCCCGCCTGCGGGTTCTCACTCGGCCTCGAACGGATTCTCGTCGTCATGGGCGAACGGAACATGTTCCCGCCCCGCCTGGCGACGACGCCGGCCGATGTCATGGTGGCGGTGTTTGACGCCAAAGACACGCCGCATGCCCTGCGGGTCGCGCAGATGCTGCGCGCGTCCGGGCTTCGGGTGATGGTCTATCCCGACCCCGACAAGATCGGCAAGCAGATCAAGTACGCTGATACACAGCGCATCCCGTTCGTCGCAATTCTCGGCGGCGACGAGATCGCCAACGGCACCATCACGGTCAAGCACCTGGCGGCACAAACCCAGACCATTTATGACCAGGCCGCGGCTGGCGCGGCAATTCTCGAGGGACTGACGGACCGTGGCTGAGCAACTCGGCGACCTGACCCGCACGCACACCTGCGGCGAACTGCGGCCGACGCACGTTGGCGCGGACGCGACGCTTCTGGGCTGGGTGCATCGCGTGCGCGATCTCGGCGGACTGCTCTTCATCGACGTCCGCGACCGCGCCGGGGTCACGCAAGTCGTCTTCGACAAAGACGACGAGGCCTTGATTGCCAAGGCCAAGCGGCTGCGATCCGAGTTCGTGGTTGGCGTGGTCGGGAAAGTGCGGCGCCGCTCGCCCGAGACGGTGAATCCGAAGCTGCCGACCGGCGAGCTCGAGATCGTCGTGAAGCAGCTCGTCGTGCTGAACGAGGCAAAGACACCGCCGTTTCCGGTCGCCGACGACACACCGGTCTCGGAAGACGTACGCCTGAAGTATCGCTATCTCGACCTTCGTCGTCCGCGGCTGCAGAACAACATCATCATGCGCCACCGTCTCACGACGATCGTGCGGCGCTACTTCGATGAGAACGGCTTCCTCGAGATTGAGACACCGATTCTCACGAAGTCGACGCCGGAAGGCGCGCGCGATTACCTGGTGCCGAGCCGCGTGCACCCGGGAGAGTTCTTCGCGTTGCCCCAGTCGCCACAGCTGTTCAAGCAAATCCTGATGATCGCGGGCATGGACCGCTACGTGCAGATCTGCAAGTGCTTCCGCGACGAAGATCTGCGCGCTGACCGTCAGCCCGAGTTCACGCAAGTGGACGTGGAGATGTCGTTCGCGCGGCCGGAGACGATCTTCGGTGTCATCGAGCCGTTGATGCGCGAGATCTTCACGCTGATCGGCCACGAGATCACCACGCCGTTCCGGCGGATGTCGTACTCAGACGCCATTGCGGTCTACGGTTCGGACAAGCCCGACCTGCGCCCGGGTATGCCCATCCAGGACGTCCGCGAGCTGTTCCGCGAGTCGTCTTTCGGCGTCTTCAAGAACATCGTCGCAGAGGGTGGCACCGTCCGCGCGTTCGTAGTGACGAATGCAGCGGGCTATTCTCGCAGCGCCGTCGACGGCATCGTCAACCAGGAGAAGGCCCAGGGCCGCCACCTCCTGTGGGCGCGACGGTTGGAGGATGGTGCGATTACCTCGTCATTCCCGAAGGCGGTGGGCGAGGAGACCGTACGCCAGCTGCTCGACGCGACTGGCACGGCGAATGGACAACTGGCCTTCGTGGTTGCCGGTCAACCCGACACCGTCTCGCAGACGTTGGGGCAACTGCGGCTGACGATTGCAAAGAAAGACGGGCTCCTCAATCCGGAGAAGTTCGAGTTCCTCTGGGTAGTCGATTTCCCACTCCTTGAATGGGACGCTGAGGAAAAGCGCTGGTCGGCGATGCACCACCCGTTTACGTCGCCGCATGACGCCGACCTCCCGAAGCTCGACAAAGAACCTGGTTCGGCGCGGGCCAAGGCGTATGATCTGGTGCTGAACGGCAGCGAGATTGGCGGCGGGAGCATCCGTATTCACGATGCGTCGCTCCAAAGCCGGATCTTCTCGCTGCTCAACATCAGCGCGGAGGAGGCCAAGCTGCGATTCGGATTCTTCCTCGAGGCTCTCGAGTACGGCACGCCGCCGCACGGCGGGATCGCGCTCGGGCTCGACCGCATTGCGGCGCTGCTGGCGAACGAGGGCTCGATTCGCGAAGTCATCGCGTTCCCCAAGACCGCCACAGCCGTGGACATGATGTCGGACGCGCCATCCAGCGTCGATCCGAAACAGTTGCGGGACTTGCACTTGCAGATTCGAAAGACGTGAAAAAGATTTCCCTGCCTCAGGTAGGCATCGAGACTCTGTACGGCGCGCACGACGGCAACCTCAAGCACATCGAGTCGCTTCTCGGCGTCGCGATCCGGACCCAAGGCGACGAGCTCATCGTCGAAGGCGAGAAGGCGGCGGAGCAGCGCGTCGAGCGCATCTTCGACCAGCTGAAAGCGTTGATGGCAGCAGGCTACGAGCTGCGTAATGGCGACGTGAAGACCGCGGCTCAGCTGATCGTCGACGATGGCGGCGTCGATCTGCGCGATTACTTCCTGAAGGGCGGGCAGAAGCAGCCCGAAGGCACGAAGCGCCGGGTCAATCCGAAATCGACGAACCAGCGACGCTATCTCGAGGCGATCGAGAAATACGACATCGTCTTTGGCGTCGGACCGGCCGGGACGGGCAAGACCTACCTGGCGATGGCGCAGGCGGTCAGCTATCTCCTCGCCAAGAAGGTCAGTCGCATCATTCTTGCGCGCCCCGCTGTCGAAGCCGGCGAGAAGCTCGGGTTCCTTCCTGGCGACCTGCAGGAGAAAGTGAACCCGTATCTTCGTCCGCTCTACGACGCGCTCTACGACATGATGGACGTCGAGCGCGCGACGCGTCTCGTCGAGCGCGGCACGATCGAGGTCGCGCCGATTGCGTTCATGCGCGGCCGCACGCTCAATGACGCCTTCGTGATCCTCGACGAAGCGCAGAACACCACGTCCGAGCAGATGAAGATGTTCCTGACCCGTCTCGGATTCGGATCCAAGGCGGTGGTTACCGGCGACGTCACTCAGATCGACTTGCCGCAGGGGAAATCGGGCCTCGTCGAGGCACTGAAGATCGTCAAGGACGTCGAGGGCCTCGGCTTCATCTACTTCGATGAGAAGGACGTCGTCCGCCATAAGCTCGTCCAGCAAATCGTGAAGGCATACGACGCTTTCTCCGGCTCGCGTGGGCAAACGTAGCGTAGGGGCGACGGATGCGTCGCCTCTACGAATGCCGTCCATTCCGTCCGCCTCCGCCAACGCGACGGCGAAGTTCCTGGTTGTCAACGTCGTGACTTCGGGCGCCCTGCGGGCTCCGGGGCTGGCGCGCTGGCTCCAGTCGGTGGCCCCCTCCCGCGCCCGCGGCGAGATGACGGTGGCGGTCGTGCCGGATGCTCGTCTCCGCGCGTTGAATCGTCGTTACCGAAGTAAAGACCGTGTAACGGACGTGCTGTCGTTTACCGCCGAGGAGCCGGGTGAACTCGGCGATGTTGTGATCGCTGCAGGAGTTGCAGCCCGTCAGGCCCGGCAGGCCGGCCATTCCCTGGCAGTCGAGCTGCGGGTGCTGGCCCTGCATGGCCTGTTGCACCTTCTTGGCTATGATCACGAGCACGATGATGGCCGGATGGCTCGCCTGGAGCGGCGCTTGCGCCGCAAGGGCGGGCTCGTCGAGGGGCTGATTGAACGGGGTGATCACTAACAGCTCCGGATGACGCCGCTCACACTTTTCCTACTCGGTTGCGCGACGGTGTTCCTGGGATCGATCCAGGCCGCCTTCAGTGCGCTGATGCGACTATCGCTTCGGTTGATGGCCGAACGCGGGGGCCGCGACGACCGGCTCGGTCAGTATCTCGACGATCCGCTCCAGCTGTTCATCCCGGTGCGGATCCTGATCGGCGTCTGCACCGTGCTGGCCGGCGTGCTCATCGCACGCACCAGCGACGTGCGCGACGCGCTGTCGATCGTCACGTTCATCGTCTCGCTGGTAGCGTTTGTCGTCGTGTGCGAGCACTTGCTGCCGCTGCTCATTGTCCGGCGCGATCCCGAGCGCGTGCTGGATGTCTTATTGCCGGCATTTCACGCGATCGCGACGGTGCTGGTGCCGATCACCGCGCTGATCATCAATCTCGTCACGCCGCGCCGCGAGCGCGAGCCCACAAATGGCGGCAATGGTTCCGACGTGACCACGCCGGAGCGCGCCAGCGAAGCCGAGCCGGAAGAGGGCGTCATCTCCGACGCCGAAGGCCGGGAGCTTCTGCAGTCGATCGTCGACTTCACCGAGACCGTCGTCCGCGAGGTGATGACGCCGCGCCCGGACATCATTGCGATTCGCGTTGATGCCACCTTGCAGGACCTGCGGTCGCTGTTTCGGGAAGAGCAGTATTCGCGCATGCCGGTCTATCGCGACAACCTCGACAACATTGTCGGGATTGTGTTCGTGAAGGATCTCGTCGCGCTGCCGCCGAACGCGGAGCCGCCGATGACGACGCTGATGCGGTCCGCGCACTTCGTGCCCGAGAGCAAACGTGTGTCGGAGCTGCTCAAGGAGATGCAGCGCCGGCAGGCGCAGATGGCGATCGTCGTCGACGAGTACGGCGGGACGGCCGGCCTCGTCACCGTTGAGGACCTGCTCGAAGAGATCGTTGGCGAGATTCGTGACGAGTACGACGTCGAGAGCGAGACGGTCACGGACGAGGGCCATGGGACGTTCGTCTTCAGCGGCAAGGTCAGCGTCGACGAAGTGCGCGATCGGCTGAACGTGGAGATCGAGCGCGAAGGGTTCGAGACGGTGGGTGGCTATCTGCTGTCGCAGCTTGGACGGATGCCGTACGTCGGCGAGGCGATCGACATCGACGGCCTGTCATTCGAAGTGCTCGAGGTCGAGCGCCGGCGGATCACCAAAGTTCGTGCGCGTCGCCGTGAGGTCGCCTCCGAGGTGACCGAACCGTAAAGGTCCTGTGTTCTTACGCCTGCCATGAAATCCGGGTACGTCGCGCTCTTGGGCCGTCCCAACGCGGGTAAGTCCACACTCCTCAATCGCATCCTCGGGCAGAAGCTCGCGATCGTCTCCGACAAACCCCAGACGACACGGACACGGGTAGCAGGTGTGAAGAACTTTCCGCCGTCGCCGCCGGAGGCGGCGACGGCGGGACAAGTCCCAGAAGCGCAGGTGGTATTCGTCGACACGCCGGGTGTGCACAAGCCCACGCACCGGATGAACGTCCGCATGGTCGACACCGCGCTCGAAGCGATGCGTGAAGTGGACGTCGTGTGCCTGGTCGTCGATGCGTCGGTGAAGCCCGGGCCGGGCGATCGCCATCTGCTGACGCTCCTCAAAGACGTCAAAGTGCCGGTCATCCTTGCGCTGAACAAGGTCGACATCGTCTCGAAGCCGAAGCTGCTTCCGCTCCTCGACCAGTACAGCAAGGCCCATCCGTTCGCCGAACTGGTGCCGCTGTCGGCCGTGGATGGCACGAACGTGGATACGCTCGAAGGTCTGATGCTGCGCTATCTGCCGGAAGGGGAGCCGCTCTATCCGCCGGACTACTTCACCGATCAGAGCGAGCGCTTCTTTGCATCGGAGATCGTCCGCGAGCAGGTGCTGCAGCTGACGCACGACGAGCTGCCGTTTTCAACGGCCGTGGTCGTCGACAAGTTCGACGAAGCCGAATCCGGACTGATCAAGCTGTATTGCACGATCCTCGTCGAACGCGAGTCGCAGAAGCCGATTGTCGTCGGGAAAGCCGGCGCCATGATCAAAGCGATCGGCACAGCCGCGCGCCTGGGACTGGAGGAGCACTTTGGGCAGAAGGTGTTCCTCGACCTGCACGTGAAGGTGAAGTCCGAGTGGCGCGACGACGAGCGGCTGCTCGATGAGATCGGCCTTCGCTCGTAATTCTCAACTCCCAACGCCCGACTCCCAACCACTCCCAACGCTCAACTCCCAACTTGAGAGTTTGGGGGAATTGGAGATTGAAAGTTGGAAGTGGTTGGGCGTTGGTTGTTGGAAGTTGGGAGTTAGCAAGGTAGATTTAGTCTTTTGCCATGGCCGCTCAGCGCAGAATCGATCTCGTCCTCGACTCAGTCAAGCGACTGCTGCGCATTGGTGCGACCGCCAACCTGGTAAACCTGCTGCAGAAGCAGCATCCTGCCGACCTCGCACAGGTCTTCACTGAGCTCCCAGACAAGGAACGGGAAGCGGTGTTTACCCTGCTGTTCGAGCGCAATGGTCGTCTCGCCATGGAGGCGCTCACCGAGCTCGGTCCCGAAAGCGGCGCCCCGCTCCTGGCGACTCGCCCCGCCGAGGAGATTGCCCGTCTGGCGCAGGACATCGAATCAGATGATGCCGCCGCGCTGATCGACAACCTGCCCGAGGACCTCTCGGCCGCCGTCCTCGAGTTGATGCAGCCGAAGGAATCGAAGGTCGTCGAAAACCTCCTCGAATACGAGGAGCGCACCGCCGGCCGCATCATGAACCCGAATGTCTTCGCGCTGAGCGAAGACATCACGGTGGGCGAGGCGATCACGGAGATCCAGAGCAGCCGCGATGTCGAGATGGTCTTCTATCTCTACGTCGTGGACGAGCGGCATCACCTGGTCGGGGTCGTCTCGCTGCGGCGGCTCCTGCTCGTGTCACCCGAGACGCCGCTCAAGCGGATCATGACCGCCGACTTGATCAGTGCGCGCGTCGACATGGACCAGGAGGAAGTCGCGCGGCAGGTCGCGGCGTACAACCTCCTCGCCATCCCGGTGGTGGACGAGGAGAACAAGCTGGTCGGCATCATCACCGTGGATGACGTCATCGACGTCATCAAGGACGAGGCCACCGAAGACATCTACCGCCTGGCCGGCGTCGCCGGGGACGAACGCGTGTTCACGCCGGCCAGGGAATCGCTTCGCAAGCGCTTGCCGTGGCTCGGCGTCAATCTCGCGACGGCTTTCCTGGCCGCGAGCGTCGTCGGGTTGTTTACCGGCACGATCGACGCGCTGCCGATCCTCGCGGTCTTCATGCCGATCGTGGCGGGCATGGGTGGGAATGCGGCGACGCAGACGTTGACCGTCATCGTCCGCGGTATCGCGCTGGGCGAGCTGACGTGGGGAAACTCCCGGAAGGCGCTCCTCAAGGAAGCGGTGGTCGGCATCGGGAACGGCTTAGCGCTTGGGCTGGTAGCGGCCCTGGTCGCATGGGCGACACGCGGCGATCCGGTGCTCGGGGTCGTCCTCGGCACGGCGATGGTCATCAACATGTTCGTGGCGGCCACGGCGGGCGTGCTGGTCCCGCTCGGGTTGCGGGCGGCCAACATCGATCCGGCGCTCGCCTCGTCGGTTTTCATCACCACGATGACCCACGTGCTCGGGTTTCTTTCGCTCCTGGGGCTTGCCACGATCTTCGCCCACTACCTTACGCGAACCGGATGAACAGGTAAAATAGACAGGTTCCTGCCGCTGTATACAGCCGACGCACTGGTTCTGCGCACCTACAAGCTCGGGGAAGCCGACAGGATTGTTGTCTTCCTGACTCGCGACCGGGGCAA
>Ga0111538_10003212_pt1 | contig 22903 bp, 48 predicted proteins | sample SoiMethybrSBSTD1_FD_79669 | JGI IMG/M metagenome (GOLD analysis project Ga0111538, IMG submission 79669) | Bulk soil microbial communities from a Populus tree surrounding site in Tennessee, USA - Soil MetaG P. TD hybrid SBSTD1 (version 2)... | ecosystem: Environmental > Terrestrial > Soil >...
GTCGATAAGGGTGACCTCATGTCGCCCCACCGTCTCGGTTTTCTGCTCCCCATTCTTTTTCGTCACGGTCACGGTCTCGCCTGGCGTCAGCTCCCCCAGCGCCCGAAGCCCCCACGCCCCTGACCTCAGTTTCGCGTAGCCCACGTCACCGGCCTGTGGTGCCATAATTGACACTCCTCTTGACTATTTGGTTGCTATTAATTGGTTCATTTATTGGTTAGTTTTAACTATACTAGCTTTTCCTGAAAGAGTCAATAGATTTTCGCCTAAAAATGGATATTTATTCTTGATATTTTACCATGGAGTGGATATATTTGTGGTATGGTTATCCCCATGCAACACCGCGAACTCATCATCTGTGCGATCTGTGGCTATCAATGGCTTGTCACGGAAGGCCACTATCCCGATCGGTGCCCAGAAAAGACCTGTCGCAGCCGCCGATGGAATAAGCCTGGTGTCCCTCCACGCCCTGGACGACCACGTAAAAGGAAAGAGACATAAGCTATGCCACCAGCGTCCACACCTCACGGCTGAGCATCATCGTCTTCCTCCCCATCAATCCCTCGCTCATCGACGTCCGTCCACACCTCTGGTAACTCTTCAGGGTCCATCGCCTCCTCAGCAAGCTTCTGGTCCATGACTGCGGCATACGCCTGGGGATGCACCCGCTCCGCATGGGCTTCCAATCGCGCCTCGCCGTGACGCCTCGCGCCATCCTGTCGCGTCCGCCAGCGTAGGGTCCGGTACTCGCACCAGCGACATTTCAGATACCTCATCGCTCTCCCTCCGACGCGACCGCGCCCCTAATACCCACGCCGGCCTCGTCCATACATCTCGCGCGTGTTCTGCCGCCGCTGCTCCCGGTGGAGACAGGCGCCACAGATGCCATACGGATGGTCAGGCGTACCCTGCTCAATGAGCGCCCGTCTGAGCTGATGACATGTCACACAGACCTGCGTTGATGCCTTCGACGCCATTACCGGTCGTTTCGCTGCGCTCATCTCCCCACTCCCCCCTACGCGGCACCACCGCGACCCTCTCCCACCGACCGCTGAGACTCCACCCGTCAACAACCGTTCCCCTTGGCCCTTCCCTCACCAACGCTTGGGGAGGGCCAAGGGGAACGTATGCCTCACCTCATCCACAGATATCCACCGCTCTGCCGTGGCCCCACGACCGGCCCGCGGCGCGTAGTGACCGTAGGGCACGGCGCTGCTCCCTGAGGCACCGACTACCGTGTCCCGGTGCGTCCAAGTCCACACGCACGGATGAGCCGCTTGCGTAAGGTGGGATATGTCGGTTCGCCTCGAAATCGCGCATTATCTGCGGCCTCATAGAGGCGCTGGATCAGATCGTCGCGTAGCCCCATCTCCCGACCAAGCCGTTGAGCATACTGCTGGCCATATCCTTGCATCGTGATCCGCTGCGCCACCCTAGAGATGGGACAGTGGATCACGCCGTCATCGATATCCTGACACCGGAGCCACCCCTCTGGCGTGGCATACCAGGTTCGCGGCGTCCATGATAATTCTTTTAGAAATTCGGCCAATCGCATGCGTCCTTTCCTCCTATAGGTCCCGAAACACCACTAAGCATCCTGGCTCGAGCACATCCGGCGTCACCAGCGGCTGGCTTGGAGGACACCGACACGTGCGCAGGGGCGCCGGTGGCACCGTCTGTGGGGGCTGCTGGCAGCCGATGCACAGCCCGGTGATGGTGAGCATCTGCATACAGTAGGCGCACAGGTCAAGCACCGGCCTGACCTCTCGGCATCGGCCGCACCTCGCGCTTGCCATCCATCCATACCCGCCAGGCTTGCGGTTCCGCAGCATGCCGAGGCCGCCGCAGGAGTTGCGCTTGGAGCCGGGTGTAGGCATTGATGGGATGCCCTGGGATCTGCTGCAACCGATCGTTGACCAGTGCGAGCAAGATGGGGATATCCCCATCGGGAATCTCCACGGATTGATAGGCCATGACGTCCTCCTCTCAAATCGCCCCACCACGCTTCGATCTCACCCATGGTCCTTGTTCAGATACCAGCCGTGGCGACATCGTGCAACCTGACGCCAGCCAGGGCCATTTCCGTGAAGATCTGGCGTCTGGTCATGAGGTGAATGGGCATGGGTTAGACCTCAAACCGTCGCCGCTTGACATGGAATGGGATCGTGTGCTCCTCATCTCGTCTCAGCACCACGGCGGCTTTGGCGGTCAGCACGGCGAGTTCCTCGGCGCTAAATTCCTCGATGCCGCGATAGCCCCACTTCGAACAGGGCGTTCGACCATCGTCGGCATCCCAGGTTTGCAGGAGTGTTGGTTGGGCCCGACGGCGCTGTGGCATTAGAGCCGCTCCAGGCTAAAGGTATGCTCCGTTTCTGGGGTCGCCGCCTGCGCGATGTGCTGCCGACAGGGATCACAGAGACGGTTGTGGGCCCCCGATGAGAGAAATGTCCCGTCACAGCGCAGACACTCGCGTCGCGTCTTTCCTTGCGGGATTCGTCGCGTCCGTTGGGCGCGCATCGCCATGGCTCATCCTCCCCGCTTGGCATCGTGCACGATGCGTTTCCGGTCCTGCCGCGTCGGCGGATCATGCTTGGTATACACAGTGCCCTCATAGTCGCGCTCCAGGAATGACATCAGTGCCGCGATGACCACAATCACGCCGCTGATGATCAATGCGCCAGTCAGCACGGTCAGCCCGGTCATAGCTTATCCCTCCTGGTCTGGTGTCGCCTCCACCATGGTCCCCGTGCCCAGACAGCCTGGACACGTCACCACCCGAAATTGGTAGGTCGGGCTGTCCAGGCCCCCGACCTGGCCCGTGATCTGGTGCATGGTGCCGCTTCCTCCACAGCGCCGACAGCTCATACATCCTCCTCCCGTGCGCGTTGCACCCAATACGCCATGGCCGCGCCGATGATCGCCACCACTTCTTCCGGGAATTGCCCATCGAGCTTCCAGAGCGCGACCATCTGCTCAGCGCTCATGCCTTCCTCGATCATCGCCTCGATGATCTGCACCTGGGCATCTAGGGTGCCAGACCGTACCGCTAGATACGGGCCTTCGTCAGGGTCAAACCGATGCGGGAACTCCGTGTGCCATATCCAATGTCCTGGGTTCGTACAGCGCTCGTTCATTCACGGGTCTCCTCAGCTTGCCGGAAGAGGACATCGACCTGAGCACTCATCAGCCCCTCGTCCTGCTCATCCTTGGCTCGGCGAATCGTGGTGCGGTGCTCCCGAATCTCGGTGCGGAGCTTGCCCATGTGCTCCTTATGTGATTTCTTCGCTTCATCGAAATTCGCCTCTGCCTCATCCATCTCCTCCAGCAGCTCGGCCACGCGATAGGCCGAGCTGTTGAGTTCCGCTTGGGACACTGGGATCAGACTGATTTGACGCGCCATGCCATGATCTCCTTTCGGTTAGAGTTCGTCCGCCATCCGCCACTCGTCGGACCGTTTACAGGCCGGGCAAATCCTGACGCGGACCCGATCAGGACTGGTGAACCACGCATCACAGCGGAGACATTCCCGGTCGCCTGTGCCCCCAGGGGACCCCTCTGGAGTCTCCTGGGTTCCGCTCGTGACCAGGGTCGGTTGTCGCCGTACCCGTTCCCGTTCCCGTTCCCGATGCTCGGCACGGTGCACTTGGCACAGGGCATACGGGCCACTTGGCTCGCCGCAGCGCTCGCACCGCCCCGCCACCCGTTGCTTTTGCCGCCATCGCGCCTGTTTATCCTTCGGTTCCTGCCGTGGCTTCCGCGCCTGGGGTCGTGGGCGTTGTGAGGCATCAGGTTCGACCGCATCCCGCCCGACAATCCCCCAGGTATTCGGGGCGACTTTGAGAATGGCTGGGGGCTGCTGCCGCTGCTCCGCATACAGGGCGGTCGACAGCCCCCCCATGGTGCCGCCCCGCCGCTGGGCTACCACCAGGGGATAGAGGGCTTCCAGGGAGAGGGGATGCCCGACGTCATCGAGCACCCGCCGCGCCGTCTCGATCACCCGTTCCCCAGGGACCTCGATGGGCGGCTGGCTCGGCTCGGTGGGTGGAGCCTGGATCAGCGCGACAATCTCGTCCCGCCGAAAGCGTTGGGCTGGCCTCCCCAGCGGACCTTGCTGAACGCCTCGTCCGGTGAGTTGATGGCGTTTCACCCATGACCGGACCGTTGCCGGTTCGACGCCTAACTGCGTCTGCGCCTCCTCCGCGGTGATCAGGTCTTCATCCTCAGCCTCCGGGACATCTGTGGTGATCACCGTCATCTGTGCGGCGTCGGCGTCGTGATCACGTGCCGCCTGTATGGTCTGGAGGTACGGTGGGGTGCCTCGTGGTGTGGCCTGGCGTGACCATTGTGGGGGATGCTCCACGACCGGATCTTGGTTCGCCAGCCCGTAGGTCCGTGGCGCCACACGTATGACGCGCGCCTTAGGATGTTTACACTCAACGAAACACGCCGATTCCGTGCCACCCAGGGTGTAATAGCCGCGGCGCTGCCCCACCCGCTCGGCCAGCGCCGTGATGTGTAGGGGGCCACCGGCGTCCTGGAGGACGGCCACCACAGAGTCGATCACCGCCTCATAGGGTGTCGACTCCTTTATGGGGGCCGGCGCTGGCACGGAGGCCTCTTCTTGCGGCGCTGATCGTGTGCGACACGCCGGGGGATCGTCCACTGCGATCAGCAGGTCGAGCACCGCGGTCATGGCGGTGAGCCATTGGCTCCGTCGCTGGACGGTCCATCGTCCATTGATGGGCAACTGGCGAAGCAAATGATCCCAGAGCTCGTCAGGCATCTGCGCTACCAGCTGATCGAGCGACGGGTGATGCGCCTGTGTCTGCAAGACGCGATCGGCCACATGAGGGAGAAAGAACAGAGGTATCGGGCGTCCTGATCTTGACTCCTCTTCGAAGTCCATGAGCTCCAACCGACCGTGGCGAAACCAGTACAGCACCAGCGCCCGAGGGATTGCCAACCGCGCCGCAATATCCTTGGCTGACAAGATCATACTCGCCCAGAACGTTTCATCCTCGGCTGACATCTCATCGCTATCAGGATGGCGGGCACAGGCCTCTTGAACGGCCTGTGCCCGTTGATAGCGTTGCGTCATGTCTGTGTTGGTCCATTGGGCCATCGTCATGCCTTCGCTAATGCCTGCCGGCATATCCATCCGCGTGATACCGGGCCTGAATCGTTTCCCACAACTCGTCACTCGTCATCGCCCGCCCCGCCGCAACATCTTGCCAGGGCTGGGGTCCGGTACTGCAGCGCAGATAGACCGTGCCATCGGGCATCGTCATCTGCTCGCCAAACGCCACCGCATCGAGCAGGGCTCGACTGATCAAGCGTGTCATGGCTTTCTCATCTCCTCTGCTTTCGCCCATATGGCCTCAACCGCTTCTACAGCATCAATCATGTCTTGTGTGTCAGGCCCTTCGACCACCATCACGAGATATGTTGCACTCCCGGATTCATCCCTCCCGACCATCCGTAATGAGCCCGCGTTATTTTGGCGCGCGTAGGCGAGGAGTGTCGTCATGGCTTCGGTTAGATTCATCGTGACACCTCTTTCATATGTACCTGCTCTCTGAGGTTCCATCCCTGCGCCCGCGCCCGCGGTCCAGGCTAATCTCGTCGCGGCGTATACCGCAGGACCAGCTTGTCGAACTCCCACGGCTCCATACTGTGCAAGCGATCTTCGCTGACCTGGATGCGGAACTTTTGCCAACAGGCCTCGGCGGCGCTCCAGTGAAACCCCAGACGGGCTAAGGTGGTTTGGCGGTAGAAACTGCGGTCATCACTCATGCGTCATCCTCTCCTGGGGTGCGTTCCCTGGCTTCTCGTTGGTGGCGACTGATCTCTTGCGCTTGCTGGCGTAGGAGTTCCCGCCGTGCCTCCAGCGCTTGCCGCTCAGCCGTGGTGAGATCCCGTTCTTTTTCTAATGACTCATCCGGCATCGTCAGGGCTCTGGTGACGCGATCGACGGCATGAGGCCCCTGCGTCCAGGTCTCACGAGGGAATTGCTGCACCACCGCTTGATGGTGGGCGCATCGCGTTCGCTCGATTGCATTGGCATAGGGGTTGAAGGTGAAGAGCGCCGCGCAGCGCCAATGAAATTCACTACCTCGGTCGGCGTCGGCCGGCTCACGGTTATAATCCACATACGCACACCGAATCATGTAGGTGTGATGCTGCGGGATTTGGTGCTCCTCTTCGTCAAACTCAGGCATCCCGTGGGTCTCCGTGATACGTGCAAAACGAGCCATGTGGTGGATTAGGGCAGCCATCAATGGCGCACCGTGGCTTCGAGGATGAGATGGGTGGACTCGGGGATGATTTGGTATGGGTTAACCGCAGCTGTTTGTCCTTGGCATACTTTGCTTGATCCCGAATGCGATTTTGCCAGGTGAGGGACCAATCGAGTTTTGTCGCGTCTTTCACTCGGCTCCACCAGTAGCCACAGAACCCTTCGGTCTCTTCCGTGAGGTCGATGAGCTGATCAAATCCCTTGGTGTGTGCCCAATCGATGTCCGCTTCGGTTGGCCGCCAATCCTTCGGTAATCTCGTACCCTTCGTACCCTTGGGGGATGTCTCTACGTTTTTTGTAGAGACAGGGGGATCTTCTTTCTCTGTAATCTCTGTTATAGTTGCCGTATTTTTATAGGTATTTATACGGCTTCGATGCCGTATTTCTACGGCATCTTGTGGCACTAAGGTTTGAGCCTCATTTATAGGATTTACCTCAGTAATAACGCTTGCCGTATTTGTAGGTTCTCGATGCCGTAGAAATACGGCATCGGTATTTACTGGTGTTTCAGGCTCATGTGGCGTCTCAATGTCTCGATGTTTCTTGAGCCAGGCAATGATGGTTTCAGGATGGAAGAGATAGTAGTTGGTGTGGTCCCATTTTAACTTCGGGTTAGGATTTTTATGGATGCTGATGAAGCCTAACCCTTCGAGGAGTTTGACGCCTTGCTGGATTCTCGTTTCAGCATAGAGTCCAAGTAACCCTTTTTGTAGTGCTGTCGTGCTATGCCATTGCAACAAGTGTTCAGACTGACTGCGGGATTCTCCATGTTTCTCTTCGACATCATTGAGATGGACCGCTTGATGCCGATTATCCAGCTTGTTGTTATGCCAGTATTCAAAGAAGTTCAACAAGGCAGCAGCGCAATGGTTCCCCCTGCATGCCTCAACTTGCCAGGCGCGAAACTGAACTAATGGTTCTCTCGGCGGGTGTGGTATGCAGGAGTCTCGCATGGTCCTAGCTTCCTACGCTAAGTGTTCAAGTAGGTCAGGATCACATCGAAGCTGATCGTGCCAGCCGCCGACGCTTCTCCATTTATCCGTTGTTCCGTTGACGGGTCATGTGGTTAGATCTCGTGGTGTCTGCTGTGCGTGAATGGCCTCACGCCAGGCCGCCATGATGGCATTGGCGAACCAACTGGCCAGCGCGTCCTCATCGCTGACCGGGGAGCCATGCGCCCGGAGCTGTCGTATCAAGGCATGAGCCCAGACCTGACCATCTATGGTATCTGGTCAGGCTGTGCGCAGGTCTCCAGTGCGGTCTCTAAGTCTTGAATCGCCTCCGCCGTTTCTGGGTAGGGCTCCTCTTCCCGATGGTAGGCTTCCACGACTCGTCTGGCGAACGTCACAAGGGACTCGGGTCGCGGCTGGGGTACTCGCGGGGCGCTCATGTCCTCTCCTGCCTGAAAGAGTGTATCTTCTAAGATGGGGGCTTCGGCGGCCCGGAGATACTGAGCCAGGTCCTCACGCAACTCATCCAGCGTCTCTCCTGCAGGAACGGCCGGTGTGGCGGTGCGCTGGGCGGGTTGCCCCTGATCGGTGTAATAGACTTCGTAGATCGCGTAATGGTCGGTTGGCAGTGGCGGCGCGGCCCCTGTGCGTGTATGCACCATGCGATAATTCCAGCTCATAGGCTCTCCAGTAGCGTCGGATCACTCTGAAGCTGATCTTGAATCCAGTTCACGATTTACGAAAGGTTAAGACTTCAGCGATATCAGTCATCATGGTGCGATTCTCACGCGCTCTAATATTGTTGCTCGCCATATTGGCTGTTTGTGTTTGCTGAATTCGGCGCGACGAGTACGCGAGATCATAGAGACAGTACCCAGCACGTTCGAAAGCTGATTGAATCATTCTGGTCGTAAGGATGATGCGTCTATTCACGGTATCTCGGTAGTTTGGACTGAACACTGTGCAGAGCTGATGCGTGTTTTGAGCATCGGCGCAGGCATGTGCAATCGCGACGATGGATGTGTGCCAAGTGTCAATATCCATATTGGCTAAATCATCTTGTCTATGTGAATACTGGTCGTTGACCATACCGAAGTAGGGCACATCAAGAAAGATATAATCAGCATGACTCAATGGGAATCCGATTCGAAGATCATGCTGTCCAATCTGTTCCTGGTATGGACCACGAGGTGTTAGGTCAAACCCATGGATGATGAGTTCCCATGGGTCTGGTCGCATCCATCGGGAGCGATCTTCGTAGACGCGAAAGAGCTGGCCACTGCCTACCATAGGATCAACTACGACATCTCCAGGCTGAGTGTAATAAAACAAGCAATTGGCGTAGATCTCTCCAGGGATATAGCCGTGACCGGTTTCCCCATCAATGCGTCCGTAGAAGACTGGAGAGAAGTTCCAGTTATCGGAGGGCTTGATGAGCCAACTATCGGGCTCACCGAGATAATCTTTTACAACCCTTGAGACATGCCGTACGGCGACATTTCTTCCCTCATGAGCGGCCTGTTTCTGGGCTTCGACGAAGCATGACACCTGTTCGTCAGCCTGTTTAAGCTTCGTCAGAGGCCTGACAATACCCTCTGAAAGGACTTTTTTGTCTACAATTGTAGACAAATTCTTAGCCGCTTCGAATCCATCGATGAGTTGATAGAGTCTAGGTCTTGACCATCCCCATATGGTTTTTCCGTAATCCTCGAAGGTTTTATAAATTCCACCATCCTTCATTCGATACAGGCGTTTTTTTCTTATACGTCGAAGGGCTTCACCTGCATCATAGAAACTCTCTTTGTATCGAGCGATAATCGATTCGCACTCAGCTAGTTCTTCTGCTGGTGTTAGGACGAGCTGTAATGCGGTGCTATCCATCTAGTCTCCATCCTTTGTGAGCTTGAATGGTGCACGGCGCATTTGACACTGCATCACCGCGTTGGCCCCGTAGAGATACACGAGGCTTTCGCCAGGTCCGAAGGTATCCGTCATGGCGATCTGCTCAGGGGTCGCCCTCGTCATCGCTTCTTTGGCCTGTGTGTGGTTATTGTGTCGATGGATAATCTGCGTATTGAGGTTGTTGCGGATGTTTTCTGGGACGGCATCAGCAGATTGCACACCAATCACAAACCCGATGCGTTTGGATCGGCCTTTCCGAATATTCTCATCCAACATACTGCCGGCGGCTCGCTGAAATGATGTGCCCGCATTAAAGATATCTTGGGCTTCATCGATGATGTGAAGGATGGGACAGTCACAATCGCCATGCTCACGCAAGTTATAGGCTTCCTTCAGGACGTATGAGAGGAGGAGTCCATACGCTCGTCCATTACCTGCGCTACTATCAATCCGAATGACGATGACTTGCCCGGGGCGTACGAGCTTCTGGAGTTCAAATGGCGAGGGCTTAAAGAATTCTCGCGTGCTTGACGAGAACTGTCCATCAATCCAGTTAGGAATTCTTCCCCGACGACTAATCTTCTGTCGGATCGCGTCGTAGGTTTGCGTATTGACCTGTACCCCTAACCGCTGGGCACATTGGGCTGCCGTCGGTGGGAGCCAGTGACGGAATTGATCAAGTGACCACGACCCTGTGCTCACATCGCTAAACATCCAGAGCAGCGTATCGAAGACTTCCGCCTGGTTATACTCCGATGGTGCATGAAAGATGGTCGCTGCGAGGACAGATGGATCAAGCTCTGAGGCGGGGACGATAATTTCTTGTTCGTCGGGTTGCCAGCTTCGGCCGCCTAAATACCAATATGATACGTTTTGTAATCCTTCGTAATAGTCCTCATCCCCCTCATCATTGTACTCTTGGAGGTTCTGGTAATCTGGTTTATGGTCATACACAACGACACACACATTGAGCTTCACCGCCGCCTTAATCGCATTGGCAATGGTGTTACTTTTTCCTGATCCGGTGGACCCGGCGATAAGCAGGTGATGGAGTAGGACTCGCTGATCAAGACAGACGGCAATGTCGGTATCGACAATGGAGCCAAGGCGGAAGGATTCATTCGCCGCAGGAAGTCCAAGATACGCAATCACTTCTGATTCGATAGCGGCCCGTCCAACAGATGCAATATGTGGTCGCTGCCGAACACTCTTTGGCGTACCATCAGTAATATCTTTTAGGAGACGAACAGTGTAATAAAAGACTTCATTGACGACCATCGTTCGCTGGAAGCGGTGTTCTTCCAAAGCTTCAAGAGCGTTAATGGTTTGGTTATCAAGTGGTCCTAGAGCATCACGATTAAAGTTGTACTGTGGTGCTGTGACTTGGGAAAAATAGCTTCGTCCACTATCCGCGCAGGTGAGGATCACGAACTGTCCAGCAGAAAAGTTTTCTCTTGCCCATCCAAAACAGTTCACTGTATTACGATCAATATTGGGGAGATCAGGTGCTTGAATCATCTGTGTCATCGATAATCCCTTTCATTCGTCACGTCGACACCCATGCGATAATTGTCTTGTTGGAGTCGCGCAATCACGAGATCTGCGGCCATACTTCCGTGAAATCCTGCTCGAATCTGTGCATCAATGGTTTCGAGCAGTAAGGGCAGCTCATGATTAATCGTCCGGCTGGAATCTTCGAGGAGAATTGCGATGGCTACTGGAAGATCTGAAAGCCGACACTCTAAAGCAAAGGCCTTTTGGTTGGGTCTGAATACGACGCGAACATAATCATCTGGCATCGACTCCACCCAATGCTTGACTTCATGATGCCGATCAAACCGGCCAAGAAATTGTGTTTTGACTTTCCCAACGACAAATCCTTCTTGAGGGTTCAGGCTATAACCACACCATTTACTCAAGGTCCATGAACTACTAATATCTTTAATGACTCCGATAAATGAGGTCTCGGACTGATCCATCTCATGGTAGAGTGCTCTACCACTGGGTTGGCTCACCAGATTTTGTGTCCAGACTGGCCCATCAATTAGGACAAATTTGGTGCCACAGGCTAGTGCCACTCGGCGCTCGTGGTATTCTCGGAATGTTGTGGTCCAACTTTGGTCGATCCGGGCCTGGTCCAGTTCGTCACAGAGTTTCCCGAGTTCCGTAGCCCAAGATTTAACCGCCTGATGGTTGAGGTATGTTGTGCTCGTTGATGTGATGGTGATATGTGGATCGCTCCGCCGTTGTGAGGTGACGTATCCGACAGCACAGGCATATGCGCTTGTGTTCATAAACGTAATGCGCTGCATGGCATCGGTCCCATCCACCGCCGCGACTTCACCAGACACCAGTAGTTCTTTCGCAAGCGTTCGTGCCGGGGCACTGATCTCATGAAGGAGAAATAGGAACTGATCTGGTCTTTGGCTCTCTTTCATTAATGTGCGAATGTTAATTTTTGTTTCTTGGTCGTAGGTTTGCATAGAGGATGTATCAATCTGACGAGACAGCTCTGCAGGAAATGCGTTTAATGTCTGTTGTGATTGCTTTAGTGCATTCTCAAATACTTGATGTTCAAGACTATTCATAGCAAACCCCTTGACTGTTTATTCACAATGTAATATAGTAATTTCTATTATATGGTGTGGGATGGAGTTTGTAAAGTAATTTCTGAAATACTCTTGAAATTTCTTGACAGAGGGACCGATGCCAGCAATCATAAGAGGCATGAAACTACGCGAGTTGCTCGAAAAGAACGCGGGAATCCATAGTAGCCGCGAGCTGCAAGAGGCCATTGGTGGCTCCATTGCCCAGGCGTCGAACCTTTGGAATGGCCATGATACGATTGGGGCGATGATCATGGTGCGTATCCTTCGGGCCTTTCCGAGTATCTCCATGGAAGACCTTTCACAGGTCGATGAAGCTTCGAAGGCGCTGAAACCTCCAAAGTCTCATAGCCGCCCCAGAAAACATCCCCACGATGCGGCCTAACCCCAGGAGCTTGATATGGCTGATGTGCAACCCATTCGCCTCGTGTCCGCCTGTTGTGGCTTCGTCTGGTGGCATGCCCCTGGGCTGCCGCAATCCTCGCTGTCGGTCGCCCTCTTGGCGTGTCCCCAGCAAGCCCAAGGAGCCTAGACATGCCATTGTCCCCGATTGCACGCATGATTGACGCCGCCTGTGGCTACGATCCCTCGGCGGCCCCAGATCCCGCGGAGGATCCCCTGTTCCTCACGGGAGCCACCAATATGGGCCGGGAAATCTCGTTTAACGTGCTAGACTCATTCCAACTCATGTAATCCCGAGGTCTGGAAAGCTATGCCGCGTGGTGCTCGCCAGCACCTCAAGCAGACCATCGTGCAAGAAGTCTCGCGTACCGTGCGTCAGGCCGGTGGCGATCCCCGGTGCTATGCCGAGCGCTATCGGTGACCAATACTTTCGGTGCGGTTGCTCGACGAGAATGTTCTGCACTATTCAGCACTTCCCTTACAATCATGGCGTATTCGCTCGACGGATGGTCTACCCACACCCACATGGCGTCTTACTGACTCGCAGCACCACCCGCCCACGAATCGTAGTGGTGGGGTCACTGCGCCGCACCACATGCCGATCCTTGGCCTGGGTCCGCACCAGAATCGTGGGCTCGTACACGGTCATAATGATACCTCGGGTCCAGTGGCCGTCCACCCCCAGGCGTTTGGGCTGCATCTTCTTCGGGCATATGCTGGTGATCGGTGGCCTCCTCTCGGCGCCCAGGACAGACCATGCCAGGGCTCAGGGTGATGCAAATGGGACAGGGCTCAGGCATGTGTCCGCGCCTCTATCGCCGCCTGGTGATACCGAACGTCTGGACACTGTTCACATTCCTGTGTGAGCAGCTCATAGTGGCGCATCATCCGGTCAAGATTGGCTTGCAGCCCCGTCACGGTGTTCTGGAGAAACGCATTATCCGAGCGCAGCTCCTCCATCTCCCGAAGGAATTGCTCTTCCATCGTAGGTATGATGTGGCTCTGGTCAGCCATTGGGTGCCCCTCGCTTCCTCAGCGCTCGATGCTGCGTATGGTCGTGCTCCCAGGCCCGCATCGGCTGCATGCCGCCACAGTGCATCGGATCGTGACAATGGCTCATCCGTACTGCCCGACAGGCCTTGCAATACAACCCTGAGGGGTTATCGCACTGAGGCACGTCTATGTGGCTCGTGGGTTCAGGCATCCATAGCACTCCTTATCCACTGAGATGAGATTTCTCTTGCTGCGCCTTCTCGTAGCTGTCCAGTTGCTCCATCACTACCAAGAACCCTGCGGCATCGCCATGGAGTGGGAGCTTCAATCGCTTCGATGCCGTCCACAGATCAATCAGCAAGGCGTAGAGGGTGCTATCGATCAGTCGCATCAGCTATCACATCCTCCTGGCGATAAGACGTGTTGAAGTTCATCCCAGGTCAACCCATAATCGTGCATGAGTGACGCAATGGACTCCCCGGCTTGGTACCGGGACTGCACCGCCTTTCGGTAGCGGTCCTGTGCGTCAGGATGGCCGCAAATCGGGCATGGGTTCGGTTGCATGTCGCCTCGCCTCCACTAATTCGTTCAACCATCGATCCCACGGCCGCAGCGCATCAAGCGCTGGCCCGCGCAACGTGGTTTCGGCTAAGGCCGGCAGCGCCGCCGCGATGGTGTCATAGTCCGCCAGTATGAGGAGAATCCCGCCTACCTCCGGGAGAATCTCGCACATCGGGAGCGCATCGGGGACTGTGCCGATCCGGGTGCGGGGCTGGGTGGCATCGGTGAGATACAGCGTCCACACATGCGGCTCGTGAACCCAATCGGCCTCAATCATGGCAATCCCCTGGGGTTGACTGACAGATTGAGCCAAAACTGCGCCGACGTGCCAAAGGCCAGCGCGAGTTTGGCGGCGGTGTACGGGTCAAGCGTCGCGGCATCGACATACAGGCAGAGCCCAATCAGGCAGCTATGTTCGCCAGGGCCGATTTCCGGTCCCATGCGTTGGGCTACATCGTCTTCGGACCATCCCCGGGCGTCCATTTCGTGCTGTACGATCTCCGTGAACATACTCATAGGGTCTCCTCCACGGCAAAGAGTGGTAAGCTCTGCTCCTCGTGTAGACAGTGGGGAGAAAGGTAGAGACATTCGCGTTGACAATTGTCCCGGCCGCGACCATGTCCTTGCGAGCCATAGCCCCCTCGGGCTTTCCAGCGGACCAGGCTCCACCCCGCTGGCAGTGGGCGTCCATCGTCATAGCCTGCGAGCACAATGCGTAAGCCAGGATGCGAGCCATGGGCGAGAGCCCAGCCCCAACAGTTATCCCAGACATTGCTACCGCCGCTATAGCCAAAGCTATGCTCATCCTCACGATACGGGGGATCGAGAAAGATGCCGGTGCGTCCATGCCGATAGGTGATGCTTGGCCCAAGAATGCGCTCCCAGGGGCCACAGGTGATACGTACCCGACGTAACCGCGTCGCAATGGCCTGGAGATAGTCGCGTATCCCTTGGCCCGCATTGCCGAGGTGTGGGAGTTGCCGGTGAATCCCTCGGCCGGCATCGCCTAGGTGTGGGAGCTTCCGGTGAATCCCTCGGCCGGCATCGCCCCCATTGACTAAGGCGCCGTCGACCACGTGCCAGGGGCCTTGGCCGCTGCACCAACCCGAGCCAATCCAACTACAGGCGCCCCAAATCCACCAGCCCGCGACTTTGGCATCGTAGTAGTCAGGGTCCCCTTCGAGTCGTGCGGTGAGGTGGGCGCGTTGTGTGTTGAGCCAATGATGCCGGGCATGGAGGTCACATTCACTGACGGGCCAGTCCGCCCAGGTGGCGACGACCTCTGGCTCACCCTGAATCGCTCTGTAAGCATTCACTACAAAGCCATCGGCATCGTTCACCGTTTCGGTATGGGGAGGATGCGGTCGTGCCAGGAGGACGGCCGCACTGCCGCACAAGGGTTCGACAAAATTGGGGACATCCCCGAGGGCATCCCAGATGCGATGGGCGATACTCGATTTGCCGCCAGCCCACGGCCATGGGGCCAGGAGCGTCATCGCGTTTCCTCTCGCCAGAGGTAGATGGTGTCCCCTTCGCTATGCATCCGGTACTGGGGGCCGTGGGTCCGTATCCAATTGCGGAGGGCCTGTGCTCCGGCACATGAGACCGGCGCAGCCCGTTTCGCGTGTCCTGGGGCCAACGCCTGTAACACGCGAATGATCTCCTGCGCCTCCAGGTTTAAGAGCCTCCCGCTGGAGCAGTGGACGGGCTTGGGGCTCTCGATGATGGTGTAGGTCATGGGGTCTCCTCTGCCTCAAAGAGATTGGCCTGCCGGTCGGCGGTCAGCCCCCGCCCGATGCGTTCGACGGCGTGGGCCCATTCGTCCAGGAGTGGCGCATCGTCCTGGAGATTTCGCTGAATGATTCGGCAATAGTCGGCGCTCAACTCCACCCCAAGGCTCTGACGTCCTAGTTGATGGGCGACGAGGAGGCTGGTGCCCCGACCGGCAAAGGGATCTAGTACCGTGCAGGGGATGATGGGCGCGGAGGGATGGGCGCAAGTGGGTTCCCAGCCGAGGGTATTAGTACGCACCGTGCGTGGTTTTTTCCCGACAGTAGCTAAGGGAGCTACTGCATCATGAGTTTTCCCATTGGTAAAACTTGACCCGTTGAATGATGCCGGGATACCCTTTTCCCGTGTTACGACCCGCTGCCATGGAGCCAAACATTGGCCGCAGCACCCATGCGCTGAGGTTGAGGCCAGCACCATGGGGCGAATCAGCCGGGCGGGGAAACTGTTTCCAGTAATAAAGGCTCTCCCATGTTTTCGTGCGACCCATGTTCCTAGGGGGAGACTAGGGCACCACACAATACCCGTATATGCGGTTAGGCCAATTTTTGCCCCTTCACCACCTGTTCCACGGAAACTCAATAATCGCTTTGTCGTAAAATAGATATTATGAGTTCCTTCTGATCTTCGTGTGATCTTTGTGGCATATCCAAGCCTTACACCAATTGCTTGAACCATATCTGTAATCGATTTATTTTTCTGATAAAATGAGAACCGCTGATCTTCTAGTCTTCGATGGCCATCTCCATCAATGAGTCCATTTAGTAATGCGCGTAGCCATGCTGCTGGCCACTTCAGGGTATCTTCATGGAATCCTTTGTTCGGAGCCCATTGCCTCAAAAAGATGGCCCCAAACCCTCGAATCTGAAATACAGCGGCCCACCGAATTTGTCCTTTCCAGACACGCTGTGCTTCTGCTTTCCGATAATCAATTCCCAAGACTTTGAGGAGTTGTTCAATGCGAATAACTTTTAGTGGGTTTGCGCTAAGGCTTTGGTAGATTTCAACGTTCCATTCATAAGCTGGTCCATGGCCTTCAGCGATATACCATCCGAGTAGTTCTGCCCAATGTTCATTGAGGGGCCATTCATTTGCTCGGTGGTCGTCGCTATATATCCACGGTGCTGATACAGGAATTGCATGGGAGGTTTTGAGTTGACCTGCTTCGATAACAACGAGTGGTGTTCTTTTACGTTCGCCGCTTGGTTGGACTCGACTAATTAGTGTTCGATGATTGGCCGTAAGAAGGAGAGATACATTAGCACTGACGGCTGCTACCATCTGCTCATCTTCAACTGTATACCTGTTTACGTCTTGTATTTTCCCCCAAGAAAGCTGGCCAGTCGCTATATCGAATTGCGCAGCGAACATTCCTTGTGTCACTTCATTGTGCCGTTTCCATCCATGTACCGTCAGACATTCGGTATCTTCATCGACACAAGCGTAGTGTTGGTCTGCAGTCGGCTGCGGATTAATCGCAAAGCCGATGGGCGCTCCATCAGGATTCAGGAGCACCCCACCACGCGCCTTGACCTGCTTGGCATGGGCCAGCCAGGCTTCGGTGTCGCTGATGATCTGATCCAGGCTTTCAAACCACCAATCGGCGGTGCGCCGGTTGCGGCCATTAGGGTGTCCATCAACTCCTATTTCGTGGCGCGTTGCTGTCGGCCATGCCTGTTTAGGCTGTCCATTGGGGCGTGGTGTGTCGTCAATAGGTCGTCCTTGTGGACTCCGATGGGGTTTCATCGTATGTGGTGTTCTGACGGCATCCATGTCCCAGTAGTAACGCTCTTCCTTGGTGAGCATCAGCACGACTTCATGAGAAACCCCTGGCCTATCTTGGACTGAGGATGGCATGGCTGAGACTTTCAGCCATGGTGGGGTGCTGCGAACCCACCAGCCGCCTTCCTGGAGGGCGATCGCGAGGCGTTGGGGGATGAGGCATAGATCTTTGGGCTTGAGACCTGGCGGCGGTATGGGTTTTTTGTTGGCGTAGGTCAACCCTAACTTGGCGAGATTCGTGCTAATAGAAAAATTCCCCTCATGGCTGTTCCCATGTGCTCGGCGCTTAGTTGTCGTTGATTGATAGCTTGCCCCTGACGGACCGGACCCAGCGTAGCTATCGCCAATGACGACCCAACACACGCCTGATGCGTGCAACACGCGGCGCACCTCGGCAAAGATCTGTACGAGGTGTGCGATAAACAGGCTGGGTGAGGGTTCTAAGCCGAGTGACCCGCGCCAGCAGCCGTTGACTTGACACCATGACCCGGCATTGGTCGGACGTTCATGGAGTGCGGTTGCAGCTGCTTTATGGCCCCCCCCTCGATATTGAGGCCCCACCCGCGCTGCAAACCCTTCATCTGTATGCGATTGCTTAGCCGCTGGCAATTCCACACCCCACACGTGATCACAACTCTCTGGCGCATCCCAGATGTGTGATGGGGTTCCGTAGTCCCTGCGCTAAAGCCCCCAGTAGGGTGGCGAGCACACGACGCAGTGCACACTCCCTGGGGGCATCTCCTTCAAGACGGTGAGCGCATCACCGTGATAGAGGGTGACATCTGCTGTCTGATAGTACGGCGTCATCGTGTCTCCTCAGACTTCTTCTGGGGCGATGCGGAGCAGATGCATCACCTGCCGATGGATGGCCTCGACTTCCGCCTTGAGCTTCAGGGCATGAGGGATGAGCGCTTCCGCGGTGGCAGGTTTGGCGCTCTCATCCCGGCAAATCATTACCAGGGTGGCCAGCGTATTCACCTTTTCGAGCCAGCGCTGCTTTAAGTCATCCAAGCGGGCGGTGTTGATCGGCGTCGGCATCTAGGATCCTTTCAGGCTCGCGAATGTCCTCTAGGCGGTCATAGACCAATCCCTGGGCCATCCGGCAATAGGCGCACCTGACGTGCTGATAGCTGAGATTTGGGCAGACGGGCATCAGGCAGTGCCAGGTGCGCCGGCACAGCTGACAGTGATGGTCATGGCGGGTGCATTCTTCGGCACGCACGCGGCTCGGATCGATGTTGAGTGGGTGAATAGGACTTACGGCACCAGGGAGCCCACCAGCAGTGTCAGGGCTTTGAGTTCCTGACCCGAGTGGCGGAGCAGGTCGTAGAGCAGCACGCCCGCCCAGGGGTCGGGTTGGGGTTGCAGCACCAGGCGATTGAACTCGTTGAGGCGGGCGATAATCTGATTGCTGGCGAGGAGCAACCGAGGGCGCTGGGTGCGGAGCTGGTGCGGTGCCGGCGTGAGAGCGCCGGTAATCCACTCGGACGGCAAGCTGAAAATCGTGGTCCCATCGAGGCGATAGCGCACCAGCTCGGACAGCGTATGCTGGGTTTGCACCTCGAAGCGCTTCAAATTGGTATGAGTTTTTCCGCTGATGCGGGATTGAATGGCATAGGGAAAGGCTGAGGATTTGGCCGCCATCACTCGGGAGACTCCGCGCATGGGTCCGATGACGAAAAGTGGTTGCATTTGAACAGATGTTGTAGTACATTACAGTTCTCCACTACAGAGAACACTTGCTTGAGAACGGTCGTGGGCGGCAACCTGCGACCGTTTTGTTTTAGTGGCTATGTCTGCATGGCATCCACCGCTGCTTCCACCCCATCCGAAAGATTCTTCTTGATTTGTTCCGAGATCTCTTTTACCATCATGTCGATAGGTGTCCCATTACGACATAATGGTAATTCGATGAGGAGTTTGGTCGTGACCCCCAGCATATGCTTGACTTCTGCGGACTGTGGTCCCTTCGGATGTGGCCTCCCGCCGCAATAGCGCTTCAGCGTTTGCCAGTAGCGGTCCTGGGTGACTCCCAAGAGTCGTGCCACCTTGGAAATGGAGAGTTGGTGCGCTTTATAGGCCTGATTGACGTCCGCAAGGCTTGCATCAACCCGAACCATCGCGTATAGTCCTCCTACAAGTCGTTCATGTGTGCTCATGAGTCTATGCTATTCGACCAAGAGTTGTCAAGCAAAATAGGTGCGGTATCCAAGATGTTGACGATTCCTGGCTTTGGGGCACGCGCAAAACAGGCCATTTTGCGGCGCTATGACTCCTTGGTGGCCTATGCGCGTGAGACGCAGTGGGATGCCGGCACCATTACCAAAATGACGCTGCACGGACGGGTGCCGCCCTTGGAGCGGTTGCTGCAAATGCGGGAGAAACTCGGGGTGTCGGTGGATTGGCTACTCTTTGGCACGGGGGTTGGGGTGGTGGATGCTCAGGGGTCCGAGGAGTTCCCAGCCGCCTTACAGGAACTCCTCTGGTTGGCGCAGGACCTCTCCGCGGAGGCTCACGCCGCCTTACGCACCATGGCCCAGGTGCTGGCGCTCCCACCGGAGACTCACCAGAGCTGGCAGACCATGCTGATCCAAACGGCCAGCGCGATTGACGGGTTACTCATGGAAGGCCTCCGGGGCGATCGCGTGGTCCCTCGGCTCAAATCCTCGTCCTGATGCAGGCGGCACGGATATTTCCCCCCGGTGATGTCGCAGTGTAAATGTTGGCGCAACGGCACGCCGGCATCTCTGGCGGCCTGCCACATCCAGGCGAAGCGCTCCACCATGTCCTGCGTCGGCGTCCACAGATGCGGATGCTCGCGCAGACTAAAGAGGCTCTGGGCTCCTCGGGTGATGGCGTAGCTGGTCACATTCCGCCAAATGGCTTGATAGTCCGGGATCGCACAGCGTCGACCCACCCACAACCGCTGGGCTTCAATCGTTTTGAGATCCTCATCTAACAGAATCACCGCCCACCATTCCCGCTCCGTATGTTTGCCCATCACGGCTTTCGCCGTGTCATAGCGATACTGCCAAATCGCTTGATGGCTTGCCCCCTGGGGCTCCATGATGTCTGACTCCTCGCTGGGTATGCGCGTCAAGTGCACCGACGGACTGCCACCCATGGGCAGCCGATTGGTTGTACCATGCCAAGCGCAATCTGTCAAGAATGTGATCGATTCTGATATATACTGACAGATGTCTTCAGGCATTCATGAATAATGGAATTCCTGAAGTCATGACGTGTGTCATTCATGAAATCATGAAATCATGAATGCATGAATAGCTGAAGTCATGAAGTCAGGCATCCATGATTTCCATCATTCATGCAATAGTGAAATGGTGAAATCAGGCATCGATGACGCCAGCACCCATCCCGAGGCAATTTTTTTGACGCCTGCGCCTACGTGACGATGGACTGCCCTTGTCAGAATAGATGACACCCTGATGAATGATGGCATATATTAGGCGAATTGTGTCCAAACAAATCTCTTGACAGGACTGTTGTTTGGGCGTACATTCCTGTCATAGGACAACTCGGTACAACAAGGACTAACATGGACAGCTCACCTGCTGAGGAATGGTTGACGCCACGCGAGTTGGCCACACAGCTCAAAATCCATCCTCGTACCGTGCTTCGCTTAATTCATGGTCGTGTCCTGCCTGCATTAAAGGTTCGAGGGCAATGGCGTATCAAGAAAACCGATGCCGATGCCTGGAAAGCGACGAGACATTTTCCTCCACGCTCTCCAGGAGCGCCAGATGCCAGTGATGAGTAACCCGTGATGTCTGCTGGAGGGATCATGCTGCACTCACCTCCACCGAAGCATGAATCCTACCTCATGGCGATCGTTTTTCTTGGATTGCTCAGTGCCTGGTTTCGGTTCGCCGTTTTGGTTTTATCTGGTAGCCATCAGGTATGAGAGGACGTCCCTGATGAGTCAAGCGCTCTGTCGTGAGATTGGGATCATTCAGGTGGCTCTTGGGGCGCTCATTAATGAACGGAGCGTCTTCTTTTTTGCGCGGGGTGGGTGGGTCATCGGTGGGCTGTGGATGGTGTTGGGTATTGCCCTTTTGGCCATGGGTGCATGGAAGATCTTTTGTCCGTCGCCATCGGATGATTCAACACCATACCTATGAATCAGAGGAGGTCTCCCATGATTTCTCTCAAGGGTTGTGATCGGTCAGCAGTCCTTGCTGCTCTGTATAATCGGGCCCGTCCTCTGGGGTTAGGCCTGATCCACTACACACCAGAACCGATGACCGTCGATGAGGCCCGACGGCTCCTCGACAATCCAGGTCCCCATTATTTCGATTATGTAAAGGGTCGTGTCCTGAAAGTTGACCTCAGTGGTGACACCCTCGACCCGTCTCTCTATGATCGGGATAATGGCCCTGGTGCCGCACGTGAAGCCTTAGCGCATCTTGTGACGGAACCGGACTAATGGATGTACCATTTGCATCCCGACACCCGCATGCTGCCGTCAGTGGAGGCACTCCCGATGAAACCACTCGATGCTGCGACCGATGACCTCTGCCGTGCCTGTCATGGTCCTGGCGGGCAACGGGCCTGCCTGAATTGTGGGGCGCCGGTGTGCGCTGTGCATAATCCATTCGTGCCCCCTGATGGCTGTGAGCAATGCTGTCTGCGTGGGACGCGATACGGCCGTGGGATGATGGCTGACCTCAAGGAGATCCATAGATGTCTTATGACCGCTTGGGACCAACCCGCACCAACGATTTAGCTTCTGTGGCGTCAGCCGTCGATGGTTTGACGGCGGTGTTCCGCGACTTCCTCACGTGGGTCCAACTCGAAGCGTCCAGGGATCGTGCCGAGGTGGCCGAGGTCAGGCGTGTACATCTGACGAATGATCAACGCAGCGAGGGGTGTTAATGAACGATATCTTTCGTGATTTACTCCTGTCCGGCTCATGGTTCTGGCTCATCACCGGAGGGCTCTGCTGCCTCATCTATCTCATCCATCTCTTGCTGTCGAGTAATCAACGCCGCGAGGGGCGCTGAAGGAGATTATATGTCTGCGTCACCTCGGATTATGGCCTATCGGCTGCCTCTTGATGACGATGTCGGGATGTCTCTCCCCCAGGGGGCCAAGCTGCTCAGCATCCAATTCGTGCCGACGGTGCAGAGTCTTATGCTCTGGGCCTGGCTCGATGACCCGATGGCCGCTCTGCAAGCCCGGTATTTTCGCATCATTCCGACGGATCGACCGATTCCAGAGACTTGGGAGGCCCTGGAGTATCTGGCGACCGTCCAAGTGCCCGGACAGGCCGTCCATATCTTCGAGGTTCATCCCTAGGTGATGCCGATGCGTGCGCCTCACGTCGAGGTGACGATCACTACTCATTATGCGCTGCTCCGCGTGGGACGCGCCCGGTATTACTACGGGCACGAAGTCCATGACGCGAATGGCCAGTGGGCGTTTCTGGTGCATCGCCCGCCTGAGCCCCCAATGGTGCTCTCGGTGGCTGCGCGTCTGGTGGCGCAGGGTCATGATTCTCTTGATGTGGCCACCGGGCTCCTGGTGGGGCTGGGGCTGTGGCTCGATGGCCCGTCTCACGAGGATACGATCGGTGACCTGGGCTGAGGGCGCGATGGGTCAGGCGA
>Ga0111538_10003213_pt1 | contig 22901 bp, 22 predicted proteins | sample SoiMethybrSBSTD1_FD_79669 | JGI IMG/M metagenome (GOLD analysis project Ga0111538, IMG submission 79669) | Bulk soil microbial communities from a Populus tree surrounding site in Tennessee, USA - Soil MetaG P. TD hybrid SBSTD1 (version 2)... | ecosystem: Environmental > Terrestrial > Soil >...
CTCTTTTACCTCTGCATCGTCTTCCACATAATCAATGGGCTTGTCTGCTGTGTAAGAAACAAGCGTAAATTGTTTTGCTGCAACAAATGTCTTAAAATCTTCAGCTTTCTGCTTGTCTTCCGGACTTGCTTCATCTCCTTTTTTGCAGGAAGACAATAAACCTGTTGCAATAAGAGCAACGGCTAAAAAAGTAACAATTTTCATAACGTAGTATTTTACCCCGGATTAAAAATTTTATTTAGTTTCCTCTGTACCGGATTCAGCAGGATTAACGATTTGAACAATAATATTGCATAATTGATTAAACTTCAAAACATAAACGTTAAAATTTGACTCATATTTTATTATTTAGTTTAATATTCGCTTAATATTATTTTAACAAAATCTACAACTTTAATTTGCCCACATCTTCTTCCTCATATTTCTCTCTATTCGCTATGGCCTTCAGCATTTTAAAATAAACACCCATGGTTCCGGACTTGCTGTTCCAGTAATTCGCCTCCTCTGTTACAACTTTAACAAGGCAAAGTTTTGGATCATCCTTTCCACCTGGAAACCATGCTTTTAATAGCGGATTCCAAAGTTCTTCTATCTTTTTCCTATTCAAGATTACAGCGCAGGTGCCTTTTACTGTTACATAAACATTCTTTCCGGGGTGGGAATATATCAGGTAAACTGTATTATCCCGTGAAACTTCCTGTATTTTTTCCGAAAATTCATTCGTAAAAAACCATGCATTCCCTTCTTCGTCAATCTTTGCGGTCGACATTGGCCGGCTAAACAATTTGCTTTGGTCATCAATCGTTGTGAACATACAGATATTGACGTCGTGAACCAGGTCTTTAAATTTTTTTATTGCTTCTTCTTTAGCAGCTTGTTCCATAAAATGGTATTAAGGGTATCCCCTTATCAGGTTGCAATTTTATTTCTTGACTGATGCATTATGTTGTACAGAAATGCTCCAAAGAAAGGAACTGCAACAACAATGATCAGCCAGAACGATTTTTGATATTTTTTGAGATCGTTGGCGCTTGTTACTTCAATGATCGACCAGATCCAATAAATGGCACCTAGTGCCAGCGCGGCGTAAATCACATATGTGCCATTAGGATTCTCACTTGCGAATAAAAAAAACCCGATAAAGAATACTGCCGTTACAATCAGTCCGAAAACAAGTGAGGGTTTTCTTACGTTCTTCATAAAAGCGGGGCTTTATATTATAATAGGAAAATTTGTGCCGAAGATGATAAGTTAGTTCATGCATTTATGATTGATTAATGGGGAATATTTTACTCATCATTCAGGTTTTCTGTCGGGGCTTACCATTTTCTTATTAATATTCTCTACTGCGAGAATGAACTGGTTCACTTCAGGAGATGCGTATGGACCATATGCATCCACAAGCGTTCCTTTTAAACCATCATTCGTTTCGATTGCATAAAGTATCGACATGTCATCAGGATCTGAAGCGCCTTCAAAACGGTAAAAGTTTACAATTTTAACTTCTTCCGGAGCATACACTTTATTTGTTCTGAGGGATTTTAATCCTTCATCAAGTGCTTTAAAATCATCAGTAAATCCTGTTGATATCATCTTTGCGAGGCAAGCCTGAAGACTTTTCAGATCAGGAACTGATTTATTTTCATTGACTAACATAAAAAAATATTTAAAAAATTGATTTAAAAGAAGAAAGAGCCGGTAAAACTGAACCGGCTCTGATCATAATCACTAATCACAAAATGTTCCCAGGCAATTACCAGGTAATTACTTGTTAACAGACGCATGTAAGTCCCTGTACTTCTTGATCACATCATGAGATGTTTTCAATGAAGATTTCTGGTTGGTGATGAGCTGACGGATATCCGCACTCATTTCTGCATCAGACTTCAAAGCTGAGTCGTATGCTTTCTGTGCAGCATCTTCCCCGTATTCACAATTCTCAAGAACAGCCTGCCTGTTTTTACCAGAGAATGTTGCTTTTACATCCATCCAGACACGATATATTTTTCCTGAGTTGGTTGTTCCTGTTGCAGGATCACCACCCAGCTTTACAACTTCCTGAGTTAATTCTGCCGAATACTGACGACTTTCTTCTGTCATTCTGGAAAAAATTGTGCGAAGATCAACATCAATATCACGAGCCTCATCTGCTGCTTTTTCATATCCAGCTATACGGTCGTTATTAATTCTGATCAGATCATTTAATACTGTAATCAAATTATCATTTGTAGCCATAACAAAAATTTAAAAGTTAACAGATACTATATATAGCATAAAAGTTGTGCCGCGTTTTTTGAGATGTTAATAAATAAATTATAAAATATGTACTACCTTACGTCTTGAAGGAGTTCATTTTATTTGCTAACCCAAAAAAAATATTATGGCAAAGAAGAAAGCAGCGAAAAAAAGAGGCGCGAAAAAGGCAGCAAAACGCCCCGCTAAAAAAGCAGCTAAGAAAGGTGCGAAAAAAGGAACAAAAAAAAGAGCAGGAAGACCCGCTAAGAAAGGAGCAAAAAAACGTAAATAAAAAAGACAAAAAAAACCGGCAAAAAATCGCCGGTTTTTTGTTTATAGAGAGAGTAAGCTCAGTTCGACTGTAGATTCTTTAATATTTTCATCAGAATTTGTTCCGAACCTGTTAGCTCACCCGGTATTTCAGTATCTTCAATTTCATCAAGCTTATCAAGATATTGTTTCAGACTGTTTTCTTCATACAGTTTTAAAAGTCCCGGATGCACATAATATTTTTTACATACTGTTCTTGTGTTACCTAATTTCTTACTTACTTCATCCAGCGCTTCAACAATTTTCTTTTTCGATTCAGTAACATTCATAGCCTCACCTATAGATTTTAATGCCCATAATATATTCAGCGATCCCGCCCAGGTTCGAAAATCTTTTGCAGTGAATTCCATACCTCCTGCAGCATCTTTTATATACTGGTTCACTTGTCCCGAATCAATACTTTTCCTGTTACCACTCTCATCAAAATATTGGAACAATTCTTTTCCCGGAATATCCCTGCACGCAAGTATTGTATTGGCAAGTTTCTTATTTCTTATGGTAACCTCGTGGTCAATTCCCCTTTTTCCTTTGAAACAAAATTTTATTATTGAACCTTCTACTTCAACATGTTTATCCTTTAATGTTGTAAGGCCATAAGAGCCGTACAGTTTTTCATAGCCACTGTTACCTATCCTGATGTACGTTCGTTCCATCAGGCTCACCACCAGCGCAAGCACTTTCTCCAGGCAAAGCTCCTTTTTCTTATAATCTTCTTCAACACGTGCGCGGATCTTTGGCAAAGCTTTTCCGAATTCATATAAACGATGAAATTTTGTTTCATCTCTCAATGAATTCCACAAAGGGTGATACCGGTATTGCTTACGTTGTCTTATGTCAAGACCAGTAGCCTGTATATGACCATTAGGTAACGGGCAAATCCAAACATTTGTCCAGGCAGGCGGAATTACAAGCTTTTTAATTCTTTCTATCTGATCCTTTCCCTTCAATGGCTTATCGTCGTAGATGTAAGTGAAACCCTTTCCTTTCTTTACCCTTGATATCCCTTTAGAATCCGACTTTACGTAGACAAGCGCAGCAACCCGTGCTGCCTTCTCATAGTCACGGTCGATGCGAAGAAATTCTTTGTGAGACAATTCTATTACCTCTGATCCGTTTGCATTTCCGTTACTATTCATAATTTTTTTAGATTTAAGCCTCTCCTAACTAAAAAAGCCAGGCTCGCTGGCCTGACTTTTAACCCCTAAACCCTACTGCTTGTTACAGCAGCTCGTTTACTCCCTGCTTATTCCTCTTCCTCTTCTTCAGCCTGGAGATTTATATTATTTTCAGCTATTGAAGTAAGTCCTTCATCAGCTTCCTTTTCTTCTGCAAGCGTTTGTCCGAGCAAATTGGCAATTTCCATTAATCCCATTGTTTTTGCAAGCTGCGTTAGCCCACCATAAGTTGCTATCTCGTAATGTTCAACTTTCTGTGCTGCCATAATGATACCAACATCGCGGGTGGATGTTCCCTCTTCTGTTTCTTCAATGATGGATTCAGCTTCTTTGGTAAGTCCTTCCATGGCTTCACATTTCTTAGCCTGGGCCTTTTTTCCAAATAATTCAAAAACTTCTTCCAGCCTCGATACATGTTCTTCAGTTACCTCAAGATGTTCCTCAAGGGCAGAAATCAGTTTTTCGTTCGTAGCGGCTTTGATCATTTTCGGAATTGCTTTGGTAAGATGTTTCTCAGCCCAGTATATATCTTTCAGGGAATCATGCATGAATTTCTCCAGCATCTCACCACCTGATGATTGTTGTTGCCTGGATGAAGTTTTCGATGCAGACTTTGAACGGTTATTTGCTGACGTTGTACGGGATGCTGTACTTTTACCTGATCTGGTTTGTGGCATAGTAAAGATTTTTTAGACGACAACCCAGTTAAAATAATATGCCACCTGTTTCCTATTTACAAAACAGAACCTTGTAGAGCAAATTCCTCGTGAATAAATCACAGTTGTGTTTTTGCGGAAATAAAATCTACCCTTCTATTGGTACCAGTTTTGAATTATTTATTCCGATCGGATATGTATGCTCTCCCGAACCCGCAAAAAAAACAGGCTCCGAAACTGAAGCCTGCTATATCTAATTAAATCTTAATCTCTCAGCTGTTCTCAAGAGCCTGTAGTATGTCATCAAGAATATCATCCCTGTGCTCTAATCCCACTGATATCCGGATAAGTCCAGCTGTGATGTTCACTTCTTTTCTTTCTTTTTCAGAAAGTTTGGCGTGCGTTGTACTTGCAGGATGTGAAGCAATACTTCTTGAATCACCGAGGTTGGCGGTAAGCGATAACATTTTAAGGTTGTTCAGAAATGACCTGCCGCTTTCAATGCCCCCTTTAAGTTCGAAACATACGATACCACCTCCATTGAACATCTGTCTCTTTGCAATTTCGTAATGCGGATGACCGGGAAGGAACGGATACCTGAGTGAATTTATTTTTGGATGGCCCTCCAGCTTTTGCGCAACATATAATGCATTCGCTGAATGCCTTTCCATTCTTACATCAAGCGTTTCAATGCTTTTGCTTAATACCCAGGCATTGAAAGGCGACATAGCAGGACCGGTGCTCCTGCAAAAAAGATAGATATCATAGATCAATTCTGATTTCCCTACTACAACGCCTCCAAGTACTCGTCCCTGCCCATCCAACCATTTTGTGGCCGAATGAACTACGAGGTCTGCACCCAGATCAATAGGTCTTTGACCTATTGGTGTTGCAAAACAATTGTCGACGTTCAGAATTATGTTGTGCTTTTTTGCCAACGCAGAAATTCTTGATATATCAATGATATCAAGTCCCGGATTGGTAGGTGTCTCAAGATAGATCATCCTGGTGTTTGGCTTTATTGCAGCCTCCCATGCGTCCGGATCATTGGCATTGATATAACTGTACTCGATTCCAAACCTCGGAAGGAACTTGGTGATCACAGAATGTGTGCTACCAAATATGGCGCTGAAAGAGATCAGATGATCGCCCTGTTTCAACAGCGCCATGAACGAAGCGAAAATGGCGCTCATACCCGACGAGGTGGCGAAACCATCTTCGGCACCTTCGAGCGCGCAAACCCGGTCAACAAATTCTTTTACTGTAGGATTGCTGAACCTTGAATAGATATTATCGTCTGTTTCATCAGCAAAAGCCGCACGCATGTCTTCCGCATTATCGAAAGTGAAGCTGCTGGTGAGAAATAAAGGAGAAGAATGCTCCATTTCATACGTTCGTTCGGAGCGTGTACGTATTGCCTGAGTTATAGGATGTAATGACATGAATTAATTTGTTTTGATCAGTTAATGACAACTTTCCAGCTCAATATGGCGCCGGCGCGTTTAAGGGTTTCTGAGACCGAACAATATTTTTCCATCGACAACGCACATGCTTTTTCAGCTTTTTCCTTATCCACCTCTCCACTGAATTCAAAAACCAGCACGACCTTTTTCCACAATGATGGGTCTTTACCCGGCTCGCGTTCGCCTTCAATATGCATTCGAAAATCCGTTACATTCTGCCGTTGTTTTTTAAGTATGGAAAGAATGTCAATGCCGCTGCAACCTCCCAGGCCCATCAGCAAAAGCTGCATCGGGCGTACGCCAAAATTCTCACCTCCTGTTTCCGGACTGGTATCAATTTTAATCGTATGACCATTAGAATCCTTAGCCTCGAATCCAAAAGCTCCGTTAACCCGTTCTAATTCAACCTTTACCATTTTCTGAAAATTTTTATAAATGTAATATATTCAACACTTTACTTTGCAGGCAATTTGATGTTATTAAGATGAAGCAATTCATACACGAACAACCATTTACTCTTGAGAGCGGAAACATCCTGAACGGCATCAGCATCTCGTATCATACTTATGGACAGATGAATGATGATCAGAGCAATGTGATCTGGATATGCCACCATCTTACCGCTAATTCCGACGCATCCTTGTGGTGGCAAGGTGTTGTTGGACAGGGCGCTATTTTCGATCCCAATAAATATTTTATTGTCTGCGCAAATATTCTCGGCTCCTGCTATGGTTCAACCGGACCTATGAGTATTAATCCCGATACCGGCAAACCTTATTACCTGTCGTTTCCCCAGGTCACTATACGTGATATGGTGAACGCACATATACTCCTTCGCCGGCATCTTGGCATCAATAAAATTAACCTGATGATCGGAGGAAGCATGGGCGGTTACCAGGCACTGGAGTGGGCTATCATGGAAGATGACCTGATCGATAATCTTGTTCTGCTTTCTACTTCAGCAACCGAAAGCGCCTGGGGCATTGCTGTTCACACCTCGCAAAGAATGGCCATTGAAGCAGATTGTACGTGGAAAGAAGATACTGATGATGCAGGTAAAAAAGGACTAAAAGCAGCAAGAGCCATGGGTTTGATCAGTTACAGGAATCATGGAATTCTGGTAAAAAAACAATCTGATCCTGATAAAGAAAAAACAGACGGCTATAAAGCCTCTTCATATATAGAATACCAGGGTGAAAAACTGGTGAGCCGTTTCAACACGCACAGTTACTGGATGCTTACCAAAGCTATGGACAGCCATCACATCGCAAGAGGGAGGAAGGGGACAACTGCTGAAATACTTAGTGGCGTCAATCAAAGAACTCTGGTGTTTGGTATACACAGCGACATACTTTGTCCCCTCGCCGAACAGGAATTTTTGTCGAAACACATACCAGATTCCAGGCTTATAGCAATCGATTCCGCTTATGGCCATGATGGATTTATGGTTGAAGCAGAGCTGATCTCAAAATATCTCAGGGACTGGTGGGAGATCTGATCTAAAAGATTCCCAGCGATTTCAAGAGTATCCTGATGCTCCAGAATATTACAAGTGAGCCTACACCAATAAACATGGTTTTAATTGGGAGTTTCCCCGCAAGCTTTGCTGCTATTGGTGCCGCAATCAATCCCCCTACTATTAAACCTGCAATTACCTGCCAGTGACTTATTCCAAGCATGGTAAAAAAAGTAACGGCACTGGCGAGTGTAACAAAAAATTCTGAAAGACTCACTGAACCAATCACATATTTAGGTGTTCTGCCTTTTGAAATGAGTGTGCTGGTAACAAGAGGGCCCCAGCCACCGCCACCAAATGAATCGAGAAATCCGCCGGCGCCGGCGAGCCATCCAACTCTTTTTACTTTCTGCGGCTTGTTTTTCCTGTAAACGCTGAGCAATATTTTTAATCCGAGAAACAATGTATAAGCAGCAAGTATTGGCCTTACATAATTCGCGTATTCCGTACCGAACTTGGATAATGCGATTGCACCGATCACAGCGCCGATAACACCTGGTATAAGCAAAGCGCTGAATAGTTTTTTATTTACGTTTCCGAATTTATAGTGACTGTACCCGGAAATTCCGCTTGAAAACATTTCCGCGGTGTGAATACTTCCACTGATCACGGGAAGATTTACACCTAATGACAATAAGATAGTAGTGCAGGTAACCCCGTATCCCATTCCCAGCGCTCCATCAACAAGCTGCGCAGCAAAACCTGCGAGGATCATCCAGTAAAAGATCGGATCGATCTTGTGTGGCAGATCTTTCACTTTTACCACCAGTTCATTAAATGGTATGTAAGACACTACTGTGTATCCCAGAAACATAAAAAAGAAAGCGAATAATGACCATGATGCGATCTTCTTCCAATGCCTTTCATTCGTTCTGTTATCGATTGTTGATTTAAGTGCTAGATCCCTGGTGATGTGATTCAGCTTCTTTACTTTATCAGTGAAATTGCCGCTCAGCTTATTCCTAATCACATTCATATTTTGCAACACTTCATCGATCTGATCGGGCATTACTTCGTTCAAAACATCTTTAAGCCGTTTTGCAATCGTAGGAGATTTACCATTGGTGGAAATAGCAATTTTGAGATTTCCTTTTTTCACTATTGATCCCAGGTAAAAATCGCAAAGCTCAGGTTTGTCGGCAGCGTTCACCAGTTTGCCTCTCTGCTTTGCATCGTTGCGTATCTGTTCACTTATTATTGGATCATTGATAGCAATGATAACAAGTTCGCTCCAGTCAATGTCAGATGCTTCGTAAGGTTTTTCCAGGATCTCAACATTTTCATTTTTTTCTGCGATCTCACGGAAGGGGCCGGTCACCTCAGTTGCAACAACACGCACACGTGTTAGAGGCGCATTGGAGATGATGGATGCGAGTTTTTCAATGCCTACTTTTCCTGCGCCGATCAGCAATACATTCAATTCTTCCAGTTTAAGGAAAACGGGGAAGAGATTATTTGTATCGGTTTGGGGCACTACTGGTGTTTCTATTTTCAATTTTTTTATTTTAATTCTTTTTGCTTCTCAGATCCATGTTATGATAATAATAAACCCTCGCAACGTGAGACATTCTATATCGATTGCCGGCAGAAAGTTGTTGAAAGATGTTCATATAACCGAATTGCAGGTAATCTTTTGAATTCAAATGATAAGCAAATCCTAAAAACAAACGGTTCTGGTCAAAATAATTGTAAACCACCTGTTTCCCAAAATTTACCATCACTTCGTTATTCACGGATAAAGAAAGTGTTTTTGGCGCGAATGCCTGCTTACTTAAAGGGAACAGCATTATAAGATTATACCGCGCGCGAAAATTAAAATTATACCCTTCAGCAAGTTCATCAGCATCCTTTATTTTTCTCTTGTAACGTTCTTCAAGCCTAACCGCATTTATCACCCTCGAGCTTTTCCCTGGTGTTACCCAGTAAGCTTGTTGCCAAAACCTATGCTCAGTCTGTGATATCTCAGAATGATCTTCTGCAGGAAAATAATTTACGTAAGCATATCCCAAAGTGAATCTCAAACGGTCATTAAGATAATAACTGATACCCGGTCTGATAATACTTGTTGAAAGATCCGTCACAAAATCTTCCTTCGTGCGTATATGAAGGTCCAGCCATAATCCCCAATGTTCACTCAATTTCGCCTGGCCAACATAACCAAGCCACGTTTGCTGAATATGTGTTGTCTGTTTATCCTGCCCAAACACACTGTTACCCATGCAAATCAAACACAACCATGCTAAAACTTTATTCATCCGGTCTATAAACTATTAATTAAAATATTTTCTGTTTGTAAAATCTCCAAACTTTTCCCCTTCATTTCTCTCTTTTACAAATGCTGCAAACAAGTTATCAAGCTCAGACAATATAGATTGTTCGTCAAGGCTCTCCTTATATATCTTGTTCAATCTGGTACCCAGGCTGTCACCACCAATATGCAGGTTGTATTTACCCAAAGCTGTTCCTACAAAACCAATTTCAGCCACAAACGGACGCGCACATCCATTAGGACAACCAGTCATTCGTATCACGATCTCTTCATGCTGCAATCCATGCCTTTCCAGCATCGTTTCAATTTTAGATAATAATGAAGGAAGATAACGCTGCCCCTCCGCGAGCGCGAGAGGGCATGTGTTCAATGCAACACAGGCCATCGCATTCCTGCGTATGGCAGATGCATTATCCGTATGATCTGTTACCAGGTACTTCCTGAGTATCTTGTCGATCGTATCCTTGTCTTCGTTTTTAATGTCGCCGAGGATCAGGTTCTGGTTGCAGGTGAATATGAAATTCGCCTTGCCTGTCTGCGCTGCTTCAAACAATGCAGTTTTCAATAATATTTTTTCATCATCCAGCACCCTTCCATTCTCAATGAATAATGTATAATACCACAAACCTTCGTGGTTCTGTTCCCATCCGTAATAATCACGACGCTGGTCGAATGAATACGGCTTTTCCTTTTCAATTGGGAAGCCTGCCCTTTTTTCAAGTTCTTCCTTCCACCAGTCGAGACCCAACCTGTCAACAGTATATTTTAAACGCGCTAGTTTTCTGTCGCTTCTGTTACCATAATCTCTTTGTATTGTAAGGATCTCATATACTGCCTTCAGCAATTTTTCCTTCGTGTCAACAAATCCTATTACTGAACCCAGGCGCGCATAGTGGTCAGGGTTGCCATGTGTTGTAGACATGCCACCGCCAATAGCTATATTGAATCCTTTTAATTTATTATTTTTTATGATAGCGATGAGGCCGATATCATTTGCAAATACATCCACATCATTATTCGGAGGAATGGCTATAGCTATCTTGAATTTACGCGGCATGTACCTGTCCTGGTACAATGGATCTTCTTCAGATTGTTTGTCCGCTATTTTTTCTTCATCCAGCCATATCTCATAATATGCATGGGTTTTAGGCAGCAGCATTTTATCAATTGCCTTTGCGTATTCAAATACTTCGTGATGAAGAGGTGATTGCTTAGGATGAGAAGAACAAAGCACATTCCTGTTGATGTCGCCGCAGGTAGCAATCGTTGTAAGATGCGCTTCCCTGAATGATTTCAGTGTAGGCTTAATAATTGATTTTAAAACTCCATGTAACTGGATGGTCTGGCGCGTGGTGATCTTAATTACACCTGTTGCATTTTCACCGGCAATATTATGCAGGTCGATCCATTGTTCAGGAGTAAGAAATCCTCCGGGAAGCCTCAGCCTGATCATAAATGAATACAATCGTTCCAGTTTTTTCGAAGCACGCTCCTCGCGACGGTCGCGGTCATCCTGTACATACATACCATGAAATCTCACAAGCGCAACATCATCCTCATAAAGGTTTCCGGTGATCTCGTTCTCAATACTTTCCTTTAAGGTTCCCCTCAGGTTATCACTGGCCTGCTTGATTCTTTCGGTAGATGATAAGTTATGTTCTTCTGCCATCTTATTTTTAATAAACGTCTTTTAAATATCTTGATTCATCCTTCAGCTGTTCCACAAACTGCACAGACTGCTCGATTGTTTTGTCTCCAAATTTCTGAACGATCTGCATCAGTGTATCTTCAACATCAACGCTCATCGGTTCCTTGGCACCACAAACATATAATGAAGCACCATTCACCAGCCATTCATACAATTCCTTTCCATGCCGGAGCATCTTATGCTGTACATACACCTTTTCCTTCTGATCTCTTGAAAAAGCAACATTGAGTTTATTAAGCACCCCTGTTTCAACCCAGTTCTGCAATTCTGTCTGGTAAAGGAAATCAGTAACAAAATGCTGGTCGCCGAAGAAGAGCCAGTTGCGTCCCTCTGCTCCTGCCGCGTCACGATGCGCAATAAAAGACCTGAATGGAGCTATACCGGTACCCGGACCAATCATGATAACATCCCTGTCATTGGCGGGAAGTTTGAACTGGCTATTCTTATGTATGTAAAATTCTATTGTATTATCAATACTTAGCTGGGATAGAAAATCTGAGCAGAGCCCTACCTTCCACTCCTCATTCACATTGAATTTATCTCTTGCCACAGTAATATGAATCTCACCGGAATGTGCATCCGGAGATGATGAAATAGAGTACAACCGTGGTGCAATAGGTTCAAGGATGCTGATCAGATCCTGGAACTGACTGTTGCTGTTAAGCGGATAAATGCGCAGCAAATCGAGCAGGCCGATCCTTGTAACAGGAATTTCCTGTGCCACAAGCGCTGCATATTTATTGACCACTCTTTCCGGCAAATAATAAATATTCAGCTTCCTTTTGATCAGATCTATTGCTGATAATTCTTCGTTCCTGAATGTAAATCTTTGGTCTTTATCAATTCCCAATAAATCAATGATGGGGTCAACAAGATGCATGGGATTTTCAGGAATCACACCAAACGAATCTCCAGGTTGGTATTCAATTTCCTCAGCGGCTATTTCAATGTGATGTGTTTCTTTCTGCGATCCCCTGTCGTTGAGTAATATATTGGTGAGAATAGTTCCGTTATAAATTTTCTTTCCTGTAGATTTCTTTTGCGGAACCAGTTGCGCAGGAATTGTTGCACCCGCAGAATGACCATTGCTGCTTAATTTATTCAACACTTTATCGAACCAGCTTTCAGCGTCTGATTCGTAGTCAACATCACATTTCTGAATATCAATTAGTCTTTTTCCACCCAGCTTTTCAAGTTGCGCATCAACATCTTCACCGGCTTTGCAGAATAAAGGATAAGATAAGTCGCCAAGGGCGAATACACCGAATTTCAGTTTATCGAGCTGAAATCCGTTCTGGTGTATATGGTCATAGAATTTTTTAGCAGCTGCAGGAGGTTCACCTTCGCCCTGGGTGCTGATCACCGCAAGAAGATATTCTTCTTTGGGAAGATCAGTTAAACGATACTGGTCCAGGCTGATGACCTTTGCATTAATGCTGTTCTTTTTCGCCTTTAATGCAAAATCCGTTGCTACTTTTTTTGAATTGCCTGTTTCCGTTCCGTAAACGATGGTCACCTTGCCCACATTGGATTTTGGTGCAGATTGCTGTTGTACGGATGATGGTAATTCGCCTGGTCCCTGTGATAGTAAACCAGCCAGGTACCCATTCAGCCATATCAGTTCTTCCTTCGTTGAAGTGGCTATGAGGTCCTGGACGATCTTTAATTTAAAAGGAGAAAGCATTTAATTCGTTTATATTTTAAATTTTTGTTCGGCAGATGGTAAACGTGAGGCGGCAGATTTAAAATACTCTTCCGGGTTCTTTTTATTCGTTAACCATCCGAATTTCTGATTTAATGCCACTACTTTTCCAATAATTGCAATGGTCGGTGATATATATTCCTCCTCTTCAAAATCATTCAAATCGTATATCGTTACTTTCTGTTCAGGTGTTGTTGCCTGCCCGATCACCGCAAGTTTTTTATTTGTCGAAATTCCATGCGACAATAAATGCTTCACAACACTTCCAAGTGTTTCAGCACTCATGTAAAAAACAAGTGTGTCGTTAGTTTCAGCAAGCTCCTGCCAGTATTCTTCCGTAACAACATCCGACCGGTAATAGGTAACAAACCTAACCGCAGTTGAATATCCACGCGCGGTTAATGGAATGCCCGCATATGCCGCAGCGCCAAGCGCGGCGGTAACACCGGGAATAATTTCATATTCAATATTGTTGGATACAAGCGTTTCAAGTTCATCAAGAATATTTGAAAAAATTGAAACATCTCCTCCTTTCAGCCGCACGACTAGTTTATTGCTGCCTGCATGCTCAACCATCAGTTCATTAATAGTTGCCTGTGGGGTTGATGATCCTTTACGACATTGCTTGCCAACATAAATAATTTCAGCGCGCGGATTCACATAGCAATTTAAAATTTCATCACTCACCAGGCGGTCAGCCAACACCACATCTGCTTCCTGCAGGTAACGCAATGTTTTAAGCGTTACCAGTTCAGGATCGCCCGGGCCAGCACCGGCAATGATCACCTTTCCTTTATTAACGACTTTATTCATAATACTCCTACTTCATTTTTCTGGTACACGAAAGAACCTGCCGGAACACTAGTCGTAAGCCACACATTTCCACCGATGGTACTGTCTTTTCCGATCACCGTATTACCGCCCAATATTGTTGCGCCGGCATATATGATCACTTCATCCTCGATTGTTGGATGACGTTTTGATTTCTGCGTTTCTTTAGAACCCAGCAGTGCGCCTATGGTTACCCCCTGATAGATCTTAACATTGTTGCCTATCACAGCAGTTTCACCGATCACAATTCCAGTTCCGTGATCGATAAAAAATCCACTGCCGATCGTTGCACCGGGATGAATATCTATTCCGGTTTTGCTGTGCGCATATTCTGTAAACAATCTCGGCAAGGTTTTAACTTTAAGCTTATACAGTTCATGCGACAACCTGTAAACAGCTATTGCATAAAATCCAGGATAAGCCACCACCACTTCATCTGACGAAGTTGCCGCAGGATCATGTTTAGCTATTGATGCAGCATCCTGCAGCAATGCATCATAAACATCGGGAAGTACTCTGAAAAACTGTTCTGTGATCTGTTGTGTTTCATTTCCATCGTGATTAACATCATATACAAGCGTCGAAAGATAACTCTTGAGCGAATCGAATTCTTTCTCCACTTCATTCAGAGGCTGGTTGCGACTGCTGCCCGGAATAAATAGAAAATTGAACAGCTGATCTATAAAATCATCAGAAGATTCTTTATCAGGAAATGCTGACAGCACCTGTCTTTGCCGGTCGTATAGTTGTTTAATGAATGCCTTGCTGCTCATTATATTAAGTAAAATGTTAAAAGTGAAAAGTTAAAAGTTTGATCATATTAATCTTACAGGTTCTGGTTTTTTATTAAGTCTATTGTATCATGCATGCTCCTACTGTTACATTGCTTGTTTCATCAATAAGTATTGCTCCTCCGTTCTGCCGTAATGAAGCATAAGAATCATATGGCAAAGTCGAAGCGGTTCTGATCGTTGCTTTGATTACATCATTCAGACCCGCATGCGTTGGCGAAGGTTCTTTCAGCAGGCTGTTTACATCAAGCCTGTATTCAATATCCTTAACAATGCTTCTCACTCTTCTACTGTTTAACTGCAAAAGGTATTTATTGCCAGGAACCAGGGGCTTATTGTCCATCCAGCAAATGAATGCTTCGAACTCCTGCTCAATACGTGTATTATTTTCTTCTTTCACTATCACATCTCCCCTGCTGATATCAATGTCATCCTCAAGAAGCATCACAACGCTTTGCGGTGCAAATGCTTCATCTGTTTTTACACCGTTGGTCTCCAGACCCGCGATCTTTGTTTTCAATCCTGAAGGCTGTATCACAACATTATCACCAACTTTATAAATACCGCTGACGATCTTGCCGGCATATCCACGGTAATCGTGAAGCGCATCCGTTTGCGGTCGTATTACATATTGTACCGGGAAACGCGCATTAGTGAGATTAATATCATTCTGTACTTCTATATTTTCAAGAATATGCAGCAGCGATTCACCTTCGTACCAGGTGAAATTTGTACTCTTTTCAACAATGTTGTCGCCGCTGATAGCGCTTATAGGAAGATATTTTACATCTTTCAATCCAAGCGATTTTGCCACTTCAGCATATTCGATTAAGATATTGTTGTATACATCCTGTGAGTTACCCACAAGATCCATCTTATTAATAGTTACCACCACATGGGGTATGGCAAGCAGGGAAGCTATGATAGAATGCCTGCGGGTTTGTTCCACAACTCCGTTTCGCGCATCAACAAGTATGATGATAAGATCAGAATTGGATGCGCCGGTTACCATGTTGCGGGTATATTGAATATGTCCGGGAGCATCAGCTATGATGAATTTTCTTTTTGGAGTAGAAAAATATTTATAGGCTACATCGATAGTTATTCCCTGTTCACGTTCTGCACGTAATCCATCTGTGAGCAAAGCCAGGTCTATTTCACCATCCTGCTTGTTCCTGCTCTGCTTGCCTAACGCTTCGAGCTGGTCGATCATGATGGATTTGCTGTCGAAAAGTAAGCGGCCTATCAAGGTGCTTTTTCCATCATCAACACTTCCGGCAGTTATAAATCGTAATAAGTCCATTATAATAAGTTAAAAGTCAAAAGTTAAAAGTCAAAAGTTAAAAGTGAGCTTTTCAGTTATCACTTTTCACTTTTAAGTTGGTTTAGAAATATCCGTTCTTCTTCCTGTCTTCCATTGCTGCTTCAGAAACTTTATCATCGATCCTTGTTTCTCCACGCTCGCTTGTTTTAGTAGCAATGATCTCAGCGATTATATCATCTATATGATCCGCCTGCGATTCAACAGCAGCCGTGCATGTCATGTCGCCCACAGTGCGGTAACGTACTTTCCTTATTGATACTTTATCATTCGGTTCGAGCCTGATGAATTCAGACATAGCCACAAGCTGACCTTCATGCTCAAGCACTTCACGCTCATGAGAAAAATAAATAGAAGGCAGATCAATTTTTTCTCGGCGGATATAATTCCATACATCGAGTTCCGTCCAGTTACTGATTGGAAATACTCTTACATTTTCACCTTTATGAATTTTTCCATTATATGTGTTCCATAGTTCAGGGCGCTGAAGTTTAGGATTCCATTGTCCGAATTCATCCCTCACAGAAAAAATTCTTTCTTTGGCCCTTGCTTTTTCCTCATCCCTCCTTGCTCCACCTATGCAGGCATCAAACTTGAATTCCTCAATGGTGTCGAGAAGCGTGTACGTCTGCAACGCATTCCTGCTGGCAAATTTTCCAACAGGCTCACTTAATTTTTTCTCATTGATGGTGTCTTCCACCTTTCTGACGATCAGTTTCTCACCGAGTTTTTCTGCAAGCTCATCCCTGAATTGTAACGCTTCAGGAAAATTGTGGCCTGTGTCGATATGCACAAGGGGAAATGGAAACTTGCCAGGTCGGAATGCCTTAAGGGCTATATGCACAAGCGTGATAGAATCCTTGCCCCCTGAGAAAAGCAGCGCAGGTTTTTCAAACTGTCCGGCAACTTCACGCATGATGTGAATCGCTTCCGATTCGAGGTGATCCAAATAATCCAGTTTATAATTTTTCATATAATTAATATCTCTTTCTCTTTAATCAGCAACTGCTGTGGTGTCTGCTAACGGTTCCGCACTATGTACATGCAGACCGCATTCTTTTTTCTCTGAATCTTCCCACCACCATCTTCCCGCACGGAAATCTTCACCTGGCCTTATAGCCCTTGTGCATGGCGCACAGCCTATACTCACAAATCCACGGTCATGAAGAGGGTTGTAGGGTACATTATTTTCGTTGATGTAATCCTTTACCTGCTGTGTGGTCCAGTAAAGCAGCGGATTATATTTGATGATCTGGTTGCCTTCATCCCATTCAAATACAGTAAGATCACCTCTTGATGGAGAATGCTCGGCACGCAACCCGGTTATCCAGACAGCATTTCCGGCAAGCGCCCTTTTTAAGGGTTCAACTTTGCGGATGAAGCAGCAATCCTTTCTGTTCTGCACCGATTCATAAAATGAGTTAGGGCCTTTTTCAGTGACAAATTTTTCAAGCGGCTCATGCTGCGGGTAATAAGGAATTATCCGTGTATTATATCTTTCATTAGTACTGTTCCATACTGAATATGTTTCTGCAAAAAGCCTTCCTGTATCCAACGTGAATATCTTAACGGGCAGCGAGTTGTTCAATATTTCATGTGTCACCACCTGGTCTTCGTAACTGAAGCTGGATGAAAATGTTACTTTACCAGGAAATTCAACCTCCAGCTGCCTGATCACCTCGTGAATGGCGAGATCGCCAGATCGTGCTGTAATGTGAGGTATAAAATCTTGTAACATTTTATTCATTTGGGCTATAATAAGATTGGTGGAAACGGGTGGCAATCGTGGGGTCAACAACAACAACAGGAATTGCAGCAATAGAAAACAGTGTGTGTTATATATGTTGTGTTGATCATATTATTAGTCTATCTATCAGGTGCACAAAGATAATAAAATATCGGTTCAAAAATTAACCTGAAGTGTTGAAAACCAGTGGAAAGGACTACACTGGTACTTACAACTGTTAGTGTTTTAACAGTCTACCTGACAGGTGGACTTACCAAAAAGGCTTATTTTTTCTTAGCTTCGCGCCTCGCAACGATAACGAATCAAGCACATTATGCATTTTAATTACCTGGCATTTGCGGTTCCACTTTTCATTGGACTGATGATCCTGGAATTTTTTATAGCGAAAAAGCTGGGAAAAAAATTTTTCAATTTTACCAATTCTATAGCAAATGTGAATGTGGGAATAGCGGAAAGGCTACTGGATACCCTTATTACGGGCTTATTTTTCTTTGTATACGTTTACCTCAACAAACACTTCGGGATTTTTGAAATAAAGTCTTCCATCCTTATGTGGGTGGCTTTGCTGGTCTGCACGGACTTCACCTGGTACTGGTACCACCGTCTGGCTCATGAGATCAACCTGTTCTGGGCAGCGCATATTGTTCACCATCAAAGCGAGGATTTCAACTACACCGTTTCGGCAAGGATAACAGTGTTCCAGGCCATCATCAGAACCGGGTTTTGGGCAATACTGCCGATCATCGGTTTTCCGGCGGAGATGATCATCAGCGTATTGCTGGTTCATGGATTATACCCATTCTTTATCCATACAAGACTTGTGGGTAAACTTGGAATTCTTGAATACATTTTTGTTACACCGTCTCATCACCGCGTACATCATGCCTCCAATCCCGAATATCTCGATAAAAATTATGGAGATGTGCTTATTATTTGGGATAAGTTGTTCGGCACTTTCAAAAAAGAAGAGTCGGCTATTACATATGGACTAACAAAACCGTTGACAAGCAAAAGCTTTTTATGGCAGCATTTTCATTTTATTCTTGAATTGCTTGTGGCCGTTAAAAGGGAAGAAGGATTCATGAACAAAATGAAAAAATTATTCGGCAGACCGGATGCCGTAGATGAATCGATCCGGGGGGAGCTCGAAGAAAAATTCAACATTTTCAATAATAATGATTCAGCGGGCAATGAATTGAACAGGTATGTTGTGTTCCAGGTCATCACCAGTCTCATCCTACTTTTTCTTTTTATTGGATTTGAAAACCATCTTAACTGGCAGATGCAAACATTGTTTACATTTTTCATTATTGTAACGCTCGTTAACTGCGGCGCTATACTGGAGCAGAAAAGATGGATATTTTATCTTGAATATTCCAGGGTATTTTTATTTCTGATAGGAATACTTATTTATTATCCTTCTGCAATACTAATGACCTGCATCGCATTCCTGATTCCTATAAGTATATATTATTTTAATTTGTTGCAGCGTAGATATTTGTATTATGTGTATTTTTTCAGGAAAAGATAATGAGTTTTGTTTCTGTTTACTTATTCAACAAAAACTCTTTAAACTCCGTATAATAGGTGGAGATCTTTGTGCTCACTTTTTTTCTGTTCATTAGTTCTTTTAAATCTTCAGGAATTTCTATCTCTTCCCCTGTCAAAGGTTCCACAACATCATAAAATTTGATAGGATGGGCAGTCTCAAGAAAGATGCTTCTATCATTCTTATTTACTGAAAGATATTGTTGCAACGATGCATACGCCACCGCCCCATGAGGATCTAAAAGATAATTATGCCTGTGCTTCACATCGATGATAGTCTTTTTTGTTTCATCATCCGATATGCTGTAACTGCTGATCAGGTTTTTTAATGTGCCTAATTCGTTATTGAACAATTCAAGTATTCGCACAAAATTGCTGGGATCACCTACATCCATTGCATTTGAAATAGTCGACTTCGCAGGTTTCGGATGGTATTCACCGTGTTTGAAATATTCAGGCACCACATCATTTGCATTGCATGCCGCAATAAAATGTTTTACCGGCAGCCCGGATCTAAAGGCAATAAGTCCTGCACAGATATTTCCAAAATTACCACTGGGTACTGCAATCACCGGCAACTGTTCATGCTGCCATTGCTGTAACGCGTAGAAATAATAAAATTGTTGCGGCAGCCATCTTGCTACATTTATCGAGTTGGCTGAAGTAAGAAATAATTTACTGGTAAGATCATGATCGGAAAAAGCCTGCTTTACCATTTTCTGGCAATCGTCGAATGTGCCATCCACTTCAAGTGAATGAATATTTTTTCCGAGTGTGGTAAGTTGTTTTTCCTGTACAGCGCTTACTTTTCCTGATGGATATAGTATTACTACCTCTACTCCTTCGATGCCATAAAAACCATTTGCCACCGCACTGCCGGTATCGCCTGATGTTGCCACCAGCACATGTACTTTCTCCTTTTTATCTCTCGAAAAATATCCCATGCACCTGCTCATAAAACGGGCGCCAATATCTTTGAAAGCAAGTGTGGGACCATGAAACAGTTCGAGTGAATACATTTCATCCGTAACCTTCACCATCGGAAATTCAAAATTCACCGTCTCACTCACAATTCTATACAACGCTTCATCAGGAATAGCATCACCCGTATATGGTTTGATAACATTGAAGGCAATGTCTTCTTTCGACTTATTCTTCAGCTCGCTGATAAAAGATTGAGGCAGTAAAGGAACATGTTCCGGAAAATATAAACCACGGTCGGGAGCCTGGCCCCTGATAGTAGCTTCCCTGAAATCAACTGCTGGAGATTTTTTATTGGTGCTGTAAAATTTCATTGATCTTAATCCCTTTGTCATCAATTTTTGTTACATAAATTTTGAAGTCGATACCAAGGCAACTATAAACTTCCTGCATTACCCCGGCAACTTTATTCGCCGTTTTTTCTTCAATGCTCAGCATGAACACAGAGGGACCTGATCCTGAAATACCACCCCCCAGCGCGCCGGCATTCTTACATTTTTCCTTTACTTCATCAAATCCAGGGATCAGAATACTTCTTACCGGCTCAATGATCACATCCTCCAGAGATCTTCCAATCAAAGAATAATCTTTCTTCATGAAGCCTGCAACGAGACCAGCTATATTTCCCCATTGCTTGATGGCATCTTTCAATAAAACCTGTTTTCTCAGGATCTGTCTTGAATCTGATGTTTTCACTTCTATCTGAGGGTGCACAACTGTCACATAGAGGTCGGGAAATGAAAGTGAAACAATGTCGAGAGGCATAATTGACCTGATGAGGGTAATGCCGCCGAGCAGGCATGGTGCAATGTTATCTGCGTGCTTAACACCCGATGCAAGCTTTTCACCCGACATCGCAAACCGCACAAGATCATCATTCGAAAACCTGTTGTCCAGCAAAGCATTTGCTCCCGCCACAGCACCCGCTGCACTTGCAGCACTCGACCCCAATCCGCTTCCCGGCTTGATCTTCTTATTTACCCTGATAGAAAATCCGGTTGAAGGATCAAGGTGTTTCATCATCTCTATCAATGCCGCACCTGCAACATTTTTTTCTGCTTCTTCGGGCAGGCCATATTCATCTTCATGCGTAATTTGAATGCCGGGAGTATTACTCAGGCTCATGATCATTTCATCGGCCGGATCTGAGAGCGACATGCCCAGCACATCAAAACCGCAAACAAGATTCGCGACTGAAGCAGGAGCGAGAATTTTTATGAATTTGTTCATGTGTAATATTCTTTCTGGTGAGTAGTGAGTGTGAGTAGTAAATTCCGTTCTCATTACTCACTACCGACTTCTCACTTTTCAAATTTTCGACGCTCTTATAATATCTGCAAAAACTCCTGAAGCCGTTACTTCCGCGCCCGCTCCCGCACCTTTCACCACTAATGGTTGTTCCACATACCTGTCAGTATAAAACAATACTACATTGTCTTTCCCATATAAATGATAAAAGTCGTGTTGAGAATCGATCTGTTTCAGTCCAACCTGTGCTCTTCCATTCTCATAAGAGGCAACAAACTTCAGTTTATTTCCATTATCAGCGGCAGACTTATAAATCTTTTTAAAATGATCTTCTTCTTTTCTCATCTGTTTATAAAAATCATCCACTGAACCTGTCATGCACGATTCAGGCATAAATGTTTCGTTCGCTATGTCTTCCATCTCAATATGCTCACCGGCCTCACGTGCGAGTATCATTATCTTTCTCATCACATCCTTACCACTCAGATCCAGCCGCGGATCGGGTTCAGTATAGCCTTCATCCTGGGCCTGCTTTACAACATCTGCAAATGGTTTTTCTCCTTTGTAATTATTGAATACAAAATTAAGTGTACCACTGAGTACCGCCTGTATCCTGTTTATCTTATCGCCGCTTCGCAGCAGATCGTTAAGAGTTCCTATAACGGGTAGGCCCGCACCAACATTCGTTTCAAATAAAAAGGGAACATTATATTCCCTCGCAAGATCTTTGAGAGTTTTATAATACCCAAATGAAGATGATGCTGCAACTTTATTGCATGCTACCACCGATATGCTTTTTGACAGGAGCCTATCATAATGTTCAGCAAGCTCGGCGTTAGCAGTAACATCTGCAAAAAGTGAATTCCGTAAATTCTTTCCCCTGATATTTTCTATAAAGCTTTCAATACTCATCGCTTCTCCTCCATCGAGTTCCTTCTTCCAGCTATCCAGGTCAATACCGTTTTCATTGTACACCATTTTTTTGCTGTTGGCAAGTCCTACAACCCTAACCTGTAACCGAAGATGGTCGAAGAGATATTTTTTCTGTTTTTGTAATTGTGCGAGAAGCCTGCTTCCCACATTACCTACACCTGCCACAAAAAGGTTTACCTGCTTGTATGATGTTTCAAAAAATTCTTCATGCAATACGTTGATAGCCTTCTTTACATCGGCATTGTAGATCACGGCTGAAATATTTCTTTCAGAAGATCCCTGAGCGATGGCCCTAACGTTCACACCATTTCTTCCGAGTGCCCCGAACATTTTACCACTGATGCCCGGATGGTTCTTCATATGATCTCCAACCACTGCAACGATGGAAAGCATTGTTTCCACGATCAGCGGATCAACCTGCCCGGCCGCAATTTCCTGTTCAAAAAC